>Ga0209706_10002135_pt1 | contig 11031 bp, 10 predicted proteins | sample PPLLaktember2015_6_FD_187263 | JGI IMG/M metagenome (GOLD analysis project Ga0209706, IMG submission 187263) | Freshwater sediment microbial communities from Prairie Pothole Lake near Jamestown, North Dakota, USA - PPLs Lake P8 Core (1) Depth... | ecosystem: Environmental > Aquatic > Freshwater...
TCCGCAACGTCGGCGATAAGCCGGCCCGCGTCATGGAGCTCTGGCTCGGCCCCTCGGCGGAATCGGACATCGTCCGGCTCTCGGACGACTACCACCGTAAATAGGAGATCGTCCCCGCAGGGGACGGCCGCTCTTTCCCTTGCCTTTTTAATAAGAAATTGCCCTCCGAGAAGCTCATTCCGTCTCTCATTTCCGGGATTCCCTCTCGAGGCGGCGAGGGAATTATCCTCGCAGATCCCCGTGGTGGAGAGGGGACCCGCGAAGCGGGGGGAACCGACCGCACTGGTTCCCGGGGGGCCGGGGAGCTAGAGGATATTCCTGAGCGAAGCCGGAGAGAGGGAACTCCCGGAATCCGGAGGAGGAGCCTATTTCTTCGGGGCGGCTTCGAGCGGCTGGCCGGTCAGAAAGACCTGGGGATGGCGGAGGAGTATCTCCTCCACCACGTACTCCTCGATCTGCTGGGCGCTCCGGAGCTTCAGGGTCTCGGCGGCGATCCGCTCCGCCGTCCGGAATTCGATCGACCGCAGGGCCTTCTTGATCCGCGGGATGAAGATGGGGTTCATGCTGAAGGTCCTCAGGCCGAAACCCATCAGGACGATGGCGGAGAGCGTGTCCGCGGCCATCTCGCCGCAGACGACGACCTCCTTTTCGGCGCTCCGCGCCGCCTGGATGACGGACCGGATGAGCCTGAGGACGGCGGGGTGGAACGGCTTGAAGAGGTGGCTCACGAGCTCGTTCGACCGGTCGACGGCGAGGTAGTACTGGATGAGGTCGTTCGTGCCGATGCTGACGAAATCGACTTCCTTCAGCATGATGTCGGCCAGGGCCGCGGCCGCGGGGACCTCGATCATCACGCCGAGCGGGATCTTCTCGTCGAAGGCCTCGCCGGCCTGCCGCAGTCGCTTCTTGACGTCCTCGAAGACGTCCTTGACCTCGAGGATCTCGTCGACCTCGGTGACCATGGGGACGAGGACGCGGACGTTCTTCGTGACGCTGGCCCGGAGGATAGCCCGGAGCTGGACGCGGAACAGGTCCTTGTGGCGCAGGGAGAAACGGACGGCCCGCAGGCCGAGGGCCGGATTGGGCTCCTTCTCGATGTTCAGCCGGGGCAGGTTCTTCTCGCCGCCGATGTCGAGGGTCCGGATGGTGACCGGGTAGGGTGCCGCGCCCCGGGCCAGGTGTGAGTAGATCTCGAAGTGGTCCTCTTCGGTCGGCAGGGACTCCCGGCGGAGGTAGATGAACTCGGAGCGGAAGAGGCCGACGCCCTCCGCCCCCATGGACAGGGCCAGCCCGATCTCCTCGGGGAGCTCGATGTTGGCCTGGGGGACGAAGCGGACGCGGTCGAGCGTCTCCGACTTGAGCTTGGCCGTCTTCTGGAGCTCCCGCCCGTAGTTCTCGTACTTCTCCTTCTTGGCTTGGAACTCCCGGCGCACGGCGGGCGGGGGATCGATGATGATCTCGCCGTCGGTGCCGTCGACGATGACGAATTCGCCCTCCCGGATCTGACGGGTGATGTCGCGCAGCCCGAGCACGGCGGGGATGCCGAGCGACCGGGCCAGGATGGCCGTGTGCGACGTCTGCCCGCCCATATCCAGGGCGACGCCCAGGGTCAGCTCCCGGCTCAGCCGGAGGGCGGCCTCGGAGGGCAGCAGCTCGTGGGCGACGAGGATGTGCTCCTTCCGGGGTTGCTTCTCCTTCTCGCGGCGCGCCTCGAGGTTGCGGTAGACGCGCTTCAGGACGTCGGAGACGTCGGACTTGCGCTGCCGGAAGTATTCGTCGGCGAGGGACTCGAACAGCTGTTCGAATCGCGAATTGGCCTTGGACAGGGCCCATTCGGCTCGGGCCTTCTCGTCGCGGATGACGCTCTCGAGCCCGCCGACGAGCGACGGGTCCTCGAGGATGAGGAGGTGGGCCTCGAAGATGAGGGAGCTGTCCGGGCCCATCTTCTCCCGGACGCCCTCCTTGACCTTGACCAGGTCTTCGCGCGTCCGGTCGAGGGCCTGGCGGAGACGCTTGATCTCGTCGGGGACCTGGGCCTCGTCGATGATCTCCTTGCGCGAAGTGAAGACGACCCGCTTGGCCAGGAGCGCTTCGCCCATGGCGATGCCCGGCGAAACCCCGGTGCCGCGCATGCGTCTCACGTCCATGCCGCGTCACTCCTTCTCGTCGAAGCGGCTGCCGATGAGCTCGACGAGGGCGGCCATGGCCGCGTCCTCGTCCTTGCCCGAGACGAGGAGCCGGATGGCCGTGCCCTGGGTCGCGGCCAGGGTCAGGATGCCCAGGATGCTCTTGCCGTCGATCTCGTCGCCGTCCTTGACGATCTTGACCGACGCGACGAAGCGGTTGGCCAGGTTGACGAACTTGACCGCGGCCCGGGCGTGCAGGCCCAGCTTGTTCCGGATGGTGACGGTCTTGTCGAGCATGGACGGGGTCACTTGGCCCGGGAACCGAGCAGGGCGCTGACGAGATGGATGTTCTTCTTGCCCTGGTCGACGACCTTCTTGGCGACGTCCTTGAGGTTGTTGTTGCGCTGGAGGGAGACGAACTTGATCAGCATGGGCAGGTTGACGCCGGTGATGATCTCGACGTGGTTTTCCTTGAAGAAGCTGAAGCTCAAATTGGACGGCGTGCCGCCGAACATGTCGGTGAAGATGACGACGCCGCTCTTCTGATCGACCCGCTTGAGGCTCTGGCTGATCTTCTTCTTGGAGTCCTCGAGGTCGTCGTACCAGCCGATGGAGATGGCTTCGATGTTGGGCGCCTCGCCGAGGATGATGGTCAGCGCGTTGTGCAGCTCCTCGGCCATGCGGCCGTGGCAGACGATGATGCCTCCGATCATGGGTCGTTCTCTCTCCCGTTCAGTCCGCTATTGTATGACAAAGGCCCCTATTTAGAAAGGTCCCGGTGATAGATCCTGACGTCGTACGGCCCCTTCTTGAGATGGGCCCGGAGCTGCTCGGCGACGACGACCGAGCGGTGCCGGCCGCCGGTGCAGCCCACGGCCACGGCCACGGTCGTCTTGCCCTCCCGGGCGAACCGGGGCAGGGTGAAATCGAGGAGGCGACAGAGATGGCCCAGAAAGGGCTTGGTCCCCGGCGAGCCGAGGACGAACCGGCGCACGCTCGGGGTTTTGCCGTTCCGGGTCCGCAACCGCTCGACGTAGAAGGGGTTGGGCAGGAGCCGGGTGTCGAAGACGATGTCGGACTCGAGGGGCAGTCCGTGCTTGTAGCCGAAGCTCGTCACCACGACCTGGGTCCTCGGCCGCCGGCGCCGCAAGATGCGCTCGCCGATGAGGTCCTTGAGCTGGTAGATGTTGAGGCCCGACGTATCGACGACGTCGTCGGCCATCTTGCGGATCCCGAGCAGCCTCTTCCGCTCGAGCCGGACGCCCTCCAGGATGGGCTTGCGCGGGGCCATCGGGTGGGGCCGCCGGGTCTCGTTGAAGCGCTTGGCCAGGGCCTCGTCCGTCGCCTCGAGGAAGATCAGGCGTACGGGCGCCCTTTTCCGGATCTCGCGGAGGACCCCCGGGAAGTCGGCGAGGAAGCGCGGCTCGCGGATGTCGACGACCAGGGCGACCCGGTCGATCTCGACCTTCTTCCTCAGCCAGAGGTCGACGAAGCTCCCGATGAGCTTGGCCGGCAGGTTGTCGACGCAGTAGTAGCCGAAATCCTCGAGGGCCCGGCTGACCACGGTCTTGCCCGAGCCGGAGAGCCCGGTGACGATCAGAAAGCGGTTGTCCTTCGCGGGTTGCTTCATGGCGTTTCTCAGGTCAGAACTCGGTCAAGCCGGCGGATGATCTCGTCCGGCGCGCTGTAGCCTTTCTGGCGGAGGATGTGGACCTTGCAGGCGACCTCGATCAGGGTGGCGATGTTGCGGCCCGGGGCGACCGGGATGGCCAGCTGGGGGATCTTCCGGCCGAGGATGGTCATGTCGTCCCCGGACTTGAGCCCGAGGCGGTCGACCTCGTAGCCGCGGCGCCATTTCTTCAGCCGGACGACCAGGTCGATCCGGGCCTGACGGGCGATCGAGCGGGGCCCGAAGATGGCCCGGATGTTGATGATGCCGAGACCCCGGATCTCCATGAAGTTCCGGCTCAGCGCCGGGGCCATGCCCCAGAGCTCGCCCGCGGGCGTCACCAGGATCTGGACGACGTCGTCGGCGACGAACTGGTGGCCGCGGGCGATGAGCTCGAGCGCGCTCTCGCTCTTGCCGATGCCGCTGTCGCCGAGGATGAGCGTCCCCAGGCCGAACATCTTGAGAAGCCCCGCCGAGATCGTCGTGTGTTCGGCGGGAGGGTCGGCCCGGACAGCGGCCGGCTTGTCAGCCACGGCCCTTCTCCTCCTCCGCCCGGAGGGTCTTGAGCACGTCGGCCGGCGTCGGCGCTTTGAGCAGCTTGGAAGCCAGCGTCCGCGAGGACCGGGTCAGGGAGGCGATCGCGGCGAGGAGACGGAGCCCCTCTCCGGGATGGTCTTCGGGCGAGACGAGCAGGAAGAAGATGTGCGACAGCTTTCCGTCCCCCGCCTCGAAGGACACGCCGTCGGGCGATAGTCCCAGCACCAGGGCCGGCGTTTCGAGGCCTTTCGCCCGGCAATGGGGCACGGCCACGCCGTGGCCGATGGCCGTCGTTCCGAGCTCCTCCCGTTTCAGCAGCTTATCGAGGAGGGCCTCGTCGAGCTCGGCGGCGTGCCGGGCCTCGAGCCGGGCCGAGAGCTCACGGAGGACCCCCGTCCGGTCTCGGGATCCGAGCCGGGGCAGGACCAGGTCCTCGTCGAGGAGCGCGTAGAGCTTCACGATCCCTCCACGATCCTATTCGGGCTCGACGAGGCCGTAGTGGCCGTCCTTGCGGCGGAAGAGGACGGCCCACTCCTGGGAACCTTCGCGGCGGAAGAGGAAGACCTCCTTGGCCTTGACGTCGAGCTGGACGATGGCCTCTTCGATCGACATGGGCTTGAGCGAGTAATAGGGGCTCCGGACGACCCGCTTCTCCGGCTCCGGGGCCTCGACGGCGGGGGCCAGGGCCTTTTGCTGCCGGCCGCCGCGGCGCTTCTTCTCGCGCCACTTGGCCCGCTCCTTCTTGATCCGTTTCTCCAGGGTGTCGAAGGCGCCGTTGAGGGAGTCCATCATGTCCTGGGTCTCCGCGGAGACGACCAGGCCGCCGCCCCTGGCCCGGACGTTGATCTCGGCCTTGCTGCGGTTCTTCTGGACGGCGAGGACGACGTTGACGTCGAGGATGTCGTCGACGAGGGTTTTTAGCCGGGCCAGCCGCTTCTCGCAGTAGGCCTTGATCTCGGGAGTGAGCGCCGCCTGACGGGCCGTATAATGGACGTTCATGATCTCTCCTCCATCATGGACTTTCTCTTGCGGATGTGGGACGGTTCGATCTTGAGCTGGTTGCGGTATTTGGCGACCGTCCGCCGGGCGATGTGCAGGTCCTCACGGGCCAGCAGGTCGCCGATCTCGATGTCGCTCAGCGGGTTGTCCCGGTCCTCCCCTTCGACGAGCTTGCGGAGCTTGTCCTTGACCTTGAGCGAGGAGACGTCCTCGCCGTAGCTCCCCTGCAGGGACTTGTGGAAGAAGTACTTCAGGGAAAAGACGCCGCGCGGCGTCATCATGTACTTGTTGGCGACGACCCGGCCGACGGTCGACTCGTGGACCCCGATGTCCTGGGCGATCTCCATCAGGGTCAGGGGCCTGATGAAGTCGATGCCTTTCTCGAAGAATTCCTTCTGCCGGTCGACGATGAACCGGGCGACCTTGAAGATGGTCTGGTTCCTCTGATTGAGGCTGCGCATGAACCAGATGGCCTTCTTCAGGCGGTCGTTGAGGAACCGGTAGGCCTCGGGCTCGCCGACGGCCGCCTTGGCCAGGAGCTGGCGGTAGTAGGGGCTGAGGCGGAGCTGGGGCAGGCCCTCGTCGTTGACGAGGACCTTCCACTCGTCGCCTTCGCGGCTGACGACGATGTCCGGGACGACGTAGGACGTCCTCTCCTCGCTGTATTTCCGGCCGGGGGCGAAGTCGAGGCCCCGGATGATGTCGATGCTCGACCGGACCTCGGACAGCGGCACGTTCAACGCCCGGGCCATCTGGGCGTAGTCCGACTTCTCGAGCAGGGCCCGATGCCCGGTGACGATGGCCCGGGCCGTCTCGTCCTGGATCCGGAGGTTGTCCAGCTGGGCGATGAGGGCTTCCGACAGGTCCCGGCTGCCGCAGCCGACGGGATCGAACGTCTTGATCTTGGCCCGGAGGGCCTCGATCTTCTCCGGAGTCGTCCGGTTCAGCCGGGCCAGCTCCTCGACGCCCGTCTCGAGATAGCCGCTCTCGTTGATGTCGCCGATGATGTTGGTCGCGAGCTCGCGCTCTTCGGGATCGAAGAAGGTCAGCGAGGCCTGCCATTCGAGGTGGTCCCAGAGCGAGGGCGTCCGGGACAGGGTGTTCTCCAGGGAGACCGCCTCGCGATTATCGCTGAAGTGGGGCCGGAAACCCTCGTCCAGGTATTCCTGGAATCCGGCGAGGACGTCGGTGCCGCGGCCGTCCGCGCTGATCTTCGATTCCATCGACTCGAGGTTCAGCCCGTCGAGGACGCCTTCGCGGTCCCGGACCCCGGCCTCTTCGGCGGCCACCGTCTCGCTGTCCTTGGGCTTGGCCTCGCGGGCCTCGTCCTCGATCTCGATCATCGGATTCTGGGAAAGCTCCTCGTCGATGACCTCGATGAGCTCGAGGTTGGTCAACGGCAGGAGCTTGATGGCTTGCTGGAGGGCGGGGGCCAGAATGAGCTTCTGGACCTGCCGCTGGTCGAGCCGCTGCTTCAGGGACATCGTTCTTACCTTGCTCCCGTGCTCTGTCCTTATCTAGAGACGAAACTCGTCGCCCAAATAGCTCTTTCTCACTTCGTCCGACGAAACAATTTCAGCCGGCGTCCCCTCCTTGAGGACCCGGCCGCCCTCGAGGATGTAAGCCCTGTCCGTGATCTCGAGGGCTTCCCGGACGGAATGGTCCGTCAGCAGGACGCCGATCCCCTTCCCGCGGAGACCCCGGATGATCCCCTGGAGGTCCCGGACCGACAGCGGGTCGATGCCCGTGAACGGCTCGTCGAGAAGGAGGAACTCGGGGTCCAGGACCATCGCCCGGGCGATCTCGAGGCGGCGTCTCTCGCCGCCCGAGAGGGTCAGGGCCATGGACCCGGCCAGCGCGTCCAGCCCGAATTCCTCGAGCGCTCCGCTCACCCGGGCCGCCCGCGACGCCGCCCTTGAAGGCCGCGTTTCGAGGACGGCCATCAGGTTCTCGGCCACGGTCATCTTCCGGAACACGGACGGCTCCTGGGGCAGGAGGACCAGGCCTTTCCTCGCCCGGAGATACATCGGCCGGTCGGTGACGTCCTCATCCTTGAGGAAGACCCGCCCGCCGTCCTGGGGGACAAGCCCGAGGATCATGGAGAACGTCGTCGTCTTGCCGGCCCCGTTGCGGCCGAGCAATCCGACGATCTCCCCCTGTTCGACCCTGACGGAAACCCCGTCGACGACCTTTTTGCGCCCGTAACTCTTTTCGAGACCGACCGCGCGCAGAGAACCCTTCATGGCTCACGATTTGACGACGGTCGTCGTTCTTCCCTGTCCCTCATTCTCGAGCAAAATCTTATCATCGGCCAGATCGAAAGTCAATTTATCCCCTCTGGCCGCGGCGCCCTTCCCATCGGTCAGAACGGGCTTTCCGGTGAGGATCAGCCGGTCGGACGCGGCCTCATAGGCGGCCGCCGCTCCCCGGCCCTCGTAGCGGCCTTTGGAAAGGACGACGTCCGTCCGGGCGGAGAGCGACACGACGGCCGGGGCCCCGGGGGCGAGGACGGCCGAGACCGAACGGGCTTCGAGCCGGGCGCCGGAGAGCTGGACGTAGCTTCGACCCTCGAACGACAGGGCGCGGCCCGCGGCGGAGAACACCATCGTCCCGCCGCCGATCTCGACGTGCCGCTCCGGACCGGCGGCCGCGGCGGGCAGAACGAGCCCGGCGGCGACGCCTCCCCCGGCCCGCATCCCCTGTCCGTCGCCGGAGATCTCGAGCTCGCCGGCGCGAACGGATTCCCCTCCCTGCCATGCCCGGACCTTCCCGGCGAACGCGACGGTTGCCGTGCCGTCCTTTCGAACGAGGCGGTCGGCGGTGACGAACGCTTCCTCGCCGGCCGAGAAAAATCCGGCCGTACGGTCGCTCCCGCCGGGCTTGAAGACGCAGCGCACCCCTTCCGAAGCCGCCAGGTCGCCTGCGGCCGGACCGGCGGCGAGGAGCGGCGCTTCGATCCGGATCCCGGCCGAATCCGCGACGGCCGGCCGGCCCGCCTGTCCGCCCGCCCTCAGGATACCCGTCGCGACGGTGAATTCGGCCGAATCGCTTGCGAGGGCCGTCATGCCGACGCTCACGCTTGGGCCGATCTCGGCCGTCACTCCGCCCGACGCGGCCCAATCCCCGGGATCGCCTTCCGGCCCGACGGTGAACTTCGCCCTCCCGGCTTGGACGCGGATCGACGGCCCGGAGGGGGTTTGGAGGTTGAAAGCGACCGAACCTTCGGCCTCTGCCGATGACATGAGGCCGCGGCGGAAGGATACATCGACCCTATCGGCGGCGATGGACCCTCCCTCCCGATCGTCCCGGTCCGGACCGGGCAGGTCGACGCGGGCCTGTCCCTCGAAAAGGGCCGAATCCAGGGAGCTCTCATCTCCGGCCGCCGTGAACGAGAGCGAGGAGGAGCTTCCCCTGATGCGGCCGTCCGAGAACGCGGCCAGCCCTTCGATGCGGCCGCGGCGATCGCCGCTCCGGTACGAGAGCGACGCCCCGGAGAGGGCGATCGGCTCCCCCGCTCCGCCGGGAGCTGCGAGGACGGCCTCGAACCCGCCGCCGAGACGGATCTCGCCGGCGCTCTCCGAGTAGAGGATCCGTTTCGCGCGCCCGGTCATCGTTTTCGAAGCGAACCGCCCCTCTTCGGCCGCGGCGAACGTCGCCGCGGTCTTGTCGTAGTCGAAACGATCGCCCTCGAGGACGACGCCGCCGGCCTCGACCCGGACGTGTCCGGAAAAGGAGAAACGGGAAGAGCCGGGGTCGTAGACGACCTCGCCGGCAGCGAGCCGCGAAACGGTCTCCCCCGCCGGCCCCAAAGTGACGACCTCGACCGAGCCCTGCAGGTGGTTGCGCCCGTCCGGGCCGAGGAAGAACTTGTCGCCGCGGATCACGGCGACGAGCCGACCGGCTTCGTACTCTTCGTGACGGACACTTTCCTTCAGGTCGACGGTGCGGCCTTCGGGCGGGGGTCCGGCCGCAACGGGGGGGCGCGCGGGCTCGCGCCGGCCGGTGAGGCGGACGGTCAGCACCGCGGCCAGAACGACGAGGACGGCCGCCGCCGCGAACGCGGCGAGCCTCGCCGGCCCCGACGCTCTTTGAGCGCTCATCGTTTCAGATCTTCAGGTCTTCGATCGACAGGTTGGTCTGTTGTTCGCCGAGGTATTCCGACGTCATCAGCGAGAAGGCCAGGCTGACCCGGCTGCCGCGGCGCAGGATGTGCCGCCAGTCCGCCTTGTCCCAGCCGAGGGCCTCAAAGACCCGGCTGTTCTGCCGGGCCAGGAACTTCAGGTGCTTGCCTTGAAGGACGCGGGGCTCGCTGATGACCTCGACGTTGTCGGCCATGAACAGGGGCTTGGGGTTCCCGACGCCGAAGGGGACGAGCCGGGACAAGGTCTCGAGGAAGCGGTCGTCGATCGCGGTGAAATCAAGAGGGCCGTCGATCTTGATCGTCTTGTGCAGGCTGTCCTGCGGGATGCGGGCCTCGGCCAACGGGTTCAGGGTCGCTTTGAACTCGGCCATGCGATCCGTGGCCAGGGTGCAGCCGACGGCCAGCCGGTGCCCGCCGTAGCTCAGGAAGAGGTGCCGGCAGTCCTCCAGGAGGTCGATCAGGGGGACATCGGAGATGCTCCGGCCCGAGCCGTGGGCCTTGCCGTTCTCGTAGGCGAAGAGGACGACGGGGCGGTTGAAGCGGTCCTTGAGCTTGGAGGCGACGATCCCGATGACGCCGCGGTGCCAGTCGGGACTGCCCAGGACGAGGCACTTGTATTTCTTGTCGAGCCCCCGCTCCTCGACGCGGTCCCTGGCCTCGTTGAAGATCTTTTCCTCGGTCCGCTGGCGCTGGGCGTTGAGCTCGTCGAGCTTCTGGACGAGGGCCTGCGATTCGGCGGGGTCCTCCGAGAAGAAGAGACGGACGGCGAGATCGGTCATGCCCATGCGGCCGGCGGCGTTGATGCGCGGGCCGATGCGGAAACCGAGGTCGCCCTCGGAGATCTTCCGGCGTCCGAGGCCGCAGGCCTCGATCAGGCTGCGGAGGCCGGTGTTGGCGACGTTGCGCAGACCCTCCAGGCCGTGCTTGACGAAGAGCCGGTTCTCGCCGGTGAGCGATGCGACATCGGCCACGGTGCCGATGGAGACGAGCTTCATGTAGTGGGGCAGGCCCGCACCCTTGCCGGCTTTCTCGAGCAGGGCCTGAACGAGCTTGAAGACGACGCCGACTCCGGCCAGGCCGGGATCGGGGTAGCCCGAATCGGGCAGGATCGGGTCGAGGACGGCCACGGCGTCGGGCAGCGTCTCTCCGGGCCGGTGGTGGTCGGTGACGATGACGTCGACGCCCCTTTCCCGGGCCAGGGCGGTGAACGCGACGGCCTTGATGCCGCAGTCGACGCTGATGACGAGGGTCGCCCCCCGCTCGACCGGGATGCGGACGTGCTCGTCCTTGATCCCGTAGCCGTCGGTCAGGCGCTCCGGGATGAAATATTCGACCTGGGCGCCGAGCGTGCGGAGGGCCTTGACCAGCATGACCGTCGACAGGACGCCGTCGACGTCGTAGTCCCCGAAGACGAGGATCTTCTCGCCGCCGGAGACTGCCTTTTCGATGCGGGCGACGGCCCGGTCCATGCCCTTCATCAGGTAGGGATCGTGGAGCTTGTCGAGGCCGCCGTAGAGGAACGCGCGGGCCGCCTCCACGGTCAGGATCTTCCGGTTGAC
>Ga0209706_10002136_pt1 | contig 11027 bp, 7 predicted proteins | sample PPLLaktember2015_6_FD_187263 | JGI IMG/M metagenome (GOLD analysis project Ga0209706, IMG submission 187263) | Freshwater sediment microbial communities from Prairie Pothole Lake near Jamestown, North Dakota, USA - PPLs Lake P8 Core (1) Depth... | ecosystem: Environmental > Aquatic > Freshwater...
CGCTGGTTTTTGCGCAGAGGTACACGGATTCCTTGAGCACACTCCAGGTGAGCCGTCTATAGGCTGCAGCCAGAATGAAACCTCCGAATGCGCCCATAGCCGCCGCCTCGGCGGGAGTTGCCAGCCCGACCACGATGGTGCCGAGTACCCCGAGGATGATGATTGCCAGCGGGAAAAAGGACCCCAGCAGCATTTTGAAGATCTCGAGTCGGACAAAGGTGAGAATCGCATAGACAATCACCAGGATGCCCGTGAAAATCGCCGCCGTGATCCACCACCAGGTAGGAACCGAAGTTCGTTTAGCCGGCGCAGCTGCTGTCTCCTTGTCTGGTTTGGCCTCTGCGGCCGTCTGACTCTCAGCCGTAGTTGGCTCCTCCTGTTCGACTTGTTCCGGCTGGGCTTCTTGTTCTTCAGAACCTTCCGGTTCCTGCAGACTCCCGACTCCGGGGTCTGCTTGCTCTGAGTCTGAGGCCGCGATGCCCATCTCCTGCACGCCCTCGGGCACTACATCTTCAGGTGCGGTCGCTACGAGATAGAGTGAGCCCAAGAGCAATGCGGTTGCCATGGCCGGCAGAAGCGCAATGAAGAGGTTGCCGAGTAGGGTGTACATGGGCACATCGGCGTTGCGCTTGCCCTTCATGGCGCGAGCGATCCCGAGCAGGACATTCTTGCTTTTAGTCTGACAAATGATTTCCGCGAATTTGGGCAGATAGACGCACGCGTCTTCCTCGGAGAGGGGAGGCGCAGAGCTGGGACTGATTTTCGCGTAGATGATAACGTAGACGACGTAGAGCCCGGCCAGCATAATACCAGGGAACAAAGCGCCGGCGTAAAGCTGCACCACGGACACGCCGGCTGTGGCGCCGTAGAGGATGAGCAGTACCGAGGGAGGGATCAAGATACCAAGGGTGCCTCCTGCAGTCACAGCACCCGCTCCGAGCCTGATGCTGTACCCGGCCTTGAGCATGGACGGAAACGCGAGCAGGCCCATCACGGTCACCACTGCGCCGATGATGCCGGAAGCGGTGGCGAAGATCGCGCAGGTCACAATGGTTGCGACCGCCAGGGATCCGGGTATGCGCGAGGTCGCCAGGTGCAGGCTCGTGAACAGCATGGTGATCAGTTGCGAGCGTTCGACCAGATAGCCCATGAAGACAAACAGGGGGACAGAGATGAGCACGTCGTTGTTCATGACCCAATACGCGCGCAGCGCCATGAGGTCGAGAGTCTGAGTCAGCGCTGTGGCAGGGTTCTGGCTGTAATACGCAAAAAAAGCGAACATCGTACCCAAGCCCATGAGCGTGAAGGCGGTGGGAAAGCCGAGCATGATGGCCACCACGATCATGGCCAGCATGAGCAAGCCCAGGTGGCCGTTGGTCATCTGCGAGGGCGCTGGCAATATGTAAAATACCAAACCGACCACGATGGCCAACATGGAGAGTCCGAACCAGGCTTCTTTTTTCATCGGACACCCCCTTCTTTTGCCGTCACCACTTCATCGAGCTTCTTAATATCCTCATCCTTGACGTGCATCATTTCCTTTAACTTGTCGACGTCCACCTCTTCCACGTCCTCAATGCGAGAGGGCCACCGGCCATCCTTCAGGCAGCGAATGCATCGGATGATTTCGACAATGCCCTGCATGAGGATGAACACCCCTGCGACGGGAATGACGGTCTTGAAGGGATAGATGGGCGGGCCTTCAGCCGTGATGCTCGAGTGCTCCAGGATCGCCCAGGACTCCCCGGCATATTTGTAACCTGCCCAGCAGAGGGCGGTGACGCCGGGCAGGAAGAACACGATGTAGAGCGTGAGGTCAATGGTCGCCTGCAGCCTGGGCGGGAAAAACCCATAAAGGACGTCGCCGCGCACATGGCCGTTCTTCGAAAGCGTATAGGCGCCCGCCATCATGAAGAGGGCTCCGTACATCATGATCATGGCATCGAACGCCCAGGCATGCGGAGCACTGAGCGCATAGCGCGAGAAGACCTCCCAGGTGATGAGAGCCGTGAGCGTCACGATCAGCCAGGAGAACATCTTCCCCACGAAGGTGCTGATCTTGTCGACAGTGAGCAGCAATTTCTGCATACTCGATCCTTTTTGAAAATCAACCACCCGGACGCTAGGGTCGGCCGGATGGCTTGCTAAGACAACCCCACTTGATTATTGATGATCGAGCCCCCTCACCCTTCCCCTCTCCCCCAGTCTTGGGGGAGAGGGCGGGGTGAGGGGGTGGATGGCTGATGGGTGATGCAGTTAAATCTCTTAGCCTTTCTTAGCCGGAGCCGCCGGTGCCTTTTTCGGACCGAAATAATAATTATACGCCATGCGCCGGTTCACGTTGGTATCCATATCCCAACTCACGGTGCGCTTCGCAAATTCTCTCTGTGATTCGAGAACTTCCTTGAAAAAGGGCTTGTCCGAATATTTCTTCATGACCTCGTCGAAGATCTCCAGTTGCTTCATCAGGATCGAGTCCGGGGTCTTGTACATCTTGACCTTGTCCTTGGTCTGCAGTTCGATGTAGTCCTTGGAGTAACGATCAATCGATTTCCACCACATGTCCGCAGAAGCCGCCTCCACTGCGTTATCGATGATGGCTTTCATCTTGTCCGGAAGTGCATTGAATTTGTCCTTGTTGAAAAGAATCTCGAAGGACTCCGCATTCTGGTGGTAGCTCTGGAGCATGTACACCTTGGACACGTCGGGGAAGCCGAGCGCACGGTCGGAACTTGCGTTGTTGAATTCCGCCCCGTCCAGCAGCCCGCGATCCAGGGCCGGCACGATTTCACCTCCAGGCAGCGCGTTCACCGCCGCGCCCAGTCCCTGGAACAGGTCGATCGAAATTCCGACGGTGCGGAATTTCAAACCCTTGAAGTCTTCCACCTTGGTGACGGGTTTTTTGTACCAGCCCAGGGGCTGGGTCGCCATGGGGCCGTAGGAGTAGGATACCACGTTGGCGCCTATAGACGCATAGATCTTTGCCATCAGTTCCTTGCCTCCGCCGTACTTGTTCCAGGCAAGCAGCATGTTGGCGTCCATACCGAAAGCTGGGCTCGATCCCCACAAGGCCAGGGCTTGCGCCTTGCCGTAGTGATAAACCAGCACGCCGTGGCCGCCGTCGAGCGTTCCTTTGCTCACCGCGTCCAGCAAATTGAAAGCCGGCACCACGGCGCCCGCAGGCAGCACCTCGATCTTGAGATCCCCGCCGGTCATGTCGTTCACCTTCTTGGCGAAGTCGAGGGCGTACTCGTGGAAAATGTCCTTGGTCGGCCAGGTGCTCTGCCAGCGCATGCTAATCGGCCCCTGGGCCTTCACGACTGTCGGGAACCCCATGGTCGCCGCTGCACCGCCTGCTGCCAGGGCCGCTGAGGCCAGGAATTTACGGCGAGATAGTCCTTTCTCCTGATTAGAGCTCTTTTGATTGGATGAATGACTCTTTCTCATGCCTTCCTCCTTTAGAATGTTTGGGTTGTGGGATAAAAAAGACGAGAACCAACGAACGAGGGACTAAAACCTGCTACATTGAACCAGGACCTTATGACAGATTTCTCTTGGTGTCAATAACGAATCGCAGGGGCAATCCTTCCGCATGGGTGGCGGCAGCTGACCCATCAAAGAGTGACGCGCGGAGGACAAGAATGAACTACTCCGCAGCAACCTACGGGGTATCTGGGCATTCGTCAGAACTGTCACACCCGCGTAGGCGACACCCGCGTAGGCGGGTGTCCAGAGAATTGTCCCTACCTGGATTCCCGCCTGCGCGGGAATGACGAAGCCGCAGCACGCTGAAGGGATTAGACCCATAGAGATTAAATCCGGAAATCATGTGGGATCGTGACCGGTCAGAGCATGGAAAAACCGCCTTCCTGTCGCGTGAGCCTCTTCAAGGTATTCCGGGTGCTTCAGGACATCGCCCTCGAAATCGAGGCCGCGGTAGAGCAGGGAGTTCCAAAGCTCCATGTCTAGGGCATCAAAGAAATAGCGAACCGTGAGCAACGCTCCGTCAAAAAGCTTTTTGCCCCTGGTCGCTCCTGCAGAAATAAACAGACCCTTTCGCTTGAATTCCTTCTTCCCGAAAGGAGTCTTTTCCAGCCAGTAGCGTTTGACCCACAAGGACTGGCAGCGGTCCATAAGAATCTTGGTGTGGGCGCTCACGGTGTAGAAAAAGATGGGAGAGGCGAGCATCAACCCGTCACAGGCCAGAAGCTGGTCATAAACGCCCTGGAAGTCATCCTTGATCGCGCATCGTCCCGTTTCTTTGCAGCCGTAGATCTCGAGGCAGGGGGACATCGTGAGAACGCGGAGCACGATCTCCTCAACGTCTGCACCCGCTTCTCTTGCCCCTTCGACAGCCCTCTTGAGCAGGAGGGTTGTGTTGCCTTTTCTGCGAGGACTCCCATAGATCGCCAGAATGTTTTTCATGTTTAGCCCCGAAGCGTTCAAATGCCCGGCACTATACCCGAACGAACCTCCTGGGGGCAAGATTTCACACTTCCCTGACTTTTCTTGAACAAAGGGTCGACAGTTGGTATAGAATTTGCTCGGGTGTTAGACACCAGCACTGAGCGAAAATCTCCCCTGACCCCTCTTTACCAAAGAGGGGTAGTCCCTCCCTTTATTAAAGGGAGGCGAGGAGGGATTTATGGATAGTGTCCTGACTTAGGAGACCACTAATAAACCGTAAACGATGGAGGGATGAGTTATGGCTAAGATGCTTTGGAAGCCTTCGGAAGAGAGGATCAAGAATTCTCACATGTACCGGTTCATGAATTTCGTCAACAAGAAACACGGCAAGAACTTCACGGAATACGCACCCTTGTACGAGTGGTCCGTTAAGAACATCTCCGATTTCTGGGCCGCCATGTGGGATTTCGCAGAGATCAAGGCTTCAAAGCCTTATGACCAAGTGGTGGACAATCCCAACAAGATGCCCGGAACAAAATGGTTTCCAGGGTCGCGACTCAACTTCGCTGAAAACCTGCTCCGGTTCAGAGACAATCATACGGCGCTGATTTTCGCAGGAGAGGACAAGGTCACCAGAAAGGTCACTTATGCGGAGCTCTACGATGAGGTGGCCCGTTTGGCAAAACCGCTCAAGGACATGGGAATCAAGCCGGGAGACCGGGTAGTCGGTTTCATGCCCAATATACCTGAGACCATTTTTGCCATGCTCGCAGCCACGAGCCTGGGGGCAACCTGGTCTTCATGCTCTCCGGATTTCGGCATAAAGGGGGTCCTGGACCGTTTCGGCCAGATCAAACCGAGGGTGCTCTTCACGGCCAATGGGTACTGGTTCAAGGGCAAGAGCCTGGATTCCCTGGAACGGATCGCCGATATCCTAAAAGAAATTCCAAGCATTGAAAAGGTCGTGGTGGTGCCTTACACCGAAAAGGAACCGAAGATCAGCGGAGTGACCAACGCCGTTGCCTATAAAGATTTTCGTTCATCCCAGGCGAATCTGATTATGGATTTCGTTCAGCTTCCTTTTGATCACCCCCATTACATCATGTACTCCTCAGGGACCACGGGCCTTCCCAAGTGCATGGTTCAGAGCGCGGGCGGCGTGCTCATCAATCAGCTCAAGGAACTCCTGCTCCACACGGATCTCAAGCGAGAGGACACGATCTTCTACTTCACCACCTGCGGCTGGATGATGTGGAACTGGCTCACGTGCTCTTTGGCCGTCGGCGCGACCCTGATGCTTTACGACGGCTTCCCGTTTCATCCCCAAGCGGGCGGGCTCTGGAAGATGGCGCAAGATCACAAAATCACGGTTTTCGGGACAAGCGCTGGTTACATTGCGGCCCTCATGGCCGCAGGCGTTAAACCCGGCAAGGAATATGATCTGACGCCTCTGAAGGCCGTGCTGTCCACGGGATCCCCTTTGTCCATCGAAGGGTTTGAGTTCATTTACAACGAGGTGAAGAAAGACATCCAGCTTGCCTCCATCTCCGGTGGATCGGACATTAACGGGTGTTTTGCCGGCGGCAATCCCATGGGGCCTGTCTATGCCGGAGAGCTGCAGTGCCGGTGCCTCGGTATGAAGGTGGAGTCTCTTGACGAAAACGGAAAACCCGTGCGAAATAAGCAGGGGGAGTTGGTCTGCCTGGCTCCGGCCCCACCCATGCCCATCTACTTCTGGGATGACCCCAAGGGAGAGAAATACAACAGCGCCTATTTCGACGTGTACCCTGGAATCTGGCGTCATGGGGATTTCATAGAAATCAATGACCACGGCGGGGTCACCATTTACGGCAGATCGGATGCCACCCTCAATCCCGGGGGGGTTCGGATCGGGACCGCCGAGATCTACCGACAGGTGGAAAACATACCGGAGATCGCAGACAGTCTCGTCGTCGGCCAGGACTGGAAGGGGGACGTGCGTGTCATTCTCTTCGTGAAACTGGCCGAGGGCCAGAAACTCACTGAAGAGCTGAAAAACAAAATCAGGACTATCCTTCGGACGAACGCATCCCCAAGGCACGTCCCGGCCAAGATCGTCGCCGTCCCCGACATTCCCTACACGCTCAACATGAAGAAGGTTGAGCTTGCCGTGAAAAAGGTGATTGAAGGGAAAGTCGTGCTCAACAAGGATGCACTGAGGAATCCTGAAGTTCTGGATGTCTTTGCCGGCATCAAAGAGATCCACGAGGATTAACGAAGAAGGCACAAAGGCACAAAGAAAGATAGGCACAAAGATGCAAAGGCACAGAGGGACAAAGAGACAAAGGGAAAGAAGAGAAACAATATTTCTGCTTTGTGCCTTTGCTACTTTGTCCCTTTGTCCCTCAGTGTTTTACTCTTGCATGTCGTCGTAGGTTGGTCGAGTGATCCCATACTTCTTGATCTTCTTGTAGAGATGGGTACGATGAATCCCAAGCATCGCTGCCGCCTTGGACTTGTTGTATCGGGCCAGCCTTAAGGTATGTAGGATCGCCTCTTTCTCGGCGCGGGATTGAACCTCTCTTATGGATACGGCGGACAGCTTGGAAGCGATCTTCCGGCTCCGGTAGAGATAGAAAGGCAAGTCGGAGAGGCGGATCGTGCTGCCTTCGAGGGAGGAAAGAACCCTTTCAAGAACGTTCGACAGTTCACGGATGTTTCCGGGCCACTGGTAGCTTCGGAGAACCTCTTCAGCATCGTGATCCAGAGTGATTTCCGGCAAGAAGGCCTCCTGGGATGCCTGATTGAGGAAATGCCTCACCAGCGGAAGGATGTCCTCCTGTCTTTCCCGGAGCGGCGGGATGTGGAGGGGAATCACGTTAAGCCGGTAGAAAAGATCTTTGCGGAACCGGCGATCCCCAAGCATCTCTTCCAGGTTCTGGTTGGTTGCGGCGATGAGACGAAAGTCAGAGTGGATCACCGAGGTCCCCCCGATCCTTTCGAACTCCTTGTCTTCGATGACTCGAAGCAGTTTGGGCTGCATCTGGAGAGGCAGATCCCCGATCTCGTCCAGGAACACGGTCCCGTGCTTTGCCAGTTCGAGTTTGCCCGGCTTGCCTCCGGGCTGGGCTCCTGTAAAGGCTCCCTTCTCGTAGCCGAAAAGCTCCGATTCGAGAAGATCTTTGGGGATGGCCGAACAATTGATGTGAACAAAGGGATGGAGCCGCCTGTTGCTCGCATGATGAATGCCCTGAGCAAAGAGCTCTTTGCCTGTGCCGCTCTCGCCGGTGATCAAGACAGGGAACTGGGTGGCAGCGGCTTTCAGGGCTTCTCTTCTGAGGGACTGTATAGCCTCACTTTCTCCTATAATGCTCTCCAGGGTGTGACGGGTGGAGCGGATCGACATCAGTTCCTGTTCGTAGAGTTCCAGTTTGGATTCCAGGAGGGAGAGCTTTTTCGCAAGCTTGGTGACGTCCCGCACATCTTTGAACATGACCTGGCCGAACACGGCGACGACCTTGTCGCCTTTTTTGATGGGGATGCGCTGGACCACCATTTTCTGGCCCTTGATCAGATGGCTCTGGTTGATCTCGGGGACACCGGTCTGCGCCACAAGGTGCATCCGGGAATTCTCCACCACTTCGGTGCAGTGTTTTCCGATTTGGGCGGCAGGATCGAGTCCGAGGAAATCCCCGTAGGGCTTGTTGAAGTGTGTGATGAAGCCTTGGGAGTCGGTCACCATGCTTCCGTTGTAAATGCTTTCGAAAATGAGTTTGTAGAGCTCCAGTTGTTGCTGCAGTTCTCGTACAGAAGGAGGCAGCTTCTTTTCAGAATCTAGAAGTTTGCCCATGACGCCCCTCCGCGATTGAAAGGGAATGTAGGTCTTTTGATACATCATACTTTTTCAATATAGGGTGGGCAAGGAAAATCAGGTTCCTTAATGGACAGAAGCCGTTGCGGATGAGTTTGAACACTTGAGGGGACGGGTCATGATTCGCTTGCTGAGGCAGAATTCTGCGAGGAAAGGCACGCGTGATGTTCAAGGCCTCCCACTCCGAGCAGGAACTTTTTCTTTGCAAAATCCATTCATTCGACAATATAATTGCCGGCCATGCGGGGTTACGGCAAAAACCGCAACTTCCCTTCGTGTAGCAAGCATACAACATGTAGATGGTGTGATACAATTCCCCGGAGATTTTGAGACAGAAAAAACTGAGCACGTGACAAGAGTTTTTATTCAGAGCCAATGATAAAAGCTGCTGTGGCGGACTCCTGGGAGGCTACGCGGGCTGCATACATGGACTGGCCCGAGAATTGCTTGAGATAAAAACCAGGGGGAATCAGCCTTGGATATTAGGGAGCCTGAAATCCGAAAGGATGACATCCTTATTTTGCAGGACTCTAATCTCAACCCCGACAATGTCTGCATCGTCACAGGCTGCGGAACAGGAATCGGAAGAGCCACGGCCATTGCAGCCTCAGCGAACAAGTTGATGACCGTGGGATTGGACATCAACGAGAAGGAGGGTAAGAAAACGCAAAAAATCGCTCGCGACATGGGCGGGCAGATGATTTTTCTCCAGGCGGATTTGTGCAAGGATGACGATATCCAGAAGGCGACAGCAGATGCGGCAAGACTCGGGACGATCAAGTACGTTGCCAACATCGCCGGGATCCAGCACATCGACTCCGTGGAAAACTTTCCGATGGAAAAATACGATCTCATGCAGCGCCTCATGCTTCGGGCGCCCTTTTATCTTTCCAAACTGTGTATCCCTCACATGAAGAAAAGCAAGGACGGAACAGGCGTGATCGGTAACATGTCTTCCATCCATGCGCATGTCAGTACCGTAAACAAACCCGTCTATAACATCACCAAGTTCGGCCTCAGAGCCTTGGCCCAATCCATATCCGCCGAAGGGGCAGGCAAGATCCGTTCTTTTACCGTGAGCACGGGCTTTGTCAAAACCCCCTTAGCCCTCAACCAGATTCCTGCCCAGGCTGCACAGCGGGACATCTCTCAAGAGCAGGTCGTGGCGGAGGTCATGATGGGGAAATCCCGAATCAAGGAAATGATGGCTCCGGTCGAGGTGGCAAATCTTTTCATTTTTGGATTTTCTCGTTACGCAAGATACCTCATCGGCGGAGACCTCCTCTTCGACGGTGGTATGGTTCTGACTTACTGAGCATAAGAAAGAAATTCCGCCGCAATTATTTGAGAAAGTGTGAAAGTTTTATCTGCTTACTTCTTGCTTACTGGTAACCGCATAGGGAAAGGAGGTGAGGGGTGTTCAATTCCTCTTGAGTTGGACCGTGGAAAACCTGGTGCGCAACAAACCCACCTTTCATCAAGGAATTTCTTAACAGAAAGGAGAAAGACATGAAGAAGTCAGCGTTACTCACAGCCCTCTTTTTTGTACTCACCCTGGTCATCGCATCCTCTGCATTCTCGCAAAACACCATTAAAATCGGAGTCATCTATGACTTTGCCGGCGGCTGCCACATGTACTCTGAAGCAGGTATCAAGGGCATCAAGATGGCCCTGGATGAGATCAATGCCAAGGGCGGAATTCTCGGGAAGAAATTGGAGTATATCATCCGCGACACGGAAGGTAAGACGGATGTGGCAGTGCGAGAGGTGAAGGATTTGATCCTCAGGGAGAAAGTCAACTTTCTCATCGGACCGTGCAGCAGCGGAACTGGGCTTGCCATGCAGGTCGTCCACTCCGAATACAAGGTCCTGAGGATTTCCGCGATTGCCAACACAGAGGCTCAAACGGTGGACAAGTTCTCGCCCTATTTCGTGCAGGTCGTTCCCAACACCTACATGGAAGCGGTGGCTGCCACGAGATACTTTCAAAAAAAGGTTCCGAAAGCAAAAAAGTTTGCCACCATCGGTCCTGATTACGATTTCGGCCGCCGTGAAGAGATGGCTTTCACTGAAGAGATCAAGAAACTAGTCCCCGATGCCGAGATCGTTTACGAAGCATGGCCGAAACTGGGCGAGAAAGATTTCACCGCTTTCATCACGGCCATCATGGCCAAGAAACCTGATGCGGTCCACGGTTCCCTCTTTGGCGGTGACTTGGTGTCCTTCACTAAACAGGCGGCTCCTTACGGCTTCTTCGAAAAGACTCCTTTCATCGCCCTCTATGACTTTCCTGTTTTGCTTGCCCTCGGACCGGATGCACCGGAAGGAGTGTTTGGGTTCGGACGAGGGTGTTTCTTCATGGATCCCAATCCCAAGATGATGGAGTTTGTTGAGAAGTTCAAAAAGGCCACCGGAGACTATCCTGATGGCTGGGCCGTCCAGAACTACGATGCGGTGTACCTCCTCAAAGCGGCTATCGAAAAGGCAAAAACCATCGAAACGGAAGCCGTGATCAAAGCGATCGAGGGTATGCCCTTTGATGGGCTGCGACAGAAATTCTCGATCCGGGCTCTTGATCACATGGGAACCGTACCGTGCTACCAGGGGACTGTTGCGAAAGACCCAAAGTATCCGTTCAAAGTCTGGAAAGATATTTCGCGAGTGCCTGGTGAAGAAGTCATTCGTCCTGAAGCGAGTGTTCGCGAAGTCTGGAAGAAAACCGGTGTCGTCAGATAAGGACGGTAGACCTCACAAGAAAATAGGCCGGTAG
>Ga0209706_10002137_pt1 | contig 11027 bp, 9 predicted proteins | sample PPLLaktember2015_6_FD_187263 | JGI IMG/M metagenome (GOLD analysis project Ga0209706, IMG submission 187263) | Freshwater sediment microbial communities from Prairie Pothole Lake near Jamestown, North Dakota, USA - PPLs Lake P8 Core (1) Depth... | ecosystem: Environmental > Aquatic > Freshwater...
TAAAAAAAGAATACTCGACAGTATAGAAAGGGAATTTGCGAAAAAGGAATACTATGCTGATAATCTTGCCTCGCTCCCGGATCTTGCAAAGAAAATAGGGGAGAGCCCGCATCATGTTTCACAGGTGATAAATGAAAAGCTGGGGAAGAATTTTTTTGAGCTCCTTGCATCTTACAGGATAGAGAAGGCAAAACAGATTTTCAGGGAAGATAAGCAGGGGAAACTGACCATTGAGGAGATTTCGGAAATGGTGGGATACAACTCAAAAACGGCTTTTAATAACTCTTTTAAAAAGCTTACAGATAAAACTCCGTCAGAATTCCGTAAATCTGTAAGCAACTGAAATAGATTTACATACACTATTCAAACAGGACATGCCGATAGGGATGTACACCTTCCTTACCGGCATGTTCTTTATACGGGCGTGTCATGGATTAGTTTTGGACCATCAACCAAAACTAATTACAAATGATAACCAACTCCACAATTCCGGTCCCGGCCTCCGTCAACCAGCTCAGTGAACTTATTGAAGACTGCAGGAATGGCGATCAGAGGGCGCAATTGCAGATTTACAAACTCTATTACAAGAGGATGTACAATATATCCCTCAGGGTTATCAATAATCCGGCAAAAGCTGAAGATATAATGCAGGAATCATTTCTGACTGCCTTTGAGGAGATCAGCGGCTACCACGAAACCCTTAGCTTCGGCGACTGGCTGCAGAAGTTTCTGGTGAAGAGGCTTGTCGCTGAGATATCCAGTGTAAATTATTGATAATACAGAAATCGGTTGAATCTAAAAATCAAAAGAAATGACAAATATCAGGGAATTTATCGCGGTCAATAAATACGGATTGGTAACAATGATCTTCATTGTAATAAAGCTAAGCCTGCACTTTTTCACAAATACAAATTACGAGCTGCACAGGGACGAGCTGCTCTATTTCAATATGGGCGATCATTTGAGTTTTGGCTATGCGACCGTTCCTCCCCTTACCGGCCTTTTTGCGTTTGCTGTGAAATCAGTTTTCGGGTATTCAGTGTTTGGCATACGGCTTTTTCCCGCGCTTCTGGGGGCTCTCAATATATTTATCATATCGCAGATTATAAGGCAGATGGGCGGCGGGCTGACAGCACTGGTAATTGCTGCTTCCTCATTTCTGTTGTCTCCCGGATTTCTTCTTATCGACACTCTTTTTACGCCAAATGTATTCGAGCATTTTCTCTGGCTCCTGGCAACCTGGCTCATCCTGAAAATTACAACAGAGGGAAGGCCTGAATTATGGCTGCCGGCAGGACTCGTTCTCGGAATATCCTTCATGTTCAAATATTCTGTAGTTTTTTTTGTTGCCGGTTTTTTTATCGTAATCCTTTTCAGTCAGTACAAAAAATATCTGAGGTCATGGTACTTTTACGCAGCCATCATTGCAGGGATTATCATAATCACCCCGAATTTAATCTGGCAATCGAAGCATGGCTGGCCGGTTGTATTTCATATGAGCGAATTAAACAGGACTCAGTTGTCGGACATGGATCCGGGAACCTTCCTTACCGACCTGTTCAGTCTTAACCTGGCTGCCACCCTTGTATGGCTCTTCGGCCTTTTTTCCCTTTTGTTTTTCAGGAAAGAGAAGCGTTACCGGTTCCTGGGTGCGGCTTCACTGACGGTTATCATGCTTTTTATTTTAATGAAGGGTAAAGGATATTATGTGCTCGGAGTAATACCGTTCCTGTTTGCATCGGGCGGGTATGCCATTGAAAAATATCTTTCGGGAAGAGTCAAACCGCTTCGTAATCTTCTCCTCACCCTGATCGCAGCAGTGTCGCTTGTCGCAATGCCTACAGGCCTGCCGCTTCTTTCATTTGAAGAATTTACGCATTACAGGACGAAAACGGATTTTCTGAAAATATATCCCTTCTACCGGTGGGAAGACAGTAAAGTACATGCTATATCGCAGCTGTATGCCGATATGACGGGCTGGTCAGAACTTGCTGAACAGGTTGCGGGAGCCTATTATACGCTGACGGAGGATGAAAGGAAGGAATGTACAATCTTCGGGCTGAGGAATTACGGCTGTGCCGGGGCCGTTCATTTTTATGGCCATAAGTATGGTTTGCCCGAACCCGTTACCTTTCACGAAAGTTATGTCTACTGGGCTCCCGATACGATTCCTTCAGGTCCGATGATCTATATTAATTCGGATAAGGATGATATTAATGAACTTTTCAATGAGGTTACTGAAACAGGCTGCGTCAGGAATGAGTATTTCAGGGAGAACGGCCTGAAAATTTTTCTCTGCAGGTCGCCTAAAACGGATACCAGGGAAGTGTACAGGAAACTTGCAATCAGCGAGAAGGCGAAGATGGAGGTGTCTGTTCTTCCGGATTAAGTTCATATGTGAATCCTTTTTCGGAGGCATTCATGATCAGGACCCTGAAGATAATCAGGTTGGCCAGTATCGACTCCGCCTTGTAAGATGAGATGCGGGCGATCTTCCTGAATCTTGATAAGGTGATTGAACCATTTTTCGACAGGTAATCCATAAGGGTGTTTTCAGTTTTGCCAAATTTCACGAGAACACCCTTCTTTTTTCCCTCTTTTCTCCAGATCTGAATCAGCACCCTGTTAGCCACAAGGTTTTGATCGAGATGTCTGAAGTACGACAGCCACCTGCCGTCTTCATCCTTAACCTGGTAAGGCCGTTTGCTGCCTCTGGCTATATCAACCTCAACTATTGTTTTCCCCCCGGTCACATGCTGTTTTATAGTGTAGGTAATTTCCGGTCTGCAAAAGATATGAGCAGCGGTATCGACCATATAGATCTCCTCATCTGATTGTATCCCGGCGATGCTGCCGTTATCCCTGACGCCAATAAGGATCTTTCCACCGTCGCTGTTTGAAAATGCCGATAAGGTCCTTGCTATCTTCCTGCTGTCGGAAATGCAGTACTTAAAATCAAGCTGCTGATTTTCACCCCCTTCGATTAGCTTTTTCAGATATGCTTCCATAACAGAATATCCGCCTGAGTGAATAGAATTTACACCCACTTCCCCTGGCTTTGCTTCCCTGATGCTTCGCGAAAGCGAAGGGGGGAAGTTGTAAAGCACTTGCACTTTCACCCGCTTATAAACAAACTCTTGCTTGAGTATTCGGGATCACAGGTCAGGTTTACTTTGAGCTTTCGCCATCCGGCTTCATCGCCGGGGGTGGGGATATGGGTCAGATGCACCTCGCAATTACGCAACAATTTCAGGCTTTCGAGCGCCATTTTTGCAGCGGGATTTGATAAAGCGCTTATACCAAGTACTATAAGTGTCTCATCGACATCGAGGCTTACCATTTTGCCGTTCAGGATGTCTTTTTTCAGGTGAGTTACCGAGTCAATTATTGCTCCGGGTAAAAGGTACATTTTATCAGGTAGTCCTGCCAGGTGTTTTGTTGCGTTGAGTATAAGGCTTGAAGATGCGTGCATCAAAGGGGAGTTCTTGCCTGTAATGATTGTTCCGTCATGCAGCTCAATTGCTGCTCCGCAAAAGAATCCCGCATTCCCTTTTCCGCATTTTTCGGCGCCGCTCGCAGCTTCCCGGGCCGGCAGCACCACTTTGCGGTCCTCAGGTTTTGCTCCGATTTTCTTCATGATGGCAATGATCTGGTCAAGTGTCTCTTTGTCGACAAGCCCCATTGCATACTCCACTGCACACCTGAAATATCTCCTTATGATCTCCTGGTATGATGCCCGGGTGATTATGGCGTCATTCACAATGCCTGCACTTGCGCGGTTTACCCCCATATCGGTGGGCGACTGATACATGGACTCACCGCCTGTTATTTTTTCAATGATCCTTTTAAGCAGGTGGAAGGCTTCTATATCACGGTTATAATTAACAGTCTTTACATTATATGCCTTCAGGTGATGTTCGTCAATCAGCACCCTGTCCTCCAGGTCGACTGTGGCGGCTTCGTAGGCAAGGTTGACCATATGGTCGACGGGCAGGTCCCAGATGGGAAACGTTTCAAATTTTGCATATCCGGCCTTAATCCCGTTCCTGTACTCATGGTAAAGGTTGCAGAGGCAGGTGGCAAGCTTGCCGCTGCCGGGTCCGGGACCTGTTACGACTACAATCGGATTGGTTGTTCTGATATAATCGTTAGCAGCATAACCCTTGTCGCTCACGATAAGGTCAATATTTGTGGGATAACCTTCCGTGGGATAATGCAGATAGACCTTGATCCCCCGCATTTCGAGCTTGTTCCTGAAAGCTTTTGCCGGAGGTTGGTTCTGGTACCGTGTTATTACTACGGCTGTTATTTCTATCCCCCACTCCCTGAAATCATCAATTGTTTTTAATGCATCAACATCGTAAGTGATCCCAAAATCCGCCCTGATTTTCTTTCTTTCGATAGCCCCGGCATGAATACAAAGGATTACATCAATCTTGTCTTTTAATATCTGCAAAAGCCGCATCTTAACGTTCGGATCAAAGCCCGGCAGCACCCTCGCAGCATGATAGTCGTATAATATCTTCCCCCCGAACTCAAGGTAAAGCTTGTCATTGAACCGGTTCACCCTTTCCAGAATAGCTGCTGTCTGTTCAGCCAGGTACTTTTCATTATCAAATCCTGTATGATTTGTATCTGTCATTTTATTCCCTTCGGATATGAAAATATGAACCGGATCAGGACCTCAATATTAGTGAAATTTTCAGTTCACGATAATTCCGGGGATAGAATTAATTGTTGTTCTGCAATCCGCCCCCTTACCTCCCGTAGTGGAACCGGAGAAGTTCCGTTTTCCGTCGATCAGCATTTTAAATATGTTTATCTTTATACGGTATTTACTAAATTCTTCATGAGAACGACCAAAAACATAAAAATATGAACAGACTAATCCTGATCTTATCAGTTTTGATTATGACCGGTTGTGGATCAAAAAATGATTATAAAAGCCTCATTTTGAAAACAGACGCATTTGTTGAAGCAGAGCCGGACGAAGCCGGAATCACCATTCAGGTCAGTTGCGTTGATAAGAAAATTGAAAGTGCTAAAAAATGCCTTATCGAAAAAACGGAAAAACTGAATAGCGACCTCAGCTCTTTTGGAATTTTGCCGGAAGACATACTGACAACCGGAGTGACCCTGACCAAAGATTATATCTGGACAGATAATTCAAATGTCTTTAACGGATATAATGCATCAACTTCATTGAATGTCAGGGTTCATGACCTGAAAATCCTTGATGGCCTCTACACGGAGCTGCTAAGCAATGAGCAGCTTACACTTGGCTCTCTTACGTACTACCACAGTAAAATTGACAGCCTGAATGGGGTTGCCTGCTTAAAGGCTCTGGAAAAGGCCAGCCTGATCGCAGATAAAATTCTTACGCAGCTTCCGGAGAAGAATAAAACAATCATTAAGGTCAGCAATATTGAAATACCTGAAAACGATGACACTCCCAGGCTTCAGTACAAGGCGCTTGAAGTAGCTGCCGCATCAGATCAAAGCAGTATAATAGTGAATACAGGCAAAATCAGGGTTGAGCAACAATTATTTGTTGAGTTTAAAGTATATTAAGACCCGTTTCCCAGCATGCATTAAGAAATATTGAAGATCATGAGAAGACTATCAATCCTTATTCTGGCAGTTTTGCTTTTTCAGTGCCCGGTTTATTCCCGGCAGGAAAGCGACCACCCTAAAACAGCTTTGTTGATTGTTGATATTCAAAATTTCTATTTCCCGGGAGATGGCCCCGGATTAGTAAATGCGGAACAGGCTGGCTTAACAGCCAAAGAAATCCTTCAGTTATTCAGGGACAGGAAACAATTGGTCGTCCATGTTCGCCATAAATCAAACAAAGGGTTTGAGATCCATAAAAATGTAGAGCCAATTTCTGGTGAGAAGGTGATTACAAAAGAAGAGGTAAACAGCTTTCAGGGAACGGACCTGCTGGAATACCTGAAGAGTAACAATATTAATCGTCTGGTTATAATTGGCATGCAGACTCAAATGTGCCTGGAGGCAGCTGTCCGTGCAGCACATGATTATGGTTTTGAATGTTGTGTTATTCAGGACGCATGTGCTACCAGGGATTTAAAGTTTGGTGACAAAGTTATCCGGGCCGAAGATGTTCATTTCAGTACCCTGGCTACCCTGAAAGATGGCGGTTACGGCAGAGTAATAGAAATGAAAGACTTTAAAGAGAATCCCGATAAGTACCTGTTTCAAAAGCTATAAGATATTTTAAAGGACGTAACAGGTTTTGGAATAGTTTTTGCAGCCTTACATCCAATACGGGAACACTAGTAAAAACTGGTTTGGAAAGCATATGAAAAAGGCAGTAATCTTCTTTCTGATGTTCTTCTCTATTCTTGCCTGCGAAAAGAAACAGGAAAATATAATTACAGAACACATAGCAAAAATCGCAGGCTTCGATCTGAATTGCTCTACATGCATTGTTGAATTCCCCGATGATTCGCTCCAGGTGAAAAAGGAAATTGGCAAGGGGGGAGCAAATTTTTACCACGCCATTAATCTTAATAAAGGTGATTACGAGCTGGGACAAAGGCTTAGGGTCAAATTCAGGATTGCAGAGCCCGGGGAGCTGAACGCTTGCATAACAATGTATCCATCATATAGTTATGAGAACATTTTTTTGACCGAAATAGAGAATTTTGATCCCCTGATACTCAATGATACCATCGAATTGCCGTATCGTGATTGCTTTTATGATCCTGTTGACAAGTTTTATCTGTGCCTTGACACGGTTGCAGGTGATTCCCGTTGTCCGGATGGAGCAGTTTGCGTCTGGGAAGGCAATGCCGAAGTGAGACTTAAATTTGAGAAGCTCAATGAAGATCCGGTCTACTTTAACCTTAATACACATCTGAACTATACAACAGAAGCTGTAGTAGGCGGGTATAAATTCAGACTTGTCGGAGTCAACCCGGCTCCTTCACTAAAACATCCTTCAATACCACCAAAGGACTATATAGCAAAAATTTTAGTTGAGAAGATTGATTAGAGCGCGTTCCGTTTTACAGGGCTGCCATCGCAATGGCCGGCACGGGAAACCTGGCACACGGGAATAAATTAACTATATTCAATTTTCCTTTGGCATAATACTGAATTTTTTTTGTTACTTGTCAAAAATAAGCTTTGACTTCAGGATCTGAAATAGTGGTACCTTATCATTTCGCCAGCCCTGCTTTAAGAACAGGATCAGGGTAGTGTTGTTAAATTTATTACGTATAGATATTCTAAAATGATCATTGGGATTAAAAAATGGCTGAATTCTAAATACCCGCAGAATTATATTGTCAGGAGCCCGTTTATTGGAGCTTTACTGATCTCTCTTTTCTATCTTGGATTTTCTGTTTTATATAAACCTCTTGAAACCCATGCTTCAAGAACTTTCAGCTATGAGACAACCATGGCAATGTACAGTTTATTGGCCGGGATCTCAGTAATTCTTACAATCCGGATTATAAAATCTTTAAAGTATTTTGAAAGAAGTACTGAATGGACAATTGTCAAGGAGTTTTTGTCAATTCTATTAATCTTGTCCGGAGGTGGCATTGTTATTTATCTGGCCGGATTCTTTATTGAACCACCAGGAGTAGGCCGGTGGAATATTTCAACATTTCTTGGTTCGTTTAGAATCGCTTTTTTAATAGGCATTCTTCCCCTGGCTTTTTTTACGGCAATTAACTATCGTAACCTGTTTCCCGGAAAGGTTATTTTAACTGAGGGCGGTAACGAGACCAGAAGTCTGGAAGCCCAGCCTGCAGAAAATCCCATTAAGATCAACTCTCAACTGAAAAAGGAAGAATTGAGTTTTTACCCGGACGAATTTTTGTATGCGGAATCAGATGGGAATTATGTGGTTTTCTACCTGAATCGGGACAATCAGTTAAAAAAGGAGATCATACGCAATTCAATTAACAATATTGAGCAGCAACTATCAGTAATTCCTTATTTCTTAAGAACGCACAGGGCTTTTATTGTCAATTTAAAAAAAGTAAGAAGCAGGCAGGGAAACACCCTGGGATACCGGATAAAATTACCAGGTACTGACTTTTTAATCCCAGTCTCAAGAAAAAATACCAGTATATTCAAAGAGCTTTATTCACAGTACCACCTTTAGGAATATATCATTCATCACAGATTTTTGCCGTTCGTAACAGGAACTTTCTTTAAATATTCCCTGAATTTACTACAGGCAACAAATTCTTGCCATCTGTCCCAATTCGTTGGAGCTAAACATCTTATTGCTTCAATTTGTAATGTTTATCATTATAAACTAAACCATAAGCGACAAGATGGAATCACGTTTAGGACCGAAAGCTGGAAAAAATTGTATTCTGATGTTAGTTGCGATTGCATTAAATCTTACGGCATTAAATGGGCAACAGAATAACTCAATCAAAGGAAATCTGAAAGACAGGCAGACAATGCAGGCTGTATCATTTGCCACCGTGGCACTACAAAGGGTATCAGATTCGGTGTTGATTACCGGAACTGCAAGTAATCCGGATGGTGACTTTACAATCGGACCGGTTGCCGATGGAAGCTATCGTCTTATAATAAGTGCCATAGGGTATGACCATGAAACAAGGAACCTTGAACTTGGAGGTAACTATGACGCAGGAACAATTCTATTGCAGGAAAGATCAGTGGAGCTCGACGAAATAATAGTTGTTGGTGACAGGCTGAAAGCCAGGTCGGAGGATGGAAAAATTACGTACCTCATGAATAATAAAATGTACGACGCTTCAAATACGGGGGTCGATATCCTAAGATATATCCCCGGGATACAGGTTGACTTTGTGAAAAACATTTCGCTTGAAGGGAGTCAAAACATAGTAATAATGGTCGATGGTAAAGAACGTGACAGAAATTTCGTGAGTCAGCTGAATCCCGCTGATATTGACAAGGTTGAAGTTATCAATACTCCGGGTTCAAGGTACGAGGCAGATATAACAGGAGTTATAAATATTATTCTCAGAAAGGAAAGCAAATCAGGTCTGAGCGGACATATTTTCGCCGATGTTCCAACTTCCGCCATATATGCTTTTCCGGATTTCAGCCTTAGTTACTGCTTAAATAAGCTCAATCTGTACACCTCCTACAACGGGGAATTCAGTTACTTTGACATTGTTGAAAGCAGTATCCGGAACTTCCGGGGTGAAAATGGAAAAACATCAGTCAATACGGATCAGTTTGTACGTCAAAAAGACTGGTCGCACAGGTTCCACTACGGATTTGATTATTATTTAAATGAAAAGAACCAGTTTAACTTTTATGCCTTTTACAATCCCTATTCACGCGAGTTTGATGGTAGTGTATTAATGCAGGTGATGGATGAAAAGTCCGGGGAAAAGTCAGGATCAGCACTGAAGAAGGATGCCGATATTAATTCTTCATCATTTTATTCTCTTTACTACAAACATTTATTTGAAAAAGTGGGCAGGGAAATCTCGTTCGATTTAAGTTTTTTCTCTTTTAAGGCAGAAAACACTTCAGCCTATGTTGCTGACAAAATACCTGGTAATCTGTTTTCAGATCATGTAAACTCGGTTAAGCCCGATCAAAACGCAGCAAGTATAAGGATTGACTTTACTTCCCCAATTACGGAAAGCCTTAGATTTGATGCAGGAATCAGGGCCAAAACCCAGGCAATGCTTGACAGGAAGTCGGTAGAATTTGAATATGACGAAACCATTTTAGCCCTGTATGGAGCATTTTCATACAATTTTTCAAAATTTACTTTGACCACAGGTTTGCGGGGCGAAAGTTCAGCCGCTGGCTTAACCAACAGCTATAAGACAAATGTCTTTGCCTTTCTGCCTGACGCAGCGATAAATTATAAGCCAACTCCAAAACAGAACATTAAGTTATCGTTCAGCCGTACATTGTATCGTCCAAATCAGTATGAATTAAATCCCTACACCTCGATTGACGACCCTTTTTCCATTCAATGCGGAAATCCGGATCTGAAATATGAATTCCGCCAGACTTTAAGCCTCGATTACTCGAAAACCATCAGTAACAGTTTTGTTTCAATCCAGTTTTTCTATAAGAAGAGAGCTGACGCCATCAATCGTTATACTTATATTAATGATGAGGGAATTTTTGAAACCAGGGTAGCCAATCTGGGGGATATTCATGGGTACGGCATTCAACTGGCAGGAGCATTAAAACTCCATGAAGCTGTTGCCCTGAATCCCTATATTAGACTTTTCGGTGTTGGAACAGATGGAAACAGCCTTGCAAGTCAACATAGTATAGCCGACAGGCATAAAGCTGTTTTCCAATCGGGTCTTTCCGCAATTGTGACCTTTAAATATGATATTGCAGCCTCCCTGCAATTTCAGTATAGCAGTCCTGATATTGAAATACAGGGCAATCGATTCAGTGATGCACTCTGCTTCATTTCCCTCGAGAAATCCTTCGCGCAAAAATTCAAAGCCGGCATTAAAAGCGCCCTTATGTTTTCAAGGCCATTTACATACCAGGGCACTGAAATTGAAGACGGGGATTTTTTCAGCCATTCCGAAGGAAATATCAGCATACCCTTATTTCCGGTCTGGTTTAATTTCAAATACGAGTTTAGTTTGGGTAGAAAATTGGATAAAATCGAGCGCGTCAGGGAAGAGATCGATAAAATGCCTAAGAAGGGTTTTTAAGGTGACCGGGAAGCTGTGCGACTAACAAGCCTAACAAAGAATATCCGGTAAAATCCGGATTCGGAAACTATTTCGATTTAGGGAACATTAGATGCTATTTATGCCAATGCAGAACCTGCATTGGCATAATTATTATCTTTATGTCCTGCAAATAAGCTTATTATGTATCAGACTGTAAAATTTGCCCTTGCCGCCGACCTGAAAATGTCGGAAATCATTCTGAACAATCCATATCTGTTGCTTCTGCTTGAGCATTTTGGCATTGACGCGCCATTTCAGGAAAAGTCGGTTAATACCGTATGTAAGGAAAACGGTTTAAGCACAGACCTTTTCCTGACTTTTGCA
>Ga0209706_10002139_pt1 | contig 11022 bp, 8 predicted proteins | sample PPLLaktember2015_6_FD_187263 | JGI IMG/M metagenome (GOLD analysis project Ga0209706, IMG submission 187263) | Freshwater sediment microbial communities from Prairie Pothole Lake near Jamestown, North Dakota, USA - PPLs Lake P8 Core (1) Depth... | ecosystem: Environmental > Aquatic > Freshwater...
TTGCCGCACACTCGAATCACGAGGCCCTGTTCGCCCAGGTCGAGCGCCATCGCCCGGATTACGCCGCCCTCGTCGATCGCGGGGCTGCGGCGCGGCTCGCGCAGCGCGTCGCGGCGGCGGGCCTTCCGACGCGCGTGCTGCCCGGCCCCGATGCTCTCGCTTCGATTGCAGCGCTGCCGGAGGTGGATGCGGTCATGGCCGCGGTCGTGGGCGCCGCCGGACTCGCCTCGACCCTCGCCGCCGCCGGTGCCGGTAAACAACTCCTGCTGGCCAACAAGGAAGCGCTGGTGCTCGCGGGCCCGCTGCTCCTCGAGTGTGCGCAGAATTCCGGCTCGACGATCCTGCCGATCGACAGCGAACACAACGCGATCTTCCAGTGCCTCCCGACGGGCAGCGCGACGGGTCGTGCGCCTGCCGGAGTCGTGCGCATTGTGCTCACTGCCTCGGGCGGACCGTTCCTGCGTACGCGCCGCGAGGAGCTGGCCGCGGTCACGCCGGAACAGGCCGTCGCCCATCCGAACTGGCGCATGGGCCCCAAGATTTCGGTGGATTCCGCCACGCTGATGAACAAGGGGCTCGAGTTGATCGAGGCCTGTCACCTGTTTGGCGTCGGCCCCGACGCGGTGCGCGTCGTGATCCACCCCCAGAGCATCGTGCACTCACTGATCGAGTTCGAGGATGGATCCGTGCTCGCGCAGATGAGCCGGCCGGACATGCGCGTGCCGATCGCGCACGCGCTCGGCTGGCCGGACCGGATTGCCTCAGGGGTGGACGCCATTGACCTCGTGCAGATTGCGAGGTTGTCATTCGAAGCCCCTGATTGTGAAAGGTTTCCATGCCTGGGTCTCGCGCAATCCGCGGCCCGTGTAGGCGGCACGATGCCGGCCGTGCTGAATGCCGCGAACGAAGTCGCGGTTGCAGCCTTCCTTGACCGACGGCTGAACTTTGCCGGTATTGCGGCAGTCATTGAGTGCGTGTTGCAACAGCACGAGGCGGGACCGGTAGCGAGCCTTTCCGATGCGCTCGCGGCGGACGCGTGGGCGCGCGAGCGTGCGGGCTTCGCGCTGACCTCCATTTCGAAACAGGCGGCGGGCGCTTGAGCGCGGACATCCTGACCGCCGTCGTCGCCTTCGTCGTCGCGATCGGCGTGCTGGTGACCGTGCACGAGTTCGGCCATTTCTGGGTGGCGCGCCGGCTGGGCTTCAAGGTCCTGCGGTTCTCGATCGGCTTCGGCAAGCCGCTGGTACGGCGTGTGAGCCGGGATGCGGACCAGGTGGAATACGTGCTGGCGGCCATCCCGCTCGGCGGCTACGTGCGCCTGCTCGACGAGCGCGACGGGCAGGTTCCGCCGGGCGAGGAACACCGGGCCTTCAATCGCCGGCCGCCACTTGCGCGCATCGCGGTACTGCTTGCCGGTCCCTCTGCAAATTTCGTGTTCGCGATTCTCGCGTACTGGCTGCTCTTCATGTACGGCGTGCCGGGCCTGAAACCGGTGATCGGCGAGGTCGCCCCGGAGTCGATCGCATCGCGCGCCGATTTCCGCCCAGGCGACGAGATCATTGCCGTGGCCGGCGATCCGACATCGACGCGGCAGGCGGCGATCCTCGGCATCCTCGAAGGCGTCGTGGAAACGGGCAGCGTGCCGGTCGAGGTTCGCGGCGAGGGCGGCGCCGGACGGCGATTGACGCTCAGCGTGCCGGAGGCCGAGCGCCTGGGGCTGACCGAGCCGGGTGTGCTGCTGCGCGGCCTCGGCTTCTCATTCTGGTTTCCGCCGCAGCCCGTGGTCGTCGGCGAACTCACCGCGGGCTTCCCCGCTGCCGAGGCGGGACTCCAGCCGGGCGACCGCGTCGTCGAGGTCGAGGACGCGCCGGTGGACGATTACCTGGAGTTCGTCGGACTGATCCAGGCACGCGCGGGGCTGCCGACGCGGCTCGCGGTGATCCGCGACGGGAGCCGGCTGGAGTTCGAACTCGTGCCACGCGCGGTCGAAGAGGAAGGACGCACGATCGGCAGGATCGGCCTCGGCGCCGCGCTCACCGGGGATGGCGGCTTTCCCGACGACATGATGACCGTCGAACGTCACGGGCCGCTCGGTGCGCTGGTCCCCGCCGTGCGCGAGACCTGGGACAAGAGCGCCCTTACCGTGCGCTTCCTCTGGCGCATGGTCACCGGCGACGTGTCGACGAAGAACATTTCCGGCCCGATCAACATCGCGCAGTACGCCGGGCTGACGGCGACCGAGGGCTTCACCTACTATCTCGGCTTCCTGGCACTGGTTTCGATCTCGCTTGCCGTGCTGAACCTGCTGCCCGTCCCGGTCCTGGACGGCGGGCAGGTCGTGTTCCAGCTCGCCGAGATGGCCAAGGGCGCGCCGCTTTCGATGGAGGCTCAGTTGTTCGGTCAGAAAATCGGCATTGCGATGCTGGTCGTCCTGATGGGGTTCGCGTTCTACAACGACCTCTCGCGGCTATTCGGATGAGGCGGCTCGTCATCGGTGTACTGCTTTCCGCGGCAATCCCTGCGCTCGCGCAGGCGCCGGCCGGATTCACCGTCGGCGACATCCGCGTTGAGGGGCTGCAGCGCATCTCGGAAGGCACGATCTACAACTACCTGCCCGTCAACATCGGCGACCGGCTGGACCAGCGGCGCATCCAGGAGGCCATCCGGGCGCTGTTCGGGACCGGCTTCTTCAGCGACATCGAGATGAGGCGCGATGGCGAGACGCTGGTGGTCGTGGTGCGCGAGCGGCCTTCCATCGAGAGTTTCGAGCTGTCGGGAAACAAGGACATCAAGACCGAAGACCTGCAGCAGTCGCTGCGCAGCGTCGGCCTCGCGACCGGCAAGACTTTCGATCGCTCGATCCTCGAGGAAGTGCGCGGCTTCCTGACCGACCAGTACTTCAGCCGCGGCAAGTACGCGGTGCGCATCGACCCCAAGGTCGAGGAAGTGCCCGGCAACAAGGTCCGCATCAAGATCGACATCGTCGAGGGCGCGCGCGCGCGCATACGGCAGATCAACCTGGTCGGCAACACCTTCTACGATGACGAGGAACTGCTCGACGCGTTTGCGCTGCGCACGCCGAACTGGCTGTCCTGGTACAAGCAGGACGACCGCTATTCGCGCGAATCGCTGCAGGGGGACATCGAGACGCTGACCTCCTGGTACCAGGACCGCGGTTACGCGAACTTCGCCGTCGAGTCGACGCAGGTCGCAATCGCGCCGGAGATGGACGACATCTTCATCACGATGAACCTGCATGAAGGCGAGGTCTACAAGGTCGGCGAGGTCAAGCTCGCCGGCACGATGAAGGTGCCCGAGTCCGAGCTGCAGCGGCTCCTGCTCGTCAAGCCGGGCCAGACCTATTCGCGGAAGCTGATCACGCAGACCCAGGAGCTGATCTCCTTCCGCCTCGGCGCCGACGGTTACGCCTTCGCCAAGATCGACCCGGTGCCGACGGCGGACGAGGCCACGAAGACCATTGACCTCACGTTCTTCGTGGACCCGGGCAACCGCGCCTACGTGCGACGCATCAACTTCATCAACACTAGCGCGATCGACGACACGGTCCTGCGGCGCGAAATGCGCCAGCTGGAGGGTTCGTACCTCTCGAATGCGCTGCTCGAGCGCTCCAAGGAGCGCATCCAGCGGCTCCCGTACATCGAAACGGTCGAATTCGAGACGACGCCCGTGCCCGGCACGCCGGACCTCGTGGACGTGGACTTCGATATCAAGGAGGGGCTGCCGGGCCAGTTCAGCGGTGGCATCGGTTATTCGGAGTCGCAGTCCTTCATGCTGAACGGCAGCTTCGTGCATTCGAATTTCATGGGTTCCGGCGAGCGCGTGGCGGTGGACCTCATCGCCGGCCGGTACTCGAAGCAGTACAGCATCTCGCATACCGACCCCTACACGACCATCGACAACGTGTCGCGCACGCTCGGCGTGCAGTACCGCGACATCACGCAGTTCGTGTCGGCGGCCTCGGACTTCTCGACGACGACCGTGTCGGGGACCATGGAGTGGGGCTACCCGATCTCGGAATTCCAGGGCCTGCGGTTCGGCGTGGTGGCGCAGCGCTCGGACCTCATCGTGAACCCGCAGAGCAGCGCGCGCGAGGCGGTGACCTGGGTGCGCAACAACGGCAATCCGTACACGCGCGTGATCGAGCGGGAGTTCCCCGCCGTCGATCCGGACGATCCGCCCACGATCATCGAGACGATCCTGTTCGGCACCAGGTTCAACACCTTCGAACTGGTGGGCAGCTGGTATTACGACTCCCGCAACCGCGCGATCTTCGCGGACCGCGGGATGCAGCACTCGCTCAGCACGGCCGTGACGGCGCCAGGCAGCGAGGTTGACTACTACACCTTCCGCTACGACTACCTGCAGCTGATCCCGGTCTGGAACCAGTGGACCATCGCGCTGACCTCGGAGATCGCCTGGGGCGATGCACTCGGCAAGGACACGACGTCGCTGCCCCCCTACCGGCAGTTTTACGCGGGCGGCCCGGACACGGTGCGAGGCTTTTCCGAGAGCCGGCTCGGGCCGAAGGACAGCTTCGGCAACCCCTATGGCGGCAACCTGAAAGTCGTGGGTCGGGCAGAGCTGCTGTTCCCTGTGCCGGCCAAGTGGCGTGCGAGCACTCGCATCAGCGCGTTCTTCGACATCGGCAACGTATTCTCGCAGGGCACCGGCATCGACTTCGTCGGCCGGGACGGCCGTACGCCCGTCGACTACGAGTTCGATTACAATGAGCTGAAGCAGTCCGCGGGCATTGCGGTCCAGTGGTTCGCGCCGCTCGGCATCTTCAGGTTCAGCTACGGCTTCCCGCTGAACGATTTCAAGGGCGACGCGGTCCGTTACCCGGACGAAGTGGAGCGCTTCCAGTTCACGATCGGTTCTGCATTCTGAGCATCGAGGCAAGATGAAACACATGTCCCGGACAATCCTTTCGTTCGCGCTGGTCGCGGTACTCGCGACCGCCACGGCCGCCGTTGCCGAGGCCCAGGCCCTCAAGATCGGCTTCGTCAACTTCGGCCGCCTGCTCGAGGAGTCACCGCAGGCCAAGGCGGCCCAGGCGGCCCTGGAGGGCGAGTTCCTGCCGCGCCAGCGCGACGTCGCCGCACAGCGCAAGGCGCTGCAGGAGAAGGTCGACAAGCTCCAGAAGGAGGCCGCCGTGATGTCCGAGGCGGATCGCCTGCGCAACGAGCGCGAGGTGCGCGACCTCGAACTGAACGTCAACCGCCGCTTCAACGAACTGCAGGAAGACCTGAACCTCCGCCGCAACGAGGAGGTCGGGCGCATGCAGCGCGCGCTGCTGCAGGAAGTGCAGGCATACGCCCGGGCGAACGGCTACCAGCTCGTCGTCAGCGACGGCGTGCTCTTCGCCGCCGAAGGCATCGACATCACGCCGCAGCTCGTGGCGGCAATCAAGGCCAAGGCGCCGGCCGCCGCGACAACGCCCAAGCCCTGAGATCCGTCGCCGCGGGGGAGGGTCGCGATGGCCATGACGCTCGGCGAGATCGCGGTCCGCTTCGGGCTGGAGCTTGCCGGAGACCCCGGCCTCTCAGTCGATGGGGTCGCGGCGCTGGCATCCGCGGCGCCCGGGAAGCTCACGTTCTGCACCGGCGCGAAGTACCGCGCAGCGCTCGCGGCAACCCGGGCGACCGCCGTGGTCCTGCCGCGCGAGCTGGCGGCTGCCTGCCCGGTTGCGGCGCTCGTCAGTCCCCGGCCTTACGCCGCGTATGCACGGATCGCCCAGGCGCTGCACCCCGCGGCGACAGTCACCGGCGGCCGGGCGCCCGGCGCGCAGGTCGCACCCACCGCGAAGGTCGCCGCGTCCGCCTGGATCGGGCCGAACGCCGTCATCGGCGACGGCGCCGTGATCGGCGAGCGCTGCTCGATCGGCCCCAACTCGGTTCTGGAGGAGGGCGTGCGGCTCGGCGACGATTGCCGGCTGCAGGCGGGCGTCATGCTGTGCCGCGGCGTGGTCGCAGGCAGGCGCTGCAGCTTCAAGCCGGGCGCGGTCGTCGGCAGCGACGGCTTCGGCTTCGCGCCTGACGCCGACGGTTACGTGAAAGTGCCGCATCTCGGCGGCGTGATTCTCGGTGACGACGTCGAAGTCGGCGCCAACACGACGATCGACCGCGGCACGCTCGGCGACACGGTGATCGGCGACGGCGTCAAGCTGGACAACCAGGTGCAGGTCGGACATAACTGCCGCATCGGCGCGCACACGGTGATTGCCGGATGCGTCGGGATTTCCGGCAGCTCGATCATCGGCAGCCGATGCATGATCGGGGGCGCGGTCGGCATCGCCGGGCATCTCGAGATCGGCGACGAAGTCGTGGTGACCGGCATGTCGATGGTCAGCCGCTCGCTACCGGGCCCGGGCATGTACTCTTCCGGATGGCCGGCGATCGAGGCCCCAAAGTGGCGCCGGGCCGTGGCGCGGCTGCATCGACTCGACGCAGGCCGGCGCGGCCGCGGCGGTCCGGACGGGCAGGGGGACGGATGAGCGAAGGTTTCCCGATGGACATCCAGGCGGTGCTCGCGCAGCTGCCGCACCGTTACCCGTTCCTGCTCGTCGACCGCGTGATCGAGTGCGTGCCCGGCAAGCACATCCACGCGATCAAGAACGTCACGGTCAACGAGCCGTTTTTTTCCGGGCATTTCCCCGGCCGGCCGACGATGCCGGGCGTCATGATCCTGGAGGCGCTGGCACAGGCGGCGGGCATCCTGGCCTTCAAGACGGCGGGCGTCGTGCCGGACGAGAATTCCCGCTTCTATTTCGTCGGCATCGACGGCGCGCGCTTCAGGAAGCCGGTCGTGCCGGGTGACCAGCTGGCGCTCAAGGCGAACTTCGACCGCGCCATGCGCGGCATCTGGAAATTCACGACCGTCGCGCTCGTCGAGGGCGTGGAGGTCGCCTCGGCGACCATGATGGTCGCGCCGGAGGTCAAGCCTTGATCGACCCGCGGGCGGTCGTCGATCCCGGCGCGCAGATCGCGGACGACGTCGAGATCGGCCCGTTCGCGGTCATCGGCGCCGGCGTTTCGATCGGCGCGGGCAGCTGGATCGGTCCGCATGCAGTCGTGAAGGGACCGACGGTCCTCGGCAGGAACACCCGGGTGTTCCAGTTCGCCTCGATCGGCGACGCGCCGCAGGACCGCAAGTACGCGGGCGAGCCGACGCGGCTCGTGGTCGGCGACCGCAACGTGTTCCGGGAGTTCTGCTCGATCAACCGCGGCACCGTCGGCGGCCGCGGGGAGACGATCATCGCCGACGACTGCCTGTTCATGGCGTATTCCCATGTCGCACACGACTGCATCGTCGGCAGCCAGTGCATCATGTCGAACTGCACCGCGCTCGCCGGGCACGTGGAGCTGGGCGACTGGGTGATCCTCTCCGGCTACGCCGGGGTGCACCAGTTCTGCAAGATCGGCGCGCACTCCTTCCTGGCCAACAACGCGGCAGTCACGCGCGACGTCCCCCCTTACCTGCTGGTCGCCGGCTCGCCGGCCGAGCCGAAGGGCGTCAACAGCGAGGGACTCAAGCGACGCGGATTCGACGCCACGCAGATCTCGAACATCAAGAACGCCTACCGGATCCTCTATCGATCGGGGCTCAAGCTCGCCGAGGCCGAGGAGCAGTTGCGCGCGCTCGTGCCGTCGCAGCCGGAGCTGGCGCCATTCGTGGACTTCCTCGCCGCCAGCGAACGCAGCATCATCCGCTGATGGAAATAAAGGGGACAGTCCCCTTTGACGGAAGAGGTCGTCGAGCGAACATGATTGCAACCGTCAAAGGGGACTGTCCCCTTTACTCCCTCTGATGGCACTCACGATCGGCCTCGTGGCCGGCGAGTCGTCGGGCGACAACCTGGGGGCTGCCCTGATCGAGGCGATCACCGCACGCGCCCCCGGGACGCGCTTCGTCGGTGTCGCCGGGCCGCGCATGCTGGCGGCCGGCTGCGAGCGCCTCGCGGACGCCGAGGACCTGGCCGTCATGGGACTGTTCGAGATCCTGCACCACCTGCCGCGGCTGCTGACGCTTCGCCGGCGCATCCGTGGGGCGATGCTGGAGCTCCGGCCCGACGTCTTCGTCGGCATCGATGCGCCGGAGTTCAACCTCGGCCTCGCCGCCTCCCTGCACGAGGCGAAGCTTCGTACGGTCCAGTACGTGAGCCCGCAGGTCTGGGCGTGGCGGCGCGGTCGCGCGGGCCGCATGGCCCGCTACCTCGACCTGGTGCTGTGCCTGCTGCCCTTTGAGCGGGCGGTCTACGAGCAGGCCGGCCTGCGCGCGATCTTCGTGGGCCACCCGCTCGCCGATCAGTTGCCACTCGTTCCGGATCCCGTCGCCGCGCGCCGTGACCTCGGCATTGCGCCAGAGGCGCGCGTCGTTGCCATCCTCCCCGGCAGCCGCGCCGGCGAGGTCGCGAGGCTTGCGGACGATTTTGCCGGTGCCGCCGCCTGGCTCGCCGCGCGACGTCCCGGGCTGGTGTTCATTGCAGCGCTTGCCAATGGCGGCACCCGATCCGCCTTCGAAGCGGCCCTCGGTCGACGTGCGCCGGGGGTCGACGTACGAATGGTGGAAGGCCGCACCCAGGCCGTGCTGACGGCTTCCGACGTCGTGCTCGTCGCATCGGGCACGGCGACCCTGGAGACGCTGCTCTGCAAGCGGCCGATGGTGGTCGCCTACCGCCTGGGGGGGCTGACGGCTTTCCTGCTGCGCGGCCTGGGGCTCCTCAAGGTGCCCTTCTTCTCCCAGCCCAACCTGCTTGCGGGCAGGCCCGTCGTGCCGGAGCTCGCACAGGGCGACGTCACGCCCCCCCGCATCGGGCAGGAACTCGAGCGTTGGCTCGACGCGCCCGAGGAAGTCCGGGAACTGCAGGCACTCTTTGCCGAGTTGCACGGGCAGCTGCGGCGCGACGCCAGCGGGCAGGCTGCCGACGCCATCCTGGCGCTTGCCCGTCTGGAGGCCTCGTGAACCGTGGCAGGGGGGGATGGCCACGGACCGCCGGCGGGCTCGCGGCCGGCGTCGATGAGGCCGGTCGCGGACCCCTGGCGGGCCCCGTAGTCGCTGCCGCGGTCATACTGGATCCGCGCAGAGGCGTAGCTGGCCTGCGCGATTCCAAGCAGTTGCAGGCCAGTGAACGTGAATGGCTGGCGATCCAGATCCGGAGTCGTGCCGCGGCCTGGGCCATCGGCTGGGCGGACGCAGGTGAGATCGACGTCCTGAACATCCTGGAAGCGACCTTGCTGGCGATGCGCCGCGCGCTCCTCGGGCTCGCGATCCTGCCACAGCGCGTCTGCGTGGACGGCGACCGCTGCCCCGGCGCAGCGATGCTGGGCCTCCCCTGCGGCATGGAGGCAATCATCGGGGGCGATACGCGCGTGAGCGAAATCAGCGCTGCCTCGATCCTCGCAAAGACCGCCCGCGACGCTTTCATGACCCGAATGGCGGGCATCTATCCTGACTATGGATTCGAGCGCCACAAGGGCTACCCGACCGGGGACCACCTGGAGCGCCTGGCGCGCATCGGCCCCTGCCGCATCCACCGGCGCAGCTTCGCGCCGGTGACGCGATAATATCGCCGCATGCCCCCGGCCTTCGTCCACCTGCGGCTGCACACCGAGTATTCGCTCGTGGACGGCATCGTGCGCGTGCCGGAACTGATGCAGGCGGTGGCCGCGGCCGGCATGCCGGCGGTTGCCCTCACGGACCACGGCAACGTGTTCGCGATGGTGAAGTTCCACCGCGCGGCGGAGAAGCGGGGCGTCAAGCCGTTGATCGGGGCCGACCTGTGGATCGCCGAGGGCGGTGACCGTGCCGAGCCCGTTTTGGTGACACTGCTCGCGCAGGACACGACCGGGTTCCGTAACCTGGCGCGACTCGTGTCACGGAGCTACCTGGAGGGCCAGGCGCGGGGCCGGCCGCTGCTCGAGCGCGAGTGGCTGGACGGTGCCTCGACCGAGGGCCTGATCGCGCTTTCGGGTGCGTTGCAGGGCGACATCGGGCGCGCCATCGCCGCGGGCCGAACGTCGGAGGCAGGACAGTTGCTCGGGCGCTGGCAGGGAATCTTCGGGGATCGCTTCTACCTCGAGGTGCAGCGCACCGGGCGCCCCGGCGAGGAGTCCTACATCGCGGGCGTGCTGGCGCTCGTGGCGAAGCGACAGGCAGCAGTCGTCGCGACCAACGACGTGCGCTTCCTGGCGCGCGACGAATTCGAGGCGCACGAGGCGCGCGTCTGCATCCACGGCGGCCACCGACTCGACGACCCGGGCCGCCCGCGCCCGTACTCACCGGAGCAGTACCTGAAGTCGCCGGGCGAAATGGCCGCACTGTTCGGCGACCTGCCGGAAGCGCTCGAAAACAGCGTCGAGATCGCGCGACGCTGCTCGTTGCCGCTCGCGCAGGGAAACGTGTTCCTCCCGGCCTACGACGTGCCGGACGGATCGGGCGCTGCGGATCACCTTCGCCGGCTTGCCGTCGAAGGCCTCGCGCGGCGCATCGGGCCGGGCGCGACCGAGGCCGAGCGATATCACGCGCGGCTGGAGCGGGAGCTGGGCGTCATCGGCGGGATGGGCTTCGAGGGCTATTTCCTGGTGGTCGCGGACTTCATCCGCTGGGCGCGCGAGCGCGAGATCCCGGTGGGACCGGGGCGCGGCTCGGGTGCCGGTTCGCTGGTCGCCTGGGTGCTCGGCATCACGGACCTCGACCCGATCCGGCACGACCTGCTGTTCGAGCGCTTCCTGAACCCGGAGCGCGTTTCCCTGCCGGATTTCGACATCGACTTCTGCATGTCGCGGCGCGATCGCGTCATCGACTACGTCGCCGAGCGCTACGGGCGGGACCGCGTGTCGCAGATCATCACCTTCGGCTCACTCGCCGCCCGCGCAGTCGTGCGCGACGTGGGGCGCGTGCTCGGCCTGCCGTACGGATTCGTCGACGGGGTCGCGAAGCTGATCCCTTTCGAGCTCGGCATCACGCTCGAGGACGCGCTCGAGAAGGAGCCGGAGCTCAAGC
>Ga0209706_10002142_pt1 | contig 11015 bp, 9 predicted proteins | sample PPLLaktember2015_6_FD_187263 | JGI IMG/M metagenome (GOLD analysis project Ga0209706, IMG submission 187263) | Freshwater sediment microbial communities from Prairie Pothole Lake near Jamestown, North Dakota, USA - PPLs Lake P8 Core (1) Depth... | ecosystem: Environmental > Aquatic > Freshwater...
AGCCGCGTCTCCTCGGGCTTGATCACCTCGTCGATGTAGCCGAGCTCCGCCGCCTTGAACGGGTTGGCGAACTTCTCGCGGTAGTCCGCCTCGAGCTCGACGCGCCGCGCCGCCGGGTCCGCCGCCTCCTGCAGCTCCTTGCGGAACACGATGTTCACCGCACCGTCCGGGCCCATCACCGCGATCTCGGCGGACGGGAAGGCGAAGTTCACGTCGGCGCGGGTGTGCTTGGAGCTCATCACGACGTAGGCGCCGCCGTAGGCCTTGCGCGTGATGACCGTGACGCGCGGCACGGTGGCCTCGCAGAAGGCGTAGAGCAGCTTGGAGCCGTGGGTGATGATCCCGCCGTGCTCCTGGTCGACGCCGGGCAGGAAGCCGGGCACGTCCACGAAGGTGATGATCGGCAGGTTGAAGGCGTCGCAGAAGCGCACGAAGCGCGCCGCCTTGCGCGACGAATCGATGTCGAGCACCCCGGCCCGGTGCGCCGGCTGGTTGGCCACGATGCCGACCGAGCGGCCGCCGAAGCGCCCGAAGCCCACCACGATGCTCTTGCCGAAGAGCGGGTGCACCTCCAGGAAGTTGCCCTCGTCCACGACCAGCTTGATCAGGTCCTTGATGTCATAGGGCTTGTTCGGGCTGTCCGGGATCAGGTTGCGGAGCGCCGGGTCCTGGCGGTCCGCCGGATCCTCCGTGGGGACGAAGGGAGGGTCCTCGAGGTTGTTCTGCGGGATGAACGAGAGCAGGTTGCGGATCAGCGCGATGCACTCCTCCTCGGAGTTCACCGCGAAGTCGGCGACGCCGCTCTTGGAGGCGTGGGCCAGCGCGCCGCCGAGCTCCTCGGGAGACACCTCCTCGTGGGTCACCGTCTTGATCACGTCCGGGCCGGTGATGAACATGTTCGAGGTGTTCTTCACCATCAGGATGAAGTCGGTCATCACCGGGCTGTAGACGGCGCCGCCGGCGCACGGGCCCATGATCGCCGAGATCTGCGGGATCACCCCCGAGGCCAGCACGTTGCGGGTGAAGACCTCGCCGTACCCGCCCAGCGACACGACGCCTTCCTGGATGCGCGCGCCGGCGCCGTCGTTGAGGCCCACGAACGGCGCGCCGGCCTTCATGGCCAGGTCCATCACCTTGCACACCTTCTCGGCGAAGGCGCCGGACAGGCTGCCGCCGAACACGGTGAAGTCCTGCGCGAACAGGAACACCAGCCGGCCGTTGACCTTCCCGTAGCCGGTCACCACGCCGTCGCCGGGGATCTTCTGGTCCTGCATGCCGAAGTCGGTGCAGCGGTGCATCACGAAGCGGTCGGTTTCGACGAAGGTGCCGGGATCGAGGAGCAGCTCGATGCGCTCGCGGGCGGTCAGCTTGCCGGCGGCGTGCTGCCGCTCGATGCGCGCCTCGCCGCCGCCCAGCGTGGCGCGGGCGTTCAGCTCCTCGAGCTTCTTGAGGTTCGATTCGATCGACATGTGCGGTTTCGCCTTCGGCTCAGAGGCGGGAGATCTCCGCCACCCTGGCCTCGAGGGAGCGGCGGTACTCTTCCTTGCCGCGCTTCACGCGCGCCACGCCGGTGTCGATGGCGGCCTGGGCGACGGCGGGCGCGACGTGCAGGAGCACGCGCGGATCGAACGGCTTCGGGATGATGTTCTGTTTCCCGAACGCGAAGCTCTGGCCCGCATAGGCCTTGCGCACGACGTCCGGGATCTCGCTCTCGCCGAGCTTCGCCAGCGAGGCCAGCGCGCGCACGGCGGCCTGCTTCATCGCCTCGTTGATCTTGCGCGCGCGCACGTCGAGCGCGCCGCGGAAGATGAACGGGAAGCCGAGCACGTTGTTCACCTGGTTCGGGTAGTCCGAGCGGCCCGTCGCCACGATCGCGTCGTCGCGCACCGAGGCCACCTGGTCGGGCGAGATCTCCGGGTCGGGGTTGGCCATCGCGAAGATGATCGGCTTCGGGCCCATCGACTTCGCCATCTCCGGCGTCACGAGCCCCGCCGAGGAGAGCCCGACGAAGACGTCGGCGCCCTTCATCGCGTCGGACAGGGTGCGGGCCTCGCTGCGCCGGCTGAACTCCTGCTTGTAGACGTTCAGGTCTGCCCGGCCGTCGTGGAGCACGCCCTTCGAGTCGACCATCAGGATGTGCTCTTCCTTGACGCCCAGGTCCTTGTAGAGCTTGGCGCACGCGATCGCCGAGGCGCCGGCGCCCGAGAACACCACCTGGACCTCGTCCATCTTCTTGCCCTGCAGCTCGACCGCGTTGAGCATGGCGGCGCCGGAGATGATGGCGGTGCCGTGCTGGTCGTCGTGGAAGACCGGGATGTCGAGCGTATCGATCAGGACCCGCTCGATCTCGAAGCACTCGGGGGCGCGGATGTCCTCGAGGTTGATCCCGCCGAAGGTGGGGGCGATCAGCTGGCAGACCTCGATCACCTTGGTCGGGTCCTCGCTGGCGATCTCGATGTCGAAGACATCGACGTCCGCGAAGCGCTTGAACAGGACGCCCTTGCCCTCCATCACCGGCTTGCTGGCCAGCGCCCCGAGGTTGCCCAGGCCCAGGACGGCGGTGCCGTTGCTGACGACGGCCACCAGGTTGCCCTTGGCGGTGTACTTGAAGACGGTCTCGGGGTCCTTCGCGATCTCGCGGCAGGGCTCGGCGACCCCGGGGCTGTAGGCCAGCGAGAGATCCTCGGCAGTCACCGTGGGCTTCGTCGGGACGACCTTGATCTTCCCGGGACGCCCTTGGGAGTGGTAGTCGAGCGCCTTCTTCTTCACGACGAGGGTCCGCCTTGGGTTGGGTGGGGATCTCGGGCGTTGCGGAGGCGGCGCAGGATATCAGATCGATCGGCGCGGCGTCGAGGACGCTTTCCGCCGTGGCGACGGCAACTTGCGCTCTCCAGTGAGCTGCAGGCGCCCCGCCGGGAGCGACTCCTTCGGCAGCTCGCGCGCGATCACCACGCGTTGGATCTGATTGGCGCCCTCGTCGATCTGCATCAGCTTGGCGTCCCGCATCAGCTTTTCGAGCCGTCGCGTGTAGCGCGCGCTGCTCTTCGGTGAGCGAGAAGTCCGATGGCCCGCCTGCGCCGCCGCGCGGCCGCGCGGCCGGACCGCGGCGGGTTGGCCACGAGTGGAACTTCCGCGCGAAGAACGGCGACTTACGGGCGCGAAAGGGACCGCGGCTAGCTAGAGCCCGGCGCCGAGCTGCTTCGAGAGCCCGTTGGCGGCCGCGACGACGGTCGGCGCCAGGCGGCCCTCGAGCGCATCGCGATCGAGGCGGAAGACCGGCCCCGACACGGAGAGCGCGCCGACCGCGCGCCCGCTGGCGTCGATCACCGGCGCGGCGACGCAGGCCACGCCCGGGCTCGACTCCTCGAGGTCGAGCGCCCAGCCCTGGGCGGCCACGCGGTGCAGGTGCTCGAGCAGCTTGTCGCGGTCCACGATCGTCTCGGTCGTGAAGGCGTCCACGCCGCGCGCGGCGACCTGGCGGTCGTAGCTCTCGATCGTTCCGGCGGGGCCGCAGCCGAGCAGCACCTTGCCGAGCGCCGTGCTGTGGCTCGGCATGCGCGTGCCCGTGCGCACGCCGCTCACCAGCAGGCCGGGAGCCTGCTCGCCGTCGAGGTGGACGACCTCGAAGTCGCGCAGCACCCCGAGGTGCACCGTCTCCCCGGTCTCGCGCGAGAGGCGCTCCAGCGCGCCGCGTCCCCAGCGGGTGAGACCGTGGGTGCGCGCGTAGTTGCGCGCCAGCCGGAGGCAGGCGGTGCCCAGGCGATAGCGCTCGCTGTCCGTGCTCTGCTCCACCCAGCCCTTGTCCTCGAGCGTGGCGAGCAGCCGGAAGACGTTGTTCTTGTGGAGGTGGAGCCGCCGCGCCAGCTCCGTCACACCGATCTCTTCGTCGGCCTCGAACACGTCGAGAACGCGAAGCGCGTTGGTGACGGTCTGGATGGCGTACTCGCTCTTGGCCCTATGCATCGGCCTGCCCTTTGCAAGCAGCCGGAGCCGTTTCGCTCGGCCCGAGCGCGTTGGGAGGAGGGGGGAGGAGATGGCGGGCATCGATCGCGAAGACCAAGGCAATCTCCGTCGATCACGAGACTGGAGGCAAGGAGCGGGGGAGCGGCCGACGCGGGCGCTCCCGGCGAAGCGGCGACCTGTATGGCACAGCGGCTGATTCGGTGTCAAGCAGGAGTAGAAGCGATGAACGCGGATTTTTTCGAGGCTTCGCGTTCTACACTAGGAAGTGTCTGTCCACGACGCTGCACGTCGCGGGGAACACGAGTCAATCGCGACTTCCGGGCGCCAGCTCGCCGCCGGCTCCGGATCCGCCTCCCGCGGGGTCCGCGCTCGTCTCGCCCTCGCTCGCGAGCAGCTCGATCACCAGCAGCGCGACGCCGACGACGATGAAGCTGTCGGCGAGGTTGAAGTCGGGCCACTGGTAACCGCCCCAGAGGCGGAAGTGGAGGAAGTCGACCACCTCGCCGCGGAAGATGCGATCGATCAGGTTGCCGCCCGCGCCGCCGAGGATCAGGCCGAGTGACAACGCGGAGAGTCGCTCCCCGGGGGCGAGCCGCCGGTAGAACGAGAAGATCATCGCGATCGCGACGAGCGTGATGCCGATGAACGCCGTGAGACGCACCGCCGCAGGTGCGCTGTTGAAGAGCCCGAACGCCGCGCCGGGATTCCGGACGTGGGTGATGTAGAAGAAGCCGTCGATTACGGAGATGCGGTCGGCGAACGTGAGCGAAGCGTCCACCCAGAGCTTCGTCGCCATGTCCGTCGCGAACGACAACGCGAAGGCCGGCCAGAAGAGCTTCGCCTTGGGCGTCATGGCTCGCGAGGCTATCACAGGGCGCGCGCGCAGCGAGCCGTTCCCGTTTCGTTTCGGCGTTCGCGCCGGAACATCACCGTTCGCGTCCGAACAGGCGGCCGAGGAAGCGCCCGAACGCGCCGCCGTCGTCCCGGCCTTCGCCACGCGGCGAATCGGCTTCGCGCGGGGAGGCTCCGTGCTCGTCCTCCCCTCGGGCGAAGAACGGGAAACCGCCGCCGGGGCAGATCGTGCGCGGCTCGGTACCGGCGAGGAAGAACTCCGGCTGCCGGCGCGGGCAGCCTTCGAGCGCCAGCGCGCCCGTCGCGGGGTCGATCTCGGCGACGCGCACCGACGGCGGGCGGGGAAACGAGCCCGCCACCCGGACGCCCGCCGCGTCCTTCAGGAAGCGCTGCCAGATCGGCAGCGCGATCGACGCCGCGGCGTGTCGCATCTGACGCGGCTCGTCGAAGCCGACCCAGACGACCGCCACCAGGTCCGGCGTGAAGCCGGCGAACCACAGGTCCTTCGACTCGTCGCTGGTGCCGGTCTTCCCCGCGATCGGCCCGATGAAGCCGGCGGCGCGCACGGCGCGCGCGGTGCCGCGGTCCACCACCCCCTCGAGGAGGGAGACGGTGAGGAAGGCGGTCCCGGCGTCGAGCGCGCGCGCGGACTCCACCCGGCGCCGCTCGAGCGTCCCGCCCGCCTCGTCCGAGACGTCCTCGAAGAGCAGCACCTCGGGACGCACGCCGCCGTTGGCGAAGGTGGCGTAAGCGCGCGCCATTTCGAGCGGCGTCACGTCGGCGGCGCCGAGGGCGAGGGCCGGATACGGGTTCAGCGGGCTCGTGATCCCCACCCGGCGCGCCACGTCGACGACCCGCGCGATGCCGACCTGCTGGCCGAGCCGCGCCGTCGCCACGTTGAACGAGCGCTCCATCGCCTGGCGCACCGACACCGCACCGTGGAACTGCCGGTCATAATTGACCGGCCGCCAGCTGCCCGAGGCGGTCCGCAGGGCGAGCGGACTGTCGTCGAGCACGCTCGCCAGGGTGATCAGCGGCGCGCCGCCGTCGGCCTCCAGCGCCGCGGCGTACACGAACGGCTTGAACGAGCTCCCTGCGGGGCGGCGCGACAGCGTGCAGCGATCGAACTGCGTCTCGCCATAGTCGCGGCCGCCGACGAGCGCGAGCACCTCTCCGGTCTGCGGGCGTAGCGCCACGAGGCAGGCCTGGAGGCTGTTCTTGCGCCGCTCGTCGCCGCTGCCCTTCGCCTTCAGCTCCGGGAAGCGCTTCTCGAGGTCCGCGAGGCCCTCGCTCACCGCCTTCGCCGCGGCTCGTTGGAGCCGCACGTCGAGCGTCGAGAAGATCCGCAGCCCGGCCGTCGCGAGCACCTCGCGGTCGTACACCTCGGGCAGCTGCGCGCGCAGCGCGTCGAGGAAGTAGCGGGTGTCGCGGGGCTCGCCGGCGGGGTCGGCGAGGTCGAGCGGCGCGGCGCGGGCGGCCGCGTGGGCGGCGTCGTCGATGCGGCCCTGTGCATGCATCAGCTCGAGCACCAGGTCGCGGCGCTGGCGGGCCGCCTCGGGGTGCTTGAACGGGTTCACGCCGCGGGGGTTGCGGATCAGCGCGGCCAGCACCGCCGAGTCCTCGACCCGCAGCAGGTGGACCGGCTTGCCGAAGTAGAAGCGGGCGGCCTCCCCGACCCCGTGGATCGACGTCGAGCCCCGCTGCCCGAGGTAGATCTCGTTCAGGTAGGCCTCGAGGATCTTGTCCTTCTCGTACCGGGCTTCCACGAGGACGGCCATCACCGCCTCCTGGATCTTGCGCTCCAGGGTGCGGTCGGGAGTCAGGAAGAAGTTCTTGACCAGCTGCTGGGTCAGCGTGCTGCCGCCCTGCTGGATGGCGCCGGCGCGCACGTTCGCCCACGCGGCGCCCAGCACGCGCAGCCAGTCGATCCCGCCGTGCACCTCGAAGCGCTGGTCCTCGACGGCCAGGACCGCGTCGACCAGGTGGCGCGGGACGGCGCCCACGCGCGCCAGCTCGCGCTGCTCGTGCTCGGGGCCGTAGTAGGCGCCGACGGTCTCGGGCTCCAGCAACGCCAGGGCGAGCTCGCGCTCCGTCTCGAGATCGCGGATCGCCTCGATGTCGCGTCCGGACAGGGCGAGCTCGATGCGGCGCGGCGCCTCGGCGCGCGTCGGGTGCTCGAAGCCGCGCAGGTGGATGCGGACGCGGCCCGGCTCCCAGGCCGTCGTCCCCGGCGTGCCGAGGTCGGCCTCGCCGCCTTCGCGGTAGCCGAGCCGCCGGAGCGTCTGGCGCAGCGCGATCGTCTGCACGTCGAGCCCGGCCGACAGCATGGTCGGGGCGGAGTACACCCGGGACGGCACCGTGAACAGGCGCCCCTCGAAACGCGCGCGCACGACGCGGTCCAGCCGCACCACCGCGCGCGTCACGAAGATGCCCCCGCCGAACGCCAGCAAGGCGAGCGAGATGCCGATCGCTCGCAGCAGGCCGAGGCCCCGCCGACGGCCGGCGCGGCGCGGCCGGCCGGCGCGTGCCGGTCGGGCTCCATTGCTGCGCGTGGCGCGTTTCGACGGGGCCATGGCGGAGGTCTCCTGCAGACGGCCGGCGTGGCCGCGGATTCGGTTCCGGGGCTCCCGGCCCCGGGGCTGCTCGCCTGGGGCGGAGAACGCGCGCGGACCTGCACCGAGCCTGCGCGCCGAAGGGGGGATGGATGGCGGCGCGCAGACTTGCAGAAGGCTAGGGGCTTTCCGAGATTCCGCCCATGGCAGCTCGGGAAAAGCCGTGGGGAGGCCGCTTCGGCCAGGACACCGATCCCGCCGTGGAGCGCTTCACGGCTTCGGTCCACTTCGACCGGGCGCTGGCGCGCTACGACATCCGCGGCTCGATCGCGCACGCGCGCATGCTCGGCCGCACCGGCGTGATCCCCGCCGCCGACGCCGACGCGCTGGTCGCGGGCCTCGAGGAGATCGCGAGCGAGGTCGAGGCCGGCACCCTGCCGCTCGACCCGCGCCTCGAGGACATCCACATGAACGTGGAGGCCCGATTGCGCGAGCGGATCGGGCCGGTGGCCGGGCGCCTGCACACCGGGCGCAGCCGCAACGACCAGGTGGCGACCGACCTCGCCCTCTACCTGCGCGACGCCGCCCGCGCCGCGCGCGCGGGCCTGCTCGCGCTGCGCCGCGTGCTGGTGCGCCGGGCCCGCGAGCACGTCGACACCGTGCTGCCCGGCTATACGCACCTGCAGCGGGCCCAGCCCGTCCGGCTCGCCCACCACTGGCTCGCGTTCGTCGAGATGCTGGGGCGCGACGCCGGGCGCTTCACGGACCTGCGCGGCCGGCTCGCGCTCTCGCCGCTCGGCTCCGGCGCGATCGCCGGCGCCACCCTGGCGCTGGACCGCGCCGACACCGCGCGCGCGCTCGGCTTCGACGGCCCGACCCGCAACAGCATGGACGCGGTGGGCTCGCGCGACGGCGCGCTCGAGTTCCTGGCCGCCTGCGCGATCGCGATGGTCCACCTCTCCCGGCTGGCCGAGGAGCTGGTGCTGTGGTCCTCGAGCGAGTTCGGCTTCGTGGAGCTGACCGACGCCTACTCGACGGGCTCGAGCCTGATGCCCCAGAAGAAGAACCCGGACGTGCCGGAGCTGGTGCGCGGCAAGACCGGGCGCGTCATCGGCGATCTGGTCGCGTTGCTCACGGTCGTGAAGGGGTTGCCCCTCACCTACAACCGCGACCTGCAAGAGGACAAGGAGCCGGTCTTCGACGCCGCCGACACCCTGCGCGACTCGCTCGCGGTGCTGGCCGGCGCCGTCGACACGCTGGCCGTGCGGGTCGAGCGCATGCGGGCGGCGGCCGACGACCCGATGCTGCTGGCCACCGATCTGGCGGAGGCGCTGGTGCGCGAGGGCGTCCCGTTCCGGGAGGCGCACGAGGCGGTGGGAAGGATCGTCGCGCACTGCGTCGGGACCGGCGCAGACCTGCGCGCCCTGTCGCGCGACGAGCTGCGCGGCTTCCATCCTTCCTTTCCGAGCGGAGCCGGCGAGCTGCTCTCGCTCGAGGCGGCGCTGGAGCGCCGCGACCTGCCCGGCGCGACGGCGCGCGCCCGGGTGCTGGAGGCGCTCGAGTACGCCGAGGACGAGCTGGCGTCGGAGGCGCTGGCGCTCGACGCCGAGAAGGAGCACGACGGATGAGACGGTGCCTTTCGGGAGCCCTGTGGGCCGCGGTCGTGGCAGCCGCCCTCGCCGGCTCGGCGTGCGGGAGGTACGGTCCCCCCGTGCGGGCCCACGAGCGGACCGCGGCGAGCCGCGAGCAGAATCCGCCCCCCGAACCAATCGAAGACCCGACGGTCGATCCCGACGATCCGGTCGTGCCCGACCAGGAGCCCTAGGCGTCATGCCTCCCCGCGAGCTCGGGTTCACCAAGATGCACGGCGCCGGCAACGACTTCGTCGTGCTCGACGGGATCGGCGAGGAGCTGCCGCCCCTCGAGCCGCTGGCGCGCCGCCTGCTCGACCGGCGCTTCGGCATCGGCGGCGACCAGCTCCTGGTGGCACGGCCGTCGGCGGCCGCCGACTTCCGCATGGAGATCTACAACCCCGACGGCTCGCGCGCGGAGATGTGCGCCAACGGGATCCGCGCCTTCTACCTGTGGCTGCGCGACCACGGCCACACGCAGCGCGACGAGGTGGGGGTCGAGACGCTCGCCGGCGTCGTGCGGCCGCGCCACGCCGGCCCCGGCCTGGTCGCCGTGGACATGGGCCTGCCGATCCTCGCGCCCGAGAAGATCCCGACCCGGCTCGGGGCGGGCAGCGACGGGCCCGTGCTGGACGTCCCTCTCGAGGTGGACGGCGAGACGTTCACCGTGTCCTCCGTCTCGATGGGGAACCCGCACTGTGTACTGGAGGTCGACGACGTCGACCGCGCGCCGGTCGAGCGGGTCGGGCCGCGGATCGAGCGCCATCCCGCCTTCCCGAACCGCGTCAACGTGGAGTTCGTGCAGGTGGTGGCGCGGGACCGGGTGCGCCAGCGCACCTGGGAGCGCGGCACGGGGGAGACCCTGGCGTGCGGAAGCGGCGCCTGCGCCGTCGCCGTGGCCTCGATCCTGCGCGGCCGGACCGACCGCGAGCTCGCGGTGGAGCTGCGTGGCGGCACCCTGCGCCTGGCCTGGCCGGCCGACGACGCCCACGTGATCATGACCGGACCCGCCGTCGAGGTCTTCCAGGGACGGATCCCGCTCGGCGAAGGAGACTGAGGTGTTCGAGGGCGTCTTCACCGCGCTGGTCACACCGTTCCACGACGGGGAGCTGGACGAGCGCGCGCTGCGCGACGCGATCGAGCAGCAGATCACGGCCGGCGTGGACGGCATCGTCCCCTGCGGGTCCACCGGCGAGGCGGCGACGCTCTCGCACGCCGAGCACCGCCGGGTGGTCGAGGCGGCGGTGGCCGCCGCCCGCGGGCGGGTGCAGGTGCTGGCCGGCACCGGCTCGAACAGCACCAGCGAGGCGATCGAGCTCACGCTCCATGCCAAGGACGCCGGCGCCGACGGCGCGCTCCTGATCTCGCCCTACTACAACCGGCCCACCCAGGACGGGATCGTCGCCCACTACGCCGAGGTGGCCCGGCAGACCTCCTTCCCGCTCGTCGTCTACAACGTGCCGGGGCGCACCGCCTCGAACGTGCTCCCCGCCACGCTCGCCCGGCTCGCCGAGGTCGACCAGATCGTGGCGGTGAAGGAGTCGTGCGGCGACCTGAACCAGATCGCCCACGTGCTGGCGGCCGTGCCCGCGTCCTTCTCCGTCCTTTCGGGCGACGACTGGGCGACCCTGCCGCTGCTGGCGCTCGGCGGCAAGGGCGTGATCTCCACCGCCTCGAACGTCGCGCCAGGCGAGATCGTGGACATGGTGCGGGCCTTCCGCGCTGGCGACCTCGAGCGGGCGCGCGCCATCCACTACCGGCTGCTGCCGCTCTTCGACGTGCTCTTCTGCGAGACCAATCCGATCCCGGCGAAGGCGGCGGTGGCGATGCGGGCCGGCGCCCAGGAGGAGCTGCGGCTCCCGCTCACGCGGATCTCCGAGGCCAACCGCGGTCGGCTCGAGGCGGTGCTGAAGGAGCTCGGGCTCCTTTGAGCTCCGCAGCGCCGCTGCGGGTGGCGTGCGTCGGCGCGCTCGGGAAGATGGGCGAACGCGTTCGCGCGGCGCTCGCCGGAGCCGCC
>Ga0209706_10002143_pt1 | contig 11014 bp, 8 predicted proteins | sample PPLLaktember2015_6_FD_187263 | JGI IMG/M metagenome (GOLD analysis project Ga0209706, IMG submission 187263) | Freshwater sediment microbial communities from Prairie Pothole Lake near Jamestown, North Dakota, USA - PPLs Lake P8 Core (1) Depth... | ecosystem: Environmental > Aquatic > Freshwater...
GCCCTCGCTGATGTAGCGTTCCACCAGGGTTTTCAGCAGGATGCGGGCGCGGTCGTTGAGCATGTTGCAATTATAAGTCGAGAGTCGGGAGCGGAGAGTGGAGAGTGGAGAGTGGAGAGTGGAGAGTGGAGAGTGGAGAGTGGAGAGTGGAGAGTGGAGAGTGAGAGCCCAGGTCATCGCTGAGCGCCTTACTCTCGACTCTCCGCATATAATCGCCCCTCATGCAAACCCCTTTCCACACCATCGGCCTCGTCGGCAAATACGATAATCAGGGCATGGAGGCCTCCGTGCGGGCACTGGGGGAATTTCTGCGCGCGCGCGGCCATGCAGTCCTGCTGGCCAGCCAGACCGCAGAACATCTCGCGATCGAGGATTTCCCCAGGCGAAATCTGCACGATCTGGCAGCCGAAAGCGATGTCGTGGTGGTGCTCGGCGGCGACGGCACCATGCTGTCGATCGCGCGCGAACTGGCACCGCAAGGCGTGCCCCTGATCGGCATCAACCAGGGGCGGCTGGGCTTTCTCACCGACATCACGGTCGATGACATGTTCGACGCCGTGGCGGAAATCCTCAGCGGCCAGTATGTGTCGGAAGAGCGCATCCTCTTGAACGGGCAGGTTCGCCGCAACGGCGAACGGGTGTTCGAATCCACCGCGTTCAATGACGTGGTGGTGGGCAAGGGCGGTTCGGGCCGCCTGATCGATCTGGAAATTTCCATCAACAGCGAGTTCGTCTACAGCCAGCGCGCCGACGGCCTGGTGGTTACCACGCCGACCGGCACCACGGCGTACGCCCTGTCGGCGGGCGGGCCGATCGTGCACCCGACGCTGGAGGCGGTGGCGCTGGTGCCGATCTGCCCGCATACCCTGTCGGCGCGCCCCATCGTGGTCAGCAGCCATTCGCGCATCGAACTGCACCTGACCTATGCCGACGATGCGCGCGTCCATTTCGACGGCCAGCATCATTTCGACCTGCACAGCGGCGACCACGTGTGGATCACCCGCGCCAGCCGCCCGGTCACCCTGCTGCATCCGCATTCCTACAGTTACTACGACACCCTGCGGCAGAAGCTGCACTGGGGCAAGAAGCTCTAACGCACAGCGCGTCTCCATGCTGTCGCATCTCTCCATCCGCAACTACCTGCTGGTCGAATCGGTCGAGCTCGACTTCGCGCCGGGGCTCACCGTGCTCACCGGCGAGACCGGTGCGGGCAAATCCATCCTGGTCGACGCGCTGGCGCTGGCGCTGGGCGACCGCGCCGAGGGCGGCGTGGTGCGCCAAGGCGCGGCGCGCGCCGAGATTTCTGCCGAATTCGTCATCGACGATGTGCCGCAACTGGCGGCCTGGCTCGACGAGGCCGGTTTCGCGTCGGACGACGGCACGCTGATCCTGCGCCGGGTGATCGACGCCGGCGGCCGCTCGCGCGCCTTCATCAACGGCAGCGTCGCGCCGCTGGCGCAGCTGAAGGACGCCGCCGAATTCCTGCTCGACATCCACGGCCAGCATGCGCACCACGCCCTGCTGCGTCCGCAGACCCAGCGCGAGGTGCTCGACGCCTACGCCGGCGCACAGTCCCAGGCCGCCGCCGTGAGCGATGCGTGGCACGCCTGGCAGGGCGCGCGGCAACGGCGTCTGGACGCCGAGTCGCACGGCCAGGCGCGGCAGATCGAACGCGAGGGCCTGACGCTGGCGGTGGAGGAACTGCGCGCGCTGGGCGGCGACCTCGCGCGCTGGGACGAAATCCAGACCGAGCATGCGCGGCTGGCGCACGTCACCACGCTGCTCGAAGGCAGCCACGCACTGATCGATGGACTCGACGAGAGCGAGTCGGCGGTGTCCGGCCAGCTCGGCGAAATGAGCGCGCGGCTCGATGCCATGCAGGCGGTGGACGACAGCCTGGGCGAGATCGCCACGCTGCTGAATGCGGCCAGCGCCGACGTCGCCGAGGCGGTGCACGCGCTGCGCCGCTATGCCGGCCATCTCAGTCTCGACCCCGAGCGGCTGACCGAACTCGACCGCCTGCTCGCCGACATGCACCGGCTGGCGCGCAAGCACCGCGTGCAGCCCGACGCGCTGGCCGGGCTGCTCGACCAGTTTCAGGCGCGGCTGGCCGAACTGGCCGCCAGCGACGACCTCGATGCGCTTCAGGCAAGCGAAGACGCCGCTTGGGCGCGCTACCAGACCGACGCGAAACGGCTCGGCGCATTGCGCCGCAAGGCGGCGGCCGCGCTGTCGAAGCAGGTGACGGCGGCGATGCACGAACTCGCGCTGGCCGGCGGGCACCTCGACATCGTGCTGCAGCCGACCGGCGAGCCGCGCGCGCACGGACTGGAAGACGTCGGCTTTCTCGTCGCCAGCCATCCCGGCCTGCCGCCGGGGCCGCTCGGCAAGGTGGCCTCCGGCGGCGAGCTGTCGCGCATCAGCCTGGCGATCCAGACCGCGCTGTCGGGCGTGGCCGGGGTGCCGACGCTGATCTTCGACGAGGTCGACGTCGGCATCGGCGGCAGCGTCGCCGAGGCGGTCGGGCGGCGGCTGGCGAAGCTGGGCGAAACCCGCCAGGTGCTGGTCATCACCCACCTGCCGCAGGTGGCGGCGCGCGGCACCCGGCATCTGCGGGTTGCCAAGCAGGCGAATGGCGGCTTCGTCACCTCCAACATCGAATCGCTGGATGCGGATACGCGGGTCGAGGAGATCGCGCGCATGCTCGGCGGCCTCAAGATCACCGCCACCACGCGGCAGCATGCCGCGGAGATGCTCGCGGGTTGAAAATCCTGCTTGCGCTTTGCCTGCTGTTCGCCGGTTCGGCCTGGGCGGACACGCTGGCCGGCGTCGTCATCGTGGTGATCGACGGCGACACCGTGCTGTTCAAACCCGATTCCTATCATCCTTCATCGCGCGCTTTCCTCAAGGTGCGCCTGACCGGTATCGATGCGCCGGAAGCGAACCAGCCGCACGGCGAAGCGGCGACCCGTGCGCTCAAGGACATGGCCCTGAAGCAGCGCGCGACGCTGGAGATCGTCGCCACCGATACGTACGGCCGCAAGCTGGCGCGTCTCGACGTCGCCGGCGTGGCGCTCAATGCGGAACTGGTGCGGCGGGGCTGGGCCTGGGCATCGTCGCGCGATGCGGACGCTGCGATGCAGGCTTTACAACGCAAGGCGCGCAGCGAGCGGCGCGGGCTGTGGGCGGAGGCTGCGCCGACCCCGCCGTGGGTGTGGCGGCGCGCGCAGTCAGGCCGCCGTCACTGAGACTGCGGCCGGCTCGTCCGTTCGCGGTGTACCGTCCGGCAGCGCGATGTGGCATTCGCGGAAAATCCGCGCCGTGCAGGTGCGGCAGATTTCGTTGTCCAGCCGCGGGTAGATAGCCGCGATGGCGTCGCCCTTGTGGCGGAAGATCTGATCCTCGCCGACGGTGTCGACCTGGCCGCTGCGGCGCAGCATTTCGCACAGGTCCGGCTGCACCCCCACCAGATACAGTCCGCCGCCGAGCTTGCGCCGCCGCGTGGCTTCCTTGGCCAGCAGTTCCGCGCCGGACAGATCGATGAAGCCGATCGCGCGCGAGGTCAGCAGCAGGTGCTTTTTCTGCGGGTCGGCTTCGTCGACGTTGCGAAAATGCTGCTGAACATACTCAACCGCACCGAAGAAGATCGAGCCTTCCACCCGCAGCATGGCCATTTGCGGACATCTCGGCGAATCGATGCCGGCCGGCACGAACTTGCGGCGCGGATTGTCGCGCTCGGCGGCCAGCGGCACCAGTTCCCGGATCGAAGGTCGCGAGGTGCGGTAGAGGTAGAACATCAGCGACACCAGGATGCCGAGGAAGATGCCTTTTTCCAGGTCGATCAGGGTGCCGACGAAGGTGAGTGCGAGCACGACGCGCTCGCGCTTGTGGCGCTTGATGATTTCGCCGATGTGGTGGAAGTCGATCAGGCTCCACGCCACGATGAACAGGATCGCCGCCATCGACGGCACCGGCAGATAGGCCGCGAGCGGCGCGACCAGCAGCACGATGAGGAGCAGGAACACCGCCGACAGCGCCGCGGCGAGTGGCGTCTTTGCGCCCGACGCGAAGTTGACGCCGCTGCGGTTGAACGAGCCGCTGGCAGCGTAGCCGGAGAAGAAGCTGCCCGCGATGTTGGACAGGCCCTGGCCGACGAATTCCTGGTTGCTGTCGATGCGCTGGTCGGACTTGATCGCGACGGAGCGCGCGATCGCCACCGCTTCGGTGAGCGCCAGGATCGCGATGATGGTGGCGGGAAACAGGGTCTGCTTGATCGCGCTGAAGGAGAAATCCGGCAGCGACAGCGGCGGAAACGATGCCAACAGCGCGCCGACGGTGCGGATGCCGGTTTCTTCGGCGCCGAATTGCGCATTCAGGATCGCCGCCACCACGCCGCCCACCACCATGGCGACGATCATGTAAGGCAGCTTCTGCAGATAGCGCCGGGCGAGGATGCCCGACACCAGCGTGACCGCGCCCACCGTCAGCACCCAGGGCTGGATGTCCTCGACGTGCGAGCCGAACTGGATCAGCACTTCATGGAAGTGCGCGCCGCGCGGCATGTCGAGGCCGAAGAAATTCTTGATCTGGCTGGCGGCGATGAGGATGGCGGCGCCCGCGGTGAAGCCGATGATGACCGTGTGCGAGATGAAGTTGACCAGCGCGCCGAGCCGGGCGAGGCCCATCGCCAGCTGGATCAGGCCGGCGAGGAAGGTGAGCGTGAGCACCAGGCCGATGAACTGCGGGCTGCCGGGTTCGGCCAGCGGACTGATCGAGGCGAACACCACGATCGAGATCGCCGTCGTCGGCCCCGACACCAGGTGCCAGCTCGACCCCCACAATGCCGCGACGATGGCGGGCACCATCGCCGCATAGAGGCCGTATTCGGGCGGCAGGCCGGCGATGGTGGCAAACGCCACCGCCTGCGGCAGCACCACCATCGCGCCGGTCAGTGCAGCGAGGCTGTCGGCCTTGAAGGTTTGCGGTGTGACGTTTGGCCACCAGCGCAAAAAGGGCAAAAGGCGATACAGCCAGAGCGGGCAGGCCTTGAGAAGATCGATCACGCAAACTCCAGAAGCATATTAACGAATAATACTATATCTCGTTGGTATAAAAGGATTTTTGCCTTTCAAGGCAGTCGTTAAAAGGGGTCCAGGGTTTTATAATTGCGAGCAAATCCCGCAGCAGACGGGGTCCGAATGACAACATAACCAGAGAGAGCGAGGAAGATGAAATACACCACGATGACGCTGTGCGCGTCCTTGCTGATGGCGTTGGCCGTGCCGGTCCAGGCAGCGGGCGACCCCAAGGCCGGAAAACTCAAAACCTCAATGTGTGCCGGCTGCCACGGCATTCCCGGCTGGCGCACCGCCTATCCCGCCGTTTACAGCGTTCCCGTGCTGGGCGGACAGCACGCCGAGTACATCGTGGCAGCGCTCAAGGCCTACAAGAGCGGCGAACGCAAGCATCCGAGCATGGTGGGCATTGCGGGCAGCCTGTCCGAGCAGGACATGGCGGATCTCGCAGCCTATTACTCATCGTCTTACACTGGCCCTGCCAACTAACCGAGGACAACACCATGAAAAAAACCATGTTTATCCTCGCAGCGCTCGCACTGGGTTTTTCACTGCCGGTTCATGCCAAGGGCAACGCTGAAGCAGGCAAGGCCAAATCGACCGCCTGCGCCGCCTGTCATGGCGCGGACGGCGTCAGCACGATCCCGTCCTTTCCCAAACTGGCGGGGCAGCAGCGCGATTATCTCTATCACGCGCTGAAGGACTACAAGTCGGGCAAGCGCAACAACCCGATCATGGCCGAACAGGTGAAAAACCTGTCCGATGCGGACATGCTCGATCTGGCAATGTACTACTCCACGCAGAAAGGCCTGATCCTGAAGTATTGAATTCAGGGTACGGAAAGAGAATGGGCGCGGCTGAACAGGCCGTGCCCATTTTTTTGGCTGGCCGGACCGTGGCGCTGAAAGCGTCAGGGATTTCGCCAAAGAGCAAAGGCCGGACTCGACCCATATGAGACTGTCGTGCTTTGCCCCAAGGCCGCCCGGTCCTTGGCCTTTGCGGCCGATCAGGCTCCGCTTAGACGCGCGATCTCTGGGAGTATGTCCACTGCAGAAAAACGCCGTCGCGGCCTTCCGGTGAGGCCCGGCTTTAGAAAAACAAACCCCGCCGAAGCGGGGCTGTCTTGGAGCGGAGGCAGCTTACTGCTTGCGCCGACGCGATGCTGCGAGACCGGCGAGGCCGAGGCCCAGCAGCGCAAGGGTGGCGGGTTCGGGAACCGTTGTTAAGGACCCGGCCATCAGGGCCCACTGGTAATCCGTTTGACCCTCAGTCGGCGACAAGGCCGTGGAAAATGTTTGAAAGTTTGTGCCCCCGTTCAGGCTGAATGCCCCGCTGAACAGGTCGTTGGTATCGTCAAAGGCCAATCGCAGCAAGATATCATCGGTGACGTCCGCCGGGTTGATCGCCAAAACCTGGAGACCGATGAAGGTGTTGCCAAGCTCTCTTGCAAAGAAGGCCAAGGGACCTGCAGGCACGCCAAGAGAGGCCGCGATGACGGGGTCCAGATTGGTCAAGCCAATCGCGAAGAATTCTTCATCCTCGAACCCGCCATTACCGTCCGGAACGTTATGATTGACGGTCATCTCGTAAGACAGGTTTACCCCAGGCAGGCCACTTACCCACGTCGAAGTCCCCGTGAAGTCGCCGGATCCGTCGAAGACCGTGAAGGGGCTCGTGAATACGGTCGCAAGCTCGGTCTCCTCTTCGTTGGGGCCGATGATGCCGCCCGGACTGCTCAGTGTCACGACGCCGCCTGATACCGTGACCGTCGGGCTAAGGACGGTCCAAGAGGGGGTCAGGACGCTGCCATCGAACTCGTCGACGGCGGAAACTTTCCCGGTGACCTCGAAGCGATCCACACTGAAGCTATACGATGGCATCGCCTGGACCTGACCCGCCACAAGCAGCAAAGAACCGAGTGCTACAACACTGAAAAAGGATTCGCTTTGATTCATGGCTTTCTCCTCGTAAACACTGCCAAGCATTAACCGTGATCTGCATCGGCGTAGCGAAACAACCCGCCACACGGGGTGCCTCGTGGAACGCGCAAAGGCACCCGGTTATTTTGTAAGCAAACTCCATACCATGCCGCGGACGCTTCCGGTTCTTGCGAGACGATATTGCCTTCCCTGCACGGCACGCTTAAGGCTCTCGGACACGTTCCATCCGCGAGCCAGCGCGGAATTGCCCCATCTCGCCCGGCCCGAAACCGACCCTTCTCGGGGTAACAATGATTGCGACGGCAGGCACACACCTAAGAACGAGTGTAAAGTTTTCCGACACTGTCCCCCCTGTCAGCGCACGATTACACTAGACAAGGAGCGCTGTCAGGCCGCAGCGATCGCATTTTTCGCAATTACGATGGGGCGCATTGTGACGCTCGATAAGTGATATCGGTCGATAGCATTCGTGCAGCAGTTCGCATACGGCAGGCTAGTCGTGGGCCAATGGTCGTACTTCGGGCCATCCCAACAACGGCCATTGGCGCTGGCCATATGGAAAGAATTCCGACGACGATCTTGACCGGCCGCAAAGGCCGAGTCGCACGCATAGGCTATAGGCTGCTTGCTGGTTGAAGCTGCCGTTCGAACGGCCGGTTTGGCGATTGGACGACTGGCAGGAACTGGCCGAACCCGGCCTGTCGCGTCTACCCGATCTTCACAGACCACTCTTGCCCCTGATGATCCAGTCCGCGAAACGCATCATAGCTCCGCCAATGTCTTGATGTGCGCCGCCACGCTGCGTCCCAGGGCGCTGAGGTCGTAGCCGCCTTCGAGCACCGAGACGATACGGCCTTCGGCGTGGCGTGCGGCCACCCCCATGACCTGCTCGGTGATCCAGACGTAGTCCGCTTCGACCAGGGCGAATTGCGCCATGTCGTCTTCGCGATGACCGTCGAAGCCGGCGGAGAAGAACAGCATTTGCGGGCGGTGCGCTTCCAGGCGCGGCAGGATTTGTGCGGTGAACGCCTCGCGGTAGGCAGGGCCGGTGGTGCCGGCGGGCAGCGGCACGTTGACGATGTGATCGCTGACGGTGTCCGCACCGCAATGAGGATAGTAGGGATGCTGGAAGGTGGAGCAGAGCATCACGCGCGGATCGTCCGTGAAGATGTCCTCGGTGCCGTTGCCGTGGTGGACGTCGAAATCGACGATGGCGACCCGTTCGAGGCCATGCGCTTCCAGCGCGTGCGCGACGGCGACGGCGACGTTGTTGAAGAAGCAGAAGCCCATGGCCTGGTTGCGGGTGGCGTGGTGGCCGGGCGGGCGGCAGGCGACGAAGGCGTTGTTCACTTCGCCGCGCATCACACGATCCACCGCCATGACGGCGCCGCCCGCGGCATGCAGGGCGGCGTCCAGGGTGTGCGGGTTCATGCTGGTGTCGGGATCCAGCGCATGGAAGCCTTCGCGGGGCGAGGCGGCTTCGATGAAATCGATATAGGCGGCGTCGTGCACCCGCAGCAGCTGGCTGCGATCCACCCGCGGGGCCTCGAGATGCATCAGGTAATCGAACAGGTGGGCGGCATGCAGCCGGTCGTCGATGGCGCGCAGTCGCTCGGGACTCTCCGGGTGCCAGCTTCCCATGGTGTGCAGGAGATAGCTGGGGTGGGTGATGTAGGCGGTATGCATGGCGCGGGGAAGCACGGGAATAAGCAAACTATACGCCCGGCGTGATGGCGCGGTAACAGGGGATGGCCTAGCATAGGCCGTTCACGACCCCATCGATTCAGCGTACGCCCGTCCAAAGCAAACCATGCCCCAACACTATCTGCACCCCCTGTTCAACGCCCGCTCGGTGGCGGTCTTCGGCGCCAGCGAACGCGAGGATTCGGTCGCCGGCCGCCTGTTCCGCAACCTGCGCCATGCCGGCTACCAGGGCGAGGTCTACCCGGTCAATCCCAAGCACGAGACGATTTTCGGCGAGCGCTGCTACGCGTCGGCCAGCGAACTGCCGGCCGTTCCGGAGCTGGCCTTGATCGCCACGCCGGCAGTGACGGTGGTGCAGATCATGGAAGCGTGCGGACAGCGCGGCATCCGCCATGCCATCGTGCTGTCGGCGGGCTTTCGCGAGGTGGGCGAGCAGGGCGCGGCGCTGGAAGACAGCGTGAAGGCGATGGCAAAAAAACACGGCATCCGCTTCATCGGCCCCAACTGCCTGGGCATCCAGCGCCCGTCGATAGGGCTGAACGCCACCTTCAGCCAGGGCGCGATCCTGTCCGGCGACCTCGCGCTGGTGTCGCAGTCCGGCGCGATCTGCACCGCCATGCTCGACTGGGCGGAAACCAACGGCATCGGCTTTTCCAGCGTGATCTCCACCGGCGCCTCGGCCGACCTGGATTTCGGCGAGATCCTCGATTACCTCGCTTTTGACACCCAGACCAGGGGTGTCCTGCTGTACATCGAGGGCATTCGCGATGCGCGGCGTTTCATGAGCGCGCTGCGTGCGATATCCCGCTTCAAGCCCGTCGTCATGGTGAAGGTGGGACGCCACGAGGCCGGGTCGAAAGCGGTGCAGTCGCACACCGGCGCGCTGGTCGGATCGGACGCGGTGTTCGACGCGCTGGTGCGGCGCGCCGGCGTGGTGCGGGTCAACACCATCCTGCAGCTGTTCGCCTCGGCACGGGCGCTGTCCACCCACATCAAGCCCACCGGCAACCGCTTGGCCATCGTCACCAACGGCGGCGGCCCCGGCGTCATGGCGACCGATCTCGCCATCGACATGGGGGTGCGCATGGCCGAGTTGTCGCCGGCGACATTCGCGACGCTCAACGCCGTGCTGCCGGCCAACTGGTCGCAGGCCAATCCGCTCGACATCATCGGCGACGCCAACGCCGAGCGGTATCGCGCGGCGGTGGCCGCCTGCCTCGCCGACGACAACGTCGACGGCGTGCTGGCGATGCTGACGCCGCAGGCGATGACGCGGCCGACCGAAGTGGCCGAGGCCGTGATCGAGGTGGCGAAGGCATCGAGCAAGCCGGTGCTGACCTGCTGGATGGGCGAGGCGCAGGTGCGCGAGGGTCGGCGCCTGTTCAAGCAGGCCGGGATTCCCTACTTCACCACGCCGGAACCGGCGGTCGAGGTGTTCTCCTTTCTTTCCGCCTTTTACGAAAACCAGCGCCTGCTGACGCAGACGCCGGGGCCGCTGTCGCAGCAGGCCGAGCCGGACGTCGAAGGCGCGCGCCTGATCATCGAGAGCGCGCTCGCGCACGGCCGCCACCTGCTGAACGAGGTGGAATCGAAGGCGCTGCTGGCGGCTTTCCACATCCCCATCGCCCAGACCCTGATCGCGCGCGATCCGATGGAAGCGATGCTGATGGCGCAGCAGATGGGGTTTCCGGTGGCGATGAAAATCAACTCGCCGGACATCACCCACAAGTCCGACGTCAACGGCGTGCGACTGGGGCTATCCAGCGGTCAGGCGGTGCGCTCCGCCTTCGGCGAGATGCTCGCCGACGTCAAGCGCCTGCGCCCCGACGCTACCCTCGAAGGCATCGTCATCGAGCCCATGGCGGCCCGCCCGCACGCGCGCGAGGTGCTGCTGGGGATGACCTCCGACCCGGTGCTGGGGCCGGTGATCGTGTTCGGCGCCGGCGGCGTCGACGTCGAAGCCTTCCGCGACCGCGCGGTGACCCTGCCGCCGCTCAACCACTATCTGGCGCGCGACCTGATCCGGCGTACCCGCGTTGCGACCCTGCTGGGCCCGTTCCGCAATCGCCCGCCGGTCGACATGGATGCGCTGGAGAACGTGCTGCTGCGCCTGTCGGAAATGGTCTGCGAACTGCCCTGGCTGGCCGAGTTGGACATCAACCCGCTGCTGGTGGACGAGCACGGCGCGCTGGCGCTGGATGCGCGCATCGTCATCGCGCCGCGCGTGCCGATGGCCGACCGCTACGGCCACATGGCGATCCATCCCTATCCGGCGCATCTGGTGACGCACTGGCA
>Ga0209706_10002146_pt1 | contig 11001 bp, 15 predicted proteins | sample PPLLaktember2015_6_FD_187263 | JGI IMG/M metagenome (GOLD analysis project Ga0209706, IMG submission 187263) | Freshwater sediment microbial communities from Prairie Pothole Lake near Jamestown, North Dakota, USA - PPLs Lake P8 Core (1) Depth... | ecosystem: Environmental > Aquatic > Freshwater...
ATCCCTACGACTGCATGACGCAGTGGTACGAGTTCGGCCAGCTCTCGTCGCGCTGCAAGAGCTTCATCGACGACATCTACGTGGACGGCGTCGACCTGATCAACGACCTGAAGGCCAAAGGCGTCAGCCAGGTCATCTTCCTGGGCTACTACTACACCAAGAACGGCCTGATCCTGGCGGACGACCTCGAGGAAGCCATCGTCTACGGCGACGCAAAGCTGAAGCTGGCGTGCCAGAACTCAGTCGTCGCCTGCACGTTCATCGACCCTCGCTCCACCATCAGGGACAGCGACATCACGGCGGACGGAGTGCACCCGAACGCAACCGGGTCGCGCAAGCTGGCCGACCTGATCTGGCCGGTGCTGCGGACGAAGCTGTAGGCTGCTCTTCTCCCATGGACGGGGGCGCGGCGCGCCTGCCCGCGCCCCCGTCGAGGAGCTCGATCCGATGCAGCGCACGGCGCTCGCGCTCACCTCGCTCGGCGTCGCCGCCCTCGCCTGCGTCGCCGTGATGTATGCGCTGCGCGAGCGGCCCGGGCCGGGGCCGGCCGTGCAGAGGGCGGCCGAGCCCGCGCTCGCAGAGCCGACCGGCGCGCCTCGCTCGGCTCCTCCCGAGAGGGAGGCGCCGGCCGGGCGCGGCGCCAGGGACGAGGAGCGCTTCCTCTCCGACCTGGCGCGCGCCTCCGAAGCGGAGGAGCAGGCGCTGCGCGACTCCGTCCTGCGCGTCGGCGAGGACGACAGCCTCACGCTCGACGCTCGCCTGCTGCGCTACCGGGAGGCGGTGCAGGCAGCCAGGGCCGAAGCTCCGGGCTCCGGCGACACCTTCGAGCACCCGGGGATGCTGGCGGAGGTCTTCCTGCGCATGGAGAGCGTCCAGCGGGAGCTCGCGGCGCTCAGCCCGGCCGCGCGCAGCCGCGAGCTCGCGCACATCCGGCGCGAGCTCGGCTACGGGGAGGAAGAGATCGCGCGCATGGAGCACGTCGACGAGCGGCGCGAGGCCCGCTGGCAGAACGGGCTCGCCTACATGCAGGAGCGCGCGCGCATCGAGGCCAGCTTCGAGGGCGACGCCCTCCAGGGCGAGCTGCGCGCGCTGCGCGAGGAGTACTTCGCCGACGAGGCCCCGACCATCGAGGCGGAGGAGCGCGACGGCTTCTTCCGCTTCCAGCGACCGCGCGTCTACGGCCGCAACTGACGCGCGCCGGCCGCTCGGAGCCGCTGCCTGGGGCCAGACCGGTCGCCGAGGGCGGGGTTCCATGCCAGACTTCCGAGCGTGGCGAAGGTCTGGTTCGACGAACAGCTTGCGGCACACTACGACGAGAGCTCGGTGCACATGTATCGGCCCGAGGTGCTCGAGCCAGCGGTCGACTTCCTCGAACAGCTCGCCGGTGACGGCGCCGCCCTCGAGTTCGGGGTCGGCACGGGGCGCTTGGCGCTGCCGCTGAGCGGTCGCGGCGTGCCCGTGCACGGGATCGACATCTCCGAGCCGATGCTCGAACAGCTGCGCCGGAAGCCCGGCGCGCAGCGGATCGGGCTCATGGCCGGCGACTTCGCGACGGCGCGGGTCGAGGGCAGCTTCCGGCTCGCGTACCTCGCATTCAACACCATCACCAACCTGACCACGCAGGAAGAGCAGGTGGCGTGCTTCCGGAACGCCGCCGCCCACCTCGAGCGGGGCGGCTGCTTCGTCATCGAGGTCTTCGTACCCGCGCTGCGGCGACTGCCGCCGGGCGAACGGATCCGTGCGTTCGACGTGAGTCGGACCCACCTCGGCTTCGACGAGTACACGGATTTCGCGGGTCAGATCCTGTACTCGCACCACTACTGGAAAGAAGGGGATGCGCTCCGAACCTTCGCGGCGCCCTATCGTTACGTCTGGCCCTCGGAGCTCGACTTGATGGCGCGGCTCGCCGGCATGACCCTGCGCGAGCGCTGGGCCGGCTGGAGCCGCGAGCCGTTCACCGACGAGAGCCCGTCCCACGTCTCGGTCTGGGAGAAGGCCGAGTAGATCAGCCGGGACGATTCGGTGGCGCAAGCGGCGGCCCGCGAGCGTCATCCAGAGCAGGCCGCCAGCGAGCACGCGTTTCGGGGAGGCCCGGGCGCTCTGGCCTCGCAGGACGAGCTCGCCTACCGAGGCTTGCGAGCCAGGATCCTCGCCATCCCATCGCCCTCTCCTTCCTCGAGGATTTCGAGGTGACCGAACGCATCTCTCAGTTCGCCCGGACGGGCCCGTCGATTCCCGTCGGGGAACTCCTCCGGTCCGGCATCGACTTCGCTGCGAACGGCATAAGCGAGAAGGCCGCCGGGAACGAGCCGGTCGACCATGCCGCGATAGAGTCGGGGGTCCCTGAACAGGTAACAGAGCACGAGGTCTACCGATTCGCCGTCGGGGAGGCCGGCATCCAGGTCGAAGACGTCGAAGCGGCACCTGCCAGCCACACCGGAGAGCTCGACCAGTTGCCGGGCCAGCTCGATGGCGACCGGGGACACGTCCACACCCCGGTACGTCATCCCTCGACTCGCCAGCCACACCGCGCCCCGGCCACGCCCACATGCGATCTCCAGCGCCTGGCCCGTGGTTGGAAAGAGATGATCGATGTGAGCGAACGCCGGAAGTGCAGGCGGCGCCCGGAGGACCGGCGCCATGCCCCCTTCGCGGTACCTGCGATCCCAATGCTGCCGATGAGTCTCGCTCATGGCTGGAACACGATGCGTCGGCGAGCCACCACGCGCATACGGCTCGACTCCGCCGCCTGGCAGAGGGCCAGGCGGCTACCGAAGTCACTCAACCGCCAGGCGACGAGCTGCAGGGTAAGGTGTACTCCCAGCCTGGCTGCCACGTGAAGCTGGCTCCGGCCAGGTCCTCGAGGGGCACGCCGTTCACGTGGTGCTCCAGGGCCCAGCGAGTGGCCATGTGGCCGATCACCAGGACGCGGCAGGACTTCCAGCGGGCCCCGAGATCGTCGAGGAAGGACGCGACTCGCCGGGTCGCCTGGCGCCAGCTCTCGCCACCCGGGTACGCATGATCGAGATGGTCCCGTCGAGTGCGATCGAGCTCGTCTCGCGGGGCGCCGTTCTTCTCGCCATAGTCGCATTCCCTCAGGCGCCAGTCATGCAGAATGGGGATCGACGTATCGCCGAAGGCGATCTCGGCTGTCTCGACCGCGCGCCGGAGATCAGAGGTGAACACGACTCGAATCGTGTCGCCCCGGCGGCGTTCCCCGAGCTCCTTGGCAAGCGAGCGTCCCGTGCGCGAAAGGCGACCGTGATGCCAGCCCGTGGCGATCCCGCGTTCGTTGTCCTCGGTGACGGAATGCGTCTCGAATACGATCTGGATGGACATGTCCCCGTCCGACCGTAGTTGCGCGCCGGGCTCAGGCAGCCCGCTCTCCAGCGTAGAGCACCAGGCTGTCCATCCGGGCCTCGATGCAAACGTTGGTGAAGCCGGCTTCCGCCAGCGCGTCCTGTTGCTCGCGTTCGGTCATGTAGAGCGCGGTGCTCGCCGACGAATCGTCGAATGGAGTGTGATCACAGATCATGATCCGCCCGGGGACGTTGAGGACCTGGTAGGCCTGCTCGTACAGTCGACATGCGTGTCGCTTGTGCCGAAGCTCGTGAACTGCTTGCATCGAAAGGACGCAGTCGAAAGGGGCGACGACGCGGCGCGTCCAATCCTCGCACTTGAAGCTCGCCCGCACGAACGAGGCTGTCGAGAAGACCGCGAGACGTTCTCGGCTCAACGCCAGCATGGGCTCCGAGAAGTCGAGAAGGGTATAGCCTCCGAGGTTCGGGCATCTCTGCAAGACCCGATGAGCCAGAAAGCCTGGCCCCGATCCAAGCTCGAGAACCCGAGCCCCGGGCGGCAACCCGGCGACACGGCTGGCGACCTGGTCGCGGATCCGAGCGCGCCACGGACGGATCCGATCGGCCTCCTCGGCCCAGGCCGCCACTTCGGCGGCGCTGTCCCAGTCGTTGCCATAGGGCACGTCTTCCCGCTGTAGTTCGTCCATTCCGGCGCTCTGCCAGACGCTACCACGAGCGAGAAAGGTGCCGGCACCTGGGGACTGCGACTAAGCTCCGGCGATCGATCGCGGGAGAGACGAATGTCTGAATCGGTATCCGGCCAGGCCTACGGCGGGCGCAAAGACGCCCCCCTGACCGAGCCCATGCCGTTCCGCGACCCCCGGACCTTCGTCCCGCATGCCTACGAGGAGCGCACGGTCGATCTCGGTGAAGTCGTGATGAACTACGCAGAGACGGGGTCCACCGCCAACCCTCCCTTGCTGCTCATCCCCGGGCAGACGGAATCCTGGTGGGGCTACGAGAAGGCAATGACCCTGCTGGAGAAGGACTTCCACGTCTTTGCCGTCGATCTTCGCGGACAGGGTCGAAGCACCTGGACGCCCGGCCGCTACACGCTCGACAACATGGGAAACGACCTCGTCCGCTTCATCGCCAAGGTGATCGAGCGGCCCGTGATCACGAGCGGTTGCTCTTCCGGCGGCCTCCTTTCCGCCTGGCTCTCCGCCTTCGCCCTGCCGGGGCAGCTCCGTGGCGCCGTGTATGAAGACCCGCCGTTCTTCGCCTCCGAGACCCATCCCCTCTTCGGCCAGTCGATCAAGCAGACGATCGGGCCGCTGTTCCGGCTCAATTCGATCTATCTCGGCGACCAGTGGCGTGTCGGCGATTGGGAAGGGCTGCGCAAGGCCGCCGCCAGCGACCCGTCGCCGTTCCTGCGCATGCTTCCGCTACCGCCGGAGCCGCCGCAGAATCTGAAGGAGTACGACCCGGAATGGGGGCGCGCCTTCTGGGAAGGGACGGTCGCAAAGAGCTGCCCGCACGAAACGCTGCTCGCGCGGGTCAAGGTGCCCGTGCTCTTCACCCATCACGCCCGCCACGTGAATCCGGACTCCGGGAACCTCCTGGGCGCCCTCTCCGACCTCCAGGCATCGAAGGTCCGCGACCTGGTCGGCGCGGCCGGCGTTCCGATCGAGTATCTGTCCCTGCCCGATGCGGCTCACGCCATGCATTTCGCCGATCCGGAACGCTTCGCGCAGCTGGTGTCCGGATGGGCGATACGGCTCCCTGCTTGATCCCCGCGGGCGACACGCTAGCAACGAGAGTCGCGCTAGAGCTGATTGATCCTGCCGGTGCGCCGGTAAGCGGCCATCACACGGCGTGCTCGTCGCCGAAGCCGAGGATCGAGTCCATGTGCATCGCACCGACTGCTTCGACGACATCGCTGGTGCGGGACGCCGGAGATCCGTCGCAAAGGGTGTGCAGGACGGTGCTCCTGACCCTGGAATCCGCGTCGGTCCGCGTCGGCGTAGAGCTCCAGCGCATTTCCGTCCGGATCGCTGAAGTAGAGCGACTTTGTGATGTGGTGATCGACAGCTGCGCGCCGGAGGAGCGCTCCCATGCGGCCTGGAATCCGTTGCGCTTCGAATGTGAAGCCAAGCGGCGCACTACTCCGGACAGCGATAGGCAATCGCGGCGAATGCTTGACCCGACTCAGCCGCGGTGTGCAACTCCACGTCCCCGACTGGAACCAACAGATTCGCCTCAAGGGCGTCTACCTGAAGCGAAAGCACTCGGAAGAAATCCTCGACTGCGGATCCGGTGATGCGATCGATCAACCGCACGTGGCGTGGAGGTACCGAGATCTGGCCAGACTCCATGCAGTCTGCAGATGGCGCCGAACCAGGAGACAGGATCTGCAAAGTGGATGAGCTGACCGCCTGACCGTCCCAAGGTTCGGAGTCACCGCAAGCGATCGCGAAGAGTGCGGCCCCCGCAAGCGATGCAGTCTTCATCGAGTCCGCCTAAGGGATGGCCGCCACGCGGCGTCGCGCGCAATCCTACCATGACTCGTGTCAGTGGGGCGCCTAATCTCCGGCTCGTGTGATCAGCGCCCGATCGCGAGCCATTGAACGCCACACGCAGATTCGGTCCTCTGAGAACCAGTTTCCAACACAGTATCCATCGCCAACCAGGAAAACGGGCTTCGCGGCGATACCCGACATCAGCTTCGCGTTTGCGAGTGTGTTGACTCCATAGGCTCCCGTCTCGGATCCGAACACGGCTAGCGGCTCCACGATGTCCTGACGCTCGAAATCGTGACCTTGCAGAAGTTGGTCGGCCTCGAGTGGATCAATCTCAACGATCCAGTCCTTGGAGTAGTCGGTCCAAGCGGCTTCGTGAGCGCCGACCACCTTGAGCGAACGAGGAATCGCTTCTAGCTGAAGGGTCCGGGCCAGGAAGGTGGAGTCGAGGTACAACCAATAGGAGACGAGCGACGCGATAGCGCCGAGGCACGCAAGCAAGGCGATGCGGATACTCAGCCGCATCGGCGGATAGACGCCCTCACAGCTCGAGAATCATATGGATGTCGTCAGGCTCAAGCGCAAAGAGCTCCTCATTGGGCTCGTCGGTCGGCTTGAACCCGTGGCTCCGGTAGAACTCCACGGTGGGACGGCTGGGGGTCGCGGAGACGTAGAGGCGTCGAGCGCAGTCCGCGCGCGCGAGACGAGCAACCTCTTCGAGTACTCTTGCGTCACATGCTCCGACCGATCGATCTCGCCGATCCGGCCAAGCTCCGAACCTGCCATTTGGCGAATCGTGATCATCCCCAGCGACATCAACGACAGCCCCGAACCGAGTTCGACAGCCCGCATCACTTTGCCGGAGCTACATCGGTCAGGCCCTGAGAGGTGAACGGCTCGGAATCCACGAACTGACCCACGGCACTTCCGCTATAGCTCTTTCCGCCTGCCAGTTCCAGCTTCTTGATGCATCAGCGACAGCACGGACATCGGGGCCTGGAACTTGAAGCTCTGCTCGACATCATGTCCTCGCCCCAGTCCATGGAACGGCCGACGATGACCGTGCCATCCTTGGCCACATAGACTGCTCGCGTGCACGCACTCGAGACGCACTTGCGTCACGACCCCAAGAAGCGAAGCAAGAGCCGGATCAAGCGGCTTCGGGGTGTAAGCAAACCGCAGTTTCGCCTCCATGTAGGCGAGGTAAGAGTGTTCTATGACGTCCAGGACCAATCCGTCGAAATCCTCGCGGTCGTATCGAAGGCGCAAGCCCAAGCGTGGCTCGAAGAGCACGGAACGCCGGACGCGAGCAGTGGCGCTGGCGAAGGTGAAGGATGATTTCTCGCGTTACCTGAGGCTGGCGAGCGAGGATGAGATCCTGATCACGAGACATGGCCGGCCCGCGGGCGTGCTGATCGGCTTCGCGGACAAAGACGCGTGGGTGGACCACCAGATTGAGAACCACCCGGAGTTCATTGAACGCATCGCGCGGGCTCGCGAAGCAGTTCGTGCTGGAGGTGGGGCGCGTCTAGAAGAGCTCACGGACTGACGCCGCCTGGCCAACGGACAGGCGGATCACACGAGGAAGCCACGTCTGATCGCCCATGTTGAGAAGAAACTGACGACTCCGAGTCGGAGAAGCGCGAAGAACAGCGACTGGTACCAAGGGATATTTGAGTTGCTCGGTTGACTCTCGTAGTGCCGAATCACCACTTGAAGATGCCAGCTCGAGATGAGAAACAGCCAGATGACCGCGAGGAGTAGACCCCTCAGAACGAGCTGCATTCGCTGGTCGTACTGCGGATAGCCAAGAAAGAGCACGGCTAGAAGAGCAGCAAAGAGGAGATCGAGTGAGATCCACGGATACTCACTCGCAAGTCGCGCACGGAAGTCATCTTCTGCCATGAGCGATTCCCGCCCCCCAACGGATGGCCGCTGAGCTGCGGCCGCGCGCGATGCTACCACGATTTGTGTCGAGCACGGCTACCCGCGCGGCTGAAGCCCGCGGCCGCCACACCAGATGCCGCGCGAGTCGCGGGAGGAGTCCATCTCATCACTGAACTGCCCGCGCGAGAGCCGCCCCGACGTCGAGATCCACTTCTGGGGCCGCGAGGCCAGCGAACGGGGACACCGGGTTGTTCTCCTTCCCCCGCACGCCGTGCGTCCGTACGTTCCGCGCAACAAGACCGATGGCGCGGATGCGAAGGCCCTGCCCGAGGCCGTGCGCAACGAGGCGATCCTGCCCGTGCCGGTGAAGTCGATCGACGAGCACGTGCTCGCGGGTCTCCACCGCCTGCGCTCGGCGTGGATGGCAACGCGCACCGCGCGCCTGAACACGCTGCGCGGCCTGCTCCGCGAGCTCGGCGTCTCGATCCCCGTCGGGTCGCGCCAGGTCGCGCCCGCGGTGCGGGAGCTCGTCGCGAACGCCGAGGCCGGCGTTCCCGACGTGCTCCGGCCCGCCCTCGCCGAGGCCGCCCACGAGATCGCCGAGCTCGAGGCGCGCATCCGCGAGGTCGAGCGATCGCTCGAGGCGATGGCGGACGAGAGCGCGCTTCTGGGCAGGCTGCGCACGATCCCGGGCGTAGGGCTGCTCAGCGCGACCGCGCTCGTCGCCTTCGTGGGCGACGTCCGCCGCTTCCCCTCCGGCCGCCACTTCGCCAGCTACCTGGGCCTCACGCCGCGCGAGGCCTCGAGCGGTTTGCGGCGGCGGCTCGGCGCCATCAGCAAGCGCGGCGACTCCCACCTCCGCATGCTGCTCATCCACGGGGCGCGCTCGGTGCTCCTGCACGCCAAGAGAAGGCCCGCCCACGAGCACGCTCGCCTCCGCACCTGGGCGCTGGATCGCGAGCATGCGAGGAGCCACAACAAGGCCGCCGTCGCGCTGGCCAACGAGCTTGCCCGCGTCGTCTGGGCGGTCTGGCGACGCGAGCAGCGGCGGGCGCTGAGCTTTAGTTTAAGAGGAAGCTCCGGCCTCTCTGCGAAGACGTCGAAGCGAGAATCTTGCGATGCTGAGGGCTCCAAACGTGAGAAGGGCGATCTCGAGGACTGCCAGTGAGACGGCGGTCACCGACCTCGCCGCGGAGCCGGGCACGAAGTAGCCGTCGAGCAGATAGATGAGATAGCTCGGCACAGCGAGTAGCAAGAGGCCGATGCTCGCGAGGACATCCAGTTGCCACCATGCGGGCGGGTACTGAAGGTTCCACGTGCCACCTTCGTAGGGTGGCCACGTCGCGACAGTAATCAGCGCTGCCGCGCAGATTCCCGCGACGATGACTGCAGTGAGCTTGGCCATGCGATCAAGCATTTGATCTCGCTGAGATGCCGCGGAGGCTGCCGCCGCCTAAACTCAACGTCTAGGCTGCGGCCAATAGCGCCGCTGAGGCCGCTTGAGCACCCAAGGTTGACGCCAGAAGGCTACCAAACCACAATTGGAACGCGCTGTTGGCCGTCAGCTGCAGCGCCTTGTTAGACTGCGCGCCCCGGCGCATGCGGGAGGCGACGATGGGCTGGGAAGACCGAATCTCCGTGGACCCGGGGGTGAGGAGTGGGAAGCCCTGCATCAAGGGTACCCGGATCACGGTGTACGACGTGCTCGAGTACCTGGCCGGAGGGATGACCGAGAGCGAGATCCTGCGGGATTTCCCGGACCTGAAGACGGAGGACATCCGCGCGTGTCTCGGGTTTGCGGCTGCCCGTGAGCGGCGGCTGGCTAACCCCGCTGCGTGAAGCTTCTCTTTGACGAGAACCTGAGCCCCAGTCTGGTTGGGCTCCTTCGGAACGAGTACCCGGACAGCGCGCATGTGCGCGACGTTGACCTCCGCGGTGCCTCTGACAAACGAATCTGGGAACACGCCCGCCACAATGGCTTCGTCATCGTGTCGAAGGACGACGACTTCCGACAGCGGAGCCTTCTCGAAGGGGCACCCCCCAAGGTGGTCTGGCTGCAAGTTGGCAACGCGGGTACGGCGCCGATCGCGGATCTGCTGAGGGCACAAGCGTTCCGCCTTCGCCGATTCGAGGGCGAGGACGAGTCGTCGTTCCTGATCGTCTCGCTCGTTCGTCGCGCGGTCTAACGGATGGCCGCTAAGCTGCGGCCGCGCGTGAGCCTACCATGATTCGTGTAGAGCATGGCCGCCCGCGAGCCTGAAGCTCGCGGCCGACAGCTTCAGCGGCGTGTTGGGCGGCGCCCCCGAAGGACCAACACCGCTAGCCCGAAAGCAACTAGAGCGGCGCTATTTGGCTCGGGAACGATAGTGAAAGCTAGTGCCAGGTCCCTACTGTTCCACGTTTCATGCCCGGCGGTAGCGCGGCTGTACGCACTGAAGATCATCTGAAGGCGATAGGTAACACCATATTCGAGCGTCACCAGATCGGATTCGGCTGCGCGGCTCATTCCGTATATGACACTGGCACCGTCGAATATTCGAATAGATCGCGAGCTCGCAAGAGCAAACCCGGACTCGTTCGTGAAAGACGCCTCGTCCTCGAAGGCTTCGAGGAGGACTTCGACTGCACCCGAGCCACCAGCAATGATGAGATCGGCCTCATACCAAGTGGTGGCCTCTGCGATCACATAGTCGTATCCCAGCGAAGAGATTTCGGTGGCATCTACAGCAGAGGCCGGGTGAAGAGAAAGAGCTTCGGAAAGGGCCGCAACGGTCGCGAAACCCAGGTCTGTCGATAAGTCGGCGTCGGGCCCGTTCGTCGCGACCCCTTCGTTCACGAGGAAGGAGGAGAAACCATCTCCTGGTCTGTGAACGATCACCCCGTTCCAAGAACGGAAGTAGGGGTTGGACAGGCCGATCGAACCCGCCGTGGCGGGGCCGGAAAATAAAGATACCAGGACGATTGCCGTCGACAGCAGGTGCGTTCGCACGAAATCCTCCCTTTGACGGCTGGGGGGATGCCGCGCCCCGGAGAGCATAGAGGGCCACCTCTTCGGCACGCAACCTGAGCGTACGTGGTCGCATCGGCCCCGCGAGAGATTCGTGCTGGGCTTTTCGTCTTCCGGCGTCCGCCCAACGGATCGGCGCTCAGCTGCGAGCCACAGCGCCTCCGCGGCTCGTTCGAAGCGCCCAAGTTCCGACGCCAGACTCTACCACCGGTCGGTTGGAACGCGCTGTGGCTCGTCAGCTGCAGTGATGAGATGGACTCCTCCCGCGACTCGCGCGGCATCTGGTGTG
>Ga0209706_10002151_pt1 | contig 10991 bp, 7 predicted proteins | sample PPLLaktember2015_6_FD_187263 | JGI IMG/M metagenome (GOLD analysis project Ga0209706, IMG submission 187263) | Freshwater sediment microbial communities from Prairie Pothole Lake near Jamestown, North Dakota, USA - PPLs Lake P8 Core (1) Depth... | ecosystem: Environmental > Aquatic > Freshwater...
AAGGAAGCGCTCGCCGGCGACGAACCCGGCCGGTTTGCGCGGCGCGGTAACAGCTTCGAGATTGCGACCCGGCCGTTCGTGTTCTGGGACGGTGCGCAGCCGGCGCGCCGCCTGCGCCTCGATTTCCAGGGCGGCAGCCTGAACGGCGTGCACGACCTGCAAGGCGACCAGGCGCTGACGCTTGCGCGTCTCGACCCGCTGTACATCGGCGGCATCTACCCGGCGCACAACGAGGACCGGCTGCTGGTGCGCCTGGATGACGTGCCGGAGCAGCTGGTGCAGGCGCTGATCGCCATCGAGGATCGCAAGTTCTATAAACACCACGGTATCCATCTGCGCGGCATGGCGCGCGCTACGGTGGCGTTGGTCACCGGGCGCGGTGTGCAGGGTGGGAGCACGCTGACCCAGCAGCTGGTGAAGAATTTTTTTCTGTCGCCGGAGCGCACGTTGCGGCGCAAGGCGACCGAGATCCTGATGGCGCTGCTGGTCGAGCTGCATTACGACAAGCGCGATATCCTCGAAACCTATCTCAACGAAATCTATCTCGGCCAGGACGGCAACCGCGCGATCCACGGCATCGGCCTCGCCAGCCAGTTCTATTTCGGCAAGCCGCTGCAGGAATTGACGCTCCCGGAGGCGGCGCTGTTGGTCGGCATGGTTAAGGGGCCGGGTTACTACGATCCGCGCCGTCATCCGGAACGCGCGCGTGAACGCCGCGACCTGGTGCTCGCCGAAATGGCGAAACTCGAGATGCTGACGCCTGCACAACTCGCGGCGGCCAGGTCGGCGCGCCTCGACGTCATTGAGAAGCCCGTCATGGGCACCACCCCCTATCCGGCGTTCCTCGATCTGGTACGACGGCAGTTGCGGCGCGACTATCGCGAGGACGACCTGCGCTCCGAGGGGCTGCACATTTTCACCACGCTCGATCCGGTCGTGCAGACCGGCGCGGAACAGGCGCTCGCCAGGCGGCTGGCGCAGATCGAGCGCACCCGCAAGGACGCAAGCGGTATTGAAGGCGCGGTCGTGGTCACCAATGTCCAGAACGGCGAAGTCCAGGCGGTGGTGGGCGGGCGCGATGCGCGCTTCGAAGGTTTAAACCGCGCACTCGACGCCCATCGCCCGGTCGGCTCGCTGCTCAAGCCGGTCATCTATCTCACCGCGCTCCAGCAGCCGCAGCGCTACACGCTGGTGACGCCGCTCGACGACGGTCCGCTGGTGTGGAAGGAACGCGGCATCTCCGACTGGCAGCCGGCGAACTATGACAAGGCCTTTCACGGCCAGGTGCCGCTGCGTCTGGCGCTGGCGCATTCCTATAATGTCGCGAGTGCGCGCCTCGGTCTCGATCTGGGCGTGAGCGAGGTACTCGACAACGCCCGCCGCCTCGGCGTGGAGCGCGAGCTGCCGCCGTATGCCGCGAGCCTGCTGGGTGCGGTGGAGCTGGCACCGATCGAGGTCACGCAAATGTACCAGACGCTCGCCAGCGGCGGATTCCGCACACCGTTGCGCGCCATTCGCGAAGTGCTCACCGGCAGCGGCCAGCCGGTACAGCGCTATGCGCTGGCGGTCGAACAGGCATTCGAGGCGGCGCCGGTGTATTTGCTCACGGCCGCGTTGCAAGACGTGGTGCAGGAAGGCACCGCGGCCGGCCTCAAGGAGTTTCTGCCGCCATCCTTGAAGCTGGCCGGCAAAACCGGCACTACCGATGAGCTGCGCGATTCGTGGTTCGCCGGGTTCAGCGGCGATCGTTTGGCGGTGGTGTGGGTGGGCTACGACGACAACCGGCCGGCCGGACTCACCGGCGCGGCCGGCGCCCTGCCGGTGTGGGGCGAGCTGATGCGCGGGCTCGACCCTGAACCGCTCGTACCGCCGCTGCCGGAGGACGTCGAGCGGGTGTGGATCGATCCGGCCAGCGGCCTGCGCGCCGACCGCGACTGCGCGGGGGCGATCGAACTGCCGTTTCTGCGCGGTTCGGCGCCGGAGGAGACCGCACCCTGCGCGCATTCGCCGGTGAAGAAACTCAAGAACTGGTTCCGGCGGTTGTTCGAGTGAGGGGTGATACTATTTCAGCCACAGATGAACACAGATAAACGCAGATGAGCATTCGATATCAGTTTCTGGTTTTTTTACCTGCGGCCATCTGTGTTCATCTGTGGCCAAAAGATCAAATGGAGTATTTTTGTGCCGGCGGGCTTTCCTCAGGTGACTAGATTACCCAACCACATCGCGTCGTTCGCGCTCCTGTTGCTGCTCTCGGCGTGCGCGGTGCTGCGCCCGGAGATGCCGCCGGCATCGGAAAACCCCGCCGTGCTCGGACTGCTGGAGCAGGCACGCGCCGACGCCGCGGCCAACAAGTTGCAAAGCGCGGCCGGAACCGTCGAGCGCGCGCTGCGCATCGAGCCGCGCAACCCGTGGCTGTGGCAGGAGCTCGCGCGCCTGCATCTGGCGCAAGGTGACCACGCCCAGGCGGAGAGTCTGGCGGCGCGTTCCAACACCTGGGCCGGCAACGACCGGGCACTGCGCGCCGCCAACTGGCGGCTGATCGGCGAGGCGCGCGCCGCCCGCGGTGACGCCGCCGGCGCGCAGGCCGCTGCCGCGCGCGCCGCGGAGCTGGAACGCTAACAGCCTCGGATTTCCACCGCGACCGCCAGGGGGGGCGCGAAGCCGTCAGTGAATGAGGCTTCCTTCACTGGACAAACGCAGGAGCAGTTTCTTAGGGAAGCTCTGAACAAGTTCTTTGTCGTCATACCGGCGAAGCTTGTCCCCGCATGACTCTGGCGGGGAGCCGGTATCCAGGAATCTCCTTAAAAACTCTGGATTCCGGCTTGCACCGGAAACTGCTCCTGCGTTTGTCCCCGTAGGGACGGCTTCGCGCCCAGTACTTCCGCCATCCCGGCAACTGCTCCATGCGTTGCCCTACCTCCCGCCATCCCTGGCGGTCGCATGGCGGTCGCGCCGGAATGACGAGTAAGAAGAGCGAGCTTGTTCAGAGCTTCCCTAGTGTCTCTCGGCCTTCGTCTTCCCGTCCCCATGCCGAATCGCGCCTGGTTGCAACTCGCCCGGGAACAGCTAACTTTGAAGGGGGATACCGAATTCATCATTCACCGACTCGCCGGAACGGGATTTTTGCCCGGCCCGGCGCACCACCGCCACCCACTCCATGTCCGGCATGCCATCCAGCAATACACTCCCGGCCAATACCCGGCTGGAGGAATACGTTATCCAGAACGTGCTGGGCATCGGCGGCTTTGGCATCACCTATCTCGCGCGCGACTCCCGCCTGGGTTCGCTCGTCGCCATCAAGGAATACTTCCCGCACGCCTACGCCGTGCGCGACCGCACCCACACCATCCGGCCGAACAGCGGCGGCGACACCGGCGATGCCGAGAACTACCGCTGGGGCCTGCAGGAGTTCCTGAAGGAGGCGCGCGCGCTCGCGCAGTTCAAGCACACCAACATCGTGCGCGTGCTGCGCTTCCTGGAGGCGAACGGTACCGCGTACATGGCGATGGAATACGAGGAGGGCGAAAGCCTGTCCGGTTTCGTCGCGCGCCATGGTGGATTCCTGAGCGAGCCGTTGCTGCTGAACGTGTTCCTGCCGGTGCTCAACGGCCTGCAGGCGGTGCACGACGCCGGCTTGCTGCACCTCGACATCAAGCCGGACAATATTTATCTGCGGCGCAACGGTGTGCCGATGCTCATCGACTTCGGCTCGGCGCGCCAGCGTTCCAACGCCAACCGCAGCCAGAAAGTCGCTCTCACGCCCGGCTACGCCGCGCTCGAACAATATCCGGGGCACGGCGATCTCGGCCCCGCGGCGGATGTCTATTCCATGGGCGCAACGCTCTATCGCTGCATCACCGGCCAGGAACCGGTGGGCGCGCGCGAACGCGAGAACGGCCTGAAGAAGCTGCACATCGATCCGCTCGTGCCGGCCACGCGTTTCGAGCGACCGCTCTACAGCCGCCACATCCGCGAGTGCGTGGATGCCGCCCTGCAACTCAAGGCCGAAGACCGGCCATCCTCGGCGTTCGCGCTGCAAAACGGCCTGATGGGCAAGGACATGAAGCAGGCGCGCGCTGCCGCGGTCGCACCGCTGAGCCGCGGAGCGGGGTTCATCGGCGTGGCCGGTGCCGCGGACGAGGGCCGGCGTCGGCGAATCATTCCACGCGGACCGGTTGAGCGGCTGCTGGTGTTCACGGTGTTTATTGCCGTGCTGCTGCTGGTGTCGGTGCGCGGCATGCATTTCACCGGCTATCTCGCGGAGGGCGAGGAATTCGACTACCTGGATCGCTTCCTGCTTGCCGCCGTCGAATCCGGCAAGCGGACCACGCGTTATATCGAAGAAAACGTGCTGGGCGTAAAGCGTCCGCCGGACTACACCCCGCCGCCGGCGGCGATGTTGGCGCTGGCGCGCGCCGCACCGCCAGCGAAACCGGCGGAAGAGAAACCGGCTCTAGTATTTGAGACTGGCAAGAGTCTTGCCGGCACCAGCGTCTTACCGGCACCAGCGGTGGCTCTGGCATTCCTGCAAAACGGAACCACGCTGGCCGTGTCCCTGGACGACGGCCGCGTCCAGTTACGCAACGCCGCAAACGGTGCGCTGGTGCGCACCTATGCCACCGCTCTCGGCGTGCCCGGCGCGGTTGCCGCCACGCACGACGGACAGCGGCTGGCATTTAGCGCCGAGAACCACACCATCCAGATCTGGGATGTCGAAAAGAATACGTTTCAAGGCGAGCTGCCCGGTCATCTGGATGCGGTGATTGCGCTCGCTTTCTCGCCGGATGGCAAGCGTCTGGCTTCGGTTAGTCGCGACCAGACAGCGATCCTGTGGGACGTGGATAGTGGCCAGGTGTTGCGCGATCTTAGCAAGCCGGCGAACGAGCCGCTGGCGCTGGCGTTCTCGCCAGACGGCAACCGGCTGGCCGTCAGCGATGCCGCCGGCGGCATTCGCTATTGGGAACTCGTGAACCTGCGCGACATCGCCTACGTGCCGGCGCGCGATCTGCCGCTGACCGCGCTGGTCTATTCGCCGGACGGAAAGTGGTTTGCATTGGGCGGCGAGCAGGGTTTCCTGAGCCTCTGGGACGTGAGCGGCAAGCGCGCGGATCGCGCCCTGCCAAACACGCCGGATACGGTGCATGCGCTCGCCTTCAGTCCGGATAGCAAGTGGCTGGTCGTGGCCGGCTCGGATGCTTCGCTGCAACTATGGGAGGTGGAAACGGCGAAACTCGCGCAGCGTTACGACGGCGACAACCATCAGACCTATGCGCTCGCGCTCACCCCGGACGGGAAACAAATCGCCGCCGCCGGCGCCGACGGCAAGCTCACGCTGTGGAAGTAATTTAATTCAGATACAGCTGGAAAGGTGGGAGCGGCCTTCTGGCCGCGATTGCTTTTTCGCCTCTGTCGCACCTCCCTCGATAGACCATATGACCGGTTGGTGTCGTAGGGGCGGGTTTGAAACCCGCCCCTACACTGATTCGGCTTTGGAATTATTTCTCGAATGGCGTGTACTGCACCGCCACGACGTAATACTCCATTTCGCCCTTGGGCAGGATCACGCGCACTTCATCACCTTCGGTTTTCTTGAGCAGGGCGCGCGCCAGCGGCGAGTCGATGCTGATCCAGCCCTTGGCCGGGTCGAATTCGTCCGGGCCGACGATGCGGTAGCTGAATTCCTTGCCGTCCTCGTCCTCTAGTTTTATCCACGCACCAAAAAAGATCCGTGTCGGGTCGTCAGGCGGACGATCCACGACCTTGAGATCCGGGATGCGCTTCTGCAGGTAACGAACGCGCCGATCGATCTCGCGCAGGCGTTTCTTGCCGTAAATATATTCAGCATTCTCCGAACGGTCGCCCTGGGCGGCGGCCTCGGACACGGCCTGCGTCACCTTCGGCCGTTCCACGCGCCACAGGTGGTGCAATTCATCACGCAGTTGCTGCATGCCCTCGGGCGTGATGTATTTCGAACTGGCAGGTTGGGAAAGACGCTGACGGCCCATGCGGATTGCGCCTAGAAGGTTGAGAAATGTATCGAAACACCAACCTCCGTCATTCCGGCGGAAGCCGGAATCTAGGATGTCGATAATGCATTGTAATCAAATCTTGGACACCGGCTTTCACCGGAAACTGCTCCTGCGTTTCCAGTACTTCCGCCATCCATGGCGGTCGCACCGGTGTGACGAAGCCATTTTTCAATAGCCTGTTAGACGGCCGCGTCGGCGACCAGCGGCGGCAACGGGCAGTGCAGGCTGGCGCAGACCACGCGCAACAGTTCGGCCTCGCCGAGCGTCACCTGCCGGTCGTGCGCGACCGTCAGCACCAGGGCTTCGATGAGTGCCTGCTTGATGGCCGGCGGCAGCTGATCGAGACGCGTGAGCGCATTATCGAGCGTTGTGGTCCAGTCGGTCGGTGGTGCGAATTCGGGCGGCGCCATCGGCAGCAACCGGCGCATGCCGGCATCGAAGGCGGCACGCACGCTGCGCTCGTCGTCATGACCTGCCTGGGCCATGACCGCGAACAGGGTCTGCGTCTCGGTGCGCAGGGCGTGCAGCTTGTGCGCCGGTTGTGGCGGCCGTCCGGCGCGCGGCGCCAAGACCTCGGTAAGCTGCACGCGCAATAGCCGGCCCAGTGCATAATCCAACACGTCCACCTGCCCATTCATGCGCAGCAACTCTTCGACCAGTATTATCAGTGCGCGCAACTGTTCCGGCGGGCGCTGGCGCAGCGCCGGAAAGGCGATTTCAAGCAGCGGCAGGCGCAGCACCGGTGCGAGGCGCGCGCTGTGACTGGCCAGTGCTTCGAAACGCGCGAAGGCGTCGGGCGCCAGCTTGATGCGTGTGCGCAGATGCGCAACCTGGCGCTCGCGCGTGCGCGCCTCCTGGCTCAATACCACCGCCAGTACCACGGCGAGCGCATCCTGCGGCGAGTGTGCGGCTTCGCGCAGTGCCGGAGGTAGTTCGCCGCGCCGCTGCACGGCCGCCGTGAGCTGCGCGGTGCCGGGATTGCCAATGGTGGCGATGACCGCGAGCGGCAGCAGCGCCAATTGTTGCGCTTGCGAGAGCGGCGCCGGTGCCGGTGGTGACGGGAGCCCCGATGTCATCGGTGCGAGCCGGATCTGTTCCAGTTCGGCGGGATCGAAGGACGGCTCGAGGGTGCGGATGCGTTCGAGGATCGGCGGGTGGCTGGCGAACAGCGCATCGAACAGCCTGCGGCGCTCGGCGATCAGCATGTGGCCGATCTCCTCGCTCTCGGCGCTGGTGAGCGTGGCGCGCAGCGGCGACACGGCGATCTTCTTGAGCGCGCCGGCGATGCCGTGTGGGTTGCGTGTGAACTGCACCGCCGATGCATCCGCCAGGAACTCGCGATGCCGCGAGACCGCAGATTTGATCAGGCGCGTGAACAGCACGCCGATGTAGCCGACGGCCACCAGCGTCACACCGGCGGCCAGGCCCAGCAACAGGGCCTGGCTACCGCGATTCGAAGAGCTGCGCGAGTGCGACAGGCCGCGCAGAATCATGCGGCCGGTGAGGGCGATGACCAGGATGCCGAAACTCACCCCGATCAGGCGCATGTTGAGGCGCATGTCACCGTTCAGGATATGGCTGAACTCGTGGGCGATCACGCCCTGCAGTTCGTCGCGCGTGAGCGCCTCCAGCGTCCCGCGGGTCACGGCGATGGCCGCGTCACTGGTGTTGTAACCGGCGGCGAAGGCGTTGATGCCGCCCTCGCTCTCCAGCACATACACCTGCGGCGCCGGTACGCCCGCGGCGATGGCGGTTTCCTCCACGACATTGATCAGTTGCCGGCGCAGCGGGTCGCGGGTTCCGGCGTCGATCAGCGTGCCGCCCAGCGATTGCGCCACCGCGCTGCCGCCGCTCGCCAGCGTGGCCATGCGGTAGAGGCTGGCGCCGGCCACGAGACCGACCGTGACCAGGCTGGTCCAGAGAATGGCGCGCGGGTGCGCGCTGATCCAGTTGCCGTAGCTGGCCGGTGACAGATAGGGGTCGACGCTCATAAATGCCACGAACCCGAGCACCACCAGGTTGGTGGCCGCCACGATGGCGAGCGTGGCGAGGATGAACAGCAGCACGGCCAGTGTGGTGCGCTGGCGCGCGCGCTGCTGGTGTTCGAAGAAATTCATGGATGTTTCTAAGAGTTAGCAGGCTGTTGAAAAAGAGTTCGTCACACCGGCGCGACCGCCATGGATGGCGGAAGTACTGGAAACGCAGGAGCAGTTTCCGGTGAAAGCCGGTGTCCAGGAATTAAAATCAATGGTCCCTTTTCCCTCCGGCACGACTCCAGGGACGGAGGAGGTAGGACGAAGTTCGGAACCCGAGTCGAGAAGGTGACGCCTCCAGGGCTGGAGGCGGTACGAGCCCAGGGATGGGCGAGGTAGACCGCGCTGGGAGCGAGCGGTCGAGACCGCGTCGGGAACAGGCGGTCGAGGATGAGGTGATAATACATTCATGTGTTGACCCCCTCACCCTAATCCTCTCCCGGATGGAGAGGGGATAAGTAGATATGCCCCGATGTGGCAGAATGCCCCGCGCGCGTTTACGAGAACGACACCTTCGGCACGACGCGCTTGGCGGCGTCTTCGATTTCGAGCATGGTCGCCGGCGTGAAGCGGAACAGCTTGGCGATCACGCCGCTCGGGAACATTTCGCAGGCGTTGTTGTAATCCATCACCGAGTCGTTGTACGCCTGGCGCGAGAACGCCACGCGGTTCTCGGTGCTGGAGAGCTCTTCGGTCAGCTGCATCATGTTCTGGTTGGCCTTGAGGTCCGGGTAGGCTTCGGCCACGACCATCAGCCGTGACAGCGCGCCGGTGAGTGCCGTCTCGGCACCCCCCAGCTGTTGCATGGCCGCGGCGTTCGCCGGATTGGCCTCGACCGCCTTGAGGCCGGCGATCGCCACATTGCGCGCATGAATCACGGCTTCGAGCGTCTCGCGCTCGTGCTTGATGTAGCCCTTCACGGTCTCGACCAGGTTCGGAATCAGGTCGTGGCGGCGGGTGAGTTGCACGTCGATCTGTGCGAACGCGTTCTTCACGCGATTGCGCAGCGTGACCAGCCGGTTGTACAGGCCGATGACAAATCCCAAAAGCAGAATGACGACGCCAAGAAATATCCAGCCAGCCATGATCGCCTCCGTGTTGTTGTTCTTGAAGCCGGTACACACCGGACAGAACTTGCAGTCATTTCATAAACCCCCTCTCCCTTGAGGGAGAGGGTGGGGGAGAGGGTGATGGGAGAGCAACGCCGTGACGTTTCGCCCCTCACCCTACAAAATAGTATAGCGAGCTTTTTTCCCGGAAGCCCGCCGGCTCAGCCGGCATACAAGGCGCGGATCTCGGGCAGGGCCTCGGCCAGATGCTCGAAACGGTGGCTGCCGCCCGGGTACACGATGGTTCGGCCGCAGCCGCGGAACGCGGTCTCGGCGAGGCGGTAATCGAGCACTTCGTCGTTGGCATCGAGCAGCACCAGTGTCGGCACCGCCGGGTTGCACGGCTCGACGCGCTGCGTCTTGAGCGCGCGCACGTCGTCCGCGGTCAACACGGTTTCGCCACCGGTGGCCGCGTTGCGGTAGCGGCCGGTGTGGCGCGCGAGCGTCTCGTCCGGGCGCACGGAAGGATTGATGAGCACGATGCGCGCGCCGAACTCCGGCGCGAGTCGCGGCGCCCAGAAACCGCCGAGCGAACTGCCGATGAGCATGAGTTTGTTATCCTGTGGATTCTCGCGCCGCAGGCGGCGGATGAATTTGCGCAGCACGCGCAACGCCTCCCTGGCGCGATGCGCCGGGTAGTCCGGTGCAAACACCGGCACCGGCGCGAGCTGCGCGCGTAGCCACGCGGCCTTCTGCGATTGGCCGCCGCTGTTGAAGCCGTGCAGGTAGATGATCATCGGGATGCGTTCACTTCCTGGAACGCGGAATTTTTGTTCCGACCGGAATAGAGATTCTCACCTACTTCCCTTCTCCCAGAGTAAAGAAGTGCGCGCGTGGCGCGCTTCGGCTCGCCTCCCTCTCCCTCTGGGAGAGGGAATGAGGGTGAGGGCGGAGAGGGCAAAGGGTGAGGGAGGTCACCCTCTCCCCACGTACAAGTAAATGTGCGTGTGCTTCCAGCGCACGTCGGCTCGCCCCCTTCTCCCTCCGGGAGAAGGGGTGGGGATGAGGGGAGCTGGAACGAGGCGACGCGACGTGCCTCAGGGCCCTGACTTGCGCATGCCGGACGTCCCTTTCTGCAATTCCCTGATATCCTGCTGCAACTCGCGGCTGTGGCTGGACGGCTTCACGTTGCGGTAGATTTTCGCCACGCGCCCTTCCGGGTCGATGACAAAGGTGTAACGTTTGGCGATCCGCACCGGGCCGATCGACCAGAGCGCGCCGTAGGCGCGTGCCACGTCGCCCTCGGTATCGGCGAGCAGCGGAAACGGCAGACGGTATTTCTCCGCGAAGCGCGCATGGCTTTGGGTATCGTCCATGCTGATGCCCAGGATCTGTACATTGAGCGCGCGCATCGCCGGCAAGTCGTCGCGGAAATTGCAGGCCTCGGTGGTGCACCCGGGTGTGTCGTCTTTCGGATAGAAGTACAACACCACCCAGCGGCCGCGATAACTGGCAAGCGTGTGCGTTTTGGCTTCCTGATCCAGGAGCGTGAACTTCGGCGCCGGGCTGCCGGCCGCCAGTTCGTCCGCCTGCACGCTCTGCAGGCCGAGTAACGCCAGAAGTCCGGCGCTTGCGCGTTTCTTGAGGTGCAACACGGATGTTACTCCTTGCCGCCTAGCACGGCCTGTTTGAGGTTGGCATCGGCCGGTTTCGCACCGACCCAGGCCGTGAGCAGGGCGTTCTGAAAATCCACGCCGCCGATGTTGCCGCGCAGCTTGTCGTTGAGCCACACCTCGGTGTCGCCGCGTGGCCGCATGTCGATGCGCAGCACGTCGTTGCGCCGGACGCTGCCCACCAGGGTATTCAGCTGATCGATG
>Ga0209706_10002152_pt1 | contig 10990 bp, 11 predicted proteins | sample PPLLaktember2015_6_FD_187263 | JGI IMG/M metagenome (GOLD analysis project Ga0209706, IMG submission 187263) | Freshwater sediment microbial communities from Prairie Pothole Lake near Jamestown, North Dakota, USA - PPLs Lake P8 Core (1) Depth... | ecosystem: Environmental > Aquatic > Freshwater...
GCGCCGGCGCGTCCATAGAGACGAGCGGTCGCTCTACCGGGTGCTCACGTCGTTGTCGCGGCTCACCGGCCTCGATCTGAACCACAGGAACCACGGGCGCGTCCTCGACGTCTGACGCGTCGGCGGTCCCAGTTCTCACGCGGAGCGACGCAACGCATCCCCCAAGCGCTCCGGGTAGACCTTCTTTCCGATGCGCTCGAGCAGAAGCGCGCGCATCGGCTCGCGGTCCTCGGCGTGCGTAAGCCCGAGCCACGGATCGCGCGCGTGCAGCACGCGGAAGCGGACGCCTTCGGACTGGATCAGGTCGTTGATCGCGGTGGAAAGGGGGAACTCGCGATCGCTGTCGCCGCCCCACACCTCCATGTATTGGCGGAAGCGGCGCCCGATCCCGCCGATCGTCGGCCTCGCGAGGCCCCAGAGGTTCATCGATACGATCTCCTCGCCCGACAGCTCCACGGTGGTGCCGTCCTCTTCCACGCCTACGATCAGCCCGCCCCTCTGGCGAATATCCCGCACCTCGAGCACGTGCTCCAGGTAACCTTCTCGGCCCACGTGACAGATGGCGCGCGCCACACCACCCGCTCCGGACAGCGTCTCCAATAGCGGATAGCCTACGAGCGCGCCTCCGGACGGCTCGGGATCCTGGCGTAGGTGGGACCCGAGGAGCTCGAACGCGCCAGGGCCGTAGAGATCGTCGGCGTTGCACACGCCCCAAGGGCCGTCGACCTCGGCCGCGGTGATCAGCACCGCCTGGGTGGTTCCCCAGGGTTTCCGGCGGTCGGGCGGCGCGCGAAAGCCGTCGGGCAGCGCGTCGAGCTCCTGGCGCACGAAGCGCGGCGCGAGCGAGCCGCCAAAGACGCCGCGCACGTGCCGCTCCACGTCGGCTTGGATCTCGGAGCGCACGACGTAGACGACGTCGCCGAAGCCCGCACGGAGCGCGTCGAACACGTTATAGTCCATGATCGCTTCGCCGTGAGGCCCCAGGGGTTCCAACTGCTTGAGGCGACCGTACCGGGTCGACATCCCTGCTGCGAGCACGACGAGGGTGGGAGTCATGCCTGCCTCCGTGCAAAATACGGGCTCGGGTGATTCGGATAGCAAAGGCACGGCCCTTGTGGGCCGGGCCCACAATCATGATGCTTTATGCAACGAGCATGCATAATTCCTCGACGCGGCCGATCGAGCTGAAGGATCCGAAAACGCGCGGGCTCTCGCAGCGGCGCGTGGTCCTCAAGTTCGGCAGCCGGCTCCTGACCGGAAACACCACCACCCTCGATCCCGAGCGGATGCGGTCGGTCGCGCGCGCCGTCGCCGCCGAGCCGCGCACCGAGGTGGTGATCGTGTCGAGTGGGGCGATCGCCGCCGGCTTCCGCACGCTCGGGCACGCGACGCCCCCGAAGCGCATACGCGACCGACAAGCGGCGGCTGCCGTCGGCCAGGGTCGCCTCATGAGCATGTGGGGCGCGGCCTTCGAGGAGGTCGGCCTGGTGGTCGCGCAGGTGCTGCTCACCAACGACTGCCTCACGGACCGTCGCCGTTACGTCGCTGCCAGCCAGGCACTGGGCGCGCTGCTCGAGGCGGGCATCATCCCGATCGTGAACGAGAACGACACGGTGAGCGTGGACGAGATCGTCGTCGGCGACAACGACAACCTCGCCGCGATGACGGCCGCTCTCATCGACGCGGATCTGCTCGCGCTGCTGACCGACGTGCCGGGCGTGCTCACGGGCGATCCCGGCCGCGACCCGAACGCCAAGCTGATCAAGGAAGCCGAGAGCGCCGAGGAGCTCCGCCGCTACTGCTTCGCCAAGAAGGCGGGCGTGTCCACGGGCGGCATGATCACGAAGCTGGAGGCGGCCGAGCGAGCGGGTCACTTCGGCATCCCGACGGTCATTGCGTCGGGAACCGACGAAGAGGTTCTCGCCTCGATCGTTCGCGGACATCCGGCCGGCACGCTCATCACGGCGCGAAAGCGACCCCTGGACGCGGTGGAGCAGTGGATGGCTGCGCAGCGGGGTCTCACCGGCGCGCTGGTCGTGGACGATGGCGCGGTGAAGGCCATCAAGCGCAAGGCGAGCCTCCTGCCGCGAGGTGTCGTCCGGGTCGAGGGCCGTTTCCGCCGGGGCGACGTCGTGTCGGTGATCGATCAGGACGGGCGCGAGCACGCCCGTGGCATCGTCCGCTTCGACGACCGTGACGTCGAGCGCATTCGCGGTCTCCACACGCTCGAGGTGCGCGAGGCGCTCGGTGAAGGTCTGGGCCACGTAGTGATGCGGCCGGACCGGATGGTCCTGATCGGCGACGAGGAGGCGAAGGAGGCAGGGTGACGGTCGCGGCAAAGAAGGACGTCGGCACCACGATCGAAACAACGATCGAATCCCTGATCGAATCGATGGCTCGGCGTGCGCGGGCGGCCGCTCTGGCTTCCGCCCGCCTCGACGCCGACGCCCGCCGGAGCGCCCTCGACGCGATGGCCGACGCCATCGAGGCGCGTCGCGCCGAAATCCTCGCGGCTAACGCGCTCGACCTCTCGGCTGCGGAGCGCAACGGCATCAGTGGGGCCATGCTCGACCGCCTCCGACTGAGTGATACCGGGGTGACGAAGCTCGCCGAGGCCGTGCGGGAGGTCGCCGCCCAGGAAGATCCCCTCGGAGGCATCGAGGACGAGTCGGTGCGGCCCAACGGCCTTCGCGTTGGTCGCATGCGCATCCCGCTCGGCGTCGTCGCGATGATCTACGAGAGCAGGCCCAACGTCACGTCCGACGCCGCCGCGCTCTGCATCAAAGCCGGTAACGCGGTGATTCTGCGGGGTGGATCGGAAGCGCTCCACTCCAACCGCGCCATCGCCGACGCGCTGCGCGAGGGTCTGGCGAAGAGCGACGTGCCGGTCGATGCCGTCCAGCTCGTGCCGACCACCGAGCGCGCCGCCATCGACGTCCTGCTCCAGCAGGACAAGTGGATCGACCTCGTCATTCCGCGCGGCGGCGAGAGTCTCATCCGCGCCGTCACCGCCAAGAGCCGGATCCCGGTGCTGCAGCACTACAAAGGCGTCTGCCACGTCTTCGTCGACGAGAGTGCCCCGGTCGAGCGCGCGAAGGACATCGTCGTCAACGCCAAGGTCCAGCGACCGGGTGTGTGCAACGCGCTCGAGACGCTGCTCGTGCATCGTTCCGCCGCTCCGCGCGTGCTTCCCGGCGTAGCGCATGCGCTCGTCGACGCTGGCGTGGAGCTGAGAGGCGATGCGGAAACGGTCGACCTGCTCGGCGATCTCGACGTGAAGCCGGCAACCGAAGACGACTGGTACGCGGAATATCTGGACCTCACGCTGGCCGTACGGATCGTGGACGATCTCGAGGCCGCGCTCGACCACATCGCCAAATACGGCTCGTCGCACACCGACGCGATCGTGACCGAGGACCGGGTCAACGCGGAGCGCTTCGTGAGCGCCGTCCAGTCCTCCACGGTTCTGGTCAACGCCAGCACGCGCTTCGCGGACGGGGGCGAGCTCGGGCTCGGAGCCGAGATCGGCATCTCCACGTCCAAGCTGCACGCGTTCGGGCCCATGGGCGCGCGCGAGCTGACCACACGCAAGTTCGTCGTGTTCGGGGACGGCCAGGTACGTAGCTGAGGACGTAACCGGGACGCGGCCGCGACGCGGCCGGCGTATGCCTCCGACGACGGAGCGGACTCCTCGTCGTCATGACGCGCGACCGCGACATGCTCGACGCATTCGTCGCATGCGCCAAGGCGCCCGACTCGCCCACCGCGCGGCGCGCGACGCCGCTGTCGAGCCGCGGCCTCCGGCTCGGCGATGCCGCGGTCCGCCTCGGCGCGTGTCTTGCTTCCGCTCTGGGCTGAGGAGATCCCATGACGATCACGACGACAATGCTGGCTGCAGCGGTGCTCGCCCTCGGCGGGGTGGAGCAGAAGCGCCCGGAATGGGCGACCGAAGCGGTGCCGGATACGATCGTGACGCTCGTGGAACGGGCGGCCGACACCGAGGACGGTGATCTCCGGAAGGAACTCCTGCGCGAGGCCGAGAGGCACGCGCGCGAGGCGGTCGCCGCGGACGACCAGACGAACAGGCGTTACGCGCTCGCGGTGGTGCTGGGACTGCGCGCGAACGTGGAGGGAGGAAAGACCAAGGTGCAGGCCGCGGCCTCCCTGTCGGACGAGCTCGACGTGATCCTGGAGCGTGAGCCCGATCACGCGGGGGCTCGGCACATGCTCGGCCGACTGCATGCGGGGATACGCCGGATGGGCCGCATCACCCGCTGGCTGGCGACCAACCTCATGGGCGGCGACGAGCTCTCCCGGGCGACGTGGGAAACGGCCGAGGCGAACCTCGTGTACGCGGAGGAGCACGCTCCTCACGTGGCCGATCACCACCTCCAGCTCGCGTTGCTCTACCGCGACACCGGCCGGCCGGAGCTCGCGGCCGAAGAGGTGTCTCACGTGCTCGACATCCAGCCGCACAACGCGCTGGAGCAGGCGGTTCTGGACGAGGCGCTCCGCGTCAGATCCGAGCTCGGGCAGTAGGGCTTCACCGGGAGGGTGGAACCTGCACCCCGCGCGATCTCGTATAGTGTCTCATGGACGAGATCCGCATTCCGAACGACGCCACCTACGCGCCGTTCTCGCTGATGGACGTGATCGCGACGGCTCCCCTGGCCTCGCGGCTGCTGCTCGGTGGGACACTCCCCGGTCGCGTGCTCAGTGCCGCGGCGCTCGGGCTCTACGCGGGCAGCGCGATCAAGGATTGGTCGCGCCGTCGCGACATGCGGTGGATCGACTTCCAGCGGGAGTTCGGCGCCGACATCAAGACGCTCGAGCCGATGCCGGCGGAGGAGCGCCGCGTCGAGATCCGTCGACTCGCCGAGCGGCTGAACGACGGCTACACCGACGAGCGCGTCGATGAGAAGACGATCGCGCGTGCGGTGAACGCGCGTCTCACCGACTACATGGCAGACATCACCGGTCAGCGCGTGTACACGAGCTCCGAGGTGCGAGACTTCACGATCGCGCGCGTGATCTTCCCGTTCGCCATGGGCGTCTGCGACATCATCTCCGGCGACGTGGCGATCTTCCGTCACTCGGGCGTGCTGCATCCGCACATCCTCTGCCACGAGTTCGTGCACCGAGTCGGCTACTGGAAGGAGCTGCACGCGCAGGCTCTGTCGTACTTCGCGCTCGTCACTTCGGGCGAGCCGATCATGGTCCAGTCCGCGCTCGCCGAGCGGCTCCATCGGCACCTCAAGGTGCTCGCGCCCCCGAGTCACGAGGGCTATTACGCCCTCGTGGACGGTCTCTGTCTACGTGAGGAGCTCGCGAAGGAGATGCGTGCGCTGAAGCCCGAGGTCGGCGCCTACGAGGGCGCCGTCGGCTCCGTCATGAAGCGCATCTACGAGGAGCGGCTGAAGCTCACCGGTCAGAACGGGATCTCGGACTACGACGAGGGCTTCACGAACTTCCTGTGGACGTTCTCGCGCAGCCCGGTCGCGCTCCAGGACAAGGAGCTGGCCGCGATCTGAGGTAGAGCTTGGCCGTGTTCGGGCCTTGTGGTATGTTACCGAACATAAACCGAAAGCTCGCCGATGCGTGTCCCCCTGCCGATCCGGGGCCATGGTGCCTCGTGGAATCCTCCCAACCGGTTCGAGACGATCCATCTCGAGCCGGACGATTGGGTCGACCCCGACGACCCCCAGCCGGCTCGTCCACAGACGCAGATCCTTCGTGACACCACGAGGGAGATCCTCTCGCAGAACGACAGCCCGGACCTGTCGTTCGAGCAAGGGATCAACGTGTACCGCGGTTGTTCGCACGCCTGCATTTATTGCTTCGCGCGTCCCTATCACGAGTATCTCGGCTTCAGCGCGGGGCTCGACTTCGAGACCAAGATCGTCGTGAAGGAGAACGCGCCCGCGCTCCTGCGGAAGCGTCTCTCGCACCCGAAGTGGAAGCCGCAGACGCTCATGATGTCGGGAGCGACCGACCCCTATCAGCCCCTCGAGCGCCGCATGAAGCTCACGCGCGGGGTGCTCGAGGTACTCGCGGAGTTCCGTAATCCGGTCGCCGTCATCACGAAGAACCACCTCATCACGCGCGATGTCGATCTGCTGGTCGAGCTCGCGCGACACGACGCGGTTTCGTGCATCCTCTCGATCACCACCCTGCGGAACGAGCTCCAGAGGATCATGGAGCCACGCACGTCGATCCCGCAGCGCCGTCTCGACGCGATCCGCACACTCTCGGAGGCGGGGGTCCCAGTCGGCGTGAACGTCGCGCCTGTGATTCCGGGGCTCACCGACGACGAGATGCCGGCGATCCTCGAGGCCGCGGCGGCCGCGGGCGCGAAGTTTGCCAACTTCGTCCTCGTGCGTCTGCCCCATGCTGTGGCGCCGATCTTCGAGACCTGGCTCGACCAGCACTTTCCCGACCGAAAGGAGAAGGTGCTCAACCGGCTGCGCGATCTACACGGCGGAAAGCTATACGACTCCACCTGGGGCCACAGAGGCCGTGGCGCAGGCGCCTATGCCGAGCAGATCGCGCAGGTTTTCCGCATCACCAGCCAGAAGGCGGGACTCAACCGGGAGAGCGAGAAACGAGGGCTCTCGATCGCCGCGTTCCGCGTGCCGGGATCGGCCCAGCAGCTCGCTCTGCTGTAGGCCCAGCTACCGGCATGGCGCCCTAAGACTTCGCGATCTCCGACATCAGCGCGAGCTGATTGCCTTCCGAGTCCTTGAAGAACGCCATCCAGAGCTCGCGCTCCCCGAGGTCGGCGATGAGGTGCGGCGAGGAATCGAACGGAACGCCGCGGCGCACGAGCTCTTCGTGGGCGGCGTGCAGGTCGGGCACGTCGAAGTAGAGGATCGAGCCGGGATGGTCGAACGCCTCCCCCTCGGGCTCGCCGAGCATGAGGCGCACGCCGGCCAGATCGAAGAACGCCATGCGGGGCACGTCGAACAGGAACGGCACGGAGAGAACGTCGCGGTAGAACGCCGTGGCTCGCTGGAGATCGACGGCCCGAATGTAGATCTGGCCGATCTTCTGCAGGCCCGTGAACGCGGTCGTCACTAGAACGAGAACGCCACGCCGAGGAGGGGAAGCGCGGGCCTCTCGGCGATTGGGGTCACCGCCTCGTCACGCCACGGCTGGTAGGTGTAGAAGAGCGCGTCCCTCCGGTCGAGCGCGTTCAGGATGCGCAGGTACGGTCGCACTCTCCAGGTGCGCCCCACCCACTGCGGCTCGAACACCGCGTGGATCTCCAGGTCGAGGCGCAGGAAGGTCTCATCGAGCCCTTCGACCAGAGGATCGGCCGGCGCCTCCATCGTGGTCGGCGCGCTCGCCCGCGCGATCTGATTGATCGTGCTGGAGAACACGCCGTCCGTCTGTGTGCCGAACGGGATGCTGGTGTAAGGGAGCCCGGCGCCGTACGCGAGGCGGGCTTCCGCCTCCAGCGGTCCGAGCAGCCGGCCGGAGGCGCCCGCGGATAGGAGGTGACGTCCGACGAACTCGGACGCCGTGCCAGAGAGGTCCACCGAGGACCAGAACCACGAGAGCCCGTATCCGAGCCAGGCCGCGCGTCCGTCCCCCGCGGTGACGACGCGCACGTCCACCCCGGAGCTGCGCACGGACTCTCGGCTCGCCGACGGCAGGCCGTGATAGCCCTTCCAGAATCCCTGGATGTCGAGCCGCACCGACTCCGTGAACCGCTGGCGCAGACCGAGCACGACGTGGTCGGCGGTGGCGACCGGCAGACGGTCCGACGGGGGCACGCCCAGCTGGTCCGCGAGCTCGGCCAGCGCCAGATCTACGTGCGCTTCCGCGCCGCGCGTGGGCTGGTGGTACCTGCCGAGCGCGAGGGTCACGAGAGCCTCGGGCGCGAGCTCCCAGGCGAGCATCCCGCGGGGTGCAAGGCGCACGTCGGTGCCGCCGAAGCGATCGGCGCGGAGGCCCATCCGCAGGCTGACGCCACGTGCGACCGGACGCGTGACGTCCAGGAATGCGCCCAAGGTGCGGACGGAGCCCGAGCTGGATGCGCCGAGCCCCCCGGCGATGGGCTGCGCGGTGTACCGTTCCGCGATGCTCTCGAAGGAGAGGCCGGCCCGGTTGGGCGAGCCGGCCTTCCCCCATTGAACCTCGCCCACGACGCGAGCGCGATCGGTCCGCGCGGACGCGAGCAGCGCACCGGGCGGCTGTCCCGGCCGCGGGCTCGGCTGCAGGGGTAGGTCCGCTCGATATCCACTGACGCCGCCGGTCACGTCGAAGGTCGTTCCACCTCGGGTGGTGCGATAGCCGAGGGAGCTGACGAGGTTCGCCCACCGTGCGTCGCCGAGACCGTGGCTCTCGTCGAGCAGCACCGACTCCTCGTTGAAGAACGCCGTGCTGCGCAGCTGGTGGTTGGCCGCGGGCCGCGCGGACGCCGAGAGCAGCAGGTCGCGGTAGCCGTAGGGCGGAGCGCCTCCGAGCGCCTCGGCTCCGAGTCCGTGTAGGCTGCGGCCGGAGACGATCACGCCGGCGGCGTCGCCGAGCGGCGTCTCGACGGCCGCCGAGGCGGAAAGCATGTCGAGGGCGCCGGACACGTGCAGCCGATCGGAGCGGGCCGGGCGCGTGCGCAGGTCGAGGATGTGCGTGAGACCGCCGTCGAAGCGCGCGGGTGCCGCGCCGACGTGGAGCTCGGCGGCCCCGAGCACGTTCTGCTCGAAGCTCTTCATCAGCCCGGCGACATGGAACGGCGTGTAGACGGGCACGCCGTCGAGGAGAACGAGCTTCAGATCCGCGGTGCTCCCGCGCATGAAGAGCACGTCCGTGGCATCGTCGGGATCGTTGCCCGGCAGCGCCGACACGACGTCGGCGAGACCGGGCTGGCCGACGCCCGGGCCGACCTCGAGGGCCTGCAGATCGACCTCCGTGAGCGCTCGGCCGCCGGTTCCTGGATCGGGCGGATCGTCCCGCGCGAACGGTGGTCCGCCGAGGATGTCCACGCCGGGCAGGGGCACCGGGACGGCAGTGAGCTCGAGGTCGACGGTGACGGAGCTGCCCGAGGGAACGGTCACGCGGATCGAGAAGCGCTCGTAGCCCAGATGCTCGACCGACAGCTCCGCGTCACCCGCGGGCACCTCGATCACGTACCTGCCGGATGCGTCGGCCACGGCGGCCAGACGCCCACCGGCGACCGCGAGGTCGACGCGAGCGAACGGCACCGGCCTGACCTCGCGGTCCAGACGGCCTCGGACCGTGCCCGTGAGCACGGCGGTCGTTCCGTCGCTCGCCGACGTGGTCTGCGCGCCGGCCGCCCCGGCTCCGATGGCTCCGGCTCCGAGCAGGCAGAGCAGCCAGGTGAGCGGAGCGCGCATCATCGTGAGATCAGCTCGTGAAGGATCAGGGCTCGCGCACGAGGAATCGCACCCCCTCGTCCGTGACCTCGACGGCCGGCTCGGCGACCGTCAGGCCCGCCGCCGACCGCTCGAGAAACGTACGCCCGTTCACGGTTACGGCCAGGTCAGCCCCGCGCGGGGCTTCGATGCGGATGGCCCCGGCGCTCGCGTCGACCTCGACGCGTCCGGCGCCCAGCGCGAAGCTCGAACCCTCCGGCGCGGCGACGCTCGCGGCCGTGTCGTCTCGCCACACGACCTCGAGTGCGGACCCGGCCGGCACGCTTCTCACCACGAATTCGATCCGATCGGTGACGTCCACGGTCACGCTCGCCGCCGAGGCCGCTCCCTCCGGCGCCGCGGACTGCGAGGTCGTCGTCGGGAGGGAGGTCGGTGCCGTAGGAGGAGTGGCCCGCCAGGGCGAGATCGGCGACCAGGGAAGGGCCGCGACCGCGCCTGCCGTTACCAGCAGGATAGCCGCGGCACGTCCGATCGGGATCGAGCGTCTCAGGTCGCGGACGCGGCTGGCCGCGCGCGGGCGCCGGTCGTCGAGCCGCGCGCGCACCGCGGCCTTGGCCGAGGCGACATCCACGGTCGAGTCGAGCGCGGCGAGCGCATCGGAGATCACCGACCCGCGCACGCGAGCGTCTTCGAGCTCGGCCGCGCACGCTGCGCAGGCTCGCAGGTGCGAAACGTCCCGAGAGTCGAGGGGATTTTCGTCGTGGAGCGTATCGCGGAGCATGACGACACGCGCGTCGTCCAAGTGCGAGATCATCGTGCGGTCCTCCATATCTTCATCTTCACGATCTGCGTCTTCCCTCGTTCATGGGTCATGAGTGAGGCTTCCAGGGCCGGTGAGACGGCGGCGGCGAAACGGCGCTCCGCGCGGGCGAGGAGCGTGCCCACTGACGTCGCCTCCACGTCGATGGCGGCCGCGATCTCCTTGTAGCTGAACCCGGAGTAGCGCATCAACAGGATCTCCCGGTCCCTCGGGGCTAGCCCGTCCAGGGCTTCGCGAGCGCGCTGTCTCAACTCCTGACGCTCCAGGCTGGACTCCGGTGACTCGGGCTCGGACGGTCGCACCGGATGCAAGGACAGGAGTCGAATCCGGTTCTGTCCCACGCGGTACCGGTCGCGGACCAGGTGCGTGGCGGTCTTGAAGAGCCACGCGCGAATACCGAAGTCCGGGCCCGAGACCTGGTGGTCGAAGAGGCGCACCATGCTCTCCTGAGCGATGTCGTCCGCGACGTCCGCATCCCCGGTGAGTCGCTGGCAATAGCGGACCAGGGGGGCGTAGTGCTGATCGAAGGTCGCGTCGAAGTCCACGAGGCTCCGGGGGGTTTCTCGGCCTGCCGTCGTACCCTCGTCGTACCCTAAGATGTCCGGGAGCACCCTGGGCACCGTCCGGGGGTCGTGACAGGCTAACGACCGAAGAGCGCCGATCGTGACCGCCGCGGTTCGGCGTCCTCAGACACCGAGAGCCGGCGAAGGGTCAGGCGCGCTCGAACCCCGGCATCTGCACGAGGACCTTCTCGACGGAGCGCAGCATGCCGCGGTGCATGGCCACGACGAGCACGAAGGCGAGAAGCGTACCGACGCCCGTCCGAAGTGACAGT
>Ga0209706_10002153_pt1 | contig 10987 bp, 9 predicted proteins | sample PPLLaktember2015_6_FD_187263 | JGI IMG/M metagenome (GOLD analysis project Ga0209706, IMG submission 187263) | Freshwater sediment microbial communities from Prairie Pothole Lake near Jamestown, North Dakota, USA - PPLs Lake P8 Core (1) Depth... | ecosystem: Environmental > Aquatic > Freshwater...
TTCAACTTCATCAAGACTAATTTCATCATTCCTGTATACCGAAGGACAAGTACCTGTAAGCTTTTCAAGGTAATGTACCAGGTTAAATGTGAATGAATCATAATTGTCAATTACCAGCATCCTTTTCATTTTAAATTAAGATTAAATTTCCCCGATCACAGTTGTTTTGAAATATAAGTTATAGCAAAATGCTTTCCCTATAGAATGCTTTTCGTTGTATGATTTATTTAATGCTTTCCGCCATTTCAACAGCCTTTTTAAGCGCTCCAAGTTTATTGTTGACTTCCTGCAACTCGTTATCCTCATTTGAGCCGGCCACGATACCGGCGCCTGCCTGGTAATATAGAACATTCCCCTTGCTGAGAAATGTCCTTATCATAATTGCATGATTAAAAGATCCTCTGAAATCAAGAAATCCGATTGCTCCGCCATAATAGCCCCGTCTTTGATTCTCATATTTATCTATTAGCTTCATTGCCATGTGTTTGGGAGCCCCGGAAAGTGTTCCTGCCGGGAATGTGGCCGTAATCATTTGAGGGAATGAAATTCCTTCTTTAAGTTCCCCCGAAACAGATGAGACAAGATGGATGACATGAGAATAAAACTGCACTTCCCTTAACCTTTCGACCGTAACATTTCTGGCATGACGGCTGATATCGTTGCGGGCCAGGTCGACCAGCATAATATGCTCGGCATTTTCCTTTTGATCGTATGAAAGCCGTTCAGCAATCATCTTATCATTCTCGTCATTGCCTGTTCGTTTAAATGTACCGGCAATAGGATTTATATATACTTTTTTCTTCTTTATCAATAAATGTGCTTCCGGTGAAGAGCCGAAAATCTTATAATTCCCGAAATCAAAATAAAACAGGTAGGGAGAAGGATTAATAGAGCGCAGGGCTCTGTACACATTAAAATCATCACCTGTAAAATGGCGTGAAAACCGCCGCGATAGAACAACCTGAAAAACATCACCCCTGTGACAATGTTCTTTACCCTTCCTCACCATTTCCCTGAACTGATCATCAGAGATATTCTGCTTTTCATCACTTACAGCTTTGAATCCGTATATTGCAAAGTTCCTGCTATTCAGGAGCGTCTCTATCCTTTCTATCTCGCCCGGGTCATCATCAATCTGGTTTTCTATAATTTGCAGGACATTTTGAAAATGATTTATGGCAATTATGTATTTATATAAATTATACCTCACTTCAGGAATTTTGTATTCATCCCTTATTTCGGGTTTAAACTTTATTTTCTCAAAATGTTCCACAGCATCATAAGAAATGTAGCCAAATAAGCCATTTACCGGTATCTCCTGTATTGTATCAGACTGACTGAATGAGTCAATAAAAAAAGAGAACCGGTCAGTGAATGTATTCTTGTCACTCACTTCCGTCAATATTTTTGATCCGTCAGGATATAGTTCGGTTATTGTTCCATTATCAACCTCAAAATGAGCCAGCGGTTTCAGACAAATGAAAGAATAGCTGTTTTCATTACCATGATAATCTGAGCTTTCCAGAAGAAGGGAGTTTGGATAAACGTCTCTTAACCGGAGATAAATGCTGACAGGGGTAATCGTGTCTGCCAGTAATTGTCTGGACTTTGTGTTGATAATATATTTCTTCATTTTATTGTTTTGTTAACCGGTTATCGTTTTTTGTTTTTCGCATTTATAAATAAAAAAACGGCCTGTCGTGAGCACGACAGGCCGCTGTTTAATATCCTAAGATGTACAAACCGGAAGCCCCCTCACCTTGATTTGAGAGATCTGCTATACCACCAGCACCAGTTTGTACTAAATACTATCATATTGTTAATTCTATCAGAACAAAGGTAATTTTTGATTTTTTAAAAAGCAAATAAAATTAAATATCCGGAACAATATATGAATTTCGCTTCAGTACATTCTGTTAACAAGATATCCCTTCTCCTGAACCATTACAGACCAAATCAAGGTTAGATATTTCAAACCACTTGTCTGCACCTCGGGTGGGCGATTCTTAAGATTTTTACTACCTTTGATATAACGTATAAATAACAAGAAATGAAAACGTTGACAGTTTATTATTCAGGTATGAAGTTGACCTTAAGAAAACCTGACATATTAAAAAAATATCTTACCTATGAAAACAATGAAAAAAATTCTCAAAATCTTTTTGATTATCACAGTAATTCTGGTACTTGGCTTTATTGGACTTATTCTATATGCCATGGTTTCAGACTATAAACCTCATGATATAGAACTGATAGCCCGGCCGGATAATCCTTCGGTATTGAAGGATTCGCTTATTTTCAGCCTTTTAACCTGGAATATCGGTTATGCCGGACTTGACAAGGATATGGATTTTTTCAAGGATGGCGGAACAAAAGTTATTACGCCGGAGGATAATTGCCGGGAAAATATTTCCGCAATCTCTGATTTTCTGCTGAGAAATGACTCAGTTGATTTCATACTTTTACAAGAGATTGACAGGGACAGCAAAAGAAGTTACCGGATCGATCAATATCAGATACTGTCAGAAAAACTATCCGGCCACCATCCTTTCTTTGCAAAAAATTATGATGTCTTTTTCGTTCCCGCCCCACCCACAAAACCTATGGGAAAGGTTGTTTCCGGAATAGCCACCTTGTCCAAATTCATACCTGAATCATCAACAAGATATTCCCTTCCGGGAGATTTCGGTTTCCCCACACAGCTTTTCTATCTGGACAGATGCTTTATGTTCAACAGGTTTAGGATTGAGAATGGGAAAGAACTCGTAATGATCAACACTCATAACGAAGCATTTGATGCAGGCGGCGATATAAGAAAGGCTCAGATGGAAATGCTCAGGGAATTTGTTCTGAATGAATATAATTCAGGTAACTATGTTATCACGGGAGGTGACTGGAATCAGTTCCCTCCCGAATTTAAACCTGCCTTTTCCCTGAATAAGGTATTCACTGGTAAGGTTGGAAATTTTTATCTCATGGGCATAGAATCAGATTATTTGCCGGGAGAATGGAAATGGATTTATGATCCCGCAACACCTTCATTCCGAACCCTCCTTGCAGCATATGACCCGGCATCCACACCCACCAGTGTTTGCGATTTCTTCCTCATTTCACCTAATATAGAATCTGTTTCAGTAAAGTGCCATCACCTTGGTTTTACAAATTCAGATCATAACCCTGTCATTATGCAGGTAAAACTAAGATGAACTGTTAAGAAATATTAATAAGGGGATCACCAGTTGGAGCCCAGGTGGGTAATTCTTAAGATTTTTACTACCTTTGATATAATCATGGAAAGTAACTCAGTTGCAAGCACAACTCCGGTTTATACTTTAAGTGTTACATCGGATCTTTCAGGAATCCCTGTCCATTCAATAAGGCAATACATTGACAAGGGATTATTGGTTCCTTTCAAAAAAGAATCAAGCCGAAATTTATTTTCCCGGGTGGATATCCTGAGACTAAAATATATTCATAAATTATTGGAGGAATATGGTCTTAACATTGCAGGCATAAGGTCTTTACTGGCTCTTATTCCCTGCTGGGCAATAAGGCAATGCTCCACTGAGGAACGAGCAAAATGTCAGGCTTACATTAGTGAAACTTTCCCCTGCTGGGAAGCTTCTGAAAAAGGAACACTCTGTAAGAATACTAATTGCAGGGAATGCGAAGTTTATCGAAGTATTGAAAACTATCCTGATTTAAAATCATTCCTTAAAACAATCATACCTTAATTCCCAATATTAATTTCTTAAACTCAATGAAATTTTCACCATACCTTAATGTGCAGATCTTTTAATCCGATTGCTGTAATAAATTGATATTCCTATTGAAACTACTGCAAGGAACAATAAGGCTAAAACTCTGTAGATTATCTCAATATTAGCCAGGTCGATAATGAAAAGGTAAATTGCAGCGCAGATCATTGTCCCGAGCGCCATATATCTGTATTTTTTATTCTTTAGCAAAAAACTTAGTAAGAAATATAATAGTGCCGCCACTGTCCATGAAAGAGTCACAAATTGTTTGGGCAGTCCATGATACAAAGCATACAATACCATGAAAAATCCTTCAATAAGGTAAAGATTCCTTAAAAAATCTGTTTTAATATTCAGACGCGTTTTCTGCCAGTTTATGATTCTTGCAGAAACCAGAGGCACAAGAGCGAAGGAAAAGCTAACTCCATCGACAGGTTTTGCAAGAAACAGATAAACCAGGAGAATCGCCAGGAATAGCAGACTGTTCATGATAATGATTAACCGGTTACGAAACCATAATGCCATTGAAACAACAATCAGGCTTTGAACGGATAGAAGCAAATATACTTTAGGCAGGCCAACCATTCCATAAAGCGAAATACTCATAGCCAGGAATCCATACAGTGCAAAGAAAGCAGATGCGAATTTCCAATCGGATATATATTTTAAAACTACTGAATAAATAAGACAGCAGACTGTAACTGCCGAAAACATAACTACATAACCATCACTGAAAAATTTTGTCGAAATTAAAGTCAGAAGCAAAGTGAAAAAAATCCCATTCAGTATTGTCGCACCTATTAATAAATCATCAGTGCTTTCATCATTTTTACGCAATAAGGGCATAAGGGAAAAACATCCTCCAAGTACAAAAAGATAAAGGTACCCATACTGATGATCAGTAAGCATTTGCAGAGGATGATCCATTATTGGATTTCCGAAAAGCCACATAAAAAAAGCGACATAAACAAGCATGATTGCAGATATTAGAAGAAATTGCCAGTTATGCTTATAGAAGAAGTAAACAGCTCCGATCGCTGTAGCAGTTATTAAAGGAAGCATTATATGCGTTGTATCGCTCAGAACTGCAGTGAAAAGGGCTGAGATTACTGCAAGGAAACCGAAAGTCTGGGATCGGTCTTTTAAAGCTGAATATATCTGAAATGCAATAATAAGTAGAAGTATGGCAAGTACAATAATCTTACCTGAAATCAAGGGATGCACAGAAAAGAAGTGCATCCTGAAAGCTTCATAAAACAGAATAAGGTGGCCATTTATTTTTAACATAAACGAAAGGCTTGAATTTTTGTTTTTCAGATAATTTGAAATCCAGAATATTATTCCAACAACGAAAACTCCGATAACCACAGATAAAAGACTATGTCCCTGCGTCATAATATATCCTGTAAAGAATACTATCGCAAAGAGAAGGACAAAATTTCCAAGCCAGGCCAGTCCGACACTTCCTATCTTTGATTCAAGTCCTTTTTCCTCATCAATAATTGCTTCTGATAATAATGACCCATCAGTTTGATATTCTTCTGCCTCAGCCAGGGGTTGACGAAGTTTATTACGTGCCAGTTCCGATTCAAGATTTGTCAGGCGCAGTTCAATCGATTTAAACCGGTCCTCAAAATTTTCCGATTTTATATCCTGCCGTACCATAAAATTGTAGAATTAGAGGAAACCCAAAAAGTGTCACTAACCTGATCGCTGGTATGACATGAAAATTCTATTCCTTCCCTTCCACCATTTTCCATGGAGGCAGAAGCCATAACAGAAAACCGAGTATACCAAACGGCAGTAATAACCAGAACGCAGCCATAAGTGTTCCATCAAGGCCGATCAATCCCAGTTTGAAGCTGGTAAATCCTGAATAGCTTTTGGAGAACAGCTGGCCACCTATTACAACATTCCACCTCATCGAATAAACACCAATAAGAGCAAGTATGCTGACTAAAAGGTATAAGGTCTTACGAATTGATATGGCACGCTTATAGAACTGAAGGAATGCCAGAATTATCAAAGGGATAATTGTCCCGAAAAGACCCTGACTGATAAAAAGAGTCAGGTATAGCTTTCCCGCAACAAGAAGTTTGATAATTTCAAACGACTCGTCAGATTCGTAAATTCTGTGTATTTGATCCAGGCCTTCAAGAGTAAAATCAAGAATAAGGATAAAGAAAAGATATCTGCCAATTGTATCCAGAACTTTTAGTTCAACTGGTTGTTTCCTGAAATGGGAAACAGCCATATAGATAAACATTACGAGGGCTATTCCTGAAACCATTGCTGAAAACAGGAATATAATAGGCATAAGGGGGGTTGACCACCATGGGTTCGCTTTTATTGAACCAAAAATAAATCCCACATAACCATGCAAAATAAACGCAGAGGGAATCCCTATAATTGTTACCAGATATCCGAGTTTCTTATCCCATCTTACCGTTTCATGAGATATATCGCTTAGCCCCAGCGTAAGTATCCTGTATACCCATTTCATTATACCTTTCTTTTCTTTTGACCATACTACCATGCTCTCCCGGTAGTCGAACCAGATTTCGAGTAGCAGAACCACCATAAGATACCACAGGTAAACAAATCCAAAGATTGCCATAGCTGATGAAGAATGAGGAGTTATCATTATTTCATAGGCCCTTTGTGGTTGCGACAGATGACTTATTAATGGCATCGTCGCCACGAGAAGAAACGAAAGTGCTGTAAGCAGGGCAATCTGGTAGGTAGGTTTCAATTCCCGTACATTGAAAACTCTTTCAAGAGAGGCAAGGATGAAAGCTCCTGCAACCAGTCCGGTTATAAACGGATAGACGACTATCAGAATCCCCCATTGAAGATCCAGTTCATTAGGGAAAATGTAACCCTGGGCTTTTGAAAGCATTTCATACAGATGCAGAGTGTGCGGGTCCATTTTATTTTACCTCCATTCTAAGTGCGTTATAATAAAGTTTTGACCCGGTATTCAGGTGTGGCCTGAGCACCTGGGTGGTATGTTCTTTCAGAAACTTAACCAACTTACTGTTTGGGTCTCTGAGATTACCGTACATTCTTGCCCCGGTGGGACAGACTTCTATGCATACAGGATCGAGGTTCTTTTTCAATCTGTGATAACACAGGGTACATTTACTGGCTACCTTTTTTTCAGGATGAATAAACCTGCATCCATACGGACAGGCCTGGACACAATAGCGGCAACCTATACAATATTTTTCATCAATCAGTACAATCCCCTCCGGACTGTCGAATGTAGCTCCCACAGGGCACACTTGAATGCATGGAGACTTGGAACAGTGGTTGCACATCTTGGGGACAAAATATGATTTAAATATTTCCCCGTCAGGAACCCGCTGTTCAAATCCATCTATTCCGCCATTGGGAGATATGATATCAACACTCCCGTCATTTTTAACAGTGTATTGTTCCACCCAGGTGCGAAAATAGAATGGTTCCCGGGGAACATCATTTTCAATTTTACAGGATTTTGCACATTTACCGCAACCAATGCACTTTTCAATATCAAATACGATTCCATACCAGGGAAGAGTTTCATCTTTTGGTTCAGCAGCAAAAAGCAGATACCTTGAGGAAGCCAGCAATTTAATACCGATGGCGGTTCCGGCTACCGTTGCTGCTGTTTTAAGAAATTTCCTCCTTGACGGCTTTACTCTTTCATGTTCCATGGCTGATGCGGATTATGACATTCTATACAATTCTTCTGGGTATTGTGCTCTAACAGATCGACCTGGAATATTGCGTTTTTTTGTTTTGCCGCATTTTTGGAATGGCATATCCCACAGGATTCACGGCTTACATGCAACTCCAATAAAGTGGTATCACCATTTTCAGAATGCTTCTGACCTGGACCGTGGCATGTCTCACAACTGATCTCACTGTGTACATCCTGCTGTTTAAGATCATCAATATCCTGGTGACAGTCGAGGCATGCTTTCTGTCCTGCATACTTCATCGGTGTCTGTCCGATTTCCTCAAGCGAAGCGCCCCGGTAAAATCCATATTGCCCAAATGTTTCCGGCACCAGAAAATGCCTTACTATTAAAAAAGCAGAAATAAATATGGCAAACGCCAGAGCAAGACGTTTAAGCTGGGGAGGAATAAAAAAATTCATCTATTTGAATTTTAAATCAACGACCACCTTTTGATATTCCCAATTTATTGATCTGAAAACAATACCGGCAAATCTAAAAATTTATCTGTATTATCCAATACAGTTTTTGTGAATTTACAATATTATTTTTGTTTTGGCTGGATTTTTTAGTTGAGCTGTTTCCAAATGAGGATCATGAAGAAATCCTTTTTTGTTTTTCTTAACCCATCCCCGGCCCTTCCCTTAAACAATCTAATCTTTATACACATCTCTGAACGCTAGCCGGGAGTACGGCTAACCCTCTGATCTCAAGCCCTGAAAGGGCTTAATATAAACTCTCTCTCCTCATCATAAGGTTTTCGTCGGAAATATAGTCATCATACTGCATTTCCTTGTCGATCATCCCTTTGGGACCTATCTCTATTATCCTGTCGCATATTGTTTGTATGAACTCATGATCATGTGATGACATCAGGATATTTCCTTTAAACTTCATTAAAGTATTATTGAAAGACTGAATTGATTCAAGGTCGAGATGATTTGTCGGACTGTCAAGAATCATAACATTGGCATTGCGGACCATCATTCTGGCGATCATGCAGCGAACCCTTTCCCCTCCTGAAAGCACATTAACCTTCTTATATATTTCTTCACCTGAAAAAAGCATTTTCCCAAGGAATCCCCGAAGGAACATCTCACTTGTGTCTTCAGAATACTGGGCCAGCCAGTCAATAAGCGTTATTTCCTTCTCAAAGAATTTTTCATTTTCAAGAGGCAGATATGCCTTTACAATTGTCTGACCCCATTCAAAAGAACCTTTCTGAGGCCTGTCATGACCTTTCAGGAGTTCAAACAAAACTGTCATTGCACGTGTATCCCTGGAAAGAAATGCGATCTTATCATTTTTATTGACAGTGAAAGTAAGATCTTTAAACAGCGTCTTTCCCTCAAATATTCCGGTAAGCCCTTTTACTGAAAGTACATTGTTTCCTGGTTCCCGGCCGGGAGTGAAAATAATCCCGGGATATCTTCGTGTCGAAGGCTTGATTTCCTCAATATTTAATTTTTCAATCATCTTCTTCCTGCTGGTTGTCTGCTTTGATTTCTTGACATTAGCCCTGAAGCGTGCAATAAACTCCTGTAATTCCTTCTTTTTTTCCTCTGCTTTTTTATTCTGTGCCAGCTGCTGCCTTAAAGCAAGCTGACTTGATTCGTACCAGAAGCTGTAATTTCCCGAGAACTGTTGCACGCGGCTGAAATCAATATCAATGATATGGGTGCAGATTGAATCAAGAAAATGCCTGTCATGAGATACAACGAGTACCGTATTTTCAAATTCTGAAAGATAGTTCTCCAGCCAGTTTACAGTTTCAAGATCAAGGTCATTGGTAGGCTCATCAAGCAAAAGATTATCAGGTTTCCCAAACAAAGCCTGGGCAAGAAGTACTTTTACCTTTTCTTTTCCTGATAGCTCTTTCAGGAGCTTGTAATGATTTTCTTCCTTTATCCCGAGTCCGCTGAGGAGGTTTGCTGCATTGCTTTCTGCATTCCATCCATCAAGCTCATTGAATTTTTCTTCGAGCTCGGAAGCCCTCATCCCATCCTTCTCGGAAAAATCAGATTTCAGATACAGGTTTTCTTTCTCCTTTGAAATTTTCCATAAAGTTGAATGACCCATCTTCACTACGTCGAGTACCGGGTAGTCATCGAATTCAAAATGATCCTGCTTTAAAACAGAAACTCTCTCACCGGGACCGAAAGTTACTGACCCGGTACGTGATTCAACACTGCCGTAAAGCATCTTAAGGAATGTTGATTTTCCGGCACCATTTGCTCCGATTATCCCATAGCAGTTGCCTGCAGTAAAGATCTGATTAACATCCTGAAATAAAATACGTTTCCCAAACTGAACACTTAGATTTGAAACTGTTATCATTGCTATAAGTAATTGCTAATGTAAAACATCCCTTCAAGAGGGCTGCAAAACTAAGCAATTAATTGGCAAAAACAGTTTTTTGCAAGTAATATGAATCTTTTCAAGCCCCTCAAAGGGAGAGAATTTATACACAAAAGACAGGCTGCCAATATTACTGGTCTATTATTCCGCATTCCAGAATAAATACAAAGCATATGAATTCGAGAAATACCTAAAATCAGGTTCAGGTAAAGCATTTGCCAGGAAGAGATTCCTATAGTTTGCAAAATATGCTTTTATTTGGTGCCTGTTTGGTGCCAGGTTTTGGATAAAAATGGAGTAATTTTACGATAATCACTTTACATAATAATTTTGGGAATCCAATTAAAAGAGATTCCACATTGACATTTGAAAATGAAAACTCTATACATTATCATTCTGTTAGCATTCACTCAAACACTGGCTGCACAGGGTACTGATAGTTCAATTCATTCAGATAATCATGAAAATGAGATTGGGATAGCAAATTCTCTCGTCTATTTATTAAAAGAGAAGGAATTTGCTTATGGTTTGCACGCACATTATATCAGAGGCTTGAAAGAAACTAAGTTCGGGATTGGAATTGGATATGAAAGAATTTTCGATGAACATAAGCACAATACGATAGGGATTATGCTAAGTTATGCTCCACTCGAACATTTTGACCTAAGCCTTTCGCCTGGAATTACTTTCGATGATAATGATGCAAAATTAAATTTTGGGATTCACCTTGAAACCTTGTATGAATTTGAAATCGGAATTTTTCATATAGGCCCTGTTGCTGAATTTGCATATGCTGTTGAAGATTATCATGTAAGTTTAGGACTACATTTCGGTTTTGGATTCTGAATGGGAACAGAAATTGATAGCTCAAATCCAGATCAACTCCTTGTTGTTTCTTAATGTAAGTTTTTTATAGTCAGACCTTTTTTGAAGTGGTCAGAGAAGGACGGATTTTACACTTAGTATCAGGTTACAGGAAGTTTTATGCTGACGATAATAGATTATTTCTGTTTTAGTTGAAATTTAATATTAAATCTCGCCAGATATTCTGCCAATGGTTCTAATCCCAGTTCTTTCCTCCATTCATCAACTTTTAACTCATCTTCAAGTGGATAAAGTTCCTCGGACTTTGTCAGGTCATTGTATCTG
>Ga0209706_10002156_pt1 | contig 10973 bp, 10 predicted proteins | sample PPLLaktember2015_6_FD_187263 | JGI IMG/M metagenome (GOLD analysis project Ga0209706, IMG submission 187263) | Freshwater sediment microbial communities from Prairie Pothole Lake near Jamestown, North Dakota, USA - PPLs Lake P8 Core (1) Depth... | ecosystem: Environmental > Aquatic > Freshwater...
GATGCTGATGGCCGCGCTCATCCTGTTCGGCGGGATCTCGGCCTCGCGCATGGGGGTCAGCCAGCTGCCGGACGTGGACTTCCCGGTGGTGTCGGTGCGTGTCGACTACCCGGGTGCCGCGCCCGAGGTCATCGAGATCAATGTGGTCGATGTCATCGAAGACGCCGTCATGACCGTCGAAGGCGTGCGCAGCGTGACCTCGACTTCGCGCTATGCGAATGCCTCCATCAGCGTCGAGTTCGAGCTGTCGCGCGACATCGCCGATGCCCTGCAGGAAGTGCAGAACAAGGTGGCGGCCGCGCAGCGCTACCTGCCGACCGACATCGAACCACCGGTCATCAGCAAGACCAACCCGGAAGACCAGCCGATCCTGTGGATGTCGGTGACCAGCGACCGGCACGAACTGCGCGAGCTGATGCGTTATGTGAAGGATTCGCTCAAGGACCGTTTCTCGTCGGTGGTCGGAGTCGGCGAGATCACGCTCGGCGGCTATGTCGACCCGAACCTGCGTGTCTGGGTGTCGGGGCCGGCGCTGAGCCGCTACGACCTGGCGGTGACCGACGTGCTGAATGCGATCAAGAGCGAACATTCCGAGCTGCCCGCCGGTCAGATCACCACCGGGCGCAAGGAATACGATGTGCGCACCCTCGGCGAGGTCAAGACCGCCAGCGAGTTTGGGCACATCGTCATCAACCAGCGCGGTGGCCAGCCGGTCTACACCCGTATCCTGCTCAAGCAGGTGGCCGAGATCGAGGACGGGCTGGACGATATCCGCCGCATCTCGCGTGCCAACGGCGAGCGCGCGGTCGGCATCGGCATCCGCAAGCAGCGCGGTTCCAACACCGTGGCGGTGGCGCAGGGCGTCAAGCAGCGCATGACCGAGGTCGCGAAAACGCTGCCGGAAGGCATGGGCATTGCGGTGAACTTCGACACCACCAAGTTCATCGAGGACTCGGTGGACGAGTTCAAGTTCGCGCTGGTGATGTCGGCGCTGGTCACGGCACTGGTGTGCTGGCTGTTCCTCGGCAGCTGGACGGCGACGCTGAACGTGATTCTCGCGATACCGACTTCGATCGTCGGAACCTTCATCGTGCTGTACTTCTTCGGATTCACGCTCAACACCTTCACGCTGCTCGGCCTGAGCCTGGCCATCGGCATCGTGGTGGACGATGCCATCATGGTGCTGGAGAACATCGTGCGCCACCGCGAAAAGGGCGAGAACCGCGTGCAGGCGGCGCTGCTGGGCGCGCGCCAGGTCACGTTCGCGGCGATTGCCGCGACCCTGGCGGTGATTGCGATTTTCCTGCCGGTGGCGTTCATGAGCGGCGTGATCGGAAAGTTCTTCTTCCAGTTCGGCGTCACCATGACGGTCGCGGTGGCGCTGTCGCTGCTCGAGGCGCTGACGCTCACGCCAATGCGCGCCTCGCAGTTCGTCGAGGCCGGCAGCCGCACCACGCGCATCGGCCGGGCCGCGGACTTTACCTTCCGCAGCGTAGCGGCGCTCTACCGCAAGCTGCTCGCGGTTGCGCTCGGGCACCCGTGGAAGGTGATCGGCGCTTCGCTGGTGTTCTTCGCGCTGTCGTTCGGCACGCTCAATTTCATCAACAAGGAGTTCATGCCGGCGCAGGACCAGAGTACGTTCATCGTGCGCATGCAAACGCCGATCGATTCCTCGATGGAGTTTACCGACGCCAAGACGCGCGAGGCCGAGGCGTTTCTCGCGTCGCGCCCCGAAGTCCGGCGCTACATGGTGGCGGTCGGCGGGTTCGGCACCGGCGGGCAGTCGAATCTGACGAACATGTTCGTCAGCATGAAACCCAAGGGCGAGCGCGGCATCGACCCCGAGGCCGGCCACGAACTGTCACAGCAGGAGCTGATGGCGGTGACACGCAAGGCGCTTAGAAAACTGGATTTGAAGGTATCGATCCAGGACCTGTCGCAGCGCGGCTTCACCGCCTCGCGCGGCTTCCCGGTGGAACTCGCGGTGCAGGGGCGCGACTGGGACAAGCTCGTGGAATACTCGGAGACGATTATCGAGAAGCTCGATGCCACCGGCCTGATGACCGACACCGACAGCGACTACCTGCTGGGCAAGCCGGAGATCCAGATCATCCCGGATCGCGCGCGCGCCGCCGAGCGCGGCGTGAGCATCCAGGCGATTTCGCAGACCGTTAACGCCATGGTCGGCGGCGTGGTCGCCGGCCAATATTCTTCCGAGGGCCGGCGCTACGATGTGCGCGTGCGGCTGCGCGAACAGGAGCTCAACCGCATTGACCAGATCAAGCGCCTTTTCGTGCGCAACAACCGCGGCGAGCGCATCCCGCTCGTCGAGGTGGTGCAGGTGCGCGAGGGCAAGAGCCTGGCGCAGATCAACCGCCACGACCGTCAGCGTTCGATCAAGATCTTTGCCAACGTGCAGGCCGGCAAGTCGCAGCAGGAGGCGCTGGCGAAGGCCGCGGCAATCGCGCGCGAGGTGCTTCCGCCGGACTACAAGGTGCGCTTCGTCGGCGGTTCGCAGTCATTCCAGGAGTCGTTCGCCAGCCTGTGGTTCGTGCTGCTGCTCGGTGTGATCGTGGCCTACATGGTACTGGCCTCGCAGTTCAACAGCTTCATTCACCCGGTTACGGTGCTGATGGCGCTGCCGTTCAGCATGTCCGGTGCATTCCTGACGCTGCTCGCCTTCGGCCACTCGCTCAACATCTTCAGCTTCATCGGCCTGATCCTGCTCATGGGCATCGTCAAGAAGAACTCGATCCTGCTGGTGGACTTCACCAACCAGGTGCGCGACCGCGGAGGCATCACGGTGCGCGCCGCGTTGCTCGAGGCCTGTCCGATCCGCCTGCGTCCGATCCTCATGACCTCGTTCGCCACCATCGCCGCCGCGCTGCCGCTGGCGCTCGCCTTCGGCCCCGGCGCCGAGCTGCGCGCGCCCATGGCCATCGCGGTCATCGGCGGCGTGCTGGTATCCACATTCCTCACGCTGTTCGTGGTGCCGTGCGTGTACGAACTGCTGGCGCGATTCGAGCGCAACCGTGGCGCGGAGGAAAAACGCCAGCGCGAGATTGCCCAAGCAACCAAGGACGTGGGTTGAGGTCGGCGGTACGGATTGACCATAGCGCTACCGGTTGCGCCAGAAATGCTGGACGCGACTACTGCACTTGCGCAATAAAGCGTCGCAGGCAAGGATGCCTGGTTATCCGGGCAGATTTCGCACCTTGTGCGCCAGCGCCTGTTGGCGGCGAGAAGTAAAAATATACCTGTTACCCATTGCCTACCCGTACAGGAGTCCAACATGAGTATCTACGACATCGAAGTCAGGACGATCGACGGCCAGGCAAGCAAGCTCGATGCCTACCGCGGCAAGCTGCTGCTGATCGTCAATGTCGCCAGCCAGTGCGGCTTCACGCCGCAATACAAGGGACTCGAGGTGCTGTACCGCAAGCACAAAGACAAGGGCCTCGTGGTGCTGGGCTTCCCGTGTGACCAGTTTGGACACCAGGAGCCCGGCGACGAGACCGAGATCAAGAACTTCTGCTCGCTCCATTACGGCGTGACGTTTCCGCTGTTTGCCAAGATCGAGGTGAACGGTACAGACACGCATCCGCTGTACCGATATCTCAAAAAGGAAAAACCAGGACTGCTCGGCAGCGAGGCAATCAAGTGGAACTTCACCAAGTTTCTGGTCGGGCGCGACGGCGCCGTGCTAAAGCGCTACGCGCCGAACGACACGCCGGAGAGCATCGAGCAAGACATCTCCGCCTTGCTCGCCTGAGCATCACGCTCACCATGCGTATCGGTATCCTTGTGATCGGCGACGAGCTGCTGCTCGGAAAGCGCCAGGACAAGCACCTGCCAAAGATGATCGAGATCCTCGCTGCGCGCGGGCTGCGCCTCGACTGGGCACGGTTCGTGGGCGACGACCCGCCGCTTCTCGAGACAACGTTGCGCGAGTGCTTTGTCACCGGTGACGTCGTGTTCAGCTTCGGCGGCATCGGTGCCACACCCGATGATGTGACACGCCAATGCGTCGCGGCGGCCGCCGGTGTACCGCTGGCGCGGCACGCCGAGGCGGTCGCATTGATCGAGGCGCGCTTCGGGGAGAGTGCCTACCCCAACCGTGTTCTCATGGCCGATCTGCCGCAAGGGGCGCGCCTCATCCCGAATCCGGTAAACCAGATCCCCGGCTTCAGTCTGCATCAGCATCACTTCCTGCCGGGTTTCCCGAACATGGCCTGGCCCATGGCCGAATGGGTGCTCGATACGCAGTACCGCCAGCTGTTTCGGGCGCAGCCCGAGAGCGAGCGAATTGTCACAGTCTACGGTGTGGCCGAGAGCAGCTTGATTCCGACGATGCACGAGCTGCTCGCGGCGTTTCCGGGAATCAAGCTTGCGAGCCTGCCGAGCACCACCAACAGCGGCGAGATCGAACTCGGTGTGCGCGGTGAGGGTACGGACGTGACGCGGGCCTATGACTGGCTGATGGCGCGACTCGATGCGCTGGGCGTGCGTTATCAGCCATTGGCTTAGTTCGTGGTAAAAGGTGCAGCAGTCGTTTCTGTCAGTAGAGCTCAGCAAGCAGGCGTTCGAGCGCCGCTCTGCGCTCCGGCGGTGTTGGTGCCAGCATTCCCTGTTCTTGCAGAATCGCCAGCAGCTTGCGCGGAACCATATTTTTGTCACCGACAATCTCAACGTGGCCGGCGCTGACTTCCACATTGGTCAGCTGCGGAGAATTGTCCACCAGCGGCTGGTACTGTTCGCCCAGGCTGAAAACATAGTCGCTCGCGACACAGCGGCCGTTTTTGTCTTGCAGGCGACAGGTGTCGCGTTCATCGGTGACGACCTTGAGAAATCGCTGCACGGTGGGCAGCAACGGACCGGGTTGACGGATGAACTCGGAGGCCGAGGTGATCTCGTACCAGTTGTCGCCGGTGATCGCCTTGCAGATACCCGGCACGATCCCCAGGCTCAACCACTGTGCCGCTTTGTAACCGCAGTGTTCGGCGATTCCGATACCGGCGAACGGTGCGGAGATGGTCAGCAGTTTCAGGTCCACGTCGTCGCGCTGCCAGGGGTCGGGGCGGTTGCGCTCCAGTGCCTTGCGTGCGACCAGTCCGCCCATGCTGTGACCGAGCACCGACAGCTGCCGCTTCTGCATCTGGCCGGACAGCCCTTCGAGCGCGGCGATCAATTCGCCTGAGCTGTACACCAGGCTGGCGCGATCGTCGTAACTGAAACACACTGCCTGCTGACCGTGGAAGGCATACAACTGCGCGAGCGAGCGAAAGCGTCCGGCGGAACCTTTGCACCCATGCACCAGCACGGTGACCGGCTGCTGCGAGTTGAGGTGCACGCTGCGGTCGGGTGCATCGGTGCAGGGACCCAGCCCCGGAATATTAATAACGACATCCGGCGCCGGCAGGCGACCAGGTTCCAGCGGCTGGGTCTCCGGCACGTAGGCGGGAGTTACGGCGCAGCCTGACAGGGTAACGAGCAGCATGCCAATCCACGCTATGGAGCAAGCCAGCCTCATTCTTGTTTCCCTCGCACGAATTATGTTCCGGAGCAATCCGCAATATATATCGAATCCCGGGAGCGCGACCATGCCCTTCTTACCAGGGCGGCAACTCCATTACACTGTCTCATCGTGATCCGGGATTGTGCAAACCATCCGGCTGCTGCTAGTGTTTGTTGCGCGCGAGTGAAAGTGGCAGACATCACCTTGCCCGCAGAGCTACCCACTTTTTCCTCCCGGGCAAGCAAGCCTGCAAGCAGACGGGCGGTCGGGCAGTTCAGACCAGAGCTTGCACAGCCAACCAGGAGACCATGTCGATGCCGAATCTGCCTTTGCGTATTTCCGTATTCCTCCTCGCTGCTCTGCTATTGGCTGGCTGCGCAACACGTTTCGACATTGGCGCAGCGGAATACCACGTTACTCCGCAACAGGCCGCAAGCAACATTGGGTTGGTGCAAAACAAAACCATCGCCTGGGGCGGCATCATCGTGGCGGCCAAAAACCTGGTCAGCCAGACCCAGCTGGAAGTCCTGAGCTACCCGCTGGATGCTAACGGTCGCCCGGATAGGGAGGCCAAGGCCGGCGGGCGGTTCATTGCCCTGCATACCGGCTATCTGGAACTGGCGAATTACGCCGAAGGCCGGCTGGTGACGATGACCGGCACGGTCAGCGAGACGCGCGCCGGCAGTGTGGGTGAGGCGCACTATGTGTACCCGGTGCTGGCCATCAAAACCCTGTTTCTGTGGCCAACGCCGGAGGAAGAAGCTGGTAAGCCGCAATTCCACTTCGGCGTCGGGGTTGGAGTCGGCCTTTGATCTGCCGGGAAATGTTGTGATAGATCAAAGAGAAGTTGTTCCTCCTGTGTAAGTCTTTCGAACTAGCGGTGTGAATCGCTTGTTCGGCTGCTCCGGTTTGTCTGCTCTGGAGCGTGACGTGCGTGCGACGATGTTGACTTGATATTGATTAAAGAAAGGCGGTCTGTGTGCCGTGCCGATTTCGTTCCATAACCGTCAAGGAGAGATGCCATTATGAAACTTGCCTGTGTTGTTTTCAGTGCCGCTGTTGTATTCGCGCTTCCTGCCATCGCGGCAGAGAAAGAGGCGCCTTCAACAGTGCCAATCCCGCGCCTTTCGATGGACATCGCCATGAAGATGGCCAAGGCCGGCATCGATGCCTGCCGCAAGCAGGGACTCAATGTCGCGGTGACGGTCATCGATCGTGGCGGCCATCCGCAGGTGGTGTTGCGTGACACCCTGGGCATGGACCTGACGCTCGCGATCAGCAAACAGAAGGCCTACACCGCAATGTCCTTCAACTCGGCGACCTCTGCGCTGGAGGGCCGTTTCCCGGGCGCCTACTCGGTGCCGAAGATCGATGGCCTCATTATCGCGGCCGGCGGCCTGCCGATCACCGGCGGCGGCTCGATCATCGGCGGCATCGGGGTGAGTGGCGCACCGAGCGGCGAACAGGACGAGAAATGCGCACTGGCGGGAATCGATGCCGTGAAGTTCGAGCTGGAGACTTTCTGACTGCACCAGTTGTCTGCAGCGAAGGGCGCCAGCAGAGTCGAGCGCGCTTGAAGTGGCAAAAAACCGGGCCAGAGAGCAACAGTTGCTTATATTCGAAAGATTCTCTCTGGCCCGGATTTCTCCTAAGCAAGATTCCTCAATCCACCAAGGACGTATCCTGTGCGCGGCCAACGAGATACCGCCCACCAGGCCTGAAGTTCTTGCTGCATTCTGTGGCACCTGCAAGAATCGCCGTGGCATGACGCACAGCGGTTCGCGGGTCGCAGTGCTCACGGGGGAAGATGGTTATGGCATCGGCGAAAGAACGGGCTCAAATACTTTCCCAGGAAATGCGGGACGCCATCCGGACTGCGCGAGCGGCGAGTACGCGCGCGCGGACGCTGGGTGAGGAGTTCAAGAATCTGCTGGTCCAAGTCCATGCCGAGGCCGAGGCGGAGAGAAATGTGGTGGAGTATCAGGTTGGCCGTTACGAGTGCAATGCCTGCCACCAGCCGGTAATTTTTACGGAAACCCAGCGCGTGTTGCCACCCTGCGACACTTGCGGCCGCAGCAGCGGGTATAGCGGCCCACCCCCGCGGATTCTTAATGTGACTCCCGCCACGCCGCGGAAATTTTCCGCCGGGCTGTATGAATGCACGCAATGTCGTGCACCGGTGGCCCTGGTCGAGGGGAGTGACAGACTCACGCCTTGCGAGTTTTGCGGCGCAACGGAGTTCCGCGCGCTCTGAGAAGTTTCTGCGCGCGGCACGGGCGCCTCAGCCCACATGGTTGCGCAACGTTCCGATTCCCTCGTTGAGAGGAGAGGGCTGAAACGAAATAGGTATCTGCCCCAGATTGTGCACCAAGTTGCCGCTGCCGAAGACCTGATCTCCGGTTTTGGGGAAATAGAAAAGGGGCGCAGCGCGCCCCCTTTTCTTTTGATGATTTCCCTGTTCGTCAGTTGCAGCTGCCCGCATCCCAGCGGAAGAAGCGCCTATGCGTCTGGCGATAGAGCCAGACACCGAAGAAAATGCCGAAGATCGTGAACACAGTCGGCGCCTGTCCCTGTCCGAACTGCACCAGCGCGATGCCGGGGCAGGAACCGGTGATCGCCCAGCCGATGCCGAACAGGATGCTTCCCGGGATCGTGCCGGGATGGAGCAGCTTCTTGGCCGGCGGCAGACCCTCCATCAGGAAATTGAAGAAGAGCATGGCAAACAGCACAGCTCCCGCGAAGGTCAGGAGCAGGCGCAGGTCGGCGAACAGGAACATCTTGTGAACCTCGCCAAAGTCGGTGAAGCCGATATAGCTCAGCACAATTCCCATGATCATGCCGAAAAGCCCGAGACGCAGGTGCTGCTGGAATGACGTGAGATTCATTTTGCGTACCCCTCGAGAATAAAGGAGATGACCACGGCGCTGCCGAAGAACGTGGCAGTGGCCAGCAGGCTTGCCGGCGCCAGGCGCGAAGTTCCGCTCAGGCCATGGCCTGATGTGCATCCGCCACCCATTTGCGTGCCGAAGCCGACCAGCGCTCCGCCCACCAGCAGTGTGATCCATGCACGCCAATCGCTGCCGAACAGACGTGCGTGTACGCTGCCGAGGTCAAAACGAACCTCGAAATGACCGCTGGCAATAGTGGCCAGAAAGCCACCCAGCATCATGGCCAGAAGAAAAGTCAGTTGCGCCGTCCAGCGCAGACCGGAGGCGGCTTGAATCCTTTTCGGAGCGGATACAGACGGCGTGAGACCCTGGCCAGCCATTGCCTGCGCGGTTTGTTGCTCGCCGAACTCCGCCAGAGTCGCGGCCAGCAGTGCGTTCTGCATGACCGCTGGCTGCGCGTGGAAAGCGGCCGCCGTATTCTCGCGTCGGCGTGCCTCGCGCCAGCCGACAATGCTGGCCCAGCTGCCCGATACGCCCAGCATGCGTCCGAGCATCAGCACGAAGACAACCGTTAGCCCACCCAGGGCCAAGGCACCTTGCCACCAACTCCAGTACTCGGTCATGCTGCCTCCTCGTGCTCCGGGTTCATTCAAGTGAACTCACATGTTGACGTTGCGATTATTGCGAACCGCGCAGGAACCCGAACAAGCCCTTCGAGCTCTTGGTCGTATCCGGTGTCTTGGGCGCAGCGTGTGGCCGAGCACTACCGGCCTTGGCGATCTTTAAAAGGTTCGCCGCCTCGACGTGGCCCATGCGCGCCGCCATTTCTCCGGCATTTTCTCCCAGAGTATTCATCGCATGGGTGTCGGCACCTTTCGCCAGAATAATGCGGATGATCTGCATGTTGCCGGTGCTGGCGGCGGCCATGAGCGGTGTCATGCCGTCGCTGTTCCGGATATTGATGTCGATTCCATTTTTGAGCAGCGACTCGACCATGGACACGCGCATCTTGAGGATGGCATTGAAGAGCGCGGTTGCGCCGTAATCGTTGCTGCTGCGCGGCATCTCGACCTTGGAGCCGTTCGGCAGGAGATTGAGGGGTACGGACTCACCGCGGAGCGACATCTGAAAGCGCAGGCAGCGATTGAAGTCGCCCTGGCAGTAGTGAGATTGCCACACCTGTAACGCCGGATTCAGGGCGAACTGGGCGAACAGTTCACAATGTTCAGTATGGGTGCAAGCCATGTAGACCCTCCTCAATTTCAGACCCGGACTGGAAATCATTGGGTACAGCGACCGGGTCAATGTATTTATGGAATTAGCAAAATTTATGCCTTGCCGTCCGGAGTTGGACTTAGCGCATTGATTGCAAACACCAATTCGGCGTTGTGGGCGGCAATATAAGGAAATGATGAAATGACACTTTGCGGCAGTTTTTCAGGCCTTAGTTGACCAGTACTGCATGTCTTGCTTGCCCGGTAAATCTCGTTAAGCAATCTGACGTTCTTCTACGTCTTCAGGAAAGCATAGAACTATACAAAACTACCGATCATCGGCGGCATCGGGGAGAGTGGCACACCGAGCGGCGAGCAGGATGAGAAATGCGCGCAGGCGGGGATGGATTCCGTCAGGTTCGTACTGGATATTTTCTGACTGAACTGGCCGCAGGCGCCGGGGGTATAGCAGAGTCAGCTACGATTGCAGCGCAGGCGCCGCCTAAAGACCCACGGCAACGGTGAGCATACCGATGGAGCCGTACTCGATTCCGTCAACGGGTAGCGAGAGCGCTTCGTCCTGGCCCTGTTGGGCAAGGATGTACAGCAGCGGGAGATAATGTTCGGGCGTGGGCACGCTGAGGCGCGCGTCTTGGCCGAGTGCTGCGTAGTCGATCAGCGCCTGGTGTTCGCGCGCCGCGAGATGCGTGCGCACTGTCTCGTTGAAGTGCGTTGCCCAGTCATACGGCCTGGCGTCCTCGGCCCACTGCATTCTCCCCAGGTTGTGCACCACGTTGCCGCTGCCGACGATCAGCACGCCTTCGTCGCGTAGCGGCGCGAGGCGTGTGCCGAGTTCGTAGTGGTAACGCGGCGGCTGGTTGGTATCGAGGCTCAGCTGTACGACCGGTATGTTCGCATCCGGGTACACATGCGCGAGCACCGACCAGGTGCCGTGGTCCAGCCCCCAGTCTTGATCCTGCTGCACCTCGCTAGGTGCGAGCAGCTCGCGCACTCGCGCCGCGAGCGCCGGGCTGCCCGGCGCCGGATACTGAACCTCGAACAGTTCTTGCGGGAAGCCGCCGAAGTCGTGAATGGTGCGCGGCTTGTCCATCGTGGTAACGGCCGTGCCGCGTGTCATCCAGTGGGCGGACACGGCGAGTATCGCCTTCGGCTGTGGCAGCGTTTCGCCGAGCCGGCGCCAGGCATCGGTGTAGCGGTTGCGCTCGAGCGTGTTCATCGGGCTGCCATGGCCGAAGAACACCGCCGGCAGGCGCGTCGCAGCGCCTGCCATCAGGAATCAATCCTGCCCATACGCCCGGACTGGTAATCGCGGAAGGCTTGCTCGATTTCCTCGCG
>Ga0209706_10002158_pt1 | contig 10965 bp, 9 predicted proteins | sample PPLLaktember2015_6_FD_187263 | JGI IMG/M metagenome (GOLD analysis project Ga0209706, IMG submission 187263) | Freshwater sediment microbial communities from Prairie Pothole Lake near Jamestown, North Dakota, USA - PPLs Lake P8 Core (1) Depth... | ecosystem: Environmental > Aquatic > Freshwater...
TCTTGGACTTGCGGACGGCGATGAGCAGGCCCCCGGACGTCTGGGGGTCGTAGAGGAGCGTTTCGAGGTCCTCGCCGGCGGACTTGTCGCGCTTGACGAAGGCGGCGGCGTACTCGCGGTTTCGCTCCACGGCGCCGGAGATGACCCCGGCGCGGATGAGGTCGAGGACGCCGGGGAAGACGGGGATGGAGGCGCCGTCGATCTCGATCTCGACGCCGCTCTGGACGGCCATCTCGGAGAGGTGTCCGGCCAGGCCGAAGCCCGTGATGTCGGTGGCCGTGGTGACGCCGGCCGCGGTCATGAGCTCGGCGGCGGCGCGGTTGAGGGCGCGCATGGAGAGCTCGGCGGCGGCGAGGCCGTCGGCGGGGGCGCGGCCGATCTGGCGGGCGAAGCTCAGCGTGCCCGTGCCGATGGGCTTGGTCAGGACGAGGAGGTCGCCGGGGCGGGCCTTGCTGTTGACGGTCATGCGGCGGGGATCGACGACGCCGGTCACGGCAAAGCCGAACTTGATCTCGCGGTCCTTGATGCTGTGGCCGCCGAGGAGGGCGACGCCGGCCTCGCGGAGCTTGTCGACCCCGCCCTGGAGCATGCGGTTCATGATCCGGGGCGAGAGCGTGTCGATGGGGAAGGCCACGATGGAGAGGGCGGTCAGCGGCTTGCCGCCCATGGCGTAGATGTCGCTGACGGAGTTGGCCGCGGCGATCTCGCCGAAGGCGTAGGGGTCGTCGACGACGGGCGTGAAGACGTCGACCGATTGAACGAGGGCCGTGCGGGGCGTGAGCCGGTAGACGCCGGCGTCGTCGCAGGTCTCGGAGGATACGAGGACGCGCGGGTCGACGACGCGGGGGAGGCCCGAGAGGGCCCGCTTGAGGTCCTCCTGGCCGATCTTGGAGGCGCAGCCGGCGTTCTCGACGAGGGTCGTCAGGGCGACATCCTCGGGAGCGTCCTCGAGGCGCTCGCCGGCGCAGAGGCAGACGTTCTTCTGTTTGAAGGTATCGCAGGGGCAGGGGTCCTTGGGGTTGCAGATGCAGTGGCCGAGGGCGATCGACCGCCCCATGACCCGCTTCCGCCGCTCAAAAAATGGGGACGTTTCTATTTTTTTCACGCTGGCTTGTCCGGCGGGCAGTTGCGGGGACGAAAAAAAATGGGGACGTTTCTATTTTTGAAATTAATGCATTTATTTTGAAAATAGAAGCGTCCCCATTTTCTCATTGCAGGGCTTCGAGGAGCGCCGGCTCGAGGAGGGCGTCCTCGCCGGGCTGGATGGTTCGGAGATCGAAGAGGACGGCGCCCTTGTGGATGCGGGCGAAGACCGGGGGTGTCCCGAGACGGAGGCGGCGAGCGATCTCTTCGGGAGAGACCGTGGTGAGCGAGCGGACGGCCAGGACCTTCGAGGGCAGCGTCTCGACCGGGACCGCGCCGCTCCCGACTTGGGAGGTGCCGTCCTCGACGGAAACCGTGATCGAGGCGGGGAGGGCCTTGCGCAGGGCGCCCGCGAGCACATCGGCCCGGCGGCCGAGCTCGTCGGGGGTTAGGGCGAGCATTCGGTAGATGGGGTGGCGCTCGGAGAGGGTGTCGGGGGCCAGGAAGAGCTTGAGGGTCGACTCGAGGGCGGCGAGCGTGAGCTTGCCGCAGCGGAAGGCCCGGGCGAGCGGGTTCTTGCGGATCTTCCGGATCCAGGCGGACGCGCCGACGATGATGCCGCTCTGGGGGCCGCCGATGAGCTTGTCGCCGCTGAAGCAGACGACATCGGCGCCGGCGCTGACGCTCGCCCGGACGAGGGGCTCGGTCGCCAGGCCGAAGCGGGCGAGATCGACGAGGGCGCCGCTGCCGAGGTCGTCGATGACGGGAATGCCGCGGGCGCGCCCCAGGGCGGTGAGCTCCTCGATCGAGGGCTCTTCGGCGAAGCCGACGATGCGGTAGTTGCTATGGTGGACGCGCAGGATGGCGCCGGTGGAGCCGCCGATGGCGGCCTCGTAATCGGCGAGGTGGGTCTTGTTGGTCGTGCCGACCTCGCGGAGGATGGCGCCGCTCGTGCCCATGACGTCGGGCATGCGGAATGAGCCTCCGATCTCGACGAGCTGGCCGCGAGAGACGATGACCTCTTTGCCGCTGGCGAGCGTGTTGAGGATGAGAACGGTCGCAGCGGCATTGTTGTTGGCGACGGTCGCGGCCTCGGCCCCGGTGAGCTCGCGGAGGAGCCCCTCGATATGGCGGTCGCGGGGGACGCGCTTGCCCGCATCGAGGTCGAGGGCGAGCGTCGAATAGCCGGAGGCGATGGCGGCGAGGGCGTCGCAGGCGGCGGAGGATAGGACGGCGCGGCCGAGACCCGAATGCATGATGACCCCGGTGGCGTTGACGGCCGGAGCCAACGAGGGGGCGAACTTCCGCTCGAGGCGGGAACGGAGCCGGTCGGTGATAGCTTGAGCCGAGCAATCGGGAATGGAAACAGGGGCGGGAGCGCTGCCGGTGCCGGTTTCAGGGGCTGCCGAGGCGATCGCCGCCCGCAGCTCGTCGAGGGCGTCACGCGCGGAGGCGACGACGGCCTCGCGTCCGAAGCGATCGATGAGCGGGCCGACCGCGGCCTCGGCGAGAAGCGAATCGAGGGAAGGGATCTTCCGGTAGGCGTTCGATTTCGTCGAATCGTTCATGGGGACCTGACCCGGGCCTACTATTTCTGGGGGGACTTGAAGCGGAGCGTGCCGAAGATCTCTGGATGGAGGTCGGCGGCGCCGCCCGCGGCCGTGACAGGCACAGCGATCTCGAAAGCGAGCTCCCTCGGGGGCAGGCATGATTCGTCGTTGCAGGCCTGGTAGCTCAGGGCGCCCTTGAGGACGCGCGGCCCGGAGGAGCATCCGGCCTTGGCTTTGACGAGCGCTCCCAGGACGACCTCTCCTTCGTAGACGATGAGCTCGGCTTCCGAGTACGAGAAGCGGGCCCGCCGGCCGCGCGGATAGAGGATCTCGATGACCTCGAAGTCCGGGTCCTGGTCGAAGACGAGTGCGGTCGGGATCATGAATTCGTCGATGGGAGCGTTATCGTTGATGTGGTAGCCGGCCCTGACCTTGAGGACGAGGGCGGCCTTGAAGGTTTCCCCCGCCTTCACGGCGTCCCGCGATATGAGGCCCTTGGCCTCGACGACCTGATCGTCTTCCTGAGCCGCGACGGCGGAGGGAAGAAAGAGCAGCGCCGCGGCGAGCATTGCCGATACAAACATCTTGTTCATTTCCAACAATTAGAGCCGTTTCAGCTGTTTTTGTCAATTAACCCGGATTATTCACGAGCCGAGGCGGCTGCAGATGCGAGGCGTCAAAGGGAGAAGCTGTACTCCGAGTACTGCGAACCCTTTGCAACGAAGCAGATGCGGCCGGATCGGCTTGCCCGAAGGGTAAAAACGCCGGCCTTGGGTCTTCTTGTCTTATTGAGAAAACCGGCGTTTTTATGAATAGTCCGGGTTAAATGAGGGCCCCCAAAATGGGGACGTTTCTATTTTCCCGCCTCCTTTCTTGGCCGTCCCCTCTTGAGACTGACGTTCTTTACTCCGAATTCCGTTTCCATTCTCTTGATGAATACGTCGGAGCCAAGATAGAGCTGCTTCCGGAGTCTTTCGGCGCTGATCATCCCCTCGTCGATAAACAGGCGCCTGTATGCCGCCTGGCGGCCCGCCTCGTCCTTCGCCAAGCCCATGAAGCTTGGATTTGGAGTGATAAGCGAATCATATAGGCCCTGCGCATAATATCGGTACGAGCTGAATTGAAAATCTTCAGGGTGCGTCACGATCTTGGCCCTGACCGGATTGAGCTCGATGTACTTGCCGCACTGAATGAGATAGCCCTCGGTATCGATGATGATGCCCTTGAATCGCCCCTGGAAGAGATGCCCGACATACTCATGCTTGTTCCGGAAGAGGCAATAATAGGCGAGAAAGACCTGTTTTAAGAACCGCGAAAGATCGCCATCCCGCTCGAGGCGGACAATCAAGTGAATGTGATTATCCATGAGGCAATAGTGATAGATGTGGACTCCGTTCAGCGCCTTCATCTTGTGGAGCAGACTGAGGAAATACAGTTTCTCTTCCAGGCAGGTGAAAAGGGGCTGCTTGTTGTTCCCGCGATTCATGACGTGCATGGGCAGGATAAACGAGATGATCCGGGCGCTTCTTGCCATTTGTGCCTCAATAAGAGGGACGAAGGAGCCGCGCAGGTCTTCTCAGGTGTTATGAGAAAATAATGGGAAAATAATGGGGACGTTTCTATTTTCAGAAAAAATGCATTAATTTAGAAAATAGAAGCGTCCCCATTTTCTATTTCCGGCGGTCCTTGCCGCCGGTCGCGCCTTTGACGCCCTCTTCGAAGGGCTCGGTCAGGATGGGCACGACCCAACCCTCGGGGCTTTCTTTATACGTCTCGATGTCTTCTCTCACGGCCAGGGGGTATTTCAGGGCCTCGGAATGCCTGTCGAGGTAGGCCCCGATCCCTTCCGTCTTCGGATAGGGGAACGTGATCCAGGCGCTGCGGTCGTAATAAACGCTCCCGGCCTTGACCGGCAGCATCCGCGTCTGGTTGTTCGTGGCGAAAGAATAGACGTAGCCTCGCGACACGTAAACCCACGGCCCGTTCTGGATGTAAATGAACGGCTGCTCGAGCGAGGCCAGCCCGCCGCCGAGGTTCGGGGTCGCCAGGTCGAGGTAAAGGGCCGCGAAGCCGATCCCTTTCCCCTCGTCGAAGAAGCTGACCCACGGCGTGTCGGGCCGAAGCACGGCCGCGTGGTCCGGATGCATCTTGGACGTGGCAAAATCCAGGATCTCCGTCCGCCCGCCCTCCTTGAACGCCGCCTTGGTGAAGACGGCCTTGTTGAACACGACCTCGGCGTCGCGCAGGGCCATGACGAATGTGTCCTTGCCGACCGTCGTGACCGATTCGACCATCACGACGGGCGACCCCGCGTAGAAATGATACCGGATGCCGATGTCGATGCCCTCGGGCTGGGGAAGCTTCCCCTTGAGGTTGAGCGAATAGAAGACCGGCCCGCCGACCTCCGTCGCCTCCGGGTCCGTCCAATCGGAGCTGTGGTACCAGGCGTGGGGCGGCGCGTAGACGTCCGGGTTCCAGTGGATGGCGCCGTTCGTCTCGAGCTTGTGCTCGAGCTTGATCCCCGTAGACTTCTCGACGATCTCGTAGATGACGCCGCTCGTCTCGTGAAGCACGATCCTGTAAAAGTCGTTCTCGATCGTCCGGCCGAGGCCCTTGCCTTTCGTCACGGCGAGGTCGGTCGCGTACATGGGCTTGGGCGCCGCCGGGTTGTCATAGAAGACGATGTACGTGGCCTTGGCCCCGGCCTCGACTTCGGCCAGGAAGGCGACGCTGAACGAGGTCGTCGGGTGGTAGCGAACGACCCGCTCGCCCGTCGCCGCGTCCTTTTCCTCGACGGACAGGATCTTCGGATCGTTCCATGTGACGACGTCATACACCTGGCTGGGGACCTCTTTATAGACGACGTCCTTTCCGTCCCTCTCCGCCTTGACCACCCGCACCTCGTCCGGCGAGCGCATGTAATCCGCCAGGATCCCCATCGTGGCGTGGATCGGATACCCTGTCCGTGCGAAGCCGTGCTCCTCCGACACGACGAGCGACATGTAGCTCTTCCAGGCCGGGTCCCAGTATCCCTTTCCGGCCGGAGCCGTACCCGACGCCTCGACGACCTGGATGTCACCCGATTCCGGCTCGAAGAGCTGGACCTTCACCTTCGTCTCGGTTTCGGGGCGCCAGATGGTCCGGGCCTTGATCTCCATGGCGAGCTTTCCTCCCGCCGCCATGACCGCCAGCTTGTCGACCTCGCGGCCGTGTTGATAAACGAGGAAATCCCTGACCCGCGCGCCGTCGACCTCGACCCGGTCGATGCTCCAAGCGGCGTCATCCAGACCGGCAGGGAGGGCGGGAAGCGCGAGCGCGAACTTGACGAAATACCACGGCTCACCCGCGACCGGATAGCCGAACTCCGGCCCCGCAGCGGCGGAGGAGGCGCTTGCGCCCGGTCGAGCGGTCGCGCCGCCGTCGCCCGCGCCCGTGGGCGCCTTGCCGCATCCCGGCATCAGTCCGAGGCCCACAACGACGCCCGCGACGCCCGCGAAAAATAGAAACGTCCCCATTTTTTTCATTGTCCCTCCCAATCGATCCTGGCGATGATCTTCGACAGCCCGAAGGCCGCGACGCCGCCCGCCGCGAGATAGGCCGCGCCCCTGGCCCAATCCATGAAGATGACCCGGCCCACCCCGAACAGCAGGCAAACGATCATGACGACGGCCAGCGCCCAGCCGGCGAACGGCGCCGCCCGGAGCTTATAGCTCTTTCCGTTGAGCTTCGCGATCGGACCCCACGCGCCGCCCGGCCGGACCTTCCGGTAGAACGCGAGGAGCTTCGTCTCGTCGTCGGGCTTGGTCACGAAGGTCGCCGTGATCCAGGCGGCGGTCGTCACGGCCACGATCAGCAGGATGCTCACGCCCCACGGATCGACGGCGAATCCCGCCCCCTCCAGCGCCCGTCCCAGCCCTCGCACGAGCGCGTTGTCCGGCACGATCTTTAGGTAGATCGCCGTCGCCGCCGACGCGCAGAGCGCCGCGATCTCCGACCAGGCGTTGATCCGCCACCAATACCAGCGCAGCAGCAGCACCAGCCCGATGCCCGCCGAGAGCTCCATGACCAGCTGCCAGCCCATCTTGACGCTGCCCAGGACGTAAGAGAAGCCGGCCCCGAGGAGCGCGATGACGAGCACGAGCACCCGGGACACCGCGACGTAGTGCTTCTCGCTAGCGGCCTTTCTCACGAACGGCCGGTAGAAATCGTTGAGCAGGAACGAGCCCGACAGGTTGAGGATCGATTCGATCGTCGACATGAACGCGGCGAAGAGCGAGGCGATGATGATGCCCGCGATCCCTTTCGGCACGAAGGCGATCATCCGCGGGTAGGCCGCCTCCATCTCGCCCGGCGCGGCCCCCGTCAAACCCGGGAAGACGACGATCGCCGCCAGGGCCGTCAGGATCCAGGGCCAGGGCCGGACCACGTAATTGGCGACGGTGAACCACAGCGTCCCCTTGACGGCGTGCCGCGGGTCCTTCGCCGCCAGGATCCTCTGCGCGCTCCAGCCGCCCCCGCCCGGCTCGGCGCCGGGGTAATAGACCGCCCACCACTGGACGAACAGCGCGACGAAGAAGGCCAGCGGCAGCGCTTTCCCGAGCGGCGGGAAGACCGAGAGGTAATCCTTGCCGTTCGTCGCCCCGATCGCCCTGACTGCGTCGACGAGCGCGCCGATGCCCCCCGCCTCCTCCACCGAGACGACCGAAAGGATGATCGACCCGGCCATGGCCACCCCGAAAAGGAGCATGTCGGTGGCCACGACGCCCCACAATCCGCTGAGCGTCGTGTAGAAGACGGTCAGCCCGAGGCAGATGGCCAGGGCCGTGATGCCGCTCGTGCCGAAGACCGTCTCGATGATCTTGACCATGGCCAGGGTCACCCAGCCGAAGGTGATGCACGAGACGGGGATGCCGAGGTAGAGGGCCTTGAAGCCGCGCAGGAACCGGGCCGGCCGCCCGGAATAGCGGATGTCGATGAACTCGACCTCGGTCACGACTTCGGCCCGCCGCCACAGATGGGCGAAGAACAGGACCGTGAGCGCCCCGCCGAGCATGAAGTTCCACCACAGCCAGTTGCCCGCGACGCCGTCCTTGACGACGATGCCCGTGACCGCGAGAGGCGTGTCGGACGAGAACGACGTGGCCACCATCGACGTCCCGAGCAGCCACCAGGGCAGGCTCCGGCCGCTCAGGAAGTACTCGGAGATGCTTTTCCCGGCCCGCTTCGAATAATAGAGCCCGATGGCGATCGATAAGGAGAGGTACCAGCCGATGAACAGCCAGTCGACCGCCGCGAGCTTCATGGGTTATCGCTTGGCCCGGAAGATGAGCGTGCCGACGACGAGGAACGCCGCTGCGAGCAGAAAGACCGTCAGCCGCTCGGCCGCCGTATCGCAGAAAAGGATCCCGAAAAGCGCGAGCGGCAGGCCGACGCCCCAGAACCCCAGGGACATCGGCCGGTATTCTTTTTTCAGTGGCTACTTCACCCTGGGGATGGCGTAGATGGGCACGCGGCTGTGGGCGATGACCTTCTCGGTCGTGCTGCCGAGGAAGAAGCGGGTCAGCCGTTTAACGGTCGTCGACATGACGATGAGATCGAAGTGCTTCGTGCCGGAATAATCGAGGATGCCTTCCCAGCCGTGCACGGCCTTGACGACGTCCTCGCCGATCTCGACGGCCTTGTGTTCCCGTTTCTTACGGGCCTGGAGCTTCTTGAGGACGGTGTCGAACATCTCGTCGGTCAGCCGGAAGTCGTGGCCGAAGAGCTCCAGGACATAGAGGAACATCAGGCTCGCGCCAAAGGTCTTGCCCAGCCGCCAGGCGTGGTCGCGCTCGATGTCCTCGGCGGCCGAGAAATCGGTCGGGACGAGGATCTTCTTGATCGGCTGGACTTTGGCGTCGGTCCCCTTGGTCACGAGCACGGGGACGCGGGCGCTCCGCAGGATCTGGTGGGTGACGCTGCCGATAAGGTTCAGCTCCTTCCCGGACGTGCCCTTCCGGCCGACGACGATGAGGTCAGCGCTTTCCTTCTTGGCCGTCTTGAGGATGATCTTGGCTGCCGAGCCCTCGGCGATGACGACCTTGGTCGGGCAGACGCCTCCGGTCTCGCACATGTGGTCGAGCTTGATCTTGGCCGAGACCTTACTGGCCTCGATCTGCCCGGCGAGCTCCGCCTGCGCTTCGGGCCAGGCCTCGTAGAGGGCCGGCGCGAAATCGGGGACGACGTGGAGGGCCGTCAGCTTGGCCTTGAAGGTCTTGGCGAAGAGATCGGCGTAGGCCAGGGCTTCCTTCGACTCGTCGGAGAAGTCCGTGGCCCAGAGGATGTGCTTGATGGGTTGCGTCATGAGGTTCCTCCTTCGCGAACGTTCGGGCGGCTCCCGTCGGGTCCGACGGAAGGCCCCCAGTTTACAACAAACTCAGTATTTCTGCCAGTCGGGCTTGTGCTCGTTGACCCACATGTAGTAGTCGGCCATCTTCAGGTCCGAGGCGGCGTCCTTGTCGAGGACGAGGATGGCCCGCGGGTGCATCTGGAGGATCGATCCGGGCACCATGGCCGTGACCGGCCCTTCGGCCGCGAGCGCGACGGACCGGGCCTTCTTCTTGCCGAAGGCCAGGAGCAGGCACATCTTGCTGTCCATGATCGTGCCCAGGCCCATCGTGAGGACGTGCGTCGGCACGCTCTCCTCGCCCCCGAACGCGTCGGCGGCGCCGCGGCGCGTCTCCTCGGTCAGGGTCTTGATCCGCGTCCGCGACGAGAGCGACGACGACGGCTCATTGAAGCCGATGTGGCCGTTCATGCCGATGCCCAGGAGCTGGACGTCGATGCCGCCGGCCGAGCGGATGGCCTGTTCGTACTTGCGGCAGGCCGCGGGGATATCCGGGGTCATGCCGTCGGGGATGTTGATCCTCTCCTTGGGCATGTTGATGTTGCTGAAGAGCTGGGCCCACATGTAGCTGTGGAACGAGGACGGGTGGGCCGGCGGGACGCCGACGTACTCGTCGAGGTTGAAGGCCGTGACGGCGCCGAAGTCGAGCCCCTCGTCCCGGTGCATGCGGACGAGGTTCCGGTAGAGCTGGAGCGGGGTGTTGCCGGTGGGCAAGCCGAGCACGGCGTGGGGCTTCTCGCGGACGGTGCGGGCGACGATGCGGGCCGCGAGCTCGCTGGCGTGCTGGCTGTCGGGCTGGATGATGATCTCCATGGGAACTCTCCTTCGGCGCGCTCAGCGCGTCTTGATCCAGTACTTCTTGATCTTCTCGTCGACCGATGTCCGGAACCTGTCGACGTGGCCGAGAACGAAGCGCCCGACGTCGAGCTTGTCGTCGCGGACGAGCGGCGTCAGGTCCATGGCGAACCAGAGCTGCTCGGCCTCGTCGGTCGCGTGCGATTGGAAATAGACGGCGTTGGCCCGGCGGCGTCCCACCGTGGCCAGGTCGTAGCGCTTGCCGCCTTCGACCTGGGAATCGTAGGCGCCGATGAGGCCCATGGACAGGTTCTCGCGGCGGCCGACGTCGAGCGGGACCTTGTCGTCGTCGTTCATCCAATCGAGGCCGCGCCAAACCTCGCAGCCGTAGACCGTCACCGGCCGCTCGCCGGGCTCGAGCTCGCGCATGGCGGCGATGGCCGTGAAGGCCACGGCCAGGTGCGTGTCGTGCTTGTCGGCCGGGTTGTGGGTGTAGACGACCTCGGGCCGGACGGCCTTGAGGACCTTGACCAGGTCGGCCCTCAGGCGGCCGGTGCCGACGTCCTTGACCTCGGCGCTCGTGTAGTTGAGCTGGACGAGGGCGCCATAGTTGCCGAGGATGGCCGCCTTCTCCTGCTCGCGGCGGCGGAGCGCGGCCATGTCCGCGTCGCTGAACGAGGCGTATTCGCCGGCCCGCGGCGAGCCGGCGCCGTCCGTGCACGTCACCGCGCCGAACCAGAGCTCCGGGCTCGAGAAGCACTTCTGGATGCCATGGAAGGCCATGATCTCGAGGTCGTCCTGGTGGGCGCCGATGCCGAGGTGGGTGACACGGCAGAACGCGCCCTCGGTTTCCTTCCCGTCGGGGATGAAGACGGAGGCGTCGGGCTTGAAGAACTTCATGAATGATCTCCTCTGATCTCGGGCAGGCTGGCCGCTGCGACCGCCTGGCCCACCCGCCGGCTCTTCTCGTCGAGCAGGTGGAGGCGGACCCGGGCTGCGGTCGCGGGGAATTCCGCGGCCAGGACTTCGGCGGCCTTGTCCATGATGATCTTCCCCCCCGCGCCCGACATGACCCGTCCGAGGACGAGGAGGTTCTTGAAGCTGTAGAAGACCTCGTACCAGGGGACGGTGAAGCCGAGAGTGACGCCGATC
>Ga0209706_10002160_pt1 | contig 10958 bp, 10 predicted proteins | sample PPLLaktember2015_6_FD_187263 | JGI IMG/M metagenome (GOLD analysis project Ga0209706, IMG submission 187263) | Freshwater sediment microbial communities from Prairie Pothole Lake near Jamestown, North Dakota, USA - PPLs Lake P8 Core (1) Depth... | ecosystem: Environmental > Aquatic > Freshwater...
AGCCAGGTAACCCGCGGTGACCGCGCCGTTCTCGATGTGCTTGCGGGCGCGGGCACGCAGGGTCTTGATGTCGGTGAGAGAGGGTTTGTTCGATGCGGCTTTGCGCAATCTCCATTGTCGTCGTGGAAATCAACCCAGCGCGGTATCCAGCATCATCATCACCACGAAGCCGACGATGATGCCGATGGTGGCGGCCTGCTCGTGGCCCTTGCGGTGGGTTTCGGGAATGATTTCGTGCGATACCACCCAGATCATTGCGCCCGCGGCGAAGCCCAGCCCGGCCGGATAGAGCGGAGCGAATCCGGAAGTGAGCGCGACGCCGACAATGGCGCCGAGCGGTTCGGCCAGGCCGGTCAGCGCGGCTGCGCCGGCAGCCTGCCATGGGGCATAGGCGATGGTGCGCAGTGCCACCGCGACGACCAGGCCTTCGGGAATATCCTGGATCGCGATGGCGGCAGCGAGCGGAATGCCCACCGACAGGTCGCCGCCGGAAAAACCGACCCCGATGGCCATACCTTCGGGGAAGTTATGCAGCGCGATGGCGAACACCATCAGCCATACGCGGCGCAGCTTCATCCAGTCGGGGCCGTGGCGGCCGGACTGGACATGCTCGTGCGGTATGGCTTTGTCGGCCAGTAGCAGGAACAGTGCGCCGAGCATCAGGCCGGTTGCGACCAGGCCGGCGCCGGCCGGCCTGCTGCCGAGGATGTCGCTGCCCGCGGCGATGCCGGGCAGGATGAGCGAGAAGCATGATGCCGCCATCATCACCCCGGCGCCGAAGCCGAGCATGATGTCTTCCCAGCGCGTCGAGAGGTGGCGGACAAACAGCGCGGGCAGGGCGCCCAGCGCGGTGGCGAGTGCGGCGACTGCGGAGCCGGCCAGTGCCTGCCCCATCGGGGTGTCGAGGCGGGTGCCACCCTGCGCCACCGCCACCCAGGCCAGCCCCGCCAGCAGGGCCACAGCCAGCACGCCACTGCCGCGTCTGGCCACCCGGGCGTGGCGCGGGTCGGACAGAAATGCCTGCAGGGGGTGGAAGGTGCTATTCATGCCTTCACTCTAGAACGTGTTGAGCCCAATTTTTCCGCATGATTCATTCACGAAACAGGGCGTCTCAATCCGGCATCTCCAGCGTCACCCCTTCGAGGCCGGCGCCGAGCAGGGCCAGCACGGCAAGCAGTTGGTTCCCCAGCAGATGGATCATGATTGTGCCCCTCGTCTGATTTAAAGATATTTGATGCGGCTGTGCACGTCGTCGATGTCTGTCGCCACATCGCGCAGCGTGGCGCCATCGTCGGTCGTGCCGACGATCACCGCGCGTCCCGATACCGGGACGAGGGTGTCGAGCTGGAAGCGCCCGGTGGTGCCGCGCAGGAAGCATTCCTCGTCGAAATAGAGTCGGTCCCCTGCCGTGCCGACGGCGTCGGACTCGATCGTGTCGTAGCCGATCAGGCTGGCGAGATCGGCATGGCTGGTGATGTCGATGGCCTCGATGGATCGGGTCTCGGGGTTGATCAGTAAAGCTCTCATTTGTCTTGCCTCATCGATAAAACAATCGGACACCCCCGCCCCGGTTGGGGCGGGGGGCTGGTCGACATACAAGCCTCAAGGTCACTCCCGCGCGATCACCCGAGGTCGAAGCGATCCAGGTTCATCACCTTGCTCCAGGCCGCCACGAAGTCCTTGACGAACTTCGCCTGCGCGTCCGAGCAGGCATAGGCTTCCGCCAGCGCCCGCAGCTGGGAATTCGAGCCGAAGATCAGATCGACGCGGGTGCCGGTCCACTTCTTTTCGCCGGACTTGCGATCGCGCCCTTCGAACACGTCCTTGTCGTCCGAGACCGCCTTCCACGCCGTGCCCATGTCAAGCAGGTTGACGAAGAAGTCGTTGGTGAGTGCCCCCGGCCGCGTGGTGAAGACCCCGTGCTGGGTCTGCCCGACGTTGGCGTCCAGCGCGCGCAAGCCACCCACGAGCACCGTCATTTCCGGTGCGGAGAGCTTCAGCAGCTGTGCCCCGTCGAGCAGCAGTTCCTCGGCCGAGACGGAGTACTTGCCCTTCAGGTAGTTGCGGAAGCCGTCGGCGATCGGTTCGAGCGCGGCGAAGGACTCCACGTCGGTCTGCGCCTGGGAGGCGTCCATGCGGCCCGGTGCGAACGGCACCGTCACGCTGACGCCAGCGCTTTTGGCGGCCTGCTCGACGCCGGCGCAACCCGCCAGCACGATGAAGTCGGCCAGCGAGACTTTCTTGCCGCCGGATTGCGCGCCGTTGAACTCGCCCTGGATGCCTTCGAGGGTTTTCGCACTTTGGCCAGTTGCGCCGGCTGGTTGGCTTCCCAGTCCTTCTGCGGCGCGAGACGAATGCGCGCGCCGTTCGCGCCGCCGCGCATGTCGGGGCCGCGGAAGGTGGACGCTGAGGCCCAGGCGGTCGAGACCAGTTCGGAAACCGCCAGCCCGGACGCCAGCACCCTGGCCTTGAGCGCGGCGACGTCCTGGTCGTCGATCAGGGGGTGGTCGACGGCGGGTATGGGGTCTTGCCAGAGCAGTTCTTCCTTGGGCACTTCAGGGCCGAAATAGCGCGAACGCGGGCCCATGTCGCGGTGCGTCAGCTTGAACCAGGCGCGGGCGAAGGCGTCGGCGAACGCTTGCGGATCCTGGTGGAAGCGCCGTGCGATCGGCTCATAGATCGGATCCATGCGCATCGCCAGGTCCGCGTCGGTCATGATGATCGGGACCTTTTTCGACGCATCGTGCGCGGCCGGGGCCGTGTTGCTGTCGGTCGCCTGCTTCGGCGTCCACTGATGGGCGCCCGCCGGGCTCTTGGACAATACCCAATCGTGGCCGAACAGCATGTCGAGATAGCTCATGTCCCACTGGGTCGGCGTCGGCGTCCACGAGCCTTCCAGGCCGCTGCTGATCGTGTCGCCCCCCTTGCCGCTGCCGAAGCTGCTCTTCCAGCCCAACCCCTGATGTTCGGTGGGCGCGGCTTCCGGCTCGGGCCCCACGTGCGTGGCAGGGCCTGCGCCGTGGCATTTGCCGAAGGTATGGCCGCCGCAGGTGAGGGCGACGGTTTCCTCGTCGTTCATCGCCATGCGCGCGAAGGTCTCGCGCACGTCGCGGCCGGATGCGAGCGTATCGGGCTGGCCGCCGGGGCCTTCCGGGTTCACATAAATCAGACCCATCTGCACCGCGGCGAGCGGGTTTTCGAGGTCGCGTTCGCCGGAATAGCGTGCCTTGTCGTCCAGCCACTTTTGCTCGTTGCCCCAGTAGACGTCGATTTCAGGCGCCCAGATGTCCTCGCGCCCGCCGCCGAAGCCGAAAGTCTTGAAGCCCATCGATTCCATGGCGACGTTGCCCGCGAGAATGATGAGGTCGGCCCAGGAGATTTTCCTGCCGTACTTCTGCTTGATCGGCCACAGCAGCCGGCGCGCCTTGTCGAGGTTGACGTTGTCGGGCCAGCTGTTGATCGGCGCAAAACGCTGGTTGCCGTGCCCGGCGCCGCCACGCCCGTCGCCGGTGCGGTAGGTGCCTGCGCTATGCCAGGCCATGCGGATGAAGAAAGGTCCGTAGTGCCCGTAGTCCGCCGGCCACCAGTCCTGCGAGTCGGTCATCAGGGCGGTGAGGTCCTGCTTCACGGCCGCCAGATCGAGGGTCTTGAATTCCTCGGCGTAGTTGAAGTCCTCGCCCATCGGGCTGGACGCCGGGGGGTGCTGGTGCAGTATTTCGAGGTGCAGCTGGTTCGGCCACCAGTCGTGGTTCGACGTACCGCTCCCAGCTTTGTGTACAAACGGACACTTGCTTTCAGACATGGCGCTTCTCCTATCGTTGGTCGACTTCACAGCAAAGCAGGTTGTATTTAAGACTATTGATGAATATTTGTTTTATGAATAATCTAGAATTGGTTAATTGATGAAATAGAACGGACGGCCATGACCCTGCAGGAACTCAAGTACCTGGTGGCGCTTGCGGACCACGGTCACTTCGGCCGCGCGGCCGAGGCCTGCTTCATCACGCAGTCGACGCTGTCCACGCAGATCAAGAAACTGGAGGATTTTCTGGGTGTGACGCTGTTCGACCGCAGCCTGAAGCGCGTCACGCCGACGCCCATTGGAAAAGAAATCCTGCAGGCGGCGCGCAACATCGTCGAGGAGGCCGAGCGCATCCGGGAACTGGCCAAGCACGCGCAGGACCCGATGGCGCGCACGCTCCACCTCGGCGTCATCCCCACGCTCGGGCCCTACTATTTGCCGCACGCGCTGACCCTGGTGCACAGGAAGCACCCCGGCCTGCGGATGCTGCTGCGCGAGGAAATGACGCCGCAGATCCTGGAGCATCTGGCCGACGGCAAGCTCGATGCCGGCCTGCTTGCGCTGCCGGTCACCGACGACAGCCTGCGCGTCGAGCCGCTGTTCTACGAGCCGTTCTATGCGGCGCTGCCGGCCGGACATCCGCTCGCCAGGCGCGACGTGCTGAAGGTGGCCGACATCATGAGCGAGAAGCTGCTGCTGCTCGACGAAGGCCACTGCCTGCGCGACCAGGCGCTCGACGTCTGCGGCACCGGGTCGCGCGGCCGCGAGGAAGTGCGCGCCACCAGTCTGGAAACGCTGCGGCAGATGGTAGGCATGGGCTTGGGGTTGACGCTGCTGCCGGCGCTGTCGGTGGATGCGGGGCCGCGCGTCAACAAAAAGGCCGTCGAGATCCGGCCCTTCAAGTCGCCGCCGCCGGGGCGCACCATCGCCCTGGCGTGGCGCAAGCGCGCGCCGTTTCCAGAGACCTTCGAGCAACTTGCCGCCACGCTCAAGGCCAGTCTGCCCGCCGACGTGGAGCCCGTCTGATGTCCGACCTCAACGACCCGCGCGTCTTTTTCGCCGCCGAACGCACGTTGATGGCGTGGACCCGCACCGGCCTCACGCTGATGGCGTTCGGCTTCGTGCTCGAACGCTTCGGCCTGTTTATGCATGTTCTGCGTCAGGACCCGAGTCACGCGGGCCGCGACCTGTCGTTCTGGATCGGCATCGCCTTCATCACGCTGGCCTTGTGGGTGATCGGATTTTCCATCGTGCAGTTCCGGCGCGTGCTCGCAAGCTTGAAGCCGGTCGAAATCCCTGAGCGCTACGGCACCTGGATGGGAATCGCGATGAGCCTGTCGGTCGTCGTGCTCGGTTTTGCGCTCCTGGTGTACCTGTTTTCGGAGTTGTAGGCGCAGATGGCTGTTCTTTCGATGTGCCTGACATACGGGAACGCTGAGCGTCAGGGAGGGGCTCGCCGAAATGGACGTTCCCGCCGCGCTTTTGGCGCCTGGATGAAGGAGGCGGCGGTGCGGGAAGACTCGTTTAGAATGCCTGCACCTTGAAGCTGGTCTTTCCTCCCCTGCTGCTCTGCTTCGCGTTGTGGCCGTTATCGGGCCAGGCGGCGTCGCTTGCCCTGCCCGGACAGCCAGGTACGTTCTGGCTGCAGTTCGACACGCTACCCGGGCAGCCGCAAGCATCAACAAGCAAAGCCGTCACCGTTCGTTTCGAGAGTCTCGCCGCGCTGACCGAGCATGCCCTGCGCGAGCGCCCCGAATCGAGGGCGGCGTGGCTCGGCATCCAGGCCGAGGCGGCGCGGCTGGATGCTGCGACCGCCGACAACTGGCCGACGCTGACCGGACAGCTCAGTTTCAGCCGCAGCCAGACGCTGTCGAGCTCCGGCACGACGAACCCCGCGCTCCATCGCTATGGGCCCAGCCTCAGCCTGGCCTATGTGCTCTACGATTTTGGCGTGCGTGCCGCCGGCATCGATGCCCAGCGCTATCAGCTTGTCGCCAGCCTGTTGAACAACAACCGTGCGTTGCTGGACGTGATCGCCGAACTCGAGGCAGCCTACTATGCACTGCTGAGTGCGCGGGCGCAGGTCGACGCGTTGGCGCAGCTGGAAATTTCCCTGCGCACCAGCCTCGATGCGGCTGAAGCCAGGTTTCAGGGCGGGCTGGTCTCGCGCGCCGACCAGTTGCGCGCGCGTGCCGCGCTGGCCGAAACGCAGGTTGCGCGCCAGGCGGCCGAGCGCGACCGGGCCAAGGCCGAGGTCGCCCTCAAACAGGCCGCCGGCATCGAACAGATGCGTCCGCTGGCGCTTGACTGGAAAACCACGCCGCCTGCAGCGTTGGAGGCGGCGAATCTGCTGGACGATCTGCTGGCCGAGGCGCAGCGCCAGCGCCCCGATCTGCACGCGCTGCAGGCTGCGGCGGCCAGCGCGCGTGCCGAGGCCGAGCGCGCGCGCGCGGCACGCTGGCCGAGTTTGTCGCTGGCGGCCAACAGCGGCCGTACCTTTTTCCTGGAGGACGAGCGGGATCCGGCCACCAGCTACAGCGTCGGCGTGAGCCTTTCGGTGCCGCTGTTCGACGGCGGCCGGCTGGCCGCCGAGGCGCGTGCCGCCGGGCGTGATGCGGAGCGTCTGCAAGCCGAAGTGGAGACGCAGCGCAGCCGGGTTGCGCGCGAGGTGGCCGACGCCTATCACGACGTGCGCACCGCGCAGGACCAGCGCGAGGGCATCGCCGTGCAGTTCGCCAGCGCCGACGAGTCGGCACGCGCCGCCGAGGCGAGATACACCGCCGGCGTCGGCAGCCTGCTCGAACTGTTGACTGCGCAGGCCGCGCTGGCGCGCGCCCAGCAAAGTGCCGCCCAGGCCGACAGCGACTGGCTGGCGGCGTTTTCCCGTTTGAACCATGCACTGGGCCGTTTGCCCGCCACCTCGTCCTCGACCCAACCATGAAACTACGCATCCTTGTCGCCCTGATCGTGCTGGCCCTGATTGCCGGCGTGGTGTACCGCATCCAGAATCAGGACGTAGACGGCGACAGAAAAGGCGGCGACCGCGCGCTCAGCGTCAAGACCGTTCCGGTGGCGGTGCGCGATTTTCCGCGGGTGATCGACCTGCCCGGCACACTGGAAGCGGCGCAGCAGGTCACCATCGTCGCCCAGGTCGGCGGCACGGTGCTGCAGCAGCACGTGCAGGAAGGCGACGCCGTGCGCGCCGGACAAGCGCTCTTCAGCCTGGATGCGCGGCCGGCGCAGGCGCGCATCGCGCAAAGCCAGGCCACCCTGACCGGGGCGCGCGCCGAGACCGCCGAGGCGGAAAAGAAGCTCGCGCGGCTGCAGCCGCTGATGCAGTCGGGCTACATCAGCCGCCAGGAATACGACGATGCGCGACTGGCGCTGGAAGCCGCGCGCGCACGCGCCGGTACGGCGCGCGCCGAACTTGACGCGGCGCAGCTCGAGGTCCAGTACGCACAGATCCGCGCGCCGATCGCCGGCCGCGTCGGCCGCATCGCGGTGCGGCCAGGCAGCCTGGTGCAGGCGAACGGCGAGCCGCTGACCACCCTGATTGCGCCCGGCGCGCTCGACGTGCGCGCCAGCGTCGCGCAGCAGGACTGGCCGCAACTGGCGGCGGCACGCGCGCAGGGCCCAGTGACGGCCGAGGTGTTCGAGGATATTGAGCGTACGGTCCAGGCGCACGGCGAACTGGTATTCGTCGACTCGCAGATCGACGCCACCACCGGCGCGGTGCCGATCAAGGTGCGGCTGAAGGGCACGCCGCCGGCCCTGCTGTCGGGGCAGGGCGCGCGGGTGCGTCTGTTGCTGGGGGTTGAGCCGAACGCCAAGGTGGTCCCCGAGGCGGCGCTGCAGCACGCGCAGGAAGGCGCCTACGTTTACGTCGTGCGCGACGGCAAGGCGGTGGTGCAGCCCGTGAAGCAGATACGCAGCCTGGACGGCGACGAGATGGTGGAGGGCGACTTGCGCGCCGGCGAGCCCGTGCTGGTCGAGATTCCGCAGCGGCTCAAGGCCGGCAGCGCGGTTAAGCTCGAAGGCGCGCGCGAATGAATCCGTCGCGGCTGTTCATCGAGCGTCCGGTTGCCACCTTGATGCTGGTGCTGGCGATGGCGCTGTTCGGCGCACTCGCCTACGTCCAGCTTCCGGTGAACGACCTGCCGCAGGTGGACTTCCCCACGCTGCGCATTTCCGCCTCCCTGCCCGGCGCCAACCCCGAAACCATGGCCAACACCGTGGCGACGCCGCTGGAAAGGCAGCTATCGACGGTGGCCGGGATCGAGTCGATGAGTTCGCAGTCAAGCCAGGGATCGACCAACATCACGCTGCAATTCGAGCTCGAGCGCGACATCGACGCCGCCGCGCAGGACGTGCAGACCGCGATTGCGCAGGCGGCGCGCAATCTGCCCGCCGGCATAGATCCGCCCCAGCTCAGAAAGATCAACCCGGCGGATTCGCCCATCCTGTATCTGGCGCTGTCGGCCGAGCGGCTGCCGCTGACCGAACTCGACGCCATCGCTGATTCGCGCGTGGCGCAGCGGCTGTCGAGCCTGTCCGGCGTGGCGCAGGTGCTGGTGTTCGGCTCGCAGAAATACGCGCTCAGGCTGTATCTCGACCCGGCCACACTGCAGCAGCGCGGACTGACCTTTGCCGACGTGATCCGGAAAGTCCAGGAAGCCAACGCCAACCTGCCGTCCGGCACGCTCGACGGCGCGACGCGCGCCTACACGGTGAAGGCGCCGGTGGCGCTCGCCAACGCGGCGGACTTCGGCGACATCATCGTGGCCTACCACGACGGCACCGCGCTGCGCGTGAAAGATCTCGGCCGCGCCGAGGACGGCGTCGAGGACGACAAGCGCAAGACCTGGTACAACGGCACCCGCGCCATCGTGTTGGCGGTGCAGCGCCAGCCGGGCGCGAACACGGTCGAGGTCGCCGACCGCATCCGCGCGATGCTGCCGCAGATCGAGGCGGAGCTGCCCGACGGCGTGCGCCTGCAGGTGCATTTCGACCGCTCGCGCTTCGTCAAGGATTCGATGCACGAGGTGAACTTCACGCTCGTTCTGGCATTGATTCTGGTGATCCTCGTCATCTTCGCCTTCCTGCACAACCTGCGCGCGACGCTGATCGCCGCGCTGGTGCTGCCAAGCTCCCTGCTGGGCACCTTCGCCTTCATGTACCTGATGGGCTACAGCCTCAACAACCTGTCGCTGATGGCGATCATCCTGGCGATCGGCTTCGTGGTCGACGATGCGGTGGTGGTGATCGAGAACATCGCGCGCCATCTCGAAATGGGCAAGCCCCGCATGCAGGCCGCGCTCGAAGGCGCCCAGGAGGTCGGCTTCACCGTCCTGTCGATGACGATCTCGCTTGCCGCCGTGTTCCTGCCCATCCTGTTCATGGGCGGCATGATCGGGCGCCTGTTCCAGGAATTCGCGGTCAGCATCGGCGTTGCCGTCCTGCTGTCCGGCGTGGTGGCGCTCACGCTCACCCCCATGCTGTGCGCGCGTGCGCTGGTCCACCAACCGCTCAGCAATCCCGTGTCGCGCCTGTTCGACGCCGGCTTCAATCGTTTCCGTGACTTTTACGGCGACACCCTGCGCGCGTCGATGCGCCATCGCGGCGGCATGCTGCTGCTGTCGGCGGCGGTGTTTGGCGCGATGGTCTGGCTGGCCGGGCAGGTCACGCAGGGCTTCATCCCGCGCGTCGACTCCGGCATGATTTTCGCCAGCGTGCGCTATCCGGAAGGCATTCCGTTCGAGGAACTCTCCCGGCGCCAGCAGCAGCTCGCCGCCATCGTGCAGCAACACCCGGCGGTCGAGGGCCTGATGTCGTCGGCGGGGCAGGGCGGGGGCGGCGTCACCGGCGGCAACGTCGGCCGGCTCGTGATCCGCCTGACGCCGCGCGACACCCGTATCAGCGCGGACGAAGTGATCGACGAACTGCGCGTAACCACCCGCAAGGTCAGCGGCGTCAACGTCACGCTGCAAAATCCGGCCTCGATCAACGTCGGCGCCCTGATTTCCAGCAGCGACTATCAGCTGACGCTGACCGCCGGCGATTTCGACGCGCTGAAGGCCGCCTCGGCCGCCGTTGAAAAACGGCTGGAATCGGTGCCGCTGATCGAAGATGTCGACAGCAACCTGGAACTGCGCAACCCCGAGCTGCGCGTCAGCCTCGACCCGATCGAGGCGGCGCGCCTCGGCGTCACTGCGCAGCAGGTTCAGCAGACCCTGTACGATGCGCTGGGCGGACGCCGCATCAGCGAAATCTACGGCGCCAGCGACCAGTATGTGGTGAGCGTCAAGGCGCTGCCGGAAGCGCAGCTGAACCCAGCCATCATCGGTCAGCTGCCGCTGCAGACCGCGTCGGGCGGGCTCACCCGGCTGGACGCGGTGGCGCAGGTGGAAGCGGGCGTCGGCCCGATCGCGGTGCATCACTACGGCCAGCAGCCCGCCGTCACGCTGTCGTTCAACCTCGCGCCGGGCGCCTCGCTCGATGCCGCGCTCGCCGCCGCGCTGGAGGCGGCGAGGGAAGTGGTGCCGGCGGACGTGGCGCTGCAGCTCACCGGTGCCGCGCAGAAATTCCAGGAATCCACCGTGCAGCTGCCGCTGCTGCTGCTGTTCACCGTCGTCGTCATCTACATGGTGCTGGCGGTGCTGTACGAGCACCTCGGCCATCCGCTCACCATCCTCACCGCGCTGCCGCTGGCGGGCGCAGGCGCCTTGCTGGTGCTGCTCCTGATGAACGAGGAGCTCAACATCTTCAGCTTCGTCGGCATCATCCTGCTGGTCGGCCTGGTGAAGAAGAACGGCATCATGATGATCGACTTCGCGCTGACCCGGCAGCGCGCCGGCAAGAGCGCCGAGGACGCCATCGTCGAGGCCTGCCTGGTGCGTCTGCGGCCGATCATGATGACCACCTTTGCCGCCATTTTCGCCACGCTGCCGATCGCCATCGGCTTCGGCGCCGGCGGCGAGGCGCGCCGCCCGCTCGGCATCGCCGTGGTCGGCGGCCTGCTGTTCTCGCAGTTCCTCACGCTCTACATCACGCCCACCTTCTACGTCAGCATGGCGCGGATGGAAGCGGCGCTCAGACGCTGGCGCGCGCGCGCGTGATTCAGATCATCCAGGCCAGCGCGGCGAAACGCGCCAGCTTG
>Ga0209706_10002165_pt1 | contig 10946 bp, 9 predicted proteins | sample PPLLaktember2015_6_FD_187263 | JGI IMG/M metagenome (GOLD analysis project Ga0209706, IMG submission 187263) | Freshwater sediment microbial communities from Prairie Pothole Lake near Jamestown, North Dakota, USA - PPLs Lake P8 Core (1) Depth... | ecosystem: Environmental > Aquatic > Freshwater...
GAGGATGACCGCCCTCAAGCCGCGCTCCCGTACCGCCCGCTCGACGATGTCCTGGCCCCGGCGCTTGGAGGCCATGTAGAGGATGTCGGGCGGCCAGTTGAACGGCGTCGATTCGCCGCCCGGCGCCCCGTCCTCGCGGAATCCGATCGCGCCGACGCTCGAGATGTGGACCAGGCGTTCGACGCCGGCGGCGAGCGAGGCCTCGACGACCGCTCGGGCGCCGTCTTCGTTGACCGCTTTGAGCCTTTCCGCGTCCCCTTTCCAATAGGAGATGAGGCCGGCCATGTGGACGACATGACTGTGTCCGGCCACGGCCGCCCTCACCGAGGACGGGTCGGCGATGTCCCCTTCGAACGTCCGCACTCCCGCGTCCCGCCAGGTCGCGGGGATCGTGTCGCCCCGGAGCACGAAAGCGTCGACGGCCGCGGCGCCCCATCGCGCGATGAGCTCGGGCATGAGGACCGCGCCGGCGAACCCGGTCGCCCCTGTGACGAGGACCTTCACGGCCGGCCCGGCCTCCGGCGTAAATAGAGGAAGGTGTCCGTGGCGATCCCGGTGGCCGCGTGGAGGACGAGCGTGTAGACGAAGGACCCGGTGACATAGGCTATGAGGCCGAAGGCCAGCCCGGCGCCGGCCGCCGCGAAGACCTCCGCATCCGGATGCCCGGCATGGAGCAGCGTCGAGACAGCCGTCTGCACGGCCAAGGCCGGGACGAGCCCGATCGCCGGGACAAGAGGCAGGAAGAGCGCGCCCCTGAAGACGGATTCCCACGGGAGATAATAAAGGGCCAGATAGGCCGTCTCGTATCTTATGAAGGTCCGCGCGTCGGCGCAGGCGGCCTTGGCGAACGGGTACATCTCGTCCATGGCCGGAGCGCGGGAGCCGATGGAACCGGCCAGGACCGCGAGCGGCAGCCCGGCGAGCGTCAGGCCCGCGCCCAGACCCGCTCGGCCAAAGGTCCATCCGAATGACGTCAGCGTCTCGATAGGACGCACGGACGTCAGAACGACGAGGAGGACGGGGAAGGCGAGAAGAAGCACGAAAAAAGCCGCGAAATACATGCGCACGGCCTTGAGCTCGTCCCGTGTCTTCCTGAGGCTTCTGAAATGGAGGACCGTGACCAGAAGCGTCAGGGCCAGGACGATCTCGAGATAGACCAGCGCCATCGTGGGGCCGCCGGGGCCCTCCGCCAGCTCAAGCCAGGCGGCCATGCGCCCTCTCTTCCTTGTACCAGGCCACGATCTCGGCGAACTGCCGCGCGGCATCGTCGTCGGGCTCGTAGCCCAGGTCGGCGATCGTCCTCGAGATGTCGTAGGTCGTCTCCGAGGTGATGCGCCGGACCCGGTAATAGTTGATCTCGCTCTCGAAACGGGGGAGAACGGCCTTCGCCGCGCCCGAGAGGGCCGCTAGGGCCCTGGCGACGATGACGGGCACGTACGTCCGCTGCTTCCTTCCCAGCCCGCCCTGCAGGGCGTGCAGGAAATCACCCCATTTGGGCAGGACGCGGTTCGTCACCGTGTAGGCCCGGCCTTCGATCCCCGGCGTGACGAGGGCCAGCTCAGCGGCCCGGCACAGGTTCCCGACGTAGCAGTATCCGAAGCGCCAGCGCCCGCGGCCCGCGACGAGAGGAATGCCCTGCTCGCAGCTCTGCATGAGCCTGGCGCTCGTGACCCGGTCGTTCGGCCCGAACACATCGCCGGGACGGAGGATGACGACCGGGAATCCGCGTGTCGCGTGCTGATCGCGGAGCTCGTTCTCCGTCCGGATCTTGTGCCGCACGTAAGGCATGAAGGCCGCGGTGCGGCCCGGCCGCTCCTCCGAGATATCGCGCCCGTCGAAGCCGAGGGTCAGTGCCGTCGAGATGTAGACGAAGCGCCGCAGGGGCGCCCCGGACGCACGGATCTGGCGCACGAAGCTCCGGGTCATGTCGAAGATGTTCCGGCTGCACTCCTCGTCCCCCGCCGTGTCCGAGACGAGGGAGGCCGAGTGGACGATGTGGGTCGTCCCGGCCGGCAGGTCGATGCGCTCGGAGAAGCGGAGGTCGCCCTTGATGAGCCCGACGTCGAGGCCTTCGAGGAAATGGAGGTCCGAAGATTCCCGGACGAGGGCGTCGACCTCCCAGCCTCGGCCGCGGAACCAGCGGCAAAGGTTGGAGCCGATGAAGCCGTTGGCGCCCGTGACGAGGACCCGGCTCATTGCGCCGCTCCCGGGACGGTGGCCGGCCGCCCCTCCCAGGCCCGCCGGATGGCCGGCGCCGCGAGGATGACGATGATGCCTGTGGCGATGCCGGCGATCGTGTCCGAGAGATAATGGAAGCGGCCGTAAACCGTCGACGCGTAGAGCGAGAGGATGATGGGGGCCAGCAAGTGGAAGCCGCGCCGCGTGTACTTCAAGGCCATGAACCACATGACCGTGGCCACGGCGCAGTGCGGACTGGGGATGGAGCCGCCCGCCTGATGGATGTTGGCCCGGATCCACTCGGCGATGACGCCGAAAACCCCGGCCGTCAGGGGCTCCGTCAGGAGCGCGCGCACCTTCTCCCAATGCATCGGGCTGGCCACCGGAAAGAGGATGAAGCCCAGGCCGCAGGCAAGGTTGACCAGGCTCAGCTGGAACAGGTAGTCCTCATTGGCCTCCTCGCCGCGCCTGAAAAAAATGACTGCGCCGAGGACGGGGTAGATGACGATGTAGAAGACGTAGACGAAGAACATCCATTCCGAAAGCGGGATGGTGTAGAACTTCTGGACGGCGACGACGGGCTGGAAGCCGAAGAGCGCCTGTTCCCACGCCAGGACGCGGTCGTCTTGCCACGGCAGGAAGACGAGCTGGATCTCGTTGGCCGCCCTGTAGACCTGAAGGAAGGTCAGCTGCACGGCGGCGGTCCGCAAAACGAAGCGGGGCCAGGGCCGGCGAAGTCGGGCCATCGCCGCGAGCGAGGCCATGTAGAGAACGATGAAGAGGAGGCCGATGCCGACGACGGTGAGGGGATGGGGGATGCGCCGGTGGAAGACAGCGGCCATAACGGTGAAGAGAACGAGTCCGCCGAGGGTGACGACATCGGTCAGGCCGATCTCCAGACCGGCCACGACCCAGCGCCGCGACTTCATCGGGCCCCCGCTCCCTTGCGCGCCCCGCCGCGGCCGTTCTTGTCATCGAACGCCCGGACGGCCCGCCGCGCCGCATCGCGCATCGTGGACCGGGGACAGAATCCCAGCTCGCGGCAGATCTTCGATCCGTCGTAGATCCAGAAATCGTCCCTCCCGGCCCGGACGATATCGCGGGTCAGGGCGGGCGGGCGGCCGCTCAACCGGGACGATGCCTCGGCCAGCCGCGCGGCCAGGACCTGGGCGCCGAAGGGGACGCGAAGCCTGACCCGGCCGAGCCCGAGCTCCTCGGCCAAAGCCGCCGTGATCTCCGGCCAGGAGTAGGACCGGCCGTCCGTGACATAGTAGGTCTGGCCGATGCCCCGGACGTCCGCGGCGGCGAGGATGAGGGCCTCGACGAGGTCGTCGACGTCGACGAGGCTCGTGCGCGGTCTCTCATCGCCGACGTCGGGCGCGACCCTTTTTTTGAGGAGCGCGATGGCCCGCTCCAGCTCTTTCGAGCCCGGCCCGAGGACGTTCGGCGGCCTGACGATCGTCACGGGCAGGCGGTCCGAGGCCTCCAGGACGATGCGCTCGGCGGCCAGCTTGCTGCGGCCGTAGGCCGAAACGGGGCAGGGGGGGTCGGTCTCGGTCCCCGGCTTGTCCGGTCCGCTCGGCCCGGCGGCGGCGATGCTGGAGACGAGGACGAAGCGCTCGACCTTCGTCGCCGCGCGGAGGCAGGCCTCGACGAGGAGCCGCGTCCCTTCGACATTGGCCGCTTCAAAGGCCGTCTTGCGGGCCGCCTGGACGACCCCGGCAAGATGGAAGACATGGTCCCGTTCCGCCAGGGCGGCGTCGAGGGAGGACGGATCGCCGAGGTCCCCGACGACGAGCCTGACGGATCTTCCCTCGAGAGGACGCGTGTCGCTCGTCCGGCGGACGAGGCCGACGACGTCGTGGCCGCGATGGGCCAGGGTCGACGCCAGCCGCCGTCCGATGAACCCGCTGGCCCCCGTGACCAGGGCTTTCATGATCCGGAATCCACGGCGCGGCCTCCCTCAGCCTTCGGGGCCTCCCGATTCTAACAAAAGTCGGTGGGGGAATAAAGCGAGGTTCAGGCGCCGGCGGCGGCCGCGTGAACGACCATCGCGGATTCCGTCTTCGTCGGCGTCTTGACGAGGATGCCCCGGCTCTCCAAGGCGAACCCGCCGCGGGCGGCGATCAGGTCGCGGGCCTCCGTCAGCCAGGAGTCGATGCCGGCGAAATCGGGATGGTGCCGCTCGTTATTGTCGATGGGATAGAGGATGTTCTTGGCGGCCCAGTAATCGAGGGCGACGGGGTCCTGGCCGGCGACGATCGCATTGGAGCGATGCGTGGCCGAGGCCGGATAGCCGGTGAGCGCCCCGTGAGAGACCCAGATGGCGTCGATGATGTTGAGAACGGGGGTATGGACGGAGACCATCATCTTGCCGCAGGTCTCGCCGAGCCCGCCGTAGTGGCGGAAGCTCGATTGGCCGTCCAGCATCGAGACCAGTCCGTAGACGTGTTTGAGGGCCCCGGTGATCTCCGAGCCGCCCGCGTCGTGGTGCTTGAGGACCGGGACGTTGATGAGCTTGAGGTTCGCGCCGTAGGCCGTCCCGTTCCAGATCCCTTCCTTGAGCTCGACGCGGCGGCCCCCGGCCGTCGTAAAGCAGGGATAGGAGACGTTCTCGAAGGCCCGGTAGCCGTTCGTCGCGTGCTCACCGGCACCGATGAAGGTCCCCCGGATGGGGTCGAGGAGGAACGCGGAGACGCGGGGATCGTGAAAGAGGCTGTTGACGAGCCAGAGAAAGGAGTGGCTTTCGTCCTGGGCGTTGGCGTGCACGGCGCTGTTCCCGTAGGAGTTCGACGTGTCGCAGTTCAGGCTGCCGCTGCCCTGGCCGTTCTCGATGATGACCACCTCGCCCTGGAATCCGTCGGGGTGGTCGAGGATGCGCTGGACGAGGCCGCGGACGAGGTCCGTGTTTGTGCAGCCGCGGTACTTCCATTGGGCGTTGACCTTGATCAGGACGACGTCTTCCGCGGCGATGAGGCCGTTCGTCCCGTTCTCCGCGCCCGGGACGGAGGTGCGGTAGAACTTGAGCCCCTTATCGCCCATAAGACCGAGAAGCGTATCGATCCCGGCGTGACGGTTCCCCGTCGTGAAGGCGTTGGCGGGGATGCCGCTGACATGGAACACGGCATTCCGGGTATCGGCCGGATCGCCGGGCGTGTCCGTCGTCTGGCAACCCGCAAAGGGCAGGGCCGCCGCCCCGGCCACCGCCAGCTTGACGAAGTTGCGTCGCCTCATGTCGTCCTATCCTTCCTGGTGTTTAGTCGCGCGACCTCCATGATAGCACATCGGGCGGATATGACGGGCGGGAGAAGGGCGGTTCGGCCCCCAACTGGGAGGCGTACTGCCGGAGAGGGGAGCCGACAGGGGGAGAATGGGGGAGGAGGGATCGAGGCTCTTAGAATACCGCGTTGACCTTCCGGCCCGTGGCGCGCAGCAGCTGACGCGCTCCGGTCACAGGGGCCAGACGGACGACGACCTCGATCTCGGTCCCCGGTTGCCATTGAGGCCCGCCTCGGGCGACTTTTTGAAGCTGGTCCAGGCGGTTAAGGGAGGGGGGGCCGGCCTCTTCGGTAAAATCCCCTTCCCAGATCTCATCGCCGGCGATCACCCAGACCTTATCGGCATCGAGGCCGAACGGATATGGCTGGCCGTCTTCGGCGGTTATCAGACAACCGGCGATGAGGCCTGATCCTCCTGCGGGGCCCCCTGGCATGAAATCGCGATAAACGAACGGCTCCAAGGTCATGATCCTCGAGCCGATGGAGACCTTTAGCGGCGCCGCCAGCAGGTTCTCCAACGAAGGGACTGTCGGTCCCTGGCATCCCGCCATAAGGGCGGCGATCGCGGCAAGAACGAGGCCCTTGGATCTCATGGCCATTCCTCCCTTATAGGAGAGCTTCGCAAACGGTTGCTTTATCCTAAAAATAGCAGGTTTCATGCCAGGAGCTTGTCTATATTATATGATTATTTATGAACGACTTACATATCATTCCGGATGGATAGGCCTGCATTTTATTGGATTCATCCAAATTTTGGGATTTTCCCCTGTTTCAGCCTGATTTTCTGCCAGATGTCGTGTTGACGTGAACGGGAGGCCGTGGGATAATAGCCAAAACATGAAAAAGGGCGCGGTCCTCGCTTTCATAGTGCTTTTCGCCGTCTGCATGTTACATTTCTATTTCGAAGAGGACCATTGCCCCGTCCACTGCACGACCCGAGGCGGGGGTTTCGGCCACGTCCATCCCCATCATGCCGGTGCTTCGGTTTGCCTCTGTTTCTGGTCTTCGCTCGCCGGTCCAGAGACCGACGATTTCCAACCCGCCGGCGCGCTTCTGACCGTGCTGGCGCCCCCGGCCGCTGTCCCCATCATCATGATGGCCGCCGCGGACATCACGCCCCCTCCCAGATCCTTCCCCGTCTAGGCCTCGTCCCGGTTTCCGCCCCGACGCCCTGACAAGGAGGATTGCCATGCCGGTCAAAAGACCGTTCGTTCTCGCCGTTGCCGCGGCCATCATCATCATGATCACGGCCCTTTCGGCCCAGGAAAGCGGCCTCACCGTCGATCAAGCCGTCGAGATCGCCCTGACCCGGAATCCGGAAGTCCTGGCGGCCATGACGCGGGTCGACGCCGCGCGGGGCCGGACTCTCCAGCTGAGGTCCCGCCCCGAGCCCCAAGTCCAGGCCAGCGTCGAGGGTGTGCCCATCCCCGGCCTCAGGAAGGAAGGCGACCAGACCGAGATCCACCTCGGCATCGAACAGGCCTTCGAGTATCCCGGGAAGCGCGCTCTGCGGACCGACATCGGCCGGACCGGAGAGGATATGGCCGCGGCCGAGCTCGATCGGGTCCGGGTGCTCCTCGCGGCCAGGGTCAAGAGAGCCTACTGGACCGCGGCCTTCGCCGGCGGCGCTGCCGAGGCCCTCGAGCGCTCGATCGGCCGGCTCGACGCCCTCCTCGAAGACCTGCAGTCGAAGTACCGGACCGGCGCGGCCGCGTACGCCGACGTGCTGAGGGCCCGCGCCGAAAAAGCCCGGCTGAGGAACCAGGTCCTCGAGCAGGCCAAGGAAAAGCGTACGGCCGAGCTCGAGCTCGACCAGCTCCTGGGGCGCGACCCCGGCGCGCCCATCGCGCTGCTGAGCCCGCTGCCGTTCGTTCCTTTGGCGGTTGACACGGCGTCGCTTCTCGAGCGGGCCCGGACGACCCTGCCGTCGTTCCGGCTCTCGGCCCTGGGCATGGAGCAGGCCGCTTCCGTCGTGAAGCTGGCCGATCTCAGCCGGCGCCCCGATTTCCTGGCCGGCTTCCTCCTTCCGAGCGTCCGTCCCAACGCCTGGGGCGTTTCGTTCGGGCTGACCATGCCCTTCCTCAGGCCCGGCCGGGCCAGGGGCGAGCGCATGGAGGCCGCCGCCGACGCCGAGGCCGTCCGGCTCCGCGCCGAGGCCCTCGACCGGCGTGTCCGGACGGCGATCGAAAGCGCCTTCGTCGCCGCCAAATCGGCCGAGGAACAGGTCCTCGTCTACGAGAAGGGCCTGCTCCAGGAGCTCGAGGACGAGCTCGGCATCCAGCTCGAGTACTTCCGCTACGGCAAGACCGAAGCGTTCGGCCTCCTCGACCTCCACCGGACCTACGTCCTGGCCCAGGTCGAGCACCTGCGCGCCCTGCTCATCTACAACCTCGCCCTGGCCGACCTCGAAGTCGCCGGCGAATCCATGGACTGATGGAGAATCGCATGAAGACGTTTTCCCGATATCTTCTCTGGGCCGCCCTGCCGGCCCTCATCCTCTTCGCGGGCTGCCGCGCTAAGAACAACCCCGAGGCCGAACACGCGGCCGAGATCGCCGCGCATGAAGCCGAGGCCCCGGCGTCCGTGACGCTGACGGACAAGGCCGTCGCGGCGGCGGATATCAAGACGGAGGTCGTGGCCGTGCGGTCCGTCGCGCGGCGGACCAAGGCCGCGGGCGAGCTCGAATGGAACGCGCGCCGCGTCGTCCATCTCACGGCCCGGACCCCGGGCCGCCTCGAACGCGTCCTGGCCGTCGAGGGCGACCGCGTCCGCGAAGGCCAGCTCCTGGCCGAGCTCTACAGCCCGGATTACCTGACCGTTCAGGCCGAGTACATCCAGGCGGGGGCCAGGGCCCGGCGCCTTGCCGGCAAGGAGGGCGAGGAAGCGCCGGCCCGCGACTTCCTGGCCGGGGCCAGGGAACGCCTCGTGCTCCTGGGCGTCACGGCCTCCGAGATCGAGACGCTCGATGCCCGGGCCGTGCCCAAGCCGCTGCTCGCCGTGCGGGCGCCGCTTTCCGGCACCGTCCTCGAAAGCGGGGTCGTCTCCGGCGACGCCGTCGAGCTCGGGACGAGCCTCTTCAGGCTGGCCGACCCGTCGACGCTCTGGGCCTGCCTCCACATCCAGGAAAAGGACCTGGCGGCGGTGAAAGTAGGGACGGACGTCGTGCTGAAGACCCAGGCCTACCCCGGCGAGGAGTTCCGCGGCCGGCTCTCCCTCGTCGGCGACGTCATCGAACCGGCGACCCGGACGATCGAGGGCCGGGTCGAGGTCCCCAATCCGTCCGGCAGGCTCAAAGCGGGGATGTACGTCGACGCGTCGGTAGCGGCCGCGGGGGAAAGGCCCGCCATCGCGGTGCCAGAAGCCGCGGTCCAAGACGACGAAGGACATGCGGTCGTCTTCGTCAAGACGGGGGAGAGGACCTTCACCCGGCGCGAGGTCGAGGCCGGGGAGCCGTTCGCCGGGTACGTCGAGATCCTCAGCGGCCTCGAGGAGGGGGAGATCGTCGTCACGTCGGGAGGCTTCCTCCTGAAATCCGAGCTGCGCAAGGGCGGGCTGGAGGACGAACATGGGCATGATTGAACGCCTTGTCGAGGGGTCGCTCCGCAAGAGGGCCTTCGTCGTCATCGGCGTTCTCTTCCTCATCGCCCTTGGCGCCTGGTCCGTTCTGACCATCTCCATCGACGCCTTCCCCGACGTCACCAACATCCAGGTCGAAGTCCTGTCCGCCGCCCCGGGCATGTCGCCTCCCGAAGTCGAGCGGTTCGTCACGTATCCCATCGAGATCGTGATGCGCGGCCTGCCCCGGCTCGACCAGGTCCGGTCGATCTCAAAGGCGGGGCTGTCGGTCGTCACGATCGTCTTCGAGGACGGCGTCGATATCTATTTCGCCCGCCAGCTCGTCCTCGAGCGGCTGATCGAAGCCAGGGAGCGCGTCCCCGAGGGCACGGAGATCGCCATGGGGCCCGTTTCCACGGCCATGGGCGAGATCTATCAGTACACCCTCCTCGGGGACCTGCCGGCCGGGATGAGCATGAAGGAGTACCTGACCCAGGTCCGGACCGTTCAGGATTGGATCCTGGCCCCCCTGCTCAAGTCCGTGCCCGGCGTCAACGAGATCAACTCTTTCGGCGGCTACATCAAACAGTACCATGTCACCGTGGACCCGGAGAAGCTCCACGCTTACGACCTCACCCTCGGAGATATCGGCGAGGAGCTCCGCCGGAACAACCTCAACGTCGGAGGCAACATCCTGGAGCGCGACGAGCGGCAGTTCCTGGTCCGGGGGATCGGCCTGCTCCAGAACGTCGCCGACATCGGCGCCGTGGCCCTGAAGACGGAGGCGGGCGTGCCCGTGCTCCTAAGAGACGTGGCCGGTATCGAGTCCGGTCAGGCCGTCCGCCAGGGTGGCGCGGTCAAGGACGGGAAGGGCGAGGTCGTCGGCGCCGTGGTCATGATGCTCCGCGGCGCCAACGGGCGGGCGGTCGTCCGGGCCATCGAGCACCGGGTCGGCGAGATCAACGGTTCGGGCGTCCTTCCGCTCGGGCTCCGCATCGAGCCCTTCTACAAGCGCTCGGACATCATCAATCGGGCCGTCCACACCGTGACCGAGGCCTTGCTGATCGGGTCGCTGCTCGTCATCCTCGTCCTCTACGCCTTCCTCCGCAGCTTCCGCGGCGCGTTCATCGTCGTCCTGGCCCTGCCGCTCTCGGTCCTGTTCACGTTCTTCACGATGAAGATCTTCGGGCTCTCGGCCAACCTCATGTCGCTCGGCGGCCTGGCCATCTCCGTCGGCATGATCATCGACGCGACCATCATCCAGGTGGAGAACGTCCAGCGGCATCTCTCGGAGAAAGGGGTCGGGACCCACAAGCTTGCGACGGTCCTCAAGGCCATCCTCGAGGTCCGCAAGCCGTCCATCTTCGGCGAGCTCATCATTGCCCTGACCTTCATCCCGATCTTCGCGCTCCAGGGGATCGAGGGCAAGATGTTCCAGCCCCTGGCCTTCACTCATGTCATCGCCCTGTTCGCCTCGCTCACGCTTTCGCTCGTGGCCATCCCGGCCTTCTGTTACATGGTCCTCAAACCCCATCCGGAACGGAAGAGCTTCATCGTCGAGGGGGCCAAAAAGGCCTATCTGCCGCTCCTCAGCTGGGGCCTGAAGCACAAAGCGGTGATCGTCGCCGTCTCGGCCGCGCTCCTCGTGGGGACGGCCGCCGTGATCCCCCGGCTGGGAACGGAGTTCATGCCCATCATGGACGAGGGCGCCTTGGACACCGATATCCAGTTCCTGCCCGGCATCTCCCTCGACGAGTCCCTGGCCATGAGCCGCAAGGTCCAGGCCCGCCTCATGGAATTCCCCGAGGTCGTGACGATCATCGGCAAGACGGGACAGACCGGCATCGCCCTGGAAGCCCGGGGCGTCGAGAAGACGGGCTACGTCGGCGTGTTCAAGCCCAGGAAGGAATGGACGTCGGCCCGGAGCCGCGAGGA
>Ga0209706_10002167_pt1 | contig 10945 bp, 13 predicted proteins | sample PPLLaktember2015_6_FD_187263 | JGI IMG/M metagenome (GOLD analysis project Ga0209706, IMG submission 187263) | Freshwater sediment microbial communities from Prairie Pothole Lake near Jamestown, North Dakota, USA - PPLs Lake P8 Core (1) Depth... | ecosystem: Environmental > Aquatic > Freshwater...
CACCCAGGTCATTCGCGGCGCGGCGGGATCCGGCGCATCGGGATCGTCGACGATCAGCACGAGGCTCTTGGCGCCAGGCGGCACCTCTGCGAACCGCAGCGGCGGAGATATGTCTTCACCTTCGCAGGTATGCAACCGCGGAATCTCCGCGCCGGGGGAAAACGCGCTCGATTCGATCTTCATCGTTTCAGCCTCCTGCGGTCTGCGGAATTTCACGCTGCGTCGGTGGGACCCACGGCAGGTCGAGCGCCTGGTAGATCGAGGCCTCGGTGTCGCCGGCAATCTGCTCGCTGCCCCTGAACAAACCATATTCGTTCAGCTTCAAGCCGCGTGCGATGGCGCGTTTGCGCAGTTCGATGTTGTATTGCTTCGATCCGGTGAAGTAGACCAGCGCGGCCCCATAGCTGCGTGGCGGCACGATCCGGAGGTCGACCTGGAGTCCGCTTTCCAGCACGACGCTGGCGCGGGTGCGTCCCTTCGCCAGCACGTCTCGCAAGCGCGGGTATTCGACGAACCGGCGCGTGACCGGCGTTCCGGCCTCGCTGACGACCAGCAGGTCGATATCGCCGACGGTGGCGCGCTCGCGCCGCAGGCTTCCGGCCGCGATCGCCTCGACGACGCCTGGCGTCGCGCGCAGGTGTGCGAGCAGCGATTCCGCCTCCGAGCGGGCGACCGCGAGCGGGAATCGCTGCGACTTGCTGCGGCCGGCGCCGAGCGCCTCGAGCAGCCGCTGCTCGGTGCGCGCACCGAATCCCGGCAGTTCGCGTACACGGCCTGACTTCACGGCCTTCAGGAGGTCGCGCTCTGTATGAACGCCGAGCTGCTCGACCAGCGCCTGCACGCGCTTTGGCCCGAGGCCGGGCACGTGCAGCAAGGCCGCGGTGCCGCGCGGGACTTCGCGCCGCAGCGTGCGCAGCAGCTCGCAGCTGCCTGTGCGCGCGATCTCGTGGATCTTCTGCTCGAGATCGGCGCCGATGCCGAACAGGTGGCTGATCGGTTCGCCGCGGGCTGCGGTCTCCGCGAACGCGGGGCCCTGCTGGCCTACGGTGCGTGCCGCGTTGCGATAGGCGCGGATGCGGAACGGATTCTCGCCCTGGACTTCGAGCAGGTCGGCGATTTCCTCGAAGACCGCCGCGATCTGCGCGTTGCCGATCGTCCGTTTCTCCATACTGGCGCGGAGCCGGACTTCAGGGCCGCGTCCGCAGTTCGCGCGTCCGCTGTGCCTTCATCACGCCGACCATCGCGTCGAGTTCCTCGCCCAGCGTCTCCAGCACGTTGTCGAGCGCGATGACACCGACCAGTGCGCCATCGGGTCGCGTGACCGGCAGGCGGCGTACCCCCCGTTCACGCATCCGGGCCAGCGCATCGAGCAGGTCATCGTCTTCCTCGACGACGGCGGGTTTCTCTGCCATCACGTCGCCCGCGGTCAACGCGTTCGGGTCGAGCCCGAAGGCAACCACTTCGATCGCGATGTCGCGGTCGGTCAGCATGCCTACCGGCAGTGCCATGCCGTCGGTTTCCTCGACGACGACGAGACAGCCGACATGCTCGGCGTGCATGCGTTTCGCGCAATCGGCGATCGATTCGTCCGCGAGGGCGGTCACCGGGGTGTGAACTGCAACATCCCGGACAAGCAGGCTGGGCGCTCTCATCGTGAATTCCTTCCGTTGCAAACGTATTTCAGCCTAGGAACCGACGCCGGCCTCCTCGTGACCCCGGTCAACAAGTCCGGAGTGACCGATGGTTCCTCAAACCCGTGCAGATTGGGCAGCGGGAGTGGAGAATTGGTTTCCGGCATCGGAGAGGAGAAAAAATGAAAAGGGGATTCTCGGAATCGGGATTTGCGATTGCAGCGGCGGTTGCGCTCGCGGCGGGACCCGCCTGGGCACAGGCTGGCAAGGCACCGGCTCAGGTCGTCAAGCCCCCGGTGTCGCAGGCGTGGATCGATGTCGCCACCTACGCCGGCATGGGAGTGCCCGGGATGGGCGGACCGGGCATGGGTCCAGGCGTGTCACCGATGTCGATGATGGGTGGCATGTTCGGCGGCAGCGCGGGAGAAAAAAACACCTTCGGCATGACGCAGACCGGATCGGCCGGCCGCTGGGTCGACGTGACCCTGTACACGAGCCGAAACCCATCGCTGGCCGAGGCGACGCAGGCGGTGCCGGCGGGAACCCAGCTTGCGCCGATGCTGAAGCTGGTGTCACCGAAGGTGGAGCGGGGAACACCCCCGCCGCCGGGCGACGAGTCCGTCGTGCCCCAGGAATACGAGCGGCCGAAGGGGAAGATGTATCTCTACTGGGGCTGCGGCGATGCCGTGCGCGCCGGGCAGCCGGTGGTGCTCGACATGGCCACCGCGCGGCCCGAGGACTACCAGAAGTTCTTCGTAGCGCGGCGCGCGACGCAGCGCGGCACGCACAGCGCTGCGGGGCGCCCGCTGTGGCCGAGCGAGGCCGATTCGCGCATGGTTCCGGCGAATGCGTCGCTGGTCGGTGAGCATGCGTTCAGCGGCCAGGGCGTCCCGGACGGATTCCGCTTCACGATCCCCGCCGCGCAGGACCTCATGCCGCCGATCGAACTGAAGCAGACCGCAAGCGGTGGTGCCACGCGGCTCGAATGGCAGGCACTGCCGACGGCGCGCGCCTACTTCGTCGCCGCAATGGGAGCAAAACCCGGCGGCGAGACCGAGGTGGTGTTCTGGTCTTCGAGCGAAGTGCCCGAGATCGGCATGGGGCTCGTCGACTACCAGACGAACCCGGCGGTCGATCGCTGGCTCAGGGAGAAGGTGCTGCTAGCGCCGTCGGTCACGCGTTGCGCGGTTCCAGCGGGCATCTTCGGCGAAGGCGGAGGAGCGATGCTGCGGATGATCGCCTACGGCAGCGAGCTCAATCTCGCGCATCCGCCGCGTCCGTCAGACCCCAAGGTTCCCTGGGAACCGCAGTGGGCGACCAAGATCCGCGTGAAGAGCGTCGCAAACGCGATGCTCGGCATGGACATGCCCGCGATGCAACGCGACACCGCCGGCGCGCCGGGCCGCCCGGCGGACCAGCCACCGGCGGCCGAGAAGAAAGAAGAGGAAAAACCGCTCGATCCGGTCAACATCCTGCGCGGCATCCTAGGCCGTTGAATCGTCGAACAGTCCACGCGGGCCGTAACCATGCGGCCCGCGACGGCGCTAGCCGAAACGGACGCTCGCGGGCTGCGACCCAAGCTTCGTAAGATTGGTGATGGCCCGCAGCGAACTCGACCATCTCGTCATCGGCTGCGCGAGCCTCGAGGCAGGCATCGACTGGGTCGGACAGAAACTGGGCGTCCGCCCGGTGCCCGGCGGGCAGCACGCCGCGATGGGCACGCACAACGCGCTGCTGAAACTTGGACCCCGGACCTATCTCGAAGTGATCGCGATCGATCCCGAGGCAGCAGCCCCGCCGCGGCCGCGCTGGTTCGCTCTTGACGAACCGGAGATGCGGGCGCGGCGCGCCCAGTCGCCGGCGCTGATCACCTGGGTGGTGCGCACCGAATCGCTCGCGACCGCCTGCGCGCGCGTGCCGGACCTCGGCGAGATCCTGTCGATGAGCCGCAATGACTTCCGCTGGAAGATCGCGGTGCCGGAAAGCGGCGCGTTGCCGTGGGGCGGGGTGCTGCCGGCGGCGATCGAGTGGCTGGCCGGTGACGACGGCGTCGCGCGGCATCCCTGCGACTCGCTGCCCGCGAGCGGCTGCGAACTGGCCGGACTGCAGCTGTCGCACCCGGCGGCCGTGCTCGGCACCAGCGGCATCGTCGCGCTGTTCCGTGAACTGAGGATCCTCGGGCCGGTGGACCTGAAGCCGGGGCCGCGGGAACTCGCCGCGACGATCCGCACGCCGAGCGGCGAGAAGGTCCTCAGTTGAGTCAGGCCAGAGGTCAACTCTCGCTGGTCGCCAGGTGCCAGCCTTCTGCCGAAGGTCTCCGGATCACGACTGCTAGCCTTCGCGCATGCGACAGGCGCAACACCGCTTGCAGGTCGAGACTCCGCGGCGCGGTCTCGTCGAAATCACACGGCCGGTCCGCGAGTGGGTGGCGTCGACCGGACTGCGCGACGGTCTGCTGACCCTGTTCATCCGGCACACGTCGGCGAGCCTGCTGATCCAGGAGAACGCGGACCCCGCGGTCCAGCGTGACCTGGAGCGCTTCCTCGCCCGCCTCGTGCCCGATGGCGATCCGCTGTTCGAGCACACGGCCGAGGGACGCGACGACATGCCCGCGCACGTGCGCAGCGCGCTGACGCAAACCCAGTTGTCGATCCCGCTGGAAAGCGGGGCGCTGCTGCTCGGGACCTGGCAGGGGATCTACGTGGTCGAACACCGGCTGCGCGGCCAACCGCGCGAGGTGGCGCTGCACCTGATCGGGGACTGAGGACCGCCGATCCGCAACGGGTGCGGTCAGGCGTGGCGATCGATCGGATTTCCCGGCTTCAACTTGCGCAATTTGTCCGGCAGCGGCGCGCGGGCGGCCAGCGTGCGTGGCCGCTCTTCCCGTTGTCGACTCACCTGGTTGCTCGGGTGCAGAAGGTAACGCCCTCCCAGGGTCTGCTTGGCCTGCTCCAGTCTCTGCTGGTTGCGAAGCGCGAGCTGCTCCTCGGTTTCCACGATCACCGACTGAACCATCGGCGGGTCCGACCTGGGAAGAAGCCAGCGCAGAACAGTTGTCGCAGCCATGATGACCTCACATCTCGCTCATCCGGGGTCCACCGTCGAACCGCGCGGACGTGTTTCAGAGTAAACGATCTGCGCGCAATGGCGATGCCAACTCTATGGGGGTCACCTGATCTCGTGGCCCCTCATCCGCGGGATGGACACGATGCTAACTGGCGCTCAGGCCCGGCGCAGCTTCAGCACCGGGACAACGGCGCCGACCTCGATGCCGCGATAGTTGCGGATCGGCGGGCAATCGTAGGCCGCGAGCGGCGTCCCGGAAGAGTCGTCCAGCAGCCCGAACTGTTCGAGCGCCGCGACCGTGGCGGCGTGCAGCGCGCGCGGGCTGCCGTCGGCGATGCGGATCGCGATGCCCAGGCCCTTGGAACGGATTCCGATCGCCTGGATGCCATCGGCGCCTGCCTTGCTGACCCAGTCGCCGCCGCCGGTTTGCATGATCGCGAAATCCGTGCGACCGGTGCCTGAGACGAGATCGGGATGGCGCGTCATCGCGAAGTAGAGCGCCCGCATCTCCGCGGTGTCCTCGGCCGCCAGGCGCGCGTACATCTGCGCCAGCCGCTTCAGCGGCATCGCGTAGTTCGGCGCGCTGCAGCCGTCGATGCCGGATGCGATGCCGTCGCCTTGCGCGAAGCGCGCCACCGTCGTGCGAATGCGTTGCTGCAGCGGATGACCGGACTCGAGGTAGGTCGACAACGGCTGATCGTTCATCACGCAATACGCGAGGAAGCCCGCGTGCTTGCCCGAACAGTTGTGATGCAGCGCGTTCCACTTCGCGCCGGGAGGGGGCGCCAGGCCGTTCGCGACGTAATAGCTCGGCGCGTGACAGCCGCATTGCAGCGCCGCTTCGTCAAGCCCCACGCGCGCGAGCATGCGCTGCACGATCGCGACGTGCACCGCCTCGCCGCTGTGGCTCGCACACATCAGCGCGAGTTCGTGCGACGTGAACCCGTAGCGCTCCATCCCGCCGTCTTCGATGAACGGCAGCGCCTGCAGCGGCTTCAGGGCGGAACGCGTGAAGTTGAGCGAGTCGGGGTCACCTGCCGCGGCGACCAACTGGCCGGAGGCATCAACGACGGCAATCGAGCCGTAGTGCACGCATTCGGGAGTACCGCCGCGCGTCGTTTCGACCAGCGGAACGTGCCGGGGAATCACTGCGCGGCTCCAGGCCGCGCCGTTGCTAGCTGGCCTGCGGCAATGCGCCGGCGGCCGCCTGCAACCGCGCCGCGATCTCCTTGCGGTAGCGGTTGAGGTCCTGCACCGACCCGAATGTGCGCTCGAACAGCAGCGACAGGTTGTGCAGGATCCGCTCGACGACTTTGGTCTCCCATTCCTTGTCGAATCTTATTTGCTCGTCGAGCCAGCGCTCGAGCCAGCCCGGATCCGGGAGGCGCGATTGTACGGTGTCGTTCGGGAATAGCGACTGGTTTACATGCAGATTGGTCGGGTGCAGCGCCTTGTCGGTCCGCTTGGCAGAGGCCATCAGCACGCCGATCCGGGCGAAGGCCGCGCGCGCACTGTCGCCCAGTTCCACCAGTGCCTTCTTCATGTAGCGCAGATAGGCCCCGCCATGGCGCGCCTCGTCCTGCGAAAGCAGCCGGTAGATCGCCTTGATCACCGGTTCGGTGTGCCACTCGGCGGCGCGCCGGTACCAGTGGTTCAGCCGGACTTCGCCGCAGAAATGCATCATCAACGTTTCGAGCCGCGGTGCGGGGTCGAACTCGAAGCGGACCGCGTGCAGTTCGTCCTCGTTGGGCACCAGGTCAGGACGGAAGCGCCGCAGGTACTCCATCAGCACGAGCGCGTGCTTCTGCTCCTCGAAAAACCACACGGACATGAAGGCTGAAAAGTCCGAGTCGCCGCGGTTGTCGCGCAGGAACATCTCGGTCGCCGGCAATGCCGACCACTCGGTGATCGCGTTCATCTTGATCGTGCGCGCCTGGTCTTCCGACAGCCGCTTCGGGTCGAACTCGTTCCAGGGAACATCGGTCTCCATGTTCCAGCGCACCGATTCCAGTGACTTGAACAGTTCCGGATACAGCATGGGTGTCATTGGCTTCTCCCTGCGCCGCCCCGCGTCTAGGACGCCTGTCGTTTGAGCCAGCGCATCAGGCTGCCCACGACGGGCAGCTTTTCGTACAGTTCCTCGGCGGCGTCCCAGTAGTCCCGATGCAAGGCGACGCGGCCATCTTGAGAGAACTGTATATGAGTCGCGCCCCGGATGGTCTGCTCGCCGTCACGCCATTTGCGCAGCCGGAACCGGAAATCCCAGGTCAGAAACGCCTGGTCGCCCTCGCAGACGGCCTCGGTGATCACGAAACGCGGTGCATCGACCTGTTCGTACATGCGCGCGAATACCTGTCGGATTGCGTCGATTCCGCGCACGTCGTTGAAGGGGTCTTTGAAGCGCGCGTCCGGCGCGTAGACGGCCTCGAGCCCGCGTTCGACGCTGGCGGGCGAGAGGGTCTCGAAGAACTGCTTCAGCCGCGTGACGCGCGGATCCATCGGTCAGGCCCCGGTGAAGCGGCGGACGGCGGCGAAATACGCGGGATACGGCAGCGTGCGCAGCAGCCTGAGCCAGCGTGTGAACCGCTTCGGATAATGGATCTCGAAGCGGCCGGCGGCAATGCCGGCGAGCGTCTGCCGCGCCGCTTCGTCGGCCGGCATCAACGCCGGCATCGTGAAGTCGTTCCGTTGCGTCAGCGGCGTGTCGACGAATCCCGGGTTCACCAGGTAGACGCCGATTCCGCGCGGCGCGAGGTCGAGATACAGCGATTCCGCCAGATTGATCAGCGCAGCCTTCGTCGCGCCATAGATCAGGGCCTTGGGCAGGCCGCGGTAGCCGGCGACAGATGCGACGATCGCGATGCCGCCGCGGCGTTGTTCGAGCAGCATCGGCAGCGCCGTGTCCAGGCAGTTCAGCACGCCGTTCACGTTGACATCGAAAAGCTTCTTGGCGCGGCCGAGGTGGAAGTTGTGCGCGCGCATCTCGATGTGCGTTCCGGCGACGATCATGACCAGGTCGATTTCTCCCCACTCATCCAGCACGAAGCGTGCCGCACTCCTGACCGATCCGGCATCGGTGACATCGAGCGGCGCGACGATCGCGTCGGTCGCCTCGGCGATCGCGTCGAGCAGGTCGCGCGTGCGCGCGGACAGCGCTACCTTCGCGCCCTGGTTGATCAACTCGCGCGCTAGCGCGGCGCCGATTCCGTACGAGGCGCCGATCACCCAGACGCGCCTGCCGGCCCAGCTCGGGATCTTCCGGTTCAGGCTCACGACAGCTTTCGAAACGAGATCAGCACTTCGCCGACGCGGACGCCATAGAACGACATCACCGCACGGTTCAGCATCACGCGGTCATCGATCAGGAACATCCAGTCGTCGAAGTCGACGTGGACATTGCGGCCGCTTTCGGTCCTGAGGTCGAACGTGTAGGTCCAGTTCAGCGCATTGCCGGACACGACTCCCTTCGCTTCGCCGACGACGTCGGCGGCCGTTCCAGTCCAGCGGGCAGCCGGGCCGTTGCCGGCCCGTCGCAGCGTCCAGATGCGGCGTTCGCGCTTGCCGTCCGACCATGCGAACTCCTCGTCGAGCGTGGCGGTATCGCCCTGCCAGTCGGCCTGGATCGTGACGACGAAGCGGCGCTGGACCTGGCCGCTGCGGTCGAGCACCATGCCGTGACCTTCGAGCCTGCCGTTGAAGTAGCGCTGCAGATCGAGCGCCGGCGCTTCGCTGCGATAGGCCAGCGGATCGACCGACGAGCAGCCGGCCAGCAACAGGAATGCACAGGCGGCGAGGAAGCGGGACATCATCGAATCTCCTAGAAACGCTTGCTGCGCCAGGCGAAGAGAAGCAGCGCGGCGGCCGCCAGCTTCAGCGCGCAAGGCAGCAGCGCGTATGCGATCGAAAGGGCATCGAGTGCGGCCGCATCACGCGATCCCTCGCGGTAGCCGAGCGACTCGAGCACCGGCAGCGCGATGCCTGCGGCCAGCGCCAGATTCAGCTTGTTGACGAGGTTCCACAGGCCGAAATACGTGCCTTCGCGCGATCCACCATGACCATTCGCGTCGATCACGCGCGCCAGCAGGGCCGGCGGCAACGCGAGGTCGGCTCCCAGCGCCGCACCGGACATCACGCAGATCACCGCAAAGGCGGTGAAGTCGCCGGCCCCGAGCCGATAGGCCCAGACGAACGCGGCGACCGCTGCGACCATGCCGACCAGCCAGACCGCATGCAGGCTCCAGCGGCGCGCGAGCCACGCCCAGGCCGGCATGCTGAGGGCGCCCGCGAGGAAATAGAGCGCAAGGAAGACGCCCGACTGCGACTCGAGCTGAAGCCGATCGGCGATGAAGAACAGCACCAGCGAAGCCGGTATCGCGGCGGCGATGCCGTTCGCGATGAAGACCGCGAGCAGCCAGCGAAGTCGAGACGTGCCGAGCGGGACCAGGACAGCGCGCCAGGGGTTAACGGATTCGTACGCACGTGCGGGTGCGGGGCGTGGCGCGGCGTGAACGAGCAGCGTTACGGCCAGCACCAGTGCCAGCGCCAACAGCGCGATCAGGCCGCGCATGCCGAACGCATACGGCACGATCGCGGCCAGCAGAACGCCAAGCAGGCCCGCCGCTTCGCGCCAGGTCGTCACGCGGGCGCGGCCGGCGTCGTCGTGAGCCAGCTCGGCACCCCAGGCCTGGTACGCGATGCTGGCGAGCGAGTAGCCGAGGTAGGCGGCGATGAGCGTTGCCGCAAGCCAGATTGCCGCGGCCGTACCCGTCAGGTCAGCGGGAGGTACAAACAACAGCGTGAAGCCGACCGCGAGCGGTGCCAGCGCAAGCAGGACCGGACGCAGGTATGACCGGTGGCGCCTGCCCGCGTCGACCCAGGCGCCCAGCAGCGGGTCGACGAACGCGTCGAGCAGCCTGGCTCCGAGCAAGATCGCGCCAATGATGCCCAGCGCCAGTCCGGTCAGATCGGCGTAGAACTTCGGCACCAGCACGTACACCGGCAGCGCCACCATCGCGAGCGGCATGCCGAACACCGCGTAGGCGAACAGCGGACGCGCTGCCAGCGGAGCCGGTGCGTCGAGCGGCGCGTTCACCGGGTCGGCGATGGTGCTCATCGGGCGGCCTGCTTCAGCAGGCTCGCGCGCAACTGGGGCTCGCGGGTGCGGGAATCGAGCCAGATCGCGAAGAAGGCCGGACCGAATTCCGGGTCGTCGATGCGTCCCAACGGGCGCGCGTCGAGATAGAAGCGCGTTCCCGCGCCCGGTAGGTGGATGCCGGCGATCGTCTGGCCCGGACTCACATCGGGGAACAGCCGCGTCATTTCGCTCAGCCAGCGACTGCGCTGCGTTTCGCTGCCGAGTCCAAGTCGCGCGATCTCGTCGCGACTACGTTCGGCGATCGCCCGGCCGTCGAGTGCTCGTGCATAGGTCAGTTCGAGCGCAAAGGCCTGGTCGCCCAGCAGCGCTGCATCGAAGCCGCGCTGCGGCACGTAAAGGCGCGCGTCGTAGACATGGAGGCCGAACCAGGTCAGCCGTCCACTGCCGGCCGCGCGTGCATCGGCGATGTAGCGCGCGACATGCGGCGGCGCGGGCTCGGACGCGCTGACGCCGACCGTCATCCCGGCCGCGAGCAGCGCGATCGCGAGCAGCGCGCGCACTTCGCGTGCCCGCCTAGCGGTGAACCAGCGTGTACTGGACGACATCGGTGTTGCCGCAGGCAAACGCGGCTTCGCAATAGGCGAGATAGAAGTCCCAGGTACGGATGAAGCGCTCGTCGAAGCCGAGGGCGCGGACCTCACCGAGCCGCGCGAGAAAGCGCTGGCGCCAGCTGGCGAGCGTGCGCGCGTAGTCGGCCCCGAACGCGTATTCGGCGACGATCGCAAGTCCCGCCTGTTCGGCCTGGGCACGAAACCTCGCGGGTGACGGCAACATGCCGCCGGGAAAGATGTACTGCTGGATGAAGTCGGTGCCGGTGCGATAGCGATCGAACAGGTGGTCGGCGATGACGATCGACTGTACGCAGGCACGGCGACCGGGCGCCAGGCAGCGCTTCAGCGTCGCGAAATACGTCGGCCAATACGCTTCGCCCACTGCCTCGAACATCTCGATCGAGGCGATGCCGTCGTAGCGCCCCTGCACATCGCGGTAATCCTGCAGCCGCAGATCGGCGGTGATGCCTTCGGCAGCGAGCCGGCCCTGCGCATGCTCGAGCTGGGCCCGCGACAGCGTCAGACCGGTGACGCGGTGACCG
>Ga0209706_10002170_pt1 | contig 10942 bp, 11 predicted proteins | sample PPLLaktember2015_6_FD_187263 | JGI IMG/M metagenome (GOLD analysis project Ga0209706, IMG submission 187263) | Freshwater sediment microbial communities from Prairie Pothole Lake near Jamestown, North Dakota, USA - PPLs Lake P8 Core (1) Depth... | ecosystem: Environmental > Aquatic > Freshwater...
GCTCTTCGCGAAGGCCGGCCGCGGCAGCGTGATCAACGTCTCCTCCACCGCAGGCCTCGCAGGCTCGCCCGCGCTCGCGGCCTACGGCGCGGCGAAGGCGGCGCTCGAGAACCTGACCCGCGCCGCAGCGATCGAGGCCGCGCCCGCCGGCGTGCGCGTCAACTCGCTCTGCCCGGGCGTGATCGCGACCGAGGGCACGCTCGCGGCCTTCGCCGACCCGCGCGCGCGTCGCGCCCTCGAGCGCACGATCCCGATGGGCCGCTTCGGCGCGCCCGACGAGATCGCCGCCGCGGCCGCCTTCCTCGCGAGCGACGACGCCGCGTACGTCACCGGCGCGACCCTGATCGTGGACGGCGGCCAGCGCGCAGCGCTCGGCGCGCCGGCCCTGGACTTCGAGACGAGCTGAAGGAGAAGTGCGTGGTGAAGATGGTGGCGACACTGGTCCGGAAGCAGGGCCTGAGTCCCGAGCAGTTCCGCAAGCACTGGAAGGAGGTGCACGGACCCCTCGTGCTCTCGCTGCCCGACATGACGCGCCACATCCGCCGCTACGTGCAGAACATCCCGACCGGGATGGACATGCCCGCCGACGCGACGGGCGGCGCCCCGATCGACGGCGTCGCCGAGATGGTCTTCGAGAGCTTCGAGGCGATGCAGCAGTGCTTCGCGGAGCCGAGCTACCTCGCGCGCGTGCGGCCCGATGAGGAAGCGTTCCTCGACCTCGCGAAGTGTCAGGTGGTGGTGGTCGAGGAGCGGGTGCTGATAGAAGAATGACCCGGTGGGGCGGATCTCGACCTCGGGCGCCGCGATCGATTCCGACGCCTGGATCGATCCCGAGGTCGTGGCGCTCGCAGGAATCTCGCCGGACGAGCTCGCGCGCTATCGCCGGCCCGCGCGACGTCACCGCCGTACGGACGGCGGGTCCCGCAGCAGCTCCCGCAGCCACGGCTGCACGTACCAGACGCCGATCGGCGAGAACACGAGCAGCGCCGCGCCGCCGGCGCACTCGATCCAGCGCCAGGGCTCGGGGCGCACGGCGCCGAGGCGGACGGCGGCCCAGACGGGCAGGCCGAAGTTCGAGAGCAGGATCGCGACGACGCCGGCGATCGAGGCGACGAGCGCGGGCAGCTCGTCGCGGCTGCGCACGTTCACGGGGTCGGCGAGCTCGATCCAGCCACGGAGGAGCACGGCGGCGACGGCGATGGCGGCCCAGGTCAGCGCGCCGCGGCCGAGCGACCCGCGCTGGGCGCGGTCCGAGAGCGCGCCGACGCACCACACCCAGCCGAAGGCGATCGCGTCGGCGGCGGCGATGACGAGCGCGCGCGGCCAGCCGGGCTCGAGGCGGCCGCTCGCGAGGAGGCCGATGGCGGCGACGAGCAGCGCAACGAACACCACGGCGCTCGGGAGCGAGCCCACGGCGACGGCGAACGCTTCGAGCCTGCGTGCGAGCATCGCCTGCTACCCCGCGCGGCCGTACATGCCGGCGAGCACGAGGCCCGCCGTCGCGACGCCGGCGCCGGCTGCGATCACCGCGGTGCGACCGGCGCGGCGATGGGCTTCGCGCACGAGCGCGTTCTCCGCGGCGAGCGGCGCCGCGCGCATCCGGAAGGCGTAGAGGCCCGCGACCAGACCGCCCGCGAGCATCGCGAAGACGCAGAGCTCGTGGACGCGCAGGGTCCAGACCGCGCCGGTGCTCCAGGTGGAGACGGCCTCGCGGCCGAGAAGGGCGAGCTTCAGGACGTAGGAGAAGACGAACGCGCCGACCAGCGCGCTCGCCGCGAGCATGAGACGGCGGTGCCGCGCCACGTCGCCGCGACGCACGCTCGCGACACCCGCGACGGCGAGCGCGACGACGAGGCCCATGTTCACGAGGGCGCCCGTCCAGTAGAGGAGCTTCGGATCCACTCGCCGTGCCTGCTTCGCTTCCTAGCCCCGCCCGCTCGCCTTCTTCGCCGCCGGCCGCTCGAGACAGCGCGTGAGCCACGCGTTCACCCAGGGCCAGCGCGAGAGATCGAGCCGTCCCATGCGCGCCCACGCCAGGATCGAGGCGAGGTTCAGGTCCGCGATCGAGAAGCTCGGCCCGAGCAGGTAGGGCCGCCCGAGCAGCGCGGCCTCGAGCACGCCGAGGGGCTTCTCGAGGCGCTGCTTCGCGTCGGCGGCCTTCACGGCGCTGCGCTGCGCCTCGGGGTAGACGGCGGTGTTCATGAGCCAGGTGAGGAGCGGCTCCTCCACCTCGGTCATCCCCCAGAAGCTCCACTGGAAGGCGCGGCCCTCGTCCGCCACCGACTTCGGCCACAGGCCGCCATCGTACTTGCGCGCGAGGTAGAGGTTGATGGCCATCGACTCGAAGAGCGTCACGTCGCCGTCGACCAGCGCCGGCACGTGGCCGTTCGGGTTGATCGCGAGGAACTCGGGCTTCCGGGTGTCGCCGGTCGCGAAGTGGGTGGGCACGTGCTCGAAGGGCACGCCCAGCTCGTGCAGCAGCCAGAGCGGGCGGTTCGCGCGGGACATCGGATGGCCGTAGAGGATCACGCGTCTCGTCTCCTTCGGTGGGATCGTCCGGCCGAACCATAGCCGTGGGTCCGGCGCGCCGCGCCGGGGATCCGGCCTAGAATGCGCGCGGCCGTCGCCGGCCGGGGGGAGCGATGGGGTTCATCCGCAAGGCGCTCGACGAGTCGGTGCTGCAGCCCATCCGGGCGATGCGCCGCCGCTACCTGCCGCTGCTCATGATCTACTTCGCCGCCGGCGCGGGAGGCCTCGCCGGCATCGCCGAGAGCTTCTGGGTGAAGGAGGAGCTCGGGCTCTCGGCCGAGGCACTGGTCGCCCTCGGCGTCTGGCTCACGGTGCCCTGGACCGTGAAGATGGTCTTCGGCCAGCTCGTCGACGGCGTGCCGATCTTCGGCTCGCGGCGACGCGCCTACGTGTTCCTGGGCGCAGGCCTGATGGCGATCGGTCAGGTCACGCTCGCGGGCGCGGCCGGCAAGTGGATCGACTTCGCGCGGCCCGAGATCCTCTACATCCTCGCGTCGATCCTCACGGTGCTCGGCACCGTGATCCAGGACGTGGTCGCCGACGCCATGAGCACCGAGGTCGTCGAGCGCGAGGACGAGTTCGGGAATCCGCGCTCGCCCGAGGACGTGAAGGCCGACCTCGGCATGGTCCAGGTGCTCGGCCGTCTCGCGATCATGCTCGGCGCCTTCGCGACCGCGGGCCTCGGCGGCTGGCTCGCCCACGTGCTCTCGCGCGAAACGGTCTTCCTGATCGCCCTCGTCGTGCCCGCGATCTCGATCACGGGCAGCCTGCTCGTGCGCGCCGACGTGGCGGAGGACAGCGACGTCGACTGGCGGGTGCTCGGCGGCGGCCTCGTCTTCGGCGCCTTCACCGTGGCGATGGGCTTCGCCCAGGTGCCCTACGGCCAGGAGATCGTGTTCGCGGTGTCGATGGCCGTGGTGGGCGGGCTGCTCTGGATCACGGTCAAGGACCTCGGCCACGAGGCGAAGAGCTCGATCTTCTACGCGGCGATCGTGATCTTCGTGTTCCGCGCGATGCCGAGCGTCGGCCCCGGCGGCTCGTGGTGGCAGATCGACGACCTGGGGTTCGACGAGGCCTTCTTCGGCGTGCTGGGCCAGATCGGCACGGGCCTCGCGATCGCGGGCATCTGGTTCGGCAGCGGCTTCGTGACCCGCAAGCCCGTCACCTGGGTGCTGGCGTTCTTGACGATCGTGGGCACGCTGCTCTCGCTGCCGACGATCGCCCTCTACTACGGCCTCGCCGACTGGACGCAGCAGCACCTCGGCTTCGGCGCGCGCACCATCGCCGTGATCGACACCTCCGTGAGCTCGCCGTTCAACCAGCTCTCGATGATCCCGATGCTGACCCTGATCGCGATCCACGCGCCGGCGGGCCGCCGTGCGACCTGGTTCGCGCTGATGGCGTCGCTCATGAACCTCGCGCTCACGGCGGCGGGCCTGTTCACGAAGCTCCTGAACCAGATCTTCGTGGTGACGCGCGGCAGCTACGGCGAGCTCGGCGTGCTGATGATCACCGCCACGGCGATCGGCCTGCTCGTGCCGCTCGCGACGATCCTGCTCGTCGGACGGCGGATCCGGGCGGTGGACGCCGCGCGGGCCGCGTCGATGCCGGCTGAGAGCTCGGCGTAGAGCGCGTCGCGCACCTCGTCCGGGATCGTGTGCGGCACGCCGGGGAAGACGCGGAGGCTCGCGTTCCAGCCGCGGCCCGAGAGCGTCTCGACGAGGCGCTCGGTCGCGCCCGACGGCAGGAGCTGGTCGTCGCCGCCGTGGAGCGCGCGGATCGGCACGCGCGATGGCGTCGCGTCGCGCCCCGGAACGAGCGCCGGCGGCAGCCAGCCTGCGATGGGCACGACACGCGCGACGAGCTCCGGCCGCGTGACGCCCACGGCGAAGGAGAGGATCCCGCCCTGCGAGAAGCCGGTGAGCACCGGCCGGCCCGCCTCCGGATGCTCCTTCGCGAGGCGCTCGAGCAGCGCCGCGAGGCGGTCGCGCGCGCGCTCGATCCCGACCACGAGATCGCCCCTGCCGACGCCCATGATCGGGATCGGGAACCACGAGAATCCGCCCAAGCCGCGCCGGTCGGGGCCGCGCGGCAGCACGATGCGCGCGCGCTCGGGAAAGGCCTCGAAGATGCCGGAGAAGTGGCGCGGGTTGTCGCCGAGGCCGTGCACCGCGACGACGATCGGGAGCGCGTCCTCGGCCGAGGCGCCGCCGGTCAGGATCTCGATCGTCTCGAGGGGCGGCGGGGCTTCGTCGGCGTGCGCGCGGTGCGGGCACAGGCGCGCGACGACGAGCGTCCCGAGGAGCAGCGCGAAGGTCGTATGGACGATGGCGGGGCGTCTCATGGCGCCTAGTCTAGCCGCCATGCCCGATGCCCTCGTCTTCGTGAGCGGCGCCTCGAGCGGAATCGGTCTCGCGCTGGTGCAGGCGTGCCCGCTTCCGAAAGCGCGCATCGTCGATCTCTCGCGCCGAGGGGCGCCACCCGAGGCTTCCTCGCCCGCGCTCCACGTCGCCGCCGACCTCGCGACGCCCGCCGGCTGGGACGCCGCGGAGGCCTGCTTCGCGCGCGAGATCGAAGGCTTCCGGGGCACGCGCCTGGCCTTCTTCCACTGCGCCGGCACGCTGACACCGATCGGCTTCGCGGGCGAGGTCGAGGGCGCGGCCTACCGGACGAACGTGCTGCTGAACAGCGCCGCGCCCCAGGTGCTGGGCGACGCCTTCCTGCGCGCAGCCGCGCGCGTCGCCGGGCCCCGCGGCCCCGCGCGCGCCGACCTCGTGATGATCAGCTCGGGCGCCGCGAGCAAGCCCTACCCGGGTTGGTCCGGCTACTGCGCGGGCAAGGCGGCGGTGGACCACTGGGTGCGCACGGTCGGCGTCGAGCTCGCCGAGCGCGGAAGCCGCTGCCGCGCCGTGGCCGTGGCGCCCGGCATCGTCGAGACCCCGATGCAGGCCGAGATCCGCGCCGCCGCCGCCCGCGACTTCCCCCAGGTCGAGCGCTTCCAGGAGTACTTCGAGACGGGGGCGCTCCGGCCGCCGCTCGAGGTGGCCCGGGAGCTCTGGGCCCTGCTCGAGCGCCCGGCAGCCGAGCTCCCGAACGGCGCCGTCCTCGACCTCCGCGACTAGGCCCGAAGCGCCGCAACCCGGTGTTTTCCCGGGCTTGTGCCGACCCCGGGCACGAGTTAGTAAATGTTCACTCACACCGCCCCGAGAGGTCCGCATGGCCCCCGCCACCCCGCTCCGAGCCCCGACCCCGGGCGAGCCTTCGCTGAACGGCGCCTCCCGCCGCGAGCAGATCCTCGATGCCGCCCTCGAAGCCTTCGCGGCCCGGGGCTTCCGCGGCACCACGACCCGCGACATCGCGGCCGGGGTCGGCATCACGGAGGCCGCCCTCTACCGACACTTTCCGAGCAAGGAGGCGATCTACGCCGCGATCCTCGACGCCAAGATCGCGGCGCCGAGCCTGCACGAGGCGGGCCCGGTGGCGGAGGCCGCGACACGCGGCGACGACGCCGGCGTCTTCCTCGGCCTCGCGCGCGCGATCCTCGAAGGCGTCGAGCGCGACCCCTCCTTCGTGCGGATCCTGTTCTACAGCGCGCTCGAAGGGCACGCGCTCGCGGAGCCGTTCTTCGCGACGCGCGTGCGGCGGCTGCGCGAGTTCCTCGCCGACTACATCGCGCGGCGCACGCGCGAGGGCGCGTTCCGCACCATCGATCCTGTGGTAGGCGCGCGCGCCTTCCTCGGCATGGTGATGGACTACGTGATCGTGCGTGACGTGTTCGGGCAGCGCGAGGCCTACCCGCACCCGCGCGAGGAGGCGGCGGCGAGCTTCGTCACGATCTTCCTCGACGGCATCCGCGCCGAGGAGAGCCGCCGTGGACGTTGAAGCGCCCCCCCGCCGACGCCTCGCCATCGTGCTCGCCGTCGCGGTGACGCTCGTCGGCGGCGTGATCGCCATGGGGTTCGCCCATGCATGGGGCCACGAGACCACCGACGACGCCTTCGTCGAAGGCCACCTGACGCTGGTGGGCGCACAGGTCAGCGGCCGCGTGATCGAGCTCGCGGTGACGGAGCACCAGGCCGTGAAGGCCAGCGACGTGCTCGTGCGGCTCGACCCGGCCGAGCTCGACGCTCGCGTCGCGAAGGCGCGGGCCGACCTCGACGCCGCCGTGAACCGTCAGCGCAGCGCGTCGGCCGCCGCGGCCGCCGCCGACGCCGAGGGCCGCATGGCCTCCGCCGAGCTGCGCAGCGCCGAGCAGGAGGCCGCGCGCGCGCACAGCCTGTTCGACGCCGGCGTCGCGAGCCAACAGCAGCTCGACGACGCGACGGCCCGCCTCGATTCTGCCCGCGCCCGCGTCTCGTCGCTCGCGAGCCGCGCCGACGCCGAGCGCGCGGTGCTGGGCAGCGACGCGCCCGTGCGTCAGGCCGAGGCCGCCCTGCGCAGCGCCGAGCTCGACCTCGCCCACGCCACCATCGTCGCGCCCTTCGACGGCACGGTCGGCCGCAAGAGCGTCGAGGTCGGCACGCTGGTCCAGCCCGGCCAGCCGCTGCTCTCCCTCGCGAGCGACGAGCCGCCGTGGGTGATGGCGAACTTCAAGGAGACGCAGATCCCGAAGATGCGTCCGGGCGCGCCGGCCGAGCTGCGGGTGGACGCCTATCCGGGCGTGGTCTGGAAGGGCCACGTCGAGTCGATCGCGCCCGCGACGGGCGCGAAGTACGCGCTGCTCCCGCCCGACAACGCGACGGGCAACTTCACGAAGGTGGTGCAGCGCGTGCCGGTGAAGATCGCCCTCGACGGGCCGGCCGAAGGCTCCGACGCGCCGGAAGCGGCGCTGCTCGTCGGCCTCTCGGTCGAAGCGCGCGTCGACGTCCGCCACTAGCGATGTCCGCCGCGATCCCGGGCGCGCTCGCCGCCGCGCCCACTGCTGCCGAAGGCCGCCTCGACTTCCGCCGCCTCATGATCGTGGTCGCGGTCATGACGGGCACGCTGCTCGAGATCATCGACTCGAGCATCGTGAACGTGGCGCTCCCCGACATGATGGGGAACCTCGGCGCGACCCTCGACGAAGTGTCGTGGGTCGTCACCGGCTACATCCTCTCGAACGTGATCGTGATCCCGATGACGGCGTGGTTCTCCGCGCGCTTCGGGCGCAAGCGCTACTACACGACCTCGATCCTGATCTTCACGGGCGCGTCCGTCCTGTGTGGCATGGCGCCCTCGCTGCCGTTCCTGATCGCGTTCCGCGTGCTCCAGGGGCTCGGCGGCGGCGCGCTGCTCTCGACCAGCCAGGCGATCATGATCGAGACCTTCCCGCCCTCGAAGCAGGGCATGGCGCAGGCGCTCTTCGGTGTCGGCGTGATGCTCGGGCCGAGCCTCGGCCCGACCCTCGGCGGCTGGATCACCGACACCTGGTCGTGGCCCTGGATCTTCTACGTGAACCTGCCGCTGGGTCTCATGGCCGCGTTCCTGTCCTGGCGCTACCTGCGCGATCCTCACCACGAGCTGCCGCGGCCGGGGAGCGTGGACTGGCTCGGCATCGCGCTGCTCGCGACGGGCGTAGGCGCGCTGCAGTGGGTGCTCGAGCGCGGCGAGCGCTACGACTGGTTCGAGAGCCGCGCGATCACGGCCGCGGCGATCACGGCGGCGATCGCCCTCGTCGCGTTCGTGTGGCAGGAGCGACGCGCGCCCCACCCCGTGGTGCAGCTCCGCGTGCTGCGCCATCGCGCGCTGATCGTGGGCTGCACCTTCGGCACCGTGCTCGGCATCGGGCTCTACGGCAGCGTATTCCTGATGCCCGTCTTCACGCAGCAGCTCCTGCATTTCACGGCGTGGCAGTCGGGCATGGCAATGCTGCCGGCGAGCATCGCGACGGCGATCTCGATGGTGATTGCGGGCCGGCTCGTCTGGCGGCTCGGCCCGCGGCCGCTCATGATCGCCGGCGTCGCGATCCTCGTGGCCGCCCTGTTCGGCATGAGCCGCTGGACGCTGCAGACCGGCGCCGACGGGCTCTTCTGGCCGCAGGTGCTGCGCGGTCTCGGCGTGGGTCTCCTCTTCGTGCCGATCTCGTCGGCCACGCTCACGGCGCTGCCGCCGGCCGAGGTGCAGCAGGGCGCCGGTTTGTACAACCTCGCACGCCAGCTCGGCGGCAGCTTCGGCATCGCCGTGCTCGCAACCTGGCTGCACCGTCAGGGCACCGTGCACCACGCTTATCTCTCGGAGCACGTGAGCCGGCTCGACGTCGAGACGGCGCTGCGCCTGTCGCAGCTCACCGAGGGCCTGCGCCAGCGCGGGCTCGATCCGTCGAGCGCCCACGATGCCGCGCTGCGGCTCCTCGACGGCGCCACCCGCGCCCAGGCCTCGATGCTCGCCTTCGAGGACTGCTACCTGGCCCTCGCGGCTCTCTTCCTCGCGGTCGCGCCCCTGGTCTTCCTGATGCGGCGACCCGTGGCGCGGGCGCCGGGAGCAGCCGCTCCCGACGGCGGACACTGAATCGAGACGTCGCTTGCCCCCGGGGCGTGCCCGTGATAGAGGGGCCCATGCACCTCCGACGGCGTCTCGTTCTGGTGTTCACGGGCCTCCTCCTCCTGGCTACCTCGCCTGCGCAGGCGCAGAACGAGCTCCGTCCCGGGGATCTCCTCGTCACGAAGGGCTCGCAGCTCCTGCGAGTCGAGCCGACGAGCGGCCGGAGCTGGCCGATCGTGATCGACGGCGGCCCGGCGATCGCACCGGTGGGATTCGACGCGGCCGGCGCGTTGATCGGAGGTCGCTTCTCGCGAATCGAGCTCCCGAGCGGCCGCTACGCGGTGATCCGCTCGCCGGGGCAGAACCAGCGATACGGCGACGCGGCGATCGGGCCCGACGGCGCGCTTTGGTCGGTGAACACGACCGAGCCCAACGACGCGATCGAGCGCGTCGATCCGGTGACGGGGGTGCTGACGGTCGTGGTGTCCGGGCTGACGACGTCCGAGCAGGACCTGGGCGGCATCGCGGTCGAGCCCGAGGGCACGGTGCTGGTGGCGCGTCGCGAGCGAAGCCTTGGGATCACGTACGGATCGATCCTGCGGATCGATCCGGGGAGCGGCGCGTACAGCGCGGTCGTGACGAGCCCAGACCTCCCCTACATCGACCGCATGACGCTCGATCCCCAGGGACGTCTGCTGATCCTGGACAGGACCGCGAGCGGCCAGTCGCGGCTCGTGCGGATGGACCGTTCCACCGGCGCCTACACCGTGCTGACCCAGGGCGACAAGCTCGGAGCCTGGGACATCGCGACCGACGCGGCCGGGGGCATCTACGTGAGCGACGTCTCGTCCGTCGGAGTTCCGCGGCGCGGCCCGCAGATCGTCCGCGTCGATCCGGTGGACGGAGCCCAGCGGGTCGTCTTCCGCGGCCCCGGGCTCGAGTTCACGGGCGTCGCGGTGGTGCCGGGGATGCCCGCGCCGCCCGAGTGCAGCAACGGCCGCGACGACGACGGCGACGGGCGCACGGATCATCCCGCGGACGATGGCTGCTTCGCCGCGCGCGACGGCACGGAGCAGCCGAGCTGCGCCGACGGCATCGACAACGACGCCGACGGCGCCGCCGACTTCCCGCTCGACGCGGGCTGCGCGAGCGCGGAGCCCTGGGCGCAGGAGACGCCGCAGTGCCAGAACGGGATCGACGACGACGGCGACGGCTACTTCGACTTCCCCGAGGATCCGGAGTGCGCGCTCCCCTCGTGGAACTTCGAGCACTTCGGGCCGGGCCTCCCGGAGCCTCCGCCCGTGCCGTCCTGCGGCCTCGTCGGCGCCGAGGCCTGGGCCGCCTTCGGCATGCTCCGCACGGCCTCCGCGTGGCGGCGCCGCCGCAGTCGCTAGACTGGCCTCCTCACCACGAGGAGGCCGCCATGACATCCCCCCTTCGCTCCCTGATCGAGTGCGGCACCAAGCTCTGGCTCGACTCGATCGACCCCGACCTCGTCGTGAAGAACCACGCCCTCGGCGCCACCGGCGCCACCTCGAACCCGATCATCGTCTGCGACCTGATCAAGACCGGCCGCTTCGACGGCCTGATGCGGGAGATGTTCGGCAAGGGCTACGACGACGAGACGGTCGCGTGGCAGATGACGGACCGGCTCGTGCGCGACGCCCAGGCCGTGTTCCGATCGGTGTGCGAGCAGACGAAGGGCAACGACGGCTACGTGAGCTTCGAGGTCGACCCGCTGCTCGAGGATCCGAAGCTCGGCCCCCCCCATGCCGAGCGCGTGCGCCGCTACGTCGAGCTCGGCACCAGGTGGGCCCAGGGACACCAGAACCGCATGATCAAGGTGCCCGCCACGCCGGCCGGCCTCGAGGCGCTGCCGGCCCTCGCCGCGGCGGGCGTCACCATCAACTGCACGCTGATCTTCACGCCGCGCCAGTACCGGATCGCGCGCGAG
>Ga0209706_10002177_pt1 | contig 10933 bp, 8 predicted proteins | sample PPLLaktember2015_6_FD_187263 | JGI IMG/M metagenome (GOLD analysis project Ga0209706, IMG submission 187263) | Freshwater sediment microbial communities from Prairie Pothole Lake near Jamestown, North Dakota, USA - PPLs Lake P8 Core (1) Depth... | ecosystem: Environmental > Aquatic > Freshwater...
AAGGAATGGGAGAAGTTCGCGGACGCCATGACCAAGATGGGGGAGAAGCTCGACGGCGCCCGGGAGGAATACCGGAAGATGACGACGACGCGCCACGACAAGCTGGACAAATCCATCCAGAAGATCGAGGACCTGCAGCAGCTGAAGGGCATCGGGACCGAACCGGCCCTTTGCGACGCCGAGATCATCGTGCTCGGGGCTGGCGAAGACAAGGAATAATCCAGGCTAGCCTGGACTATTCATAAAAACGCCGGTTTTCTCAGTAAGACATTAAGACCCAAGACCGGCGTTTTTACCCTTCGGGCAAGCCGATCCGGCCGCATCTGCTTCGTTGCAAAGAGTTCGCAGTACTCGGAGTACAGCTTCACCCTTTGACGCCTCGCATCTGCAGCCGCCTCGGCTCGCGAATAATCCAGGCTAGGGACGCGGTCCGAAGATGGCCGTTCCGATGCGGACCATGGTGGCCCCCTCTTCGACGGCGACCCTCCAGGAATGGGACATGCCCATGGACAAGTGCCGCATCTCGACGCCGGGGATGGCCAGGGCCTTGACCGCGTCCCAGACGCGCTTCGTCTCCTCGAAATAAGGCCGCGAATCCTCGGGATCTCCTTCGAACGGGCCCATGGTCATGAGTCCGAGGACGCGAAGGCGGGGCAGGGCCGCGAGGGACCTAACCAGGGCTGCCGCTTCGTCGGGCATCACGCCGGCTTTCTGTGGCTCGCGGCCGCTGTTGACCTCGACCAGGACCTCCATCGTCTTTCCGGCCGCCGCGGCGCGCTTGTCGAGCTCGCGGCCGAGCGCCATCGAGTCCACGGTCTCGACGAGGTCGAAGATCTCAACGGCTCTCTTGGCCTTGTTGGTCTGGAGATGGCCGATGAAATGCCAGCGGGCCCGATGGCCGACGGCCGGGAAGACCTCGGCCGCCTCCTGGACGTAGTTCTCGCCGATCGTCTTGACGCCCGCGTCGAAGGCCTCGAGGATCTCGGCCGCGGAGCGGGTCTTGGCCGCGGCGACGAGCTCGACCCCCGGCGGCAGCTCCGCCAGGATGGCCTTGACGTTGGAGGCGATGGCGCTCATCATACGTATTCTATCAAAGAAACGGGGAAAAAGAAGGGACCAAAAAGAAGGGACCAGGTCTTCGCAAGGCCGCAAACGGGGACACGTACAAAGAGTACATGTCCCCTTGCGAAGACCTGGTCCCTTCTTTTTGTGGCTGGCGCCGGCCGGCCCCCGTCTGCTATAATCGGCCGCATCCGGGGAGAGAATCGATGACCATCCGCGAAGAGCTGGAGAAGACCGAACAGCAGTTCCTGTCGCCCAAGGCCTGCCTCAGCGCCAAGTCGAAAGGCCGGGTCCGGCCCGAAGCCCAGCACGTCCTGCGGACGGACTTCCAGCGCGACCGCGACCGCATCATCCACTCGAAGTCCTTCCGCCGCCTCAAGCACAAGACCCAGGTCTTCCTCTCTCCTTTCGGAGACCACTACCGGACGCGGCTGACCCACTGCCTCGAGGTCTCGCAGATCGCCCGGACGATCGCCAAGGCCCTCCGCCTCAACGAGGACCTGACCGAGGCCATCGCCCTGGGCCACGACCTCGGCCATACACCGTTCGGCCACTCCGGCGAACAGACGCTCAGCAAGCTCCTGCCGCAAGGCTTCCACCATGCCGACCAGAGCCTGCGCGTCGTCGAGAAGCTCGAGTACGACGGCAAGGGGCTCAACCTGACCTTCGAAGTCCGCGACGGCATCCAGAAGCACTCCAAGGGCCGCGGCGAGATCTTCGACGAGGACGTCGAGGACATGCCTTTGACGCTCGAAGGCCAGATCGTCCGCGTCTCCGATGTCATCGCCTACGTCAACCACGACATCGACGACGCTCTGCGGGCCGGGATCATCAAGGACGACGACATCCCGGCCGGCCTGGTCAAGGTCCTGGGCAAGTGGCACGCGACGCGGATCGACCGGATGGTCATGGACGTCGTCGAGGCCAGCCTGGCGACCGGCCTGGAGCGGATCGCCATGAGCGAACGGATCATGAGAGCCGTCGTCGAGCTCCGGGAATATCTCTATCAGAACGTTTATTTCAACTCGGCGGCGCGCGACGAGCTGCGCAAGACCGAAAAGATCATCACCGACCTCTTCAGCTATATCATGGAGCGTCCCGAGGACTACATCCGCCCCTATCCGCCGGGCGACCCGGTCATCGTCCGCGTCGGGGACTTCATCGCCGGCATGACCGACCGCTACGCCATGGCCCTCTACGAGCAGATCTTCCTGCCGAAGGCCTGGCCGATCCTGTAGTCTGGACCACCCGCTCCGTCTTTGCCCGCTCCGGCTTTCGTGTTATCATGCCTCCCTCGGGGACATCATCGCACGATCACTGAGGAGCATCACACCATGGCCAAGATCGACGATCTCCGCAAGATAGCCACCCGCCTCCGCATCCATTCCATGCGCCAAACCACCGTGGCCGGCTCGGGACACCCGACAACTTGCCTCTCCGCGGCCGATCTCGCCGCGTGCCTGTTCTTCTCGGAGATGCGCTGGAATACCAAGGACCCGGACGACCCGGGGAGCGACGAGTTCGTCCTCTCCAAGGGCCATGCCGCGCCCCTCCTCTGGGCGGCCTACGCCGAGGCCGGCGTCATTTCGCTCGAGAGCCTTCTCGATCTCAGGAAGATCACGAGCGACCTCGAGGGCCATCCGACCCCCCGGATGCCTTGGGTCAAGGCCGCGACGGGCTCGCTCGGTCAGGGGCTGTCGGTGGGCGTCGGGATGGCCCTCGCCCAGCGCCTCGACAGATCCCCGGCCCGGACTTTCGTCCTCATGGGCGACGGCGAATGCGCCGAAGGCCAGGTCTGGGAGGCGGCCGCCGCCGCGGCTTGCTGGACGCTCCGCAATCTCGTCGCCGTCGTCGATGTCAACGGGCTCGGCCAGTCGGACCGGACCATGCACCAGCACGACCTCCCCGCCCTGGCCCGCAAGTTCCGGGCCTTCGGCTGGGAAGCCCTCATCGTCGACGGCCACAAGATCGACAAGATCCTGGCGGCCCTCAAGCTAGTAGGCAAGAAGGGCCAGCCGACGGTCATCCTGGCCCGGACGCTCAAAGGGAAGGGCGTGAGCTTCATCGAGGACAAGAACGGCTGGCATGGCAAGCCCCTCAAGGCCGACGAGCTGGCCCGGGCCCTCGAAGAGACCGGCTGCCTTCCCGACGTCGATTCCAAGCGCTTCGTCCATAAGCCCAAGCCCTTCATCAAGAAGAAGGTCGCGGCGGCCCTCGATTTCCCCCGCACAAGCTACACCGAGAAGACGGCGACGCGACTGGCCTACGGCAATGCCCTGCTCAGCCTGGGCAAGGTCAACGCCAAGGTCGTGGCCATCGACGGCGACGTCAAGAACTCGACCTACGCCGACAAGTTCTTCGAGGCCCTCCCGGGCCGGTCCTTCCAATCGTACATCGCCGAGCAGAACATGATCGGCGTGGGCATGGGGCTCGCCGCCAAAGGCTACCTTCCGTTCATGGCCACCTTCGCCGCCTTCCTGACCCGGGCCCACGACCAGATCCGGATGGCCGCCTACTCATTCTCCAACATCAAGATCTGCGGCTCCCACGTCGGGGTCAGCATTGGCGAGGACGGGCCGTCGCAGATGGGCCTCGAGGACCTGGCCATGTTCCGGCCCATCCCGGGATGCGTCGTGCTCTACCCGAGCGACGCGGTCTCGTCGGAGGCCTGCGTCGCGGCCGCCGCGGCCCACGAAGGGATGTGCTATATCCGCGCCTCGCGCCCGGCGACGCCGGTCCTTTATCCCGGGAACGAGACCTTTCCCATCGGCGGCTCAAAGGTGCTGCGAAAAGGGGAGGGGGACGCGGTCACCGTCATCGCCGCGGGGATCACCGTACACGAAGCCCTCAAGGCCTTCGAGGCGCTCAAGAAGGAGGGCCTCGGTCTCCGCGTCATCGACGCGTATTCGGTCGCTCCCCTGGACAAGGCCGCGATCCTGCGCGAGGTCGCCGGGACCGGCGGCCGGGCGGTCGTCGTCGAGGACCATTACGCCGCCGGCGGGCTCGGCGAGGCCGTCGCCCAGGCCTTGGCCGGACAAGCGGCCCTCCGCCACCTCTGCATCCGCGAGCTTCCCCGCTCCGGGAAGCCGGACGAGCTCATGGAGCGGTTCGGGATCAGCGCCTCGCACATCGCCCGGGCGGCGAGGGAGCTCTGCGGCCGTTGAGAACGCGCCCTCGCTCAGCTACGCTGACGCTCGCGTTGATCCTCGCCGCCGCAGCGCTCCCGGCCGCGCCCCGGCCCGCCCCGGCCGCCGTCGCCGCGGCGGGGGAAACGCTGAAAGGCACCGTGACCGCGGTCACCGACGGGGACACGATCAGGGTCCGGTTGGCTGGCGGCGGCAACGAAAAGGTCCGCCTCATCGGGATCGACAGCCAGGAGCTCGACGACGCCCGGGAGCGCGTCCGGCTCATGGCCTTCCTGGCCAAACGGTTCGCCTTCACCCGGCTCTACAAGGCCCAGGTGGAGCTCCTTCCCGGGCCCGAAGAGAGGGATTCGTACGGACGGCTGCTCGCCTTCGTCCGCCTCCCGGACGGCGAGATGTTCAATGTGACCCTCGTCCGGGAAGGCTATGCCTTTGCTTATCTCAAGTTCCCCTTTGACGAGACGCTGAGGAAGGAGCTCAAAGCGGCCGAGACCGAAGCCCGCCAGAACGGGAAGGGGCTGTGGGGGCGGGAGCCGTATCCCGTGATCGACGCCGCGGACGCGGGCCGCCGGGTCGGGGGTCTCCTGACCGTCCGTTTCCGCTGCCTCCGGTCGTTCCGGCGCGGCGGGTTCCGCATCCTCGAGGCCGACGGCGCGGCCTTCGACACGGCCATCCCCCTCGAGGTCTACCGGACGCTTCCCGGCCCGCTCGATCTCGAAGGCCGGACGATCGAGGCGTCGGGGCTCATCGAGCTCTATCAGGGGCGCCCGCAGATCATGATCGGCGTCCCCCTCCAGCTCAAGCGCGTCGATTGAAAGGAGTCCGCCATGGCCTCGAAGATCACGCCCGCCGTCCGCGCCGCTCTCGAAGCGGCCGTCGGTCCCGGCCACGTCTTTTCCGACGCCGACAGGACCTTCGATTACGGCCACGACGAGTTCTCGCTCGCGGAGATCGCCTGCCAGCCTGACGTCGTCGTCCGCCCGGGGACGACCGCCGAGGTCGCCGCCGTGCTCAAGATCGCGGATGCCCAAGGCGTCCCGGTGACCCCGAGGGGCGGCGCGACGGGACTCTGTGGCGGATGCGTTCCGGTCTGCGGAGGCATCGTCCTCTCGCTCGAGAGGATGAACCGCGTCCTCGAGATCGATGCCGACAATCAGATGGCCGTGACCGAGGCCGGCGTCCGACTTTCCGATTTTACCAGGGCGGTCGAAGAGGGAGGGCTCTACTTTCCGCCCCACCCCGGCGACGAAAGCGCCATGATGGGCGGCCTCGTTGCCACCAACGCCGGGGGCAGCCGGGCCGTCAAGTACGGCACCATCCGCAACTACGTCCGCGGCCTCGAGCTTGTCACCCCGGCGGGAGACGTCTTGTGGCTGGGGGGCAAGCTCGAAAAATCGAGCACCGGGTACAACTTGATGCAGCTCGTCGTCGGCTCGGAGGGGACGCTCGGCGTCGTCACGAAAGTCGTCCTGCATCTCCAGGCCAGGCCCGGCAACATGCGCTCGCTCGTTGTGCCGTTCGAGGCGCTCGAGCCGGCCCTCGAGACCGTCCCTCTCATCATGAAGCGGGGCATCGTCCCCCTCGCCGTCGAGTTCCTCGAGATCGAGCCCATCACCTTGACCGAGGAGCACATCCACAAGAAGTGGCCGACGAAGCTCGGCAAAACCCACCTCCTGATCATCCTCGACGCCCCTTCGGACGACGAGATGGACCGCTTGTCCCAAGCCGTGGCGGAGGTCTGCGTCGAAAAGGGCGCCATCGACGTTTTCATCGCCGACACGCCCAGCAAGCAGGACGAGGTGCTGGCCATCCGCTCCAAGATCTACGACGCCATCAAATCCGGCACGGTCGAGATCCTGGACATCGCCGTGCCCCGGGCCGAGGTGGCCGGCCACGTCCACAAGGTCCGCGAGGTTGCCGCCCGGTACGGCATGTGGCTGCCGACGTTCGGCCACGCCGCCGACGGGAACGTCCATACCCATATCATGAAGGCCCGCTACGAGGGCGGGGCGATGGTCCCCGTCCCGGAGAGCGAGTGGCGGCCCCACGCCGACCTCGTCCGCGAGGAGCTTTTCCGGGACTGCAAGGCGCGCGGCGGGGTCATCTCGGGCGAGCACGGCATCGGGCTGGTCAAGAAGCCCTACCTCTCGGTCGTCCTCGACGACCGGCAGATCGAGATCATGCGCGGCATCAAGCGCGTTTTCGACCCTCACGGGATCATGAACCCGGGCAAGATCTTCGACTGAAGGCCGTTTGCGCGGGACCGGGAATCGTGCTAATAATAGGGTCGAGGGGTTTATGAAATCCTGACCTGACAGGGGGTCACGCATGATCGAACGGATCACCGAGATCTACGTCATCCTGGAGAACAAGCCGTCCCAGCTGGGGGACCTGTGCAGCTTCCTGGCCGAGAACGAGATCAATGTCGACGCGATCGGCGTCTTTCACGACACGGCCAAGATCGTCGTCCAGCAGCTCAACAAGGCCGTCAAGCTCCTGGCCAAGCTGAACTACACGACCGAGCTGCGCGACGTCCTCAGGATCGATCTCGAGAACCGGCCGGGCGCCCTGGCCGAGCTCACGTCCAAGCTCGGGGACGAAGGCATCAACATCGAATACTGCTACGGCACCCTCTCCCGAAAGGGGAATGGCGTCGCGATCATCATGGATGTCTCCAACATCGAACGGGCCTGCCAGGTCCTCGGGGCCTGACGGCGGCCGTCCGTTCTTCAAGCCGGCCTTTACGCGGCCGCCCGCTATCGGCTAAACTTGCCTCATGAGGGACAGTGTCGACCTTGCCGTCGTCGGGGCCGGCGCCGCGGGCCTTGTTGCGGCGATCAGCGCGGCCCGCCGCGGGGCCTCTGTCGCCGTCCTCGAGCGCCTGCCGTGGATCGGCAAGAAGGTCCTGGCGACCGGCGGCGGCCGCTGCAATCTCCTGAACGCCGGGCTTTCGGCCTCGGCCTACGCCTCATCGGACCCCGGGCTCGTCGCCTCGGTCCTGGACCGGTTCGGCCAGGCGGAGATCAGGGCCTTTTTCGAGGAGCTGGGCCTCCGCCTCCAGACCGACGGCGAAGGGCGCGTCTACCCTTTGACGAACCAGGCCGCGTCGGTCCTCAAGGTCCTGGAGCGCGAGACCGGCAGGCTCGATGTCGGGATGATCAACCGCTTCGAAGTGGAGAGGATCGAGCCCGCGTCCGGGCGATTCCGCGTCGCGGCCGCGGACGGCCGTGCGGTCGAAAGCCGGGCCGTGGTCATCGCGGGCGGCGGCAAGTCCTACCCGGCCTTGGGCTCGAACGGCTCGTGCTACGGGCTCGCGGCGTCCCTCGGCCACGCCGTTGTGAGACCCGTGCCGAGCGCCGTGCCGATCGTCGTCAAGGTCCGGATGTGCCACTTCCTCCAGGGCCAGCGGATGCGAGTCCGCGCCGAGAGCCGGATCGGCGGCCGCGCCGCTCAGACCGCCGAAGGGGAGCTTCTCTTCGCCCAGTACGGGCTCTCGGGCACGGCCATCCTCGATGTCAGCGAGAGCGTCTCGATCGCCCTGAACCGCGAGGGCCGGAAGGACGTGGCGGTCGTCGTCGATTTCCTCCCGACCATGACCCCGGAGGAGCTCTCCGGGGAGCTGGCGCGGAGATTGAAGGCCGGCTGGACCCCGGACGACCTGACCTGCGGATTGCTGCCGGAGAAGTTCTCGCTTTTCTTTCCCCAGATCATCCGCGAAGCGGGATATGTCCCGGGCCGGGAGAACGTCGACGAGGTCGCGTGCCGCCTGGCCGCTTTGCTCAAGGCCAGGGAATATCACGTCCTGGCCACGCGGAGCTGGAACGAGGCCGAGTTCACCTCGGGCGGCGTGGATGCCCGGGAGGTGAAGCGGGGAACGCTCGAATCGAAGCTCCGGCGGGGCCTTTACTTTGCCGGCGAGGTCCTCGACGTCCAGGGCGGGCGCGGGGGATTCAATCTCGCCTGGGCCTGGGCCTCCGGATTCGTCGCCGGCCTCGCGGAGTAGGCCCATCTCGACCAGCGGGCGGCCGCGTAACCCGCCCGGCCACGGAAAGGCGGTGTTCACGATGTCGACGATCATAGCTCGCACTTCGACGCGGCGGATCCCCGCCGCAAACGTCGCGGCCCTCCTGCTCGCCGCCGCGGCTTTCATGGGCGCATGCACGCCTCGAGGCTATCGGGACCGTCTTCCGGCTCCCCGGCATGACCTCGTTTTCGACAACCTCGCCTCGACGTGGGACGAGGGTATCCCGCTCGGCAACGGCATGATCGGCGCCCTGGTCTGGAAAAAAGGCGACTCGCTCAGGATGTCGCTCGACCGGGCCGATCTCTGGGACCTCCGTCCGGTGGCCGGATTCTCCGGGCCCGAATTCAGCTTTGCCTGGGTCCGCGACCGCGTCCTGAAGAACGACTACGAGCCGGTCCATAAGATGGGCGACGTGCCCTACGACCGTGATCCGGCCCCGACCAAGATCCCCGCCGCCGCGCTCGAGTTCGACATTTCTTCGTTGGGGGAGGTGGGATCGGTCCGCCTGTCTTTGGCCGACGCGGTCTGCCGGGTGGTGTGGAAGAACGGGGCCAGGCTGACGGCCTTCGTCCATGCCTCGGAGCCGGTCGGCTGGTTCCAGTTCGAGGGCCTGCCCGTGGGCGTGCGGCCGAAGCTCGTTCCGCCCGCCTATGCCGCCGCGGCGCCCGCCGACGGATCGGAAAAGAACTCGTTGAACCCGGGATCGCTGGCCCGGCTGGGCTATCCCGAACCCGAGCTCGAGGGCGACGAGACCGCGATCCGTTATCATCAGGAGGGTTGGGGCGGCATGAGCTACGAGGTCGCCGTCGACTGGGACCTGCCCGAGGGCGGCGTGCTGACCGGGGTCTGGAGCATCAGCTCCATCTATCCGGAAACCGAAGCCGGGTCTGCGGCTTGGGGCGCCGGAAGGGAGCTGGCCCCGAATTCGGCCGCCCGGGCGCACGAGCGCGCGCTCGTCCGCGACCTCGCGACGCACGCCGCGTGGTGGAAGGCCTTCTGGGCCGGGTCGACGGTGCGCCTTCCCGACCCCGTGCTCGAGAAGCAATGGTATCTCGAGACCTACAAATTCGGGGCGGCCTCGCGGCGCGGCGCGCCGCCGATCACCCTCCAGGCCGTCTGGACAGCCGACGACGGGAACCTGCCGCCGTGGAAGGGCGACTTCCATAATGACCTCAACACTCAGCTCAGCTACTGGCCCTGTTACAGCGGCAACCATCTCGAGGAGGGGCTGGCCTTTCTCGATTGGCTCTGGGCCATCAAGCCGCGATGCGAGGAGTACACCCGCCGGTATTTCGGGGTGGACGGGCTCAACGTCCCCGGCGTGGCCGCGCTCGACGGCGCGCCCATGGGAGGGTGGATCCAGTATTCGCTGGGGCCGACGGTCTCGGCTTGGCTGGCCCACCACTTCTGGCTCCATTGGCGCTACAGCGGCGACCGGGCCTTCCTCGAGGGCCGGGCCTATCCGTATCTCAAAGGCGTTGCGGTCTTCCTGGATAACATCGCCGAGCGCCGTGCGGACGGGAAAAGAAAGCTGCCCTTGAGCTCGAGCCCCGAGATCAACGACAACCGCATCGACGCCTGGTTCCGCGAGACCACGAATTACGACCTGGCCCTTGTCCGCTGGCTTTACGGCGCCGCGTCGGCCATGGCCGATGAGCTCGGGCTCGCAGAGGAAGGGGAGAGGTGGCGGACGATCCTCGGCGAATGGCCGGACTTGGCCCTGGCTGAGGATGACGGGCGGCTCCTGGTCGCGCCGGGCTATCCGCTCAAGGCATCGCACCGGCATTTCTCGCACCTCATGGCCATCCATCCGCTGGGTCTCATCGACCCGAGCCGGGGAGAGGCCGATCAAAGGACGATCGGCGCCGCGCTCGCCGAGCTCGACCGCCTCGGACCCGACTGGTGGTGCGGGTATTCTTACAGCTGGCTCGGCAACATGGCCGCGAGGGCGGGTGACGGCGAGAAGGCCGCGGCGGCGCTTCGGATCTTCGCCGAGAGTTTCTGTCTTCCGAACAGCTTCCACGCCAACGGCGACCAGTCGAAAAGCGGCAAGTCAAAGATGACTTATCGCCCGTTCACGCTCGAAGGGAATTTCGCCTTCGCTTCCGGCATCCAGGAGATGCTCCTGCAGAGCCACACCGGCGTCGTGCGCGTCTTCCCCGCGGTCCCGGATTCCTGGCCCGATGTGTCGTTCGATTCGCTCCGGGCCGAAGGGGCCTTTCTGGTCTCGGCCACGAGAAAGTCCGGAAAGGTCGTGGAGGTCCGGATCCGCTCGGAAAAGGGCGGCCGGCTCCGGCTGGAGAACCCCTTCCCGGGCCTCGTCTTCAAGGCAACCGGTGCGGCGGCCGGCGCCGTGCCGGGCGGAGCCCGTATCGTCGAGGCCGAGATGCGGCCCGGCGACTCCCTCGTTCTGAAAGCGAGCTAGCCTGGATTATTCATAAAAACGCCGGTTTTCTCAGTAAGACAAGAAGACCCAAGAACGGCGTTTTTATGAATAGTCCAGGTCACTCCGCCTTCGGGTAGAGCAGGGCGTTCAGCAGGAACTTATACGTCCCGTGGGTCTGGGCCCGGCTCTGGCAGCGGACGCCTATGAGGATGATCCGGCCTTCTTTGTACTTGGTGTCGACGACGGCCGCTTTCCGCGTCAGGTACTCCTCGCCGAGGAGCCAGCCGCTCATCAGCACGGTATCTTCCGGGTACGTGG
>Ga0209706_10002180_pt1 | contig 10929 bp, 9 predicted proteins | sample PPLLaktember2015_6_FD_187263 | JGI IMG/M metagenome (GOLD analysis project Ga0209706, IMG submission 187263) | Freshwater sediment microbial communities from Prairie Pothole Lake near Jamestown, North Dakota, USA - PPLs Lake P8 Core (1) Depth... | ecosystem: Environmental > Aquatic > Freshwater...
CGCGCCCGCATGACGTGATTCCTGAATCTATGGCGCCTTGAGGGCGATACTGAGCGGGCCGGGTGCGGACAACGTCACACGCTGACCCGGGGTACCGACCGGTGACAGGGCCTGCACGGTCACTATCGATTTCTCCCTGGCGGCGACGGGCAGGAAGGTCACGGCCAACAGATCCCCCTGGCCATTCAACCCGCCACCCTCGGACGGATCGAGCTTGATATCGATCACGCCGGTTTTGTCATTCACGTTAAATCGGAAATTGCCGAACAGTTTGGCTTCCTGAACGAGACTGCCCTCGCCGACCGACACCACCTGCATGGCGGCCGGATCGAATTTGATCTGGAATGACATTCCGTTTATGAGCTGGTTCGTGGACAGATTGAGACGGGCCAGAAATTCCTGGCCGACGACCGCCTCTGACGGCCCATCCCAGGACAAGTTGCCTGGCGTACTCGCACCGCTCGATGTTGGCGCAACAGGCTCGGGCGTCTCGTCGCTCGCCGGAGCGGTGGGCGGCTCTGCTGCGTTCGCTTTATCGGCCGCCGCGGGTACCAGGCCTGGAACAACAGGCACTTGGGCCGGAGCAGCTGGCACCACGGGTACTGACACTGGCTCCGACACTTGGTCGGGGACTTGCGCGGCCGATGCCGGCGACACAATGTCTTCCGCCTTGCGGCCGCGCAACAACGTGCTGCGGCGGATCAGCGGGTTCTTCCGAAGGCCTGGCGCCTCAGCATCCTCGGCAGTCGCTGCAGGCATGGCGTTCGTTACCGGTGCGGTCCCGGTCATGGCGGGACGAACTGCCGTTGAACCGTTCGATCCCGAACCGACGGTCAATGGCTGGCCGCTGCGACGGCCCTCGGTGCCGAACCAGAATTCGGTGGTGTTGGCATCCGGGCGCACAAGATTACGCACGATATGCGGCGTGATCGACAGCACGATCTCGGTCTTCTGCTTGTCGTCCTTGTGCGTCGAGAACAGCCGGCCGAGCATGGGGACATCGCCAAAACCCGGCACCTTGTTAACGGTCTCACGATCCTCATCACTGATCAGGCCGGCCAGTATCTGGGTCTCGCCGTCCTTTAACCGCAGCAAGGTCGCGGCATTGCGCGTGCCGATCTGGTACGCGACCGTGCCCGATATCGAATTGGTGACACTGCTGACAATGGTACTGACCTCGAGGCCGACCTTGATGGCCACCTCGTTATCGAGATAGACGGTCGGTTCGACCTCGAGCTTGAGGCCGACATCAAGATACTGGACGCTACCCGTGACCACCGGCTGGGTAGTGGTCGGGGTCACACTATTGGTGATGACCGGTACGCGGTCACCGATGTGGATCTTGGCCTTTTCCTTGTTGCGAGCGCGGATGCGCGGGCTGGCCAGGACATTCGTGTCCTTGTCCTCCTTCTTCAGATCGACATTGACGCCGACCTTGCCGACCAGCACCTTGGTCGCATCCAAATTTTTGAAGTCTTGAAAGGTCGTGGCATCGGCGGTGAAGGACAGCTGGTCGGGAAAATCGATGCCGAGCTCCTGGATACGCGAGCGTTTGATCTCCAGCACCTCGACCTCCATCATAACCTCCGGTTCGGGCAAGTCGAGGGCATCCAACAGCTTCTCGGCCATGCGCACCATCTCCGGCGTGTCGCGCATGATCAACACGTTTGACTTCTCGTCGGCGAAGAACACCTTGGTGTCCAACATGGTCTTAAGCATGCTCAAGGCCTTCTTCGGATCGGCATTCGTAAGATAGAAGGTCTTGACCACCTGGTCCTGGTATTCCTTTGCCTTGGCCGGGATGTTGGGGTAGACCAACACCGTGTTCTCGCTCAGGATTTTCTTCTCGAGTTGACTCTGGGACAGGATCAGGTCAAGAGCATCATCCACCGACATGTCCTTGGCGAAGATCGTGGTCTTAAGTGTATTCTTGATATCACGGTCAAGGATGAAATTGATCCCGGTGGTGCGCGAGATGGCCTCGAACACCAGTTTGATCTGGGCATCGCGAAATTGCAGCGTCACGGGCTTCCGATAATTCTTTCCGAGCTGCGGCGCGTAGTAGGCATCCTTGGAGAGCTTCTTTTCGATATCGCGCAACAGAGCGCTGGCCGCGGAATGCTGCGGATCCTCCGCCAGAATAAACCGCAGCTTAGACTGGGCTCCTTGCAGGTCTTTCTGTTCCAGCAGCTTCTTCGCTTCTTGCAACAGACCCTCGTGGCGGCGGGAAGTCTTGACCTCCGACAAGCCGTTGCGGGCGCGGCTGTTGGCCGGCTCGATCTTGAGGATGCGCTCGTAGGCCGTGGCGGCCTGGTCGAAGCGGTTGGCGCCGCGGTACATCTCAGCTGCCGCGAGCAGGCGATTGATGGCCCTCTCGCGTCCGGAACGCAGCGCAATGCGATAGGTAAAGTTGTCGGGATCGAGCCGCGCCGCCTCTTCGAGATGTGCCAAACCCTCTTCCATCTGCCCGGCATCGAGATGCTCAAGACCGCTGCGGTAGGCCTTTTCACCAGCGCAACCCGCGAGCAACATGACCAGAAGAAATCCGCCCAGTCCCGCGACCAGGCGTTGTACGGACAATCTGTTCATTGTTATCCCGGGATTCTCAGAGTTTGTTTAACGTTCATCGGCAGATACATAAAGATCAAGCCGCGATCATCGGCCTCGTCGAGGCGGTACGAGCTATCAATCATGTCACCAACCTGGATCTCATAGAGCTTGTCGTTCCTGAGCACGAAAAATACCGGTTTGTCGGACCCGGGGCTCAGGATCGACCCGACAAACGTGAACGGCAACGACGGCGCGGTCGGTGGTGGTGGCGGCATACGGGGCGGCGGGGGCGGGGGCACGTACCACGACTTGCTCGCGAACACTTGGCCGGCGTGCTGATCCACGCCCGGCATGTTCTGGCGCAACCCGGATATATTCAGAGAATCGATAGTCCCGGTGACGTTCGAGGCCGGAGCGACCGGGGACGAAGCCGACGCCTCGCGTCCCTTGGCTACCGGCAGGACGACATCAACCGAACCCTCGCCGCGAAAATGGGCGGCGCCGACCGCCACCAGCGTCAGTGACAACATGACACTCAATACCATCTGGCGTTTATTCAGGAGGAGTTTCATGACTTCATCCCGACATACAGGGTAAATTTGATCTTGGCATCGACCTGCATCTCGCCGATCTTCTGCTTGCCGAAGCTCACAGTCTCCAGCGCCAGAAACGGCATGTCCCGCAGCGCCACACCGACGAACTTGCGCACTTGCAGGTACGACCCCTTGACCGGCAGGCTGATGACATAGCGCGCCAAGCGGCTGTCCTTTTCCGTAACCAAGCGGTAATCGCCCTCCTCCAGCACTAACCCCTCGGCGCTCGCCGTCTGGGAAAGTTTTTGCAACCAGTCCGGCACACCTTCAATCTTCGGAAACGACCTGTAGAACGACGCCAGCCGTTCCTCGGGGGTACCGCGATCGTCGGCCAACGACTGGCCGGCGCGCTCGAGCCGTTGACGCAGTGAACCGCTCTCCTGCTCAAGCGACTGCAAGCGCGCCCCGGCCGGGGCCACGGTGGTTATCAGCAAGAACAGCGAGAACAGCAGCGCGCCGAGGCCGGCCAGACCCATTGGGCTCATGTGCCGCCATCGGTAACGAAATAGCCAATACCAGCGTTTCATATCAGCCCGCCCAGTCCGCCAGCAGCGTGAACCGCACCGGCTTTTGTGGATCCTGTTGTTCGACCTTATGGTTGGTCATGTGCACGTTCACCAGCGGGTCGCTGCGCTCGAGCTGGCGAATATATTCGAGCACGTGTTCGAAACCCTTGGCTTCACCACTGATCGCCAGGGTTCGTCGTTCAGGGTTCGGCTGAATTGTCAGCAAAGCAACGGACTTGGCGTCGGCCGATTCGATGGCGCGAAACAGGGCATCCCACGGCAGCGACAGCCGGCGCATGACCACCCGCGCCGAGGCCAAATGTTCTTCGAGTTCGCGCGGGCTGAGCGGTCGAAGCTGGCCCGTCTGCTCGCGCAGCGACTGTTCGATGCGACCGACCTCGCCGTGGAACCGGTTAATCTGCGAGTTCACGTGCCACAGAAACCCGCCAAGCGTGGCCAGCACGAGCAGCGCCAGCGCCAGAAGCCAGCGGCCGGTGCGTTCGTCACCGTACCAGCGGCGGACGTAATCGAGTTCAAGGGCCGCCATCACGACACGGCCTCCGCCATTGCGGTATCGGCCGCGACCGGCGCGGCTGCGTTGATCGCCGGCAACCGCAACCCATGGGCGCTCAACCATTCGCCGCTGACCAGAGTCGGTGTGTAGGCCGGGGCGTACACATAAATCTTGCTGTCAACGACCGGCCCTTCCTGCATTAACTGTTCACGCGCGAGTATGATGCGCAGGTCTGTCGTCCACTCCGCGCCGAGGCGCATTCCGCGCACCCCTGCCCAAGTTCCCCCAACGACATGGGCGAGACAGGCCCGTCCCGGCTCGATGTGCACAAACCAGTATGGATCGGCGGTGAGCGAGTCGCGGCAATGATTAAACGCCGCCATAAACGCGGGCTGGAGCGACACCAGCCGCAACGAGGCGCCGCGTACGGTAGTCATGAGCGCATCGAGCAATTCCGGATCGACGGCGCTGGCCAATTGCGCCATGCCATAACGATCTTCACTCAGGCGTACCGTCCAGCGTCCGACCCGCTCGCCATACAGCTGGGTGAAACAATGGCGTGCGTAGGCCAGGCGTTCCTCCTCGCCACCGAGGTCATCGACCCACGGCACGCGAACATAACGCACGAAGTGGTTGGACAGGACAATGTGCACGCATGCCTGATGCCAGACGGGTTCGCGCAGCGTCTCGGCCAGTGTCACGATGAGCGGCCGCCAGTCACCGTTGCCCGGGCCGTTTATGCGCGTGCGCGCCAGTTCATGCGCGTGGCGGCCATGCGCGAAACGTGCGAGTGTGATCTCGTCCGGTGACAGCGTGATGCGCACCTGTTCCGGTAACAACCTTGCGCGCGCGGCGGCCGTCCACGCGCGCACAGCTCCGCGCGACAGCCCGGCGGCCGGCAATCGGGAACGAAGGCGCTCAGCCCACAAACGTAACACGGTTAATCTCCTGTAAATCAGTTAGTCCGCGGCGCACCAGGTCGAGCGCCGAATCGCGAAGGTTCTGCATTCCGGCCTGGCGAGCGGCCTCCTTGATGCGACGAATCGGCGCGCGTTCGACAACCAGCTCGCGTATCTCGTCGGTCAACAGCAACACCTCGCTGATCGCCTTTCGGCCCTTGTATCCGCTGCCGCGGCAATGCCCGCAACCGCTTCCGTGGCGAAACTCGTAACCGCGCACCTGGGCGGCAGTAAGGCCGGAGTCGGTCAGCAGCGCGGCGTCGGGTTTGAACGCGCCGGCACAGTGGGAACAGACCAGACGCACCAGACGCTGGGCGACGATGCCATTCAGCGCTGAAACGAAACTGTAGGTATCGACACCCATGTGAACGAATCTGCCGATCACGTCGAAGACATTGTTGGCGTGGACCGTGGTCAACACCAGGTGGCCGGTGAGCGCCGACTGCACGGCAATCTGCGCCGTTTCCTGGTCGCGGATTTCACCGACCATGATGGTGTCGGGATCGTGACGCAGGATCGAGCGCAATCCGCGCGCGAAGGTCAGGCCCTTCTTGTCATTGACTGGAATCTGCAGGACGCCGGGCAACTGGTATTCAACCGGATCCTCGATGGTAATAATCTTGTCCTGCCCGTGGTTGATTTCGGTGATCAGGGCATAGAGTGTGGTGGTCTTGCCGCTGCCGGTCGGGCCAGTGACGAGCAGCATGCCGTGCGGTTCGTTCGCCAATCGGCGCAGCATGGTGGCGGCTTGCTCATCAAAACCGAGATAATCGAGCCGCAGGCCCTTGATGCTGTCGGACAGGCTCTGTTTGTCGAGAATACGCAGAACCGCATCTTCGCCGGACACACTCGGCATGATCGACACGCGGAAGTCGACCTCGCGGCCCTTGATCGATACCTTGAACCGTCCGTCCTGCGGGATACGACGTTCGGCGATATCGAGTTCCGCCATGATCTTGACGCGCGAGATGACTTGTTCGGCCTGCGCCACCCCGTCAACCGTCCCGACCATGGCGAGCACACCGTCGATGCGGTACTTGATGGCCATGCCAGAGATGGTCGATTCGAGATGAATGTCACTAGCCTCGGCCTTGAGCGCATCGTAAATCGTTGAATGCACCAGCCGCACCGTCGGACTGGCGTCCTCGTTGATTCGCTTGAGCGACAAGTCATCAACGCCACTGGCCGGTAACGCGGTGGCGGCGGTGGCGGCCAGCACACTGTCCATCGCCTGCAGGGTTTCCTCGAAGCCGGCGAGAAAGGCGAGCACGTCCTGCCGGTGGGCAAGGACCCAGCGGCCAACATCGGAGAACTGATCTTCTGCCCAGGCCTGAATCATCGGATTGAACGGATCGCTCAATACCAGCACTGGCTCGCCGCCGTCGTGCCGTACCACCACACATTCGCGGGTCAACGCAAGAGGGTAGGAAAGCATCGAGAAATCCGGGTCGTGACCAGACAATTCCGGCATGGCGAGCACCGGGAAATGCAACGTGCGCCCGAGGCATGCAAGATACTCCAGCGGCGACAGGCCGCTTTGTTCCTCGAGGACTTCGATCAGCCGGCGTCCGCTACGGGCGGCCTCGTCGCGCGCCAGTTGAACCTGCGCGGCACTAAACACCTCGTTTGGTTCGTGCTTGAAGTCTTCAGCGAGATTCATTGGATGCTCCCGGCCAGCTCGAAGATCGGGAAATACATGAGCACGACGATGCCACCGATGATGATACCGATCACGGCCATCAGCAGCGGTTCAATCAGGCGCGTGAACCATTCCACCCAGCGCGAGATCTCCTCATCGTAAAAACTGGCGATTCGCTCCATCATCTCGCCCATCCGGCCGGAACGCTCACCGACCCGCAGCATGCGCACGGCCACCGGAGTGGTCAGCCCGTGGCGATCCATGGCCTGCGACATCGACTGGCCTTCGCGCACGTCGCTGGTAGCACGCGCCAGCTGTTCCTGGTGTCCGGGGCTCAACAGGCCGGCAGCCATGTCGAGGGCGCGCAGGATCGGGATCCCTCCGCGCTGCAACATGCCGAGTGTTCGATAAAAACGCGCCAGCTGGTAAACATGCAGGTGCTCGCGCAGCGACGGCATCTGCCAGAGTTTTTCCACCAGACGGCGGCGCACCGCTGGGCGCGTCAGCCCGTAAACCGCACCGCCGATAACCAGCGTGGCACCGAACAATATCGTCATGCCGTGGGCCTCAACAGCTCGCCCCCAGGCCAGCAGCATCTGCGACAGAAACGGCAGGTTTGCGCCCACGTCTTCGTAGACACGACTGAATTTGGGAACGACATACACCAGCAGGAACATCGACACCAGCATCCCGACCACGATCAGCAGGGCCGGGTAGATCGAGGCGCTGATCAGTTTGCGACGCACAACATCGACCTGGGACTGGTAAACCACGAATCGGGTCAGCGATTCACTCAGCCCACCTGTCCGTTCGCTGGCACGTACGCTCGCCACGTACAACTCGGGGAAATGAGCCGGATATTGCTGAAGCGCGAAGGACAACGGATGGCCCTCGCGCAGGCGGGCGATGACGCCTTCGAGGACCTTCTTGATTTCGGGATGGTGCTCCTTCTCGGCCAGCGTCTCGATCGCCTCGACCAGCGTCAGGCCGGCGTCGAGTAGCGCGAGCAGTTCCTGGCTGAACAGCACCAGCGGAAAACGCACGCGCCGCCGTCCCGGCCAAACTCCTGCCCAACGCTTCTGGTGACGGACACTGAGCACGACATAGCCGAGCTGGGCAGCTTTGCTGGTAGCATCACTTTCATCGAGCGCTTCCACCGACAGGGCGGAAATGGCCCCCGTGTCACGCAACGCGCGGATTTCGTAAAACATGTTTCATCCTTACCAACTTGTGACGTCGGCGTCTTCGCCGCTGCCACCAGGCTTGCCGTCCTTGCCGTAGGTGTACAGGTCATAGTCGCCGTGTTCGCCCGGGCTGCGATAGTTATAGGCCCGGTCCCAGGGGTCGAGCGGCACGGCCTTGGACAGATACGGCCCGCTCCACTTCGGTTCGTTGGCCGGCCGTGTGTTCAGCGCTGCCAGGCCCTGATCGGTGGTGGGAAAACGCCCGGTGTCGAGCCGGAATTGCGCCAGGGCCTTGTTGAGCGCATCGACCTGCGCCTGCGCAACCTTGGCCTCCGACTTGCCGATCTGGCCGAAATAGCGCGGCGCCACATAACCGGCCAGCAGGCCAATGATGACCATGACCACCAGCAGTTCGAGCAGCGTGAAGCCACGCTCGATGGCTTTACCCTGTGCAGAATCTTTTCTCATATGTCGCGTCTCAGACATCAATTGCCCCGTCACGAGGCAGGCTAACCGCAGTGTGGGTGTGCCACGATACCTGGATACTGGTCCCGGTAATCCTGGAGGAAACAATCGACAGACTGCCGCCGGAATTTTCGGCACGTTCTTTCATGCTCGAAAGGCCCATACCCCTACTCGAGGCCGTTTGGTCGGTGAACTCATTGAGGTCAAAGCCATGGCCATTGTCGCTGATGCGTAGCACGAGCGTCGGCGTGGTATAGCGTAATTCGATGCACACAGTATCGGCTTGGGCATGTCTGACGACGTTGTTCAGGCCCTCTTGCACAATGCGGTAGACCACGGCCTTAATCCGGGACGGAACCTGGTGTTCCTCAATATCAATCCGGGTATCGAGTTGTATGTTGTGGTAGATACCGCGGAACTCGCGGCAGAACCAGGCGATGGTCGGAATGATGCCCAGGTCGTCGAGGGTCGAGGGCCGCAGCCCCATCGAGATGCGTCGCACCTCCTCGATCTCCTGTTGCATCTTCGGGATCAGGCTCCGCAACACCGGCATCCCCTTCTCGATGCCGTAGCGTTCGAATAAACCGAGCGAGTTCTCCAGGCAGAATTTGAGGGCGCTCAGGGATTGACTGATGCCGTCGTGCAACTCACCGGCGATGCGCTTGCGCTCAACTTCCTGGGCGGTCAGGAGTTGGGCCGACAACAGGCGCAACTCGCTCTCGGACTTTCGCAGATTCTCCTCTGCCTTGCGGCGATCGGTGAGGTCCATGATGACGGCAAAGCAGCCGTCGATCTTGCCATCGGGTTCGACAATCGGTTGCGGTGACACGTTGGTGTAAATACGCTTGCCGTCTTTGCGAACCAATTCAATTTCGAAATGCCGGCCTTGGCAACCTTCCTCGCCACACAGGTGTCCGTGTAACAGGTCCGGGCAAGCAGGGTTGCTAAAATCGAGAATCGAATGGCCGATCAACTCATCACGAGAGTAACCCAGCATGTCGCACAGACGGTCATTGACGTAGGTCAGTTTGCCAGCAGTGTTCTGCACCGCAAGACCCTCGTTCATGGTGTCGATCAGCAGTCGGTAGCGTTCGCGGCTGTGCGACAAATCGCGCTCGGCACGCCAGCGCTCCGCGACTTCCATCACCAGCTTCTGGTTGGCTTCGACCAGATCGGTGGTACGCACATAGACTTTTTGTTCGAGCACCTCGTTGGCATCACGCAGGATCTGTTCGGCGACCTTGATGCTGGAGATGTCCTGCACCACGGCCACCGCCGCGCTCGTCGACCGCGTACCATCGCGTAACAAGTGGTGGGTAATAATCGGACGAAACTGGATTCGAAGGTGGCGTTTGAGCAGAACGTCCTCGACCTCGCACTCGACAGTCTGACCCTGGGAAAGATGCTTGCAGCTGCGCTGTGTCAAATGCATGAAGTAACACATCGGATTGTCGCACTTCGGGTGCAGCAGATCGTGCAATGATTTTCCTTTGACCTCGCCAACGCGCTCGAACGTCCAGTGCTCGACGACGCGGTTGGCGCGCAAGACATTTCCGCTGCTATCGAGCAGGCAAACCACAATTCCCGGCAACGAGTCTACGGTCGATTCCCACTCGCGCTTTGCCTGGGCGATCTGTTCGTGCCCCTGCATTTGAGACTCGGTGGCGTATCTCGAACCGACCGTCACAGCCAGGAGGTTCGCGACCGACCACAGAAAACAGCATTCGTCATGTTCAAACTTGCGCCCGCTATTGGTGAAAACGGCGAGCAGGCCCAATGGCCGGTCGGGCCCCTGGATGGCTGCACACAGAGCACTCACCACGCCGCAGTCCGTCAGCGCTCGATTAACGTGACAGCTGGCGTCGGCCCGCAGATCCGCGATCATGACGGCTTCGGTGGCCATCAACGCTTGATTCAGGAAGGAGGTAGCCTCACCGGGCGACGCAAACAGCGCGCTCACATCGTGCTGCCAGCCGGTGGCGGAGAGTGGGATCAGGCTCTCGTCCTTGGGGTGGTAACGCAGAACGACGCCGAAGGGAACATCCAGCGCCTTGGTAATGATGGTGGTCACCCGCTCAAACAGTACCGGGGGTTCTTCACCATCAAATGCCATGCGGGTGATATCCGAAGCGATCTTTCCGAAAGCCTGAAGCAAAGCCCCCTGCAGGAATCCTGCTCCAGGCTGGATCGACTCGCTGCGCGTCGCTGATCGCGCGCGCAACGTGTGGCGCGCACCAGTGGCGCTCGCATCATCGGCGTGCAGATCGTGGTTAGGGAAGGACATGGATCTCTCGTGGTCGTTCTCAGGTGCCGCCTTTCGAATGAATGTACGTACAAATCCGTCTGCTTCAGGAGTCAACCAAAATCAACCTGTGCCTCTGTGATACCGCTCTCCCCTGTTCATCCCGGGACACAATCGCTGACCCGTCCGGGACCACACCAGCCTTTAGCAACTACTTGCCGGCAACCCTGCCATTGCTACCGCTTCGAAGAGTTACGTGCTCTTTCGGAACCGTATA
>Ga0209706_10002181_pt1 | contig 10919 bp, 5 predicted proteins | sample PPLLaktember2015_6_FD_187263 | JGI IMG/M metagenome (GOLD analysis project Ga0209706, IMG submission 187263) | Freshwater sediment microbial communities from Prairie Pothole Lake near Jamestown, North Dakota, USA - PPLs Lake P8 Core (1) Depth... | ecosystem: Environmental > Aquatic > Freshwater...
GAATACCGGCACCTTGCCGGGCAGGTCGCATTCGGCGCGCACCGCATCCGGCACGCTCAGCTGTTTGGCATACGGCGCCTGTTTTGCGATGGTGATGCTGCCGGCGGCGAGGCTGGTGAGCGGCAGGTTGGCGCAGGCCGTAAACAACACGAGGCGGGCGACGACGGAAAGTGTGTGGTGTGAGCGATGCGCTTGCATGACGATCTCCTTGCAGTGGTAGATGATTTCGGTTCAATCACGGAAGCTGGTTTCTTAAATCCAGTCTAACTCCTGGCCGTGCACCCGCAAAGCACTCAGTCTCCGCGCCGCCGCCGCGCTGTTTGACAGCGTTCGACATAATAACGGCTCACGGGATCGTTGTAGCTCTCGGCCAGTTTTTTGAACACCGTGCGCGCCTGCGCGCGCAAATCGGCGCGGAACAGCTCGTAGGCACGCGCGAACTCCGGCAGCCAGTCGAGATGCGGGTAGTCCTCCGCCAGCATCAGCTCATACAGACGCACCGGTTCGTTGCGACCGCGCACCGTGGTCACGTCGATCTCGCGCGCCTGCGGAAACTCGTCCTTTACCTGGTGGTAGGTGAACTCCGAGATCAGGATGTGCGTGCCGTACTGCTTGTTGAGCGCCTCGATGCGCGCGCCGAGGTTCACGGCATCGCCGATCACGGTGTAGTCGAAGCGTGTCTTGGAACCCATGTTGCCGACCACCATCGGGCCGGTGTTGATGCCGATGCCGATATCCATGCCCGGCAGGCCGCGCTGTTTCCAGTCGGCCTGCATGCGCCGCAGCGCCTGCATCATGTCGACGGCGGTGCGGCAGGCGAGGCGCGCATGCTGCGGGTGCGGGATGGGTGCGCCGTACACGGCCATGATGGCGTCGCCGATGTACTTGTCGAGCAGGCCGTCGTGCTGGAAGACCTTGTCGGTCATCTGCGTGAGGTAGTCGTTGAGCAGCTGCACGAGCGCCTCCGGCGACAGACCTTCGGCAATGCCGGTAAAGCCGCGGATGTCGGAGAACAGCACGGTCAGTTCGCGCTTCTCGCCGCCCAGACTCAGGTTGTCGATGTTGTGCATGATCTGGTCGACCACCGCCACCGGCACGTAATGCTGGAAGGCATGCTTGATCTGGCGTTTCTCGCGCTCGGCGGTGAAGTAGTGCACCAGCGTCGAAGACACGTACAGCAATGCAATCAGCAGCGCCGGGTAGACCACGTTGATCCAGATGAGCTGCGTGCGGAACTCGACGACCGCGAGCAACAGGTAAGCACCGGCCAGCGTAAGCGTTACCAGCGCGCTCAGGCGCACGCCGAAACGCGGCAGCAGCGCCACCAGCAATCCGCCGAGCGTCAGCATCAGTATCACATCGAACACGAACATCCAGCCGGGCCGCTGGATAAAGTCGCCGTCGATCAGGTTCTGCATGGTGTTGGCGCGGATCTCGACGCCCGGGAACACCGCACCCACCGGCGTGGTGCGATAATCGCCGAGCCCCTGGGCGGTGGCGCCGATCAGCACGATCTTGTCACGCAACTGCGCGGCATCGATCCGGCCGGCCAGCACGTCGGCCGCGGACCAAGTCGGGAAGCTGCGCGGCGGGCCGCGGTAATGAATGAGTGCGCGTCCATATTCGTCCGTCGGAACGAGGCGCTCGCCGAGTTGCAGGCCGCTGATGCCGTAGCGCGTGGTGTGCAGCGCGAACGCCGAGTCGCTCAGGTACAGACGCACCGCCTGCACGTCCGCGGACGGGAAGAACAGCCCCTGGTAGCGCAGTACCAGCGGCGCCCAGCGCACCGTGCCATCGCGCGCGTCCGGCAGGCTGTTGATGTGGCCGCTGGCGCGCGCCGCCGCGGACAGCTCCGGCAGGTTGGTCAGCAGGCCGGCGATGTGCGGCATGGGAAAATCGAGGCGTCCGTCACCGCGATCGCGGATCAGCTTGACCGCTTGTTCCTGCACGGTGGCGAGGCCGCGTGCCGCGTCGGCCGGGCTCTGGTGGCGCGCCTCTTCCTCGGACATGAGGAATACCATGGGTAACACCACCTTGCCGCTTTTGGCGATGGCCTGGCTGAACGACGAATCGGCGGCGAGCGCGCGCTTCACGCGCGCATATGGGCTGGTTTCGCCGCCCACGCCTTGTTCGCGTTCGAGGCGCTCGATCTGTTCGAGCGCCGCGCGATTCTCGGCCTCGGAGAAAAACACGTCGAAGGCGATGACGCGCGCACCGAGTACATCCAGTCGTTCCACCAGCCGCGCCATGGTCGTGCGGCTCCACGGCCAGCGGCCGTGCGCCGCCAGGCTCTTTTCGTCGATCGCGACGATCGCCACCGCGGTTTCGGCGGCGGGTGCCGGGCGCATCGCCAGCCGCATGTCGTAAGTTTTAAGTTCTATAATGTCGAGTAGCGGGTTGCCGAACAGGTATAACCCGAGCACCAGCCCGAGCAACACCAGACCCACCGTGCGCGCGGAGACTCGCACGCGGCTGCTTTTTGCACTTGAATCGGGCACGACCTTCGGAAGGGGTTTCGGCATGCAACCAGCGCTCGCGTCTATTTTTCTTATGACAGGACGAACGAAGGCCGCACCTTCGCATCCTCCGCTCGCGACGCACACGGATGTGCAAGTGTCGCGAGAGGCAGGAAGCCGAAAGCGACCGGCATTCGTACATCCCTGTACAGCATAGGCTTCATTTATGAAAATGCGCTCCGTCAAGTCTAGCAGAACGTCCGTGCCCTCGCGGAACCGGCCCGGCGGCCACTCCCGCGAGATCGCGGGCATTGGCTGGGCATGGCTGTTGGCGGCGTTGCTCGCCGCCGCGCCCGCGCGCGGCGCGGATATCCAGTTGTTGCGTGTGCTGACGCCGGGCACCGGCGAAAGCCAGCCGTTCACCGACATCACCGGCCTGCAACTCGATGCGAACGGCACGCTGATCCTGGCGGACGGCGCTTCCGGGCGGGTGCTCAACGTGCAGGGCGAGGTCAGGGAATCCTTCGCCGCGGGCGGCAAGCAGCGTCTGTTCGGCGCGCGCGCGTTGGGCGGCGTTGCGCGTCTCGGCGACAACCTGCTGGCGGTGGTGCGCGCGAACGAGGACCGCGTCGCGGTGCTGGACAACAAGGGCGCACTGCGCTTTGTGCTGGGCGAGGGTGGCAGCGACGAAGGCCGCCTGTCTGCGCCCGCCGGACTCGCCGCCTCGGTGCGCGGCCGGCTGTACGTCGCCGATCGCGGCAACCAGCGGGTGAACGTGTACACGCACGAGGGGCTGTATCTGTTCAGCTTCACCGGCGGCGCGAAGCCCGCGGCGCTGAACAAGCCCACGCATGTCGCGGTGGATGCGGAAGAACGCATCTATGTGCTCGATGGCGAGGGTGACGGGCGCGTTTCCGTTTTCGATCACAGCGGCCGTCTGCTCAAACAGATCGGCGCACGCCAGTTCAGCGCCGGTGAGGCGCGACCGGTGCTGAGCGCTCTGACCGTGGATGCCCAGGGGTTTGTGGTGGTCGCCGATCGCGCCAATGGCAAGCTGATTCAGTACGACTGGCAGGCGGGAAAAGCCGTGCAGGTGTTCGGCAGCCGCGGCCGCGGGCGCGGCCAGTTTACCGAGGTGACGAGTCTCGCCGTCAACGCCGGCGGCATGCTCGCGGCCGGTGACAGCGGTAACCCCAAGGTCGAAATTTATCAGTTGCCGATGGGTCAGTCGGTGGCGGGCGCCGCCACGCCGCCGCTGGAGGCGCTGCGCCTGCCGACCGTGCGCCGCGTGGAATCCGCAACGCCCGGCTGCGATCAGGCATTCGCCCTACCGGCCGGCGAACTGCTGTGCCTGAGCCACGCGGTCGGCAGCGTGACGCGCCTCGGCAAGGATAGAAAAGTCATCACGCGTCTGGCCGGCACGTTCCGCAAACCGCTGTTCGCCGTTGCCGACGCGCGCGCTATCGCGGTGGTGGATGGCGATGAGGTGAAAGTGTTCGCGCTCGATGGCCGCCAGCGCTTCAGCATCGGCCGCAGCGGCTCGGGTGACGGCGAGTTCGATGCGCCTGCCGCCGTGGTGCTGGCCGACCGGATTTACGTGAGCGATACCGGCAACCGGCGCGTGCAAATTTTTTCGCGCGATGGTGTGTTCCTCGACAAGCTGGTGAACCCCAAGGGTCAGGAATGGCTGCGCAAGCCGGGCGCGCTGGCGGTGGATGCGCAGCGCAACCTGTATGTCGCCGACAACGGCGCGCGCCGCATCCGCGTATTTTCCGACAGGAAGGAACTGCTCTACGAGATCGGCGCGGACGACAAATCGCCGCAGGGCTTCGAGACCATCCGGGCACTGGCGCTCGACAGCGACGAACACCTGCATGTGTTGGCCGGCACGGGCACGAACCGCCAGATGGTGCAGATGTACGCCGGTCCGAAACTCGTGTTCCGTTTTGGCTCGGGAATGGAGAGCGCCCCGGGGTTCGTCAACGCCACGAGCTTGTCGCTGGTGCCGGGAGCACAGCCGGCGATCGCGGTATTTGACGCCGGTCCGCGCCAGCTCAAGTCGTTCGCCTGGCTGCAAGTACCGAACCGGGTCGGCGGATTGGCAGTGCAGGGTGGTCTCACGGAGTTGCAGCTGCGCTGGCAGAAGGCGCCGGGCAGCCAAGTGGCGCGTTACCGCGTGTATGGCGCGGTCGCGGCCGAGGGACCCTATCTGCAGCTCAAGGATACCGCCGAGACCACGCTGGTGCTGGCGCGCGACACCGTGCAGCAGGCCGTGTTCTACCGCGTGAGCGCTCTGAGCGGGCACGGTGTGGAGGGCAACGCCTCGCAGGCGCGCGAGGACATGTTCCAGTCCGGATTCGTGCATTACGAAGCAAAACGTCATGCCGAGGCCGCGCAGCGTTTTGCGCAAGCCTGGAAAGAGGACTCGCGGCACGCCCTGGCGCTGGAATATCTCGGTCGCAGCCTGGCTGCACAGGGCCTGCATGCCGAAGCGGTGCGCCATTTCCAGGAATTGGCTCGCCTTGAAGGCTTTGCTGTGGCCGGCGTAAACCTGCAGGCAGAGACACTGTGGCAGGCACGCGAGTATCCGGCGGCACGCGCCGTGCTCGAGCCGCTGGTGAGTGCGCGGCGCGGCGATGCGGTTACTTATTCGCTGTGCGGCCAGGTGGCGCTCGCACTCGGCGACACCCTGACCGCCGCCGACTGTCTGGAGCAGTCGTTGAAGCGCAATCGCGACAACGCCCAGGCGCGTCTGGCGCTCGGGCAGGTCTATCTGCGCATGGGCGCGGTGGCCAATGGCCTGAGCGAGATCGACGCGGCGGCGGCGCTCGCGCCACAGAGCGCGGCGTTCTGGCTCAAGGCCGGCGAGGCCTATCAATCCATGGCCCGCCACAAGGAGGCGATTGACCGTTTCCAGCGCGCCGTGGCGCTGGACGGCGCGAGTTCCAGCGCGCGTCTCGGTGCCGCGCGTTCGCACATCGCGCTCAAGGAGTACGAACCGGCGCGCGCCATCGCCCGGTCGCTCGCGGGTGGCGCGGACGAAGCCGCCGGTCAGTATCTGCTCGGCGCCATCGCGCTCGCGCTCAAGGAACCGCAGGACGCGCTGCTGGCCTTGAGCAAGGCAGCGAATCGGGATCCGAAAAACAGCGCGGTGTGGCTGGCGCTGGCCGAAGCGCAGCGCGCACTCAAGAACGATGCCGAAGCGCGCACGGCACTGCAACGCGCGGTGAACACGGACCCGGTTTCGTTCGAAGGCTTCTTCCGGTTGGGCCTGCTGGAACAGGATAACCGCCAGCATGTGGCCGCGGTCGGAGCGCTGGAAAAAGCCATTCCGTTACAGCCGGCCAACGCCGAGGCACATTTGACGCTGGCGGCCTCGTTGCTGGCACTCGACCGTTTCCGCGACGCCACGGAACATGCGCGTGAAGCCGCCAAGCTCGCACCGAAGCGCATCGAGCCGCTGCTGCTGATCGCGGACGGCACGCGGGCCCAGGGAAAATACGGCGAGGCGATCGAAACGCTGAAGAAGGCCGTGAGCCTGAGCGCCGATTCGTCCGCCGTGCAGCTGCGCCTCGGCCAGGTGTACCTCGAAACCGATGTCTACGACGCCGCCCAAACCCATCTGGAGCGGGCCGCGCTGCTCGAACCGAAAAATCCAGCGCCGCACGATCTGCTCGGGCAGATGTATCTCGAGCGCTGTCTGTTCGATGCCGCGATCAAGGCGTTCACCCAGGCCACTGATCTGGACAGCACGCCGGAATACCAGCTGCGTCTCAACACCGCCTATGCCGAGAAAAAGAAATCGCTCGAATTCAGCGCCAACGCGCCGCGCCTGCTGTTGCAGGATCTCCGGCTCGAGCGCGTGTTCTCTGCCGCTTACAAGCGCTATGCCGATCAGCCGGTGGGCGCGGTGAAGGTCAGCAATGCGAGCGGCACCGATTACAAGAACCTCAAGCTCGCCTTCCACATCAAGGGCTACATGGATTTTCCGCACAGCCAGGAGATCGTGCTGCTGCCGGCCGGCAGCAGCACGACGCTGCCGCTGCACGCCGCGTTCAACAACAAGGTGCTCGGCATCGACGAAGACACTGGCGTGCAGGTGGAGGTGAAGCTCAGTTACACCCAGGACGGCCAGCCTGGGTCCATCGAGCTCACTCGGCCGATGACCCTTTACGGCAAGAACGCCATCCAGTGGGTGGACTTCCGCAGTGTCGGCGCGTTCGTGACGCCCAAGGACGACACACTCAAGGACTTCGTGCGCCAGGCGATCACCCAGTACCAGCCAAGCGCTTCACTCAATCGTCCGCTGCTGCAGGCCATGACGCTGTTCGATGTGCTCGCCGCACACGGTCTGCGCTATCAGGTTGACCCGAACAACCCGTACTCGAAGATGAGCGGCGAGCAGGTGGATTATGTGCAGTTCCCGCGTGAGACCCTGAAACTCAAGAGCGGCGACTGCGATGATCTGTCCGTACTGCTGGCGGCAGCACTTGAGAATCTCGGCATTGAGACCGCGCTCGTGGACGTGCCCGGCCACCTGTTCCTGCTGTTCAACACCGGCGTGCCGGCCGCGGAGCGCGATCGCATCAGCCTGCAGGACGATCAACTGGTGATCCGCGCCAACCAGGTGTGGGTGCCGCTGGAGTCGACGCTGATCGCCACCTCGTTCGCGGAAAGCTGGGCGGAGGGCGCGCGCAAGCTGCAGGAGGCGCAGACGGCCAAGACCCTCAAGGTGGTGCCGCTCAAGGAGGCCTGGGCGCAGTTCCAGCCGGTGACGCTCGCGCCCGCCGGTTACAGCATCAGCCTGCCGACGCCGGACAAGGTACAGCCGCTCATCGAGCGCGAGCGCCGCATCCTGGTCAGCAAGAGCCTGGAGCGGCAGATGGCCCCGTACCGCGTCAGGCTCGCTGCTAGCCCAAACGATCCGGCAGCGCTGTTGCAGATCGCCATCCTGAACGCACAGAACGGCCTGTACGATCTGGCGTTCCGCGAGTTCGACAAGCTGCTCGCCGCCAACCCGCGCTCCGCCGAGGCGCACAACAACCGCGGCAACATTTACTATACTTTGGCGGACTACGACCGCGCCTTCGAGGCCTATGCCTACGCCGAAGAACTCGACCCGGCGGATGGCGGCATCAAGCTCAACCTGGCGCTCACGCACTACCAGCGCGGCCGGCTCAAGGAAGCGATCGAGAAGTATCGTGAAGCGGTGGACCTCAACAAGTTACTGACCGGCCAGTATCTGGCGTTCGAAAAGCTGCTGCTGAAATAGTGACGGTGTTCGCATTACCCTTCACCCGGAGACAGTCGATGAAACATGCATTCCTGCTGGCAACAGCACTACTGACCCCGGTCGTCATGGCCGCCGACAAGGCGCCGCGCGAGGCGCCGCGTGTCGAGGTGCAGAAAGCGGAGGAGCGCAGCGGCCTGCAATACGTGCTGGACGAAATGTGGTCGCGCCTGCGCCAGTACGGGCCGAAACAGAGCGCGAGGGAAACCGAGAAGACCACGGTCGTGGCCGGTGTGCGCGGTGCGGAAAGCACCGCGAGCACGCTCAGCCCCTACTGGAAGGGCGACAAGACCAAAGACCCGGCGTATGTGGCCGAGATCGATGCGTTCAATACCGCGCAGGCGCTCGCCGAGCGTGACGACTACCCGGGCGCCGCTACGGCCTTCGAAAAATTTCTCAAGGACTATCCGGCCAGCACCCTGAAACCGAACGCCGAGTTCGGACTGGCCTTGGCGGTGAGTGGCACGGATCGAGTCAAAGGCCTCGTACAACTAAAGGCGTTCGCGGAACAAAACCGCACACACCCGTTTGCCGCCGACGCGCAGCGCGTCGTTAGCCAGATCGAGAAGGTGCGTTAGATGCGAGTGTTTTGGATTAAGAAATAGTTAATGCAGGGCGGATTCGGCGTGGCTGCTCACATCCTGCCCGGCAAACGCTTCCCGTATTGTCCTACCTCCCCACATCCATGTGGGCTGCATGCGCTCCCCGGCTCTGCACAGCACAGCGTTGTAACCCACCGATCGATCGGGAAGACATCCGGCGCAATTCGCGAAGTTTCATTGCGCCCTACGCGGGCTATGTGAGCTGCACGTCCGAGCCGGGCGCATTAGCGCATAGGGCGGAATGAGTTGTTCTATCCCACCCTGTGCGCGCATGAAGTTAGGGGACGTCGGCGCTGATATGGCCAAAACCATATCCGGAGCCGCTAAACACGTCTAGGTTGCCGCCATATTCGCAGCCCCCGAGGTCATACTGCACGCGCAGCATTTTGGTTCCGGCACCTCCGGTCTGCGTATAGTGCGGGAAGACCGTGATGAGGTTGGTGTACAAACCGTCACCGTCCAGATCATCATATAGGTACATCGGTTGGGGGGACGGAATAAACGTACCGGGTGCCAAAACTAGGCTCACAGCGATACCCACGCCAGTCATCGGCACACCGTTTGGACTTTGCACCAAGATGTTGAAGTAGGTGTCCTGCATGTCCGTGTTCGAGCAGCCTGGACCTCCGACCTCCCATTCCACCAACTCGGGACTCACGGTGATAGTTGAACCAGGGGGGGCGGGAGGGGCGGTGTAGCCGCCACTATCCGTGCCGCAACTCGCCATCAGCGCCAGCGGTAGACAGAAAGCCACAACACGAACAACCGACAGGGGCACTTTGATCATTGTGATAGCCTCATTCTTCATTATTTTCGGACACGGTATGGGGCTGCCGCGTCTACTCAGAATCTGGTTAAGCTTTCCCAACTAACCTATGAATTTTAATGTAATTCACACTCCGACCTTTGGCAAGGCCGGGAACATCAGGTCACACTGAGGGAGGCCTCGACTTCCTTCAGGCCGGCGCGTTTCATCGGTCGGCCATCGACCGGGCTCAGGGGCGCTTCGCGCACGGCGGTCGGGCTGAATACGCTGACTTCGACCGGTATGTCTTCAACCAAAAAGGAGTAGGCCGGTACGGTTTCGGTGCGATCGCCGCCGAAGCGCAGGCGTTTGTTGCTCTCCTCGTAGGGAATGCGTTGTTCTTGCAGGAAAAATGCCACCAGTTCCGCCGGCTCGGCGGTTAGGTGCAACTGAATTTCGGAAAACCGGGTGACATGTCCACTGAGCAACGATCCCACCAGGCGCGGATCGAAGCGTTCCAGCAGCTGCATGGTTTTCACGGCCAGGCCGCGCAGATGGCGCAGGGTCTGTGGCAATTGCCGGGTATGGAAGAGTTGCAGATGCACGGCCAGCGCCTGCTCGATCTCGGGATTCGACGGCAGGTGCTGCGCTTCCGGGAGATTGAGGCGTACCGCCGCTTTGCGCTTGGCGGCATGAAAGTCGAGCACCCCTTCTTCGGCCATGATGCGCGCCGCCTCCTGGGCGATCCGCAGGCGGATTTTCTCGCTGCCGTGCGCGGCCGGCCGGCGGTCGCTCGCGGCATCCTGCCTTCCGCGACACTTCCACGTCCCTGTGGGACGGCGGCCGGCCATTAGAACAGACCCTCGCGCACACCCTCCGGCGCCGGCGCGGTGCCGCCTTCGAGGACATCGGTGCTGGATTCGACCGTGCCTTGCATAAAGTATTCGAGCATGGCGTTCGGGTCGGAAGGCGCGGTCGGCTTGCCGGTGTCGCGATTGATGTGAGTAGTGACGATGCCAGGCGGCGGCACGAGCGGTTTCTCCGGCACGTCGTCGAGCACCACACGCATGTAGTCGATCCACATCGGCAGCGCGGCGCGCCCGCCGGTCTCGCCCTTGCCGAGCGGCTGGTTCTGGTCGAAGCCGACCCACGAGATCGCCACCAGCTCGCTGTTGAAACCGCTGAACCAGGCATCGCGGTGGTCGTTGGTGGTGCCGGTCTTGCCGGCCAGGTCCTTGCGGTTCAGCACGTTCGCGGCCTGCGCGGTGCCGTAGCTGATGGTGTCGCGCAGAATGCTGGTCATGAGGAAGCTGTTCTGGGGAGTGATAACCTGCTCCGCATACCGGGCCGCGGGTTCGGCAGGGCTGGTCGCTCCCGCGATACTTCCCGGCTGTGCCGGGCAAGCCGGGCAGACCGTGATCGGATTGGCCTGCTCGAGGACGTTGTGTTTGGCATCCTCGATGCGTGCGATCAAATAGGGTTCGATGCGATAGCCGCCATTGGCGAACACCGCGAACGCGCTGGCCATCTGCAGCGGGGTGGCGTCGGCAGTGCCAAGCGTCAGGGACAGGTTCTTCGGCAGCTTCTTGGGATTGAATCCGAAGCGTGCCATGTACTCGACCGCATACTCCGGCGTGATGGCACGCAGCAGGCGGACCGCGACCAGGTTGAGTGACAACGCCAGGGCCTTGCGCAGACGCGTGGGTCCGAAGAACTTTCGTGAGTAGTCCTCCGGACGCCACTCCTCTTCGAGCGAGACGTCCTCGATCACGATCGGCGCGCCGCTAATCAGGCTTGCCGGCGTAAAGCCTTTTTCCAGCGCCGCC
>Ga0209706_10002183_pt1 | contig 10914 bp, 7 predicted proteins | sample PPLLaktember2015_6_FD_187263 | JGI IMG/M metagenome (GOLD analysis project Ga0209706, IMG submission 187263) | Freshwater sediment microbial communities from Prairie Pothole Lake near Jamestown, North Dakota, USA - PPLs Lake P8 Core (1) Depth... | ecosystem: Environmental > Aquatic > Freshwater...
CCCGAGGGGAAGCCCGAGGATCCCACCCCCGACGAACCCCCACGCAAATGCGTCACCCCGGGACTCGGGGTGGAGCAAACACGCCAGGAATCCGGTCTCCCGGCACGGACTCCAACTGATCGCCGACAGCAAGCCGCCAGCACCCGCGGCGATCCCCATCGTGATCGCCAGATTCTTGCCGAAGCGACGCTGGTCGCCGAGGCTACGCTCGATGCTCTCGATCCCCTCGAGAGAAAGCGCTTGGCTGTCGGCGGTCGAGCTTCCGAGGACGATCTCGTCCGCGGAGATCCCTTCGACGGTGCCAACGAGCACCGTACCGTCGGCCTGCTGCACGCGGACCCGGTCTCCGATACTCGGGCCGTCCTGAGCGGAACCGGAGGCGGGTGCGAGCAACGCCAGCGCGATCGCTGTCACGAGCACCTTCTTCATAGACCCTCCCTGGCTGGGAGCCCGGTCCAAGCGCCGGGTCACGAAGGAAGCTGCCCCGTCACGCTCGGGGCGGGATTACGTCGCGTGACGTAGCCGTTCGACCACCACGACGTAGAGGTGGGGTCGCGCTAGAACGTGTCGCAGGCGCTCGGATCGCCGAGCTCGAGCCCGGTCCCCAGCCACTGCTGACGCTGAGCGGACGTGCCGTGCGTGAAGGACTCCGGCACGACGGACCGGCCCGCCTCGCGCGCCAGCCGGTCGTCCCCGATGGCGGCGGCCGCCGCGAGCCCCTCCTCGACGTCCCCAGGCTCGAGGACCTGCTGCCTGCGGTTGGCGTGGTGCGCCCACACACCTGCGTAGCAGTCGGCCTGGAGCTCGACGAGAACCTGCAGCCTATTCGCCTCGGACTCCGAGCGAGCCGCATTCTGGAGCTCGCGAGCCCGCTCGAGCGAACCCGTCAGGTTCTGTATGTGGTGACCCACCTCGTGGCCGACCACGTACGCCTGCGCGAAGTCGCCCGCGCCGCCCATGCGGGCCAGCTCGCCGAAGAAGCTGGTATCCAGATAGAGGCTCTGATCGCTCGGGCAGTAGAACGGCCCGGTCGCGGCCGAGCTGAAGCCGCACGCCGATTGCACGGCCTCGCTGAAGAGGACCATGGTCGGCGGCACGTAGCGCTCGCCGCTGGCGGCGAACAGCTCGGTCCACACATCCTCGGTCATCGCGAGAACCGCGCTCATGAACTGACCCGCCTCGTCGGTCGGTGGCGGCGTCTCACCCGTCGGGGCTGATGGAGCACCTCCTCCGCCGTCCACCCGCTGCAGGAACTGCAGCGGGTTGCCGCCCAAGAGCCACACGATGAGCATGATCACCAGCGCGCCGCCGCCGAGCCCGGCGCCCCCGGCCATGCGGCGGCCTCTCACGTCTCTGACGTTCGCGCTCTGGCGCCCCTGTCTCCAACGCATCGCACCACCTCCTGGCGCCCCACGATGCAGAGCGCATGCCGTGGCGCTATCGAGGCTCGTCGAGGCCTGCGGGGGTACGCGTCGCTCTAGGTCGCGACGTTGTCTCTCCCGCGGCGACGAGGCTGCTCGGGCGCGGTGTCCCACGGCGAGACCTGCGGCAGGATCTCGCTGGATCGATGAGCGCCCCGAGGGGGCCTCATCTCCTCGTCGTCCTCGGGGCTACCCAAGCTCGCGCGATCGACCTTGGCGGCACGGCCCGCGGTTTTTGCGACTTCCGCCGCCGCCGCCATCATCCGCTTCCTCGCCCAGGCCAGGTCCCGCTCCAGGTCGGCGCGCGGGCGACCACCCACGGTGGCCTGGTGCGCGTAGTCCTCGGCTCTGCGAATCTCGTTGAGGAACCCGACGACGCGGGAGCGTAGATCCTGGTTACGCCGAATCGCCTTCGCGCCGTTGGGCCGTCCAGGGACCTGTCCCATCGGTAAGCTCGTGAGCGCCTGGTAGGACACGTGTGCGAGGAGCGCCACGGCCACGAGCCGGGTGAGGACTCCCGGCGCGGTGAGAACCACGAGCAGAATGCCGAGAGTCTCGACGCCGGTGATCCAGGTGGCGCGCTCTCTCGTGAGCAGCCATACGGTGATCTTCATGCTCCCCCCAAGGGTGAAGGTCCCGACGGCCGTGGGGGGGCGACTGCGGATGCCGTCTCGCGAGAGCGGCAGCCGCCTACAATGTGGGGGGCGGACGCCGTTCGCGCGAATATGCGGCGCGCGATCTTCGGTTTATTTGCGGTTCGACACGCGCTCGGAGCTGGTAGCAATCGCTCCTGCGGCTACATTCGGCCGGATCATGGACCTCGCGACACTGGCCAACCTAGGGGAGTTCATCGGGGGACTGGTGGTGATGGTGTCTCTCGTCTATCTGGCGCATCAGGTGCGTCAGAACACGCTCTCCCTCCGCACCGAGAACTACGCGCGGGTCCTCGACCGGATGTCGACGATTCAGGCACAGATCGCGACGGACGGCGATCTCAACCGGATCGTCGTGCGCGGCTCTCAGGATCCGGAGGGGCTCACCCCCACCGAGCGGATCCGGTTCACGTGGGCCATGTACGAGCTCATCGGTGCCGGAGAGTTCATGTTCCACCAAGGGCAGGCCGGGACGCTGCCCGACGACGTCTGGGAACGCTGGAAGGCCACGATCGTGTGGTGGCTCTCGTTTCCGGGGATCAGGCTCTGGTGGGCGGCGAGGCCCTCACCCTTCTCGCGGAGCTTCGAGGCGTTCGTCGACGAGGTGCTGCATACGCACCCGGTCGACGAAGGGGCGACGGCGCGCTGGAACGCGTTCGTCGCCGGTGAAAGCCTGGGGACGCTGCGGGGCGCGGCTTCGGAGCGCGCGGCGTCCGAGTCCTGACGATCGAGGAGGAGCGGTGGAGATTCTAGCCTAACCTCATCTTTCGGTTTATCTTCGGTTCCCCTGTTGGACCACCGAGAGGTACCGGCGCGCGTGTCGATTCCCTACGTCGAGCTCCACTGCCATTCGGGCTTCTCCTTCTTGGACGGAGCCTCGCATCCGGAGGAGCTGGTGCTGCGGGCGGCCGAGCTCGGCTATCCTGCCCTCGCGCTCACCGACCACAACGGGCTCTACGGCTCGATGGAGTTCGCGCAGTACGCCAAGCAGGCAGGGCTGCAGCCGATCACGGGCGCCGAGATCACGCTGCGCGAGTGCTTCCCCGGAGCCGAAGAGCCGACGAGTGGCCATCACGTGACGCTCCTCGCGGAGACGCCGACCGGCTACGCCAACCTCTGCCGTCTGCTCACCCAGACGCACATGGGCTCGGAGCGCACGGACCCGCGGCTCCCGCTCGCGACGCTGCTCGAGCTCACGGAAGGGCTCATCCTGCTCACGGGATGTGCGAAGAGCCCGGTCGCCGCCGCGCTCGACTCCTCCGTCGTCGATGCCGAAGCGCTGACGTCGCGACTGATCTCCGCGTTCGGCCCGGGGAACGTCTTCGTGGAGCTGCAGGACAACGCGGTCAAAGGAGACGCGGCGCGCAACAAGGCGCTCGCACGCCTCGCGGGACGGCTCGGCCTCGGTGTGGTCGCGACCGGCAACGTGCACTATCACCGACCGGAGCGGTACCGCTTGCAGGACGTGCTCGTCTCGATCAAGAACCGGACGACGCTCGATGGCGCGCACGGCGCGCGCAGATCGAACAGCCTCTTCCACCTCGTCTCGCCGTGGGAGATCGAGCACCGCTTCGAGAGCCGCCCCGAAGCGATCGCCAACACGCTCCTCATCGCCGAGCGCTGCTCCGCGTTCGACATCACCGAGGATCTGGGCTACGAGTTCCCCGACTTCGAGGGATCGGCTCACCGCAGTTCGATCAAAGGGGCTGCCCTGGAGACGCTCGCGCAGATCTGTCTGGCGAAGATCGGCGAGCTCTACGAGCCAGGCAGCCCCGAGCAGCGCGACGCCGAGGCGCGGCTGGACACCGAGCTCGGTCTCGTGGACCTGCACGGGCTCGCCGGCTTCTTCCTCGTCTACCGGGACATCATGCAGCTCGCGGCCGAGGTCGCCCGTGAGGTGCGCGGACAGGCTGCGCGCGCGAGCTCGGGGCTGCCGCCGGGCCGCGGGCGCGGCTCCTCGGTCTCGTCGATCATCTGCTACCTGATCGGCCTCTCGCACATCGATCCGGTGAAGAACAACCTCTTCCTGGGCCGCTTCCTCAACGAGGCGCTCCGCAGCGTCCCAGACATCGATCTCGATTTCCCGAGGGATATCCGCGAGCAGCTCATCCTCCGGGTCTACGAGAAGTACGGCCACGAGCACACGGGACTCGTCTGCATCTTCCCTACTTACGGGCTACGGTCCGCCGTGCGCGAGATCGGCAAGGCGCTCGAGCTTCCGCTCGGGGAGCTCGAGAAGCTCTCCAAGCTCGCCGAGCACCGCTCGGCGCATGGGCTCGCCGAGGAGATCGCCGCGCTCCCCGAGTTCGAGGATCGCGCGGACGGCGCGCTATGGCGGATGCTCGGCGAGCTCGCGGAGGACATCGCGGGACTGCCTCGACACATCTCGCAGCACGTCGGCGGAATGATCATCTCCAGCCGGCCGCTCGTCGAGATCGTCCCGCTGGAGCCCGCTGCCTGGGAAGGCCGTGTGCTCTGTCAGTGGGACAAGGACTCCTGCGAGGACGCCGGCTTCATCAAGATCGACTTCCTCGCGCTCGGCATGCTCTCGGCCGTCGAGGAGTGCGTCGACATGATCGCGGCGCGCGAAGGCACCCCACCCGACCTCTCGCGCATCGACTTCCAGGACGAGGCGCTCTACGACCGCATCTGCTCGGGCGACACCGTGGGGCTCTTCCAGATCGAGAGCCGCGCGCAGATCCAGATGCTCCGGCGCACGCGGCCCCGGAACCTCGAGGACCTCGGCGTGCAGGTCGCGATCGTGCGCCCGGGGCCGATCGTGGGCGGCGCCGTGAACCCGTACGTGCGGCGCCGTGAGATGCTCCGCGAAGATCCGAATTACCAGGTGCCTTATGCGCATCCTCTGCTCGAGGAAGCGCTCGGGGAGACGCTCGGCGTCATCATCTTCCAGGATCAGGTCCTCAAGGTGTGCCAGGCGCTCGCGAGCTTCACCGACGGCCAGGCCGAGAGTCTGCGCAGGGCGATGAGCCGCAAGCGCTCGAAGGAAGCGCTCGCCGCGCACTGGAGCGAGTTCCTGGCGGGCACCACGGCGAACGGCGTCGATGAAACCACGGCCCGGGAGGTGTTCGCGCAGGTGACGGCGTTCTCCGAGTTCGGCTTTCCCAAGTCGCACGCCGCGGCGTTCGCGCTTCTCGCCTATCAATCCGCGTGGCTGCGTCACTACCATCCGGTCGAGTTCTACGTCGCGCTCTTCAACAATCAACCGATGGGGTTCTACTCGCTCGACGCGCTGGGCCGAGACGCGCGCCGAAACGGCGTGCGCACGCTGCTGCCCGACCTCAACCGGAGCGGGGTGAAGTGCACGGTCGAGGGGAGCGATCTGCGCATCGGGCTCGGCTTCGTGCGGGAATGGGGAGAGGAAATCGCCGAGCATGTGGTCGCCGAGCGGGAGAAGCGTGGCCCTTACCGGTCGCTGGTCGACTTCCTGCGTCGCACGCCCGCTGCGTTGAAGCGGCCGGCGGTCGAAAACCTCATCTGGGTGGGCGGCTGCAGCGCGCTCGGGCTCACGCGCCGCGAGCTGCTCTGGCAGACCGGTCTCTGGCTCGGGCCCGAGACGGATGCCGACCGTTCGGGAGGCCGCGAGGACCATGCGCAGACGGAGCTCATGCTCGACGATCCGTACGCCGGGCTCGCCTTCCCGGACCTCGAGCCCTCGGACCGCATGATCGCCGAGTATCGGATGCTCAGCTTCTCGGCCGAGCTCCACCCGCTCACGCTGCTCGGAGGCTCGATGCCGCCCGGCACGATCTCGTCGGACCGGCTCCCGCATCTTCGTCAAGGGAGCACGGTCCGTATCGCCGGTCTCGTCACCGCCCGTCAGCGTCCACAGACCGCCAAGGGGTACGTCTTCGTCCTCATGGAGGACGAGCACGGACCGGTCAACGTGATCGTGAAGCCCGACGTCTACCAACGCGATCGCTCGGCCGTGCGCATGGAGCCGTTCCTCACGGTGCACGGACGACTGCAGAAGGACGGTGCCTCGCTGAACGTGATCGCCGAAAGCGTCGAGGCGCTGCGCGTCAAAGGCACACCCGCTCCTCGGCCGAGCAGCACCCGCTCGTATGCTGCGTCCGCCGACCATGAGCCCGTGATGGCGGTCAGGGAGCGACCGGATGAGCCCGAAGCGTTCGCGGAGCTGCAGACGTCGCTCCCCGACACCCAGGAGTATTGGAGAGACCCGTGGCCGTCCTGGGGTCAGTCGGGAACGGAGGCCTCTGGCCGTTCGACGCCAGGAGCGTTCCGCTATCTGACCGCGCTACGGCAGAGCCCGCCCGACATCAAGAGCTTCGGATAACCATCAGCGAGGATCGTATGAACATCGAGAAGGCCACACCCATCATCGTCGTGGACGCCGTCGAGCCCTGCCTTCCCTTCTGGACGGAGAAGCTCGGCTTCGAGGTGACCGTCACGGTCCCGCACGAAGACCGGACCGGCTTCGCGATCCTTCAGAAGGGCGACGTCGAGCTGATGTACCAGAGCCGCGCGAGCGTCGATGCCGATCTCGGTGCGTCCGGCGCGCCGAAGACGCTCGGTAACGAGCTCGCGGACAGCACGACGACGCTGTTCATCGAGGTGGAGCGGCTCGACGACGTGCTGGCGATGTTCGGCGACGTATCCGTCGTCGTGCCGCGCCGGCAAACGTTCTACGGCATGGACGAGGTCTTCGTGCGTCCGCCGTGCGGGACTCTCGTGGGGTTCGCGGCTAGGGTGGCGTAGGCCGGACGGAGCGTCTAGCTCCTCGCTGTCAGCCCCTCGGCCAGAGGTTGTTCGCCCGGTCCACGTCGGGCGCATAACCCGCGGGGTCGATCTCGACGCGGGTCACGGCCTGCGTGCCTACGTCGATCGCGTACGTCCGGTTGCCGGCGAGCCAGTGCTCGACAGGAACATCCCGCTCGATCGTCTCGCCGCTCGCGGTACGGATACGTACCTTCGCGGGATACAGGGCGAGGCCGAGGTCTTCGATGACCACCGTGGTCTGACCGCTGACGGTGGTCGAAACGTCACGCACCGAATGGTCGAGCGTCCACGTCTCGTACCAGAACGACGTCCACAGCCAGTCCAGGTCTCCGTCCGCGAAACGCTCGAATGTCGCGAAGAAGTCCCACGGCGTGGGATGCTTGTAGGCCCACTCCGAGATGAACGTCCGGTAGGCCTCGTCCCACGTCTCGACACCCATGACGTCCCGCAGCGCCATCATCAGCGCCGCAGGCTTGTAGTACGCGGCGATGCCGTACCCGCTGCCGGGCTCGTACCAGTCCGCGTGGCGCATCATGGGCTGCTCGTTCCGCGCGGCGGCGAAGCCCAGGTACGTGCGAGATTCGACACGATGGTGATCGACGCCCGGCCAGAGCTCCATCTTGCTCTGGTTCTCGATGAAGTTCGCGGACCCCTCGTCGATCCAGGCGAAGCGCTTCTCGTTGGTGCCGACGATCATGGGCAGCCACATGTGCGCGATCTCATGCGACGTGGTGCTGAAGAGCGCCTGAGCGTCACGGTCCTCGTAGGATCCGATGAGCGTCATCATCGGGAACTCCATGCCGCCGCCGATGATGTCCGCGCCCTCGACCACCGTCATGTGCGGCCAGGGATACGAGAGCCCGGTGTACTTCGAGTGGTACTCGATCGACTGCTTGCCGTAGAGCCATCCCTCGGACCAGAGCGGAGCGCGCGCGGGACGCCACAGCGAGTGGATGAGCACGCGGTCGTCCTGGCCGTCTCCGTCCCGGTCGGGCACGAGCGCCGAGGTCGCGTCCCAACGCTGCACGTTGGACGCGGTCCACGTGAAGTCGCGCACGCTGTCTGCCTCGAACTCGTACGTGAGCCAGCCTTCGGGTGCGTCCGCCGTGACCGCCAGTACGTCCCTCTCACCCTGCCCGGCGATCATCACGAGTGTGTCCGACGTGGCCGCGGCCGCGAGCCGCTCACGCGTGAGCGCCGAGTACACCGCCTCCGAGTTGGTCAGTGTTCCGGTGGCCATCACGCTCCAGTCGACCGGGACCGTGAGGCTCACCGTGTAGTTGCCGAAACCGTCGTAGAACTCACCCGTTCCGAGGAACGGCTCGGCGTCCCACACGCGTAGGTCGTCCAGCACGGCCATCTTCGGGAACCAGTAGGCCAGGAAATAGACCTCGTGGTTCGAGTGCCCCATGCGCTCGCCGATGCCCTTCTGCGGGACCGTCATCTCCCATTCGATCTCGAGCCGGAGCGAGTCCCCCTGCTCGAGCGTACCGGGCGGCCTGAGCTCCATGACCGTGCCGTCGATCCGGTAGCCCGCGCCGTCTTGGAGGTCCTCACGCTCCTCGAGCGCGACCTCGCCCACCTGGACTCGCCGGAGCGTCACGCCGCCGGTGATCTCTCCCGGCTCGTGTCGAATGGCGTCTTCCTTGTGGAAGTTCTGGTGCAGGTGCAGGAACACGCTGCGCAGCGTCGCCGGCGCGTTATTGGCGTACACGATGCGAACCGTGCCCTCCAACCGGGCGGACGCGGGGTCGAGCCGGGCGTCGATATCGTAGGTCGACCACTGCTGCCAGTAGGAGTGGCCCGGGCTGCCGTCGGTGCTGCGCCACCCGCGCTCGATGGCCCGCTGATGCTCCGCCGGGGGAGCGACCGGTGCCGGGATCGCGCGCTCGACGGCGCTTTCCTGGGAAACCGCGGAAGCCGGTGCGGTCGCAAAGGCGCTCGCCGCGAGGAGGCACGCAATAGCGAGCGTGAAGCGGCGGTCGCACGTCGGGGGCGTACGGGTCATGGGCGCTCCAGGGTTTCCGTTGGACCCTAGAGAGACACTCGACTGCCCGCCCGGGGTCCCCCACCCACCGGTCGCCTCTCGCGAGGACCTCGACTCAGCCCCGGTCGGAGATCGGAACGAAGTCCCGGACGTCGGGCCCGGTGAAGACTTGGAGCGGGCGGGCGATCCGCTGCTCCTTGTCCGTGATCATCTCCTCCCAGTGCGCCAGCCAGCCGGCCGCGCGCGGAATCGCGAAGAGAACCGGGAACATCTCCACCGGGAAGCCCATCGACTGATAGATGATGCCCGAATAGAAGTCGACGTTTGGGTAGAGATTCCGCTCGATGAAGTAATCCTCCTCGAGCGCGATCCGCTCGAGCTCGAGCGCGATGTCGAGCAGCGGGTTCCGGCCGGTGACCTCGAACACCTCGTCGGCCGTGCGCTTGATGATGCTGGCCCGCGGATCGTACGCCTTGTAGATCCGGTGCCCGAAGCCCATCAGGCGTTGCTCTTTGCGCTTCACGCCCTCGATGAACTCGGGGATGTTCTTCACGCTGCCGATGCGGGTGAGCATGCGGAGCACCGCCTCGTTCGCACCGCCATGCAGCGGCCCATAGAGCGCCGCCATCGCCCCCGCGAGCGCCGAGTACGGATCGGCGCGTGACGAGCCGATCACGCGCATCGCCGTCGTCGAGCAGTTCTGCTCGTGGTCGGCGTGCAGGATGAACAGGATGTCGAGCGCGCGCTCGAGCACGGGGCTCGGCTTGTACTCCTTCGTGCCGATCTTGAACAGCATGCTGAGGAAGTTCGCCGTGTACGACAGCTCGTTCTCAGGATAGACGAGCGGCAGACCGCGGTGGTGCCGGTACGTGTACGCGGCGAGCGTCGGCAGCTTCGCGATCAGCCGCACGATCTGCTGCCACCGGATCTTCGCGTCGTCGACTTCCTTCGCGTCTGGATAGAAGGTCGACAGCGACGCCACCATGCTGATGACCATGCCCATCGCGTGCGCGTCGTACCGGAAGCCGCCGACCTGCTTCGTGATGTTCTCGTGCACGTAGGTGTGGAACGTCACCTCCTCGACGAACCCGTCCAGCTGGTCCTGTGTCGGGAGCTCACCCTTGAGAATGAGGTAAGCGACCTCGAGATGCGACGCCCGCTCGGCGAGCTGCTCGATCGGATAGCCGCGATACCGGAGGATGCCCTTGTCGCCGTCGATATAGGTGATCGCGCTGCGCGTCGAAGCGGTGTTCGAGAACGCGGGATCGTACGCCATCATCCCGAAATCTTCTTCGCCGACTTTGATCTGGCGCAGATCCATGGCGTTGATCACGTCGCCGTCGTGGATCTCGATCTCGTAGTCGCGGCCCGTCCGGTTGTCCCGGACCGAGAGAGTGTTCTTGCCCTTGGTTCCGGCTTTGGCCATCGAGCTCTCCGAGGCGGCGGGCCGCGCGCCCGCCGGGGACTTGGTCTTGGTGGTCACTCGTCCGTGCGCCGTTTCGCAGGTGTTCGCGGCTGTCTCAGCCACAAAGTATATCGTCAGGCGGTGCGGCTCCCAAGCCGGCGAACCGCGCGGCAGCGCCGAGGCGATCGTTCCTGGACAGGCGCGAAAGCCGCGCGTTGCGGGGTTGCTCGGCAACGTCCCGATCCGTACCCTCGGGCACGTTCTATCGTGCCCACGCCACTCCTACGTGAAGGCGGTCAGCCCGAGCGCCGCGATGATCGATCCCCCCGACGATCGGCGACGACGCGTTCAGGGCGCCATCCTGATGCACGGAACGTCGCAGGAGAGAGAGGACGCCGCTCGCCTCCTCGCGAAGTTGACGCTGGAGTCGGGCGCTGCGGGCGCAGCGTTCGGTCTCATGGGAGATCACCGATGTGGGCGCCTCGCCCCTACCGTGGCTATCGCTGCGGTCCCGGATCCGGGCTGGGATGCCCGGTTGGCTCGAACGGTCGTGCGCGTCGTGGGCCGGCAGGAGTCGTCCTATTGGTGCCTCATGATCCGGGACGTCGACGATGTCGGCCTGGCGCGGGCCGACGCCGTGCTGGCGTCCGTGCTGCGCATGCTCGGTCGCGCGGGCGAGCGCGGGCACCG
>Ga0209706_10002185_pt1 | contig 10911 bp, 14 predicted proteins | sample PPLLaktember2015_6_FD_187263 | JGI IMG/M metagenome (GOLD analysis project Ga0209706, IMG submission 187263) | Freshwater sediment microbial communities from Prairie Pothole Lake near Jamestown, North Dakota, USA - PPLs Lake P8 Core (1) Depth... | ecosystem: Environmental > Aquatic > Freshwater...
AGCGTTGATGCAGAAGATCGAGGCCTCCTTCGGAAGTCTGGAGACCTGCAAGAAGGAACTGGCGACCGCGGCGACGACCCAGTTCGGCAGCGGCTGGGCCTGGCTCGTGCAGGACGCTGACGGGCTGAAGGTGGTCAAGACCGGAAACGCGGAGACGCCGCTGACAGGAAAGTCGAAGCCGCTGTTGACGATCGACGTGTGGGAACACGCCTATTACCTAGACTACCAGAACCGCCGCGCGGACTACGTGAACGCAGTGCTCGACAAGTTGATCAATTGGGGCTTTGCCGCCGACAATATCGGCTAGTCCCGCGCAGCTCAGCTTCGCAGCGCGACCATCGTGACGACTGGCCGCGCTACGAGACAACGCGAGAACAAGAACTTCAGCGGACAGGCAATCTGCGGTTCGACCGCGCGCCGGACGTCTCGCGCCCAAGAACTGCGGATAGAGGTCAGCCGCCTTTCGTCGCGACTTTCACGTCTTTCTTGACGTCGCCAAACTTGGCTTGAGCTTCGCCGAGAGTTTTTTGAACCTTGCCTTTTTCTTCCATCGTCTTGTTGCCTACGAGCTTGCCAGCAACTTCCTTGATCTTGCCTTTCGCTTCTTTGACTCGGCCTTTGATTTGGTCCTTGTTCATGCTCATGATTTGCTCCTGCTGATGAAAGCCGGAAAACGGCCGGCAAGCCGTACCAGAAGATTGGGCAGGCCGGTGCATGCGTGTCTCTTCACACCGCGGTTCCGAACAGAGCCCCTACGCCTGCTGTCAGCGCCATGGCAAGCGCTCCCCAGAACGTGACGCGCATTGCGCCCATTATCACCCTTGCACCGCCGACACGCGCGGCCAGCCCGCCCAGGATCGCGAGGAAAACCAATGAAGTTCCGGAGACGATCGGGATCAATTTCGACACGGAGACCATGGCCACAGCAATCAGTGGCAAGGCTGCGCCAACGGCAAAGCTGGCCGCTGATGTAAGCGCAGCCTGGATCGGCCGCGCACTAAGCGTCGCGGAGATTCCGAGTTCATCGCGCGCATGCGCGCCCAGCGCGTCATGCGCCATGAGTTGCGCAGCAACCTGCTTTGCAAGCTCAAGTTCGACGCCGCGGCCGACATAGATCGCAGTCAGTTCCCGGCGCTCGCCGTGGTTATCCGCTTCGAGTTCCGAGCGCTCCAGGTTGAGCGCGGCCTCTTCGGAATCCGCCTGCGAGCGGACCGATACATATTCACCCGCCGCCATCGACATGGCTCCAGCGACCAGGCCGGCAATCCCCGCGACCATGATGTTGCTGTGGGACGCATTCGCGGCTGCGACGCCGAGCACGAGGCTCGCTGTCGAAACGATGCCGTCATTGGCACCCAATACCGCCGCTCGCAACCAGCCGATGCGGTCCGTGCGATGCGTTTCGCTGTGGCGCACTGGCATTCTCGGGGTGTCTCCTCGGCTGGGACCGTTCGACCACGCGCAGGCCCGCGCTTCCAGTCGGAATCGATCGAACGTATGTTGAATCTAGCCAGCTAATCCGGCCGTGGACTGACATTGATCAGTCCCGGCGTTTTCGGTGCGCTCTCGGCAATACAGCAATGCCCGCCGCCAGATGAGTCAATCGCCGAGCAGTTCCGCCATTGGCTGCAACTGCTCCACGTGCTGCGACACGACCTTGATGATGACGATGATGGGAATGCTGAGCAGCATGCCCCAGATGCCCCACAGCCAGCCCCAGAACAGCAGCGAGACGAACACGGCCGTTGCGTTCATGCTGGCGATCCGTCCGGTCATCCAGGTCGTGACGAAGACACCGATGACAGTGGCGATCGCCAACGATGCGCCACTAACAAGCAGTGCCATTGCAAACGACTCGAACTGCATGAAGGCTGCCATTCCGGTCGCGAGAGCCGTGACCGCGGGACCCAGGTAGGGAATGATGTGCAGAAGTCCCGCAGCGACAGCCCAGGCGCCAGCGTTCTCGAGGCCGATCCAGTGAAACGCAAACCAGCTCAGCAATGCGACCAGCACGTTTGTGGTCACCATCAGCAACATGTACTTCTGGATCGAAGCGTTGATGGAGTCGAGGATCTGGACGGTTATCTTTTTCTTTGAAAGCGATGGCCCCGTCAGCCGCACCAGCTTCCGCTTGAAGGTATCGCCGCCCAGCAGCAAGAAGAAAACCAGAAAGACGACCGTCACCGCCTGGCCTATTGCTCCGACGGCGCCCCTCGAGCTCTCCCACAGGAAGTTGCTGAGTTTGAACTTGGACTGATCCACGATGACGTGAGTCGCGGGCTCCCGCGGCGCCACGGAGCCACCCGCGGCCTGAGCCGTCGCCTTTTCCACTTCCGTCGCTGCGCTTTGTATTTTCTGCAGATTGCCGGTCTGGCTGATCCGCATGCGCGCCAGCCCGGCGGCGAACTTGGACGCCGCTACCGGCAACTGCTCGATGATGGTCTGCGCCTGCCCGCGCAAGGCATACGTGCCGAGCACGACCGCACCGATCACGCTTGCCATCACGATGACGGTGCCGAGGACACGCGGGATCTTGATCGCTTCAAGCCATGCGACGACCGGATTCAACGTGTAGGCGAGGACAATGCCGATCAACAACGGCACCAGAAAGGCCTGCGCCCACGACAGGGCAAAAACCGACGCGAGTGCCGCCAGAATTCCCAGTGCCAGGCTCCGCACATCGACCGGCGAGTGCGTTGCGGGGATGGAAACGACCGGCGCGTCGTTCGCGGAGCCGCTGGGCGCCACGGCACGCGCCGAGTCGGCGGCGACGCCGGACGCCGGAACGACGGCCACGGTCATCGCACTCGGGCAAACGGCGAAAGAGCCCACCGCATGCGCGAAGCCGGCCTCACTTGTTTGGCCCCCCGCCCTTGTCATCGCCCTTGTCACGACCGGGTTCCGGGCCTTGGCGGGATTCCTGCGGGCCGCCCTTGCCTTGCGATCCCTTGTCCTGCGCCTGCGTGCCAGATGGCTGCTGCGCACGCTCCGCCGGCCGTTGCTGCGGTTGTTCCATCTGGCGCTGTGCGGCCGGAGCACCCTTCTGCTGAGGCGCAGGGGCGGCGGCAGGCTTTTGCCTGTCTGCCCCTCCCTTTTGCTGCGCTTGTCCCTGCGGGCCCGTTGGCGCACCTGGCCTGGACCCGCTCTGCTGCGGCGCTGCCTGCCTTCGCTGCGTCTGATAGTGCTGCTGAACTACGGGGTCCTGAGGCTGGTGGCGGTAATTCTTGCTGTGCAGCTCAGTCTGCTGCTCTGGGCTTGGATAGCGCTTCCCAGAGTACTGCTGCTGGTACTTGGGCAGCGGGGCTGGCCGCGGTGCAGCGCTTCGGTCCCATTGGTCCCACCCGGATCGACGCTGCTCCCACTCATGGCCCCAGTGCTCACCCCAACGCGGCGGCGCGTCGGCACGCCACCCACGAAAGTACGGCGGAGGTTGCCGGTAGTAACGCACCGGCACTCGCAGCACGAACACCGGAACCACCTCCGGGCCCACCGGCCACCACGGTCCGTTGTACCAGGAACTCGCATACCAGTTGTCCCGCTGGTAGACCCAGTACATTCCATCGTAGAAGAAGAAATTCGCGCTCACCTGCGGCGCGTAATAGACGGGGTAGCCAGGCACCGGAACGAACGCCGGATAAACGGGCAGGTTGATCCCGATGCTGATGCCCGGAACTGCGATGCCGACGCTCACTTGAGCTGGGGCCGAAGTGACCGAGCCGAGAAGCATGCACAACACAAATAGTCCTCTACGCATTTTCTTTCCTTGTATTTCTTTCCTTGACTTCATTGACCGGGGCGGCAGTCAACCGATGCCGGTGGTCACCGCAGTGCATCGCGGGTAAGGAGCCCGCCGAGCAGCGGCGAGAACGGTCGAGAATCGATTTCACAAGGCCCCACGCAATTCCGTCGGCACCCATCGAAAAATCGCCGACGAGCTTTCGAGAAACAGCTTCCGACCCGAGGCGAGGAAGCAAACTCACCATGTCAAAGTAGCCGCATCGCTCGCTGCCGTCGGTACGGTGGCGCACATATCGCTTTTACTTGCCAGCGCAGTTAAAGCCAGTACTCCCAGACCCGGGCCAACAGCTCCATCACGCGAAGATCCAGCGAGCGGCGCTGCCACTGATCGAGCGTTATCGCGTCAGACGCCGCCAGGTCCTTGTCGAACATCGCGTGCACCTGACTGCCGAACTCCGCCCCCAGCACCACCGCGTTCAATTCGTAGTTGTGCAGGAAGCTGCGCCAGTCGAGATTGGTCGAACCGACGGTGGCCCACACACCATCGACCAGCGCAGTCTTGGAATGCAGGATCACTCCGCGCCGCTCGTAGATCTTCACTCCCGCTCGCAGCAGCTGCTCGTAGTAGTTGCGCCCGGCGTGGAAAACCAGCCACGAGTCGGTCTTGCTCGGAAGAATCAGGGTCACATCGACGCCGCGCCGGACCGCCGCTTCGAGCGCGGCAAGCAATTGGGGATCGGGGACGAAGTAGGCATTCGTCAAACGCACGCTGGTCTCGGCGTTACCGATCGCCGACAGCAGCGTCGCGTAGATCAGGCTGTAGGGTTCTTCGGGCGAACTGCCGATCGCGCGCACGACTTGCCGGCCGGAGTTCTTCGGCGGCGGGAAATAGTTCTTCGCCGGCAGCGGTTCGCCCTTCTGTGCTTCCCAGGTTGCCAGGAACAGCTTCTGCAGTTCGGCCACCACCGGCCCCTGCAACTGCAAGTCGGTATCGCGCCATGTCGGGCTGCCGTCGGGCCGGGCACGTGAGCGCTGGCTGAACGAGCCGCCGGAGTACACGCTGCTGATGTTGATCCCCCCCAGGAACGCCGTGCGCCCGTCGACGATCAACAGCTTGCGGTGGTCGCGCTGATTCAACTCCCAATCCTTCCGCGCGACCATCGGGTTGAGCGGGTTGAATTCGAGCACCTTGATGCCGTTGTCGGTCAGCTGCCGAAAGAACGCCTCGGGGGTGCCGATCGTGCCGACGCTGTCACGGATCAGAGCGACCTGGACGCCCTGCCGTTGCTTGTCGATCAGGGCCTGTGCAAAGCGCTGGCCAACCTCGTCGTCATCGAGGATGTAGGTCTCCATGTTGATATGGTCCCGGGCCGCGAGGATGGCCGCGTGCATCGCCTGGAAGGTGGCGGGGCCATCCTGCAGCAACAGCACCCGGTTGCCGGTGGTCAGCGGGCTGCCGACGACAGCTTCTCCGAGTGCGAGGTGTCGCTCGAAGATTTCGGTGGCGGGGCCGCGGCTCGCCAGACCGTCGAGAACCGCCTTGCTTTCAGCCGGCGACAGGGGGCCGCGCGCACCTTCCAACTGGACCGGACGACCACGGTCCCGGGCCAGGTCCGGCACGATGACCGGAAGGCTGTTGCAGGCGCCCAGCCAGAGCAACCCGGCCAGGCTGAACAGGCCGAACACGCCGAACAGCGTTAGGACCACCCAATGACGCGTGTGCGACGGTCGGCGCGTCGCCTCCACGCTTGCCGCCTTGCCTCAGCTCACGACGCGACGATCAAAGCTCGACCGTCTGCTCAAACGCCGTTGCACCAGCCATACCGCAGGTCGGTAACGGCCCGTCAAAGCTTTCCAAGCACCAGCAGCACGATGATGATGATCACCACCACGCCTAACGCGCCGCTCGGTCCGTAGCCCCAGCTCCGGCTGTGCGGCCAGGTCGGGATCACGCCGATCAGCATCAGGATCAGAACGATCAACAGGATGGTTCCCAGGCTCATGGTCTCTTCCTTGAAGTTGTCTGTTGCGGGTGTCTTTTCGTTGAACCGTGGCCGGCATCGGCCGATCCACGGGCATACCTCTGCAATCGATTCGGCCTAAAGATACGATAGGCGTCCGACCGCGATTGTTCGGTGCGCTAGCGAACATAGAAAGCGGTACTCGCTGCGGGTTGCGAACTCATCCGACGCACGGCCGGTTTCGTCGTCACCCTGTGAGGCAACAGCCGGTCGTACTCATTCTTGACCACCGCGTAACACTCGCAGGCGCGCTCCTCCAAGCCCGCGCGGTCGAGCACCGCGATATGACCGCGCGCGTAGTGGATGAGCCCGAGCTTCTGCAACTCGAGCGCGGCTTCCGTCACGCCTTCGCGGCGCACGCCGAGCATGTTGGCGATCACCTGCTGCGTCATCACGACGTCGTCGCCCGGCAGGCGATCCAGGCTCAGCAGCAGCCAGCGGCACAGTTGCTGGTCGAGCGAATGGCGCCGGTTGCACACCGCCGTTTGCGCTATCTGCGTGATCAGCGCCTGGGTGTAACGCAACAGCAGCTCCATCAATGGGCCGGACTGCTCGAACTCGTCTCTCAGCGCCTGCGCTCCCAGCCGAAAGCCGTGTCCGGCGCCTAGCACGACGGCACGGCCGAGCCTGGATTCGCCCCCCATGAACACGGCAATGCCGACGATGCCCTCGTTGCCGACGAGCGCCGTCTCGGCCGAGGTGCCATCTTCCAACTCGTAAAGCAGCGAAACGAGGGCGGTGGTCGGAAAGTACACATGGCTGAGCTTGCTTCCGGACTCGTACAGCACATGTCCCACCGGCAGCGCGACCCAGTCGAGTTGCGGCAGCAGGCGCCGGAACTCGGCGTCCGGCAGCGCGGCAAGCAGATGGTTCTGCCTCGGGTCGGGGGAAGAGTCAACAAGGCAACCCCCGCTCAAGTCCGGACTCATCAGCGATCTCATCAATGCCCATTTTGCCCTTGTGGCCGGAGCTACCGTTGATGTCGGACAACCGAATTGCTCTCTTATGTTCGCTTGCGCACAGACCTCATTGCGCCACGCGTCTACCTTTTATTCGATTGGGCGGAGGGCCGAGTGCGGGAACCGCAGAATCGGACGGGACTGCAGGCTCACGCTCGCGATTTCTCGATGCATTAACGAAGGAGTCACGTATGAACTGGGACCGCATTCAAGGCAACTGGAAGCAAGTTGCCGGCAAGGCAAAGGCGCAATGGGGCAAGCTGACCGATGACGACCTCGACGTCGTCGCCGGCCGTCGCGAACAGCTCGCCGGACGAATCCAGGAGCGCTACGGCATCGCCAAAGACGAAGTCGAAAAGCAGATTTCCGAGTGGGAACTCAAGGCGACCGATGCGTGGTTCGAGCGCAGTTGATTTACGCCTGAGGGACTGAGCCTCGCCGGCCCGGCTTCGTCAGCGGGCCGAGCGCAGCCCGAAGGTGGCGGGGCTTGCCGCGGCGGGGGCCACAATGTTTTCGAGCCACCATGTCATGGAAAGAGGAGAACCAAAATGCTGTGGACCATTGCTGTCATCCTGCTCGTCCTGTGGCTGCTGGGGCTGGTCAGCTCGTACACCCTGGGCGGAGCCATTCACGTCCTTCTGGTCATCGCAATCGCCGTGTTCCTGATTGGAATTTTTCAAGGGCGACGCACGGGATGACCGTGGCGTGATTGCAGGCAACGCGAGGCGGTCAGCGCTCAAGCTGCCCGCCTAGACCCGCGCGGCATATGCTGCCGTGTCGCGCCGGACGTGCCCGGATTCAGGGTTTCTGAAGCTGAAGGAGAAGAAATGAACGCAATGAAGATTGCGGCCATCGTGCTCATCGTGGCCGGCGTCCTGGGTTTGGCGTATGGCGGTTTCAGTTACACGAAAGAAACGCATAAGGGCAAACTGGGACCAATCGAGCTATCGATAACGGAAAGACAGACGGTCAACGTACCTCTTTGGGCGGGTGTGGGAGCGATCGTGATCGGCGGCGTACTCCTGGTTTACGGAGGCAAAAGGCGTTAGCTCGACTTCCTTCCTGAGGAACGAACCGGGGCGCGACTTGTGCGTGGGCCCTCTTCGTTCCGGGTCGCCAGACCTTCCGGAATGTCCTTGGTGGACCGATGTTTTGATGGCTGTCAACGACACGCCATCAGCGCCCCGTCGTGTACGCCACCGCACAGACAGACTGACAACGTTCGCAAGATACTGTTTTTTTTGTCGCGCTGAATCACGATGGGATATGGGGTGGATGGTCATCAGTAATTCATCTGAGCTTCGGGTGAATGCGACTCCCATCTTTCAATGGTTCGTCCCATAGATTGTCGTTGTGCATCCACACGCGTGTTTCACGGCCGGCGATGACTTGATCAATCGAAACGTTTTTATTGGAGAAAACGATGACGAAAAGCACGATGGAACTCGAGCGGGAAAAGACTGCGAAACGGGATCCGACCTCGGGTCCGCTTGGAGCGCATCCTGTTGGAACCGGGCTCGGCGCGGTTGCCGGTGGCGCCGCAGCGGGCGCACTGGCGGGAACGATGGCGGGCCCTGTGGGCACGGCGGTCGGCGCGGTAGCAGGCGCCGTAGCCGGCGGCCTGGCCGGCAACCAGATCGCCAAAGCGATCGACCCCACCGCCGAGGAAGCGTACTGGCGCGAGAACTATTCGAGCCGGCCCTACGTCACCAGCGGGGCAACCTTTGACGAGTATGGTCCCGCCTACCGCTATGGCGTCGATGCCTTCGGACGGTACGAAGGCCGCTCGTTTGATCAGGCGGAGCCCGAGCTGATGCGCGATTGGGACCGCTCCAAAGGCACGTCCAAGTTGACGTGGGACAACGCCAAGCACGCGGCCCGCGACTCCTGGCAACGCCTCAGCGACTTCGTTGAACGCGCGACGCCCGGCGACTCTGATCGCGATGGGAAGTAAACCGAAGTCCAACGATCCCCCCGGGGCGGCAATCTGACGGATGAACAGGGGACCATCGAGTGGAAGCGCTACTTCCGGGCGCAGCCCCGGATCTGGCGTCCACTCGGTGTCCCCCTGCGACACGGTTGACCTCGTCTGGCGCAGAAAAAGTCACGTTTGTCCCGCGGTTGCTGATATTGCGTTCACCAGACTACGCCTTGACGGCACAACCCTGGCGTTCGAAATGAGCTGGGCCCGTAGGTCTTCGAAAGGGCTGGCGATAACGTACGTGAACCACAAGGAAATTACATGATCTCCAAACTGATGACTGCGTTGTTTGTCACCGCCGGGCTGGGTTTCGCCGCTGGCGGCGCGGCGCAGATGAAATCGCCAATGACTCCTCCGACGCAAATGTCAAAGACGAGCTACACGCAGGCAATCAAGGACGCTGACGCGCAATTCAAGATCGACAAGGATGCGTGCACGTCGCTCTCCGGAAATGCCAAGGACATCTGTCTCGCGGAAGCCAAAGGCAAGAGCAGCATAGTCAAGGCTGAAGCAGACGCCGCTTACAAGCACACGCCAAAGGCTCGCGAGAACGCGCGTATTGCGCACGCTCAAGCGAACTACAACGTCGCTATTGAGAGATGCGACGACCTGGCAGGCAACCGCAAGGATGTCTGCGTAAAGGAGGCAAAATCCGAATTGGTGAAGGGCAAGGCGAACGCCAAGGTCGACCGTGTCACGGCCGATACGAGCAAGGAGGCGGCGACGCAACAGGCCGAAGCCCGCAAGGACGCGAGTGCCGATAAGCGCGAGGCGGAATACAAGGTTGCGATCGAGAAGTGCGATGCGCTCGCCGGTGCAGCGAAAGACGCGTGCGTCAGCAACGCGAAGGCGCAATACGGCAAGCCCTGACAGGCTCCTTTCTCACCGGGCAGTTAATTCGAACGACGCCGACTGAGGCTCAATGAGGGGGCAACAAAAAGAAAGGCGGCCGAGGCCGCATTGAAGTGCCATCAAGCCAAGGACCTGCCAGCGTGCTTTCCCTCCGCACGCTGGCTTGGCCGAGCTTTAACGGTTTCCCTTTTCCTCGCCCAACACCGCTTTCATCAATCAGCGCTGCGGGGCGGGTGCGGGAACAACCACGATCGTGTCGCCACCGGTTTTGCCTTGCTCACCCTTGACACCTTCGGCGCCCGTCATTCCAGTTGAGCCGGTCATTCCAGTTGAGCCGGTCATTCCCGTCGAACCCATCATTCCGGTTGCACCGGTTTCGCCCTTTTCTGCAGTTGCGCCCGGCGCTCCTTGTGGTCCGGCAGGACCGGGAACGGGCACGGTCACGACGGCGGCCGGGGCCGATGGGACGACCATGGTCTCTCGCTCGCATGCGCCCAACGCGACCGCGGACAGCGCCGCTGCAACGACAATTGAATATTTCATGATTGTTCTTTCGATATTTCGAACAAGGACTGAGCGCGGTATTGCGCGCAGCCGTCCAAACGTAAGCGTTCCCCGTGCCATCTAAGCTACTGCTCGCCGCTACACGAAAGGCGAGGAACAATTCAGCGATTCATCCTACGTTGGGGCCGCAGTGAAGTCCGTGCGCTACCGCTCATACCGGGAAATCGATTGCCTGCGGCTCCGCAATGTCCACGGCGACATGTCGGCAGTGATCTGAACACCTCTGGACTCGACGACGGAAACTGTTCCTACTGATCGCTCTCCGATTGAACCGCACCGCAGAAAAGCAAAGGGCCGATGCGTCTGCATCGGCCCATTACTGCTACTTGCGCTCGCCGCTACGCGCGAACGGCCTAGCCTTTTTTCAGGCGCTCTTCCGCCTCGCGCTTCTCTTTTTGCAGGCGTTCTTCTGCTTCGCGCTTCTGCTCGTCGCTGTCCTTCTTCATGTCACCCGCCTTGCTCGCGGGAGGCGCGGGCCGTTGTCCGCGCGGTCCGTCACTCGACGCGGTTTCGGGCTGCGGTGGCTTAGGCGCTGGAACACCTTGCGCCGGCGGTGCAGGCAATGCGGGCGGAATGACTTTCGGTCCAGGTGCCACCTTGGCCTGTGTCGGACTCTGTGACGGTGGCGGCGCGGCTACCGGTTGCGCGCGCTGGCTGCCCTTGCCTGGTTGCTCGGCCCTTGCTCGCTGCTCCGGTGGCTGCGCCGCTGGTGCGGGCGCAGCGACGTTCGGTGCCGGCGCGGCCTTCGCCTGTGCCGCTTCGCGCGGCGGCGGCGGTGTTGCTACCGGTTGCGCGC
>Ga0209706_10002186_pt1 | contig 10911 bp, 6 predicted proteins | sample PPLLaktember2015_6_FD_187263 | JGI IMG/M metagenome (GOLD analysis project Ga0209706, IMG submission 187263) | Freshwater sediment microbial communities from Prairie Pothole Lake near Jamestown, North Dakota, USA - PPLs Lake P8 Core (1) Depth... | ecosystem: Environmental > Aquatic > Freshwater...
TGTTTTTTCGGTCAGGACGCTGTCGAATGGGTCAAAAAGCCGTGTTTGTTGTGGATTTACAATTTTATGCATAATCGCTCCAAGTATTTGCTATAGAAGAGCTTACATTATACATAGCTATATCTGACTGTCAACCCTAAAATCAATGTAAATAGCTGAATTTACAATAAGTTGTGATATTTTTAAGTGGCGAACTACTTTTGACGCAGGCGTCAATACTGCTATTTGACCGTTCAGGCACTCCAGGCACTCGGCTGCACCGCACGATACGTCTCGATTCAGGGCCATGAAGTTTGTGAGGTATGGTTATCCAGCCGCCAAAAATGGATACTACTCGATCCCGACCACGACGCATTCTTCACCGACCCGAAAGAACAATTGCTTTGTGCACTGGACATTTCTCGCTGCCCCGAGGCTGTTCAGGTCGTCACGGATCGTTCCATATCGGACCGGATGGACCTGCTCAGAAGGTTCAGGCACTTGGCGTATTGGCTCAGAAACGATCTTTACACCAAGGCGATCAACTTTTATGACCTGCCCAAATACAAGGTTTACATCGCCGAGACGGGCTTTTCCGAATTCATCAGCGAAAATCCCTGTGCCCTGATAACCACGTACCCCGAGGAGCTTTACGAACCACCTAAGGGTCTGTAAAGAAATAGTCCGTACATCGGCAGAAACTGAGTTTTTGCAGAAATTATTTCTTTACAAACCCTTAGTTTACTTGCTAAACCTGAACTGCTATAATAAGCGGCATGAAAGTGTTGGTTGCAAAAAAACGTGGCTTTTGTTTTGGCGTGGAGCATGCCATCGAGATGGCCCGGAAACTGCTGGATCGCCAGACAGCCGGTGGCGGTATTTCCAAAAAGGTTTATTGTCTTGGTCCGCTGATTCACAACAGTCAGGTGGTCGAACGATTGGCCGAGACTGGACTGCGAGTGGTGGCCAGTCTTGACCAAATCGAACCGAAAGATCAAAAAGATAGTGAAGCACCCACGGTCCTGGTCCGTTCTCACGGGTGTCGCCCGGAGCTTCTGGAGGAGATAAACAGACGCGGCCTGGAACTGGCCGACGCCACCTGCATCCTGGTCAAACGGGCTCAGAAATTGGTCAGTGAACTTTATCAGCAGGGCTATCAGGTAGTTATCATAGGTGATCCGGACCATCCGGAAGTTGAAGGCGTGGTCGGCTACGCGCCGAACGTAATTGTAGTAAACGGTCCAATGGACCTGGAAAAACTACCACCTGACGGACCTTTGGCGGTCATCTCGCAGACAACATACTCAGCGGAAGATTTTGGGAAAATTGTCGGACTGATCGCGATGAGGGGGCACGGGGAAATGAAGGTGGTCAATACAATCTGCCGGGAAACGACCAGACGGCAGGCTTCGGCGGTAGAGTTGTGCCGACAGGTGGAAGTAATGTTTGTGCTGGGGTCGCACCACAGCGCCAACACCAGAGAACTGGCAGAATTATGCCAAAGGAATAAAGTGAGAACATACCACCTGCAGGACTGGAAAGAGTTCGAACCGCATTATGTTGTGGGTGTGGAGGTGGTGGGGGTTACCGCCGGGGCATCGACGCCGGATTGGATAATTGAAGAATTTGTGGAAAATCTACACCAATTGTGAACGGCCGAGCAAAGTGCGGATATTGATTTTTAAATTTATCAAAAAAATAAATTGTTGACTAACGAAGACTTTTCATGTCTAATTGAAAGGTTCTCTTTCAAATGTTAAAAGAGTAGTTTCGGCCCCGGATTTTAGGTGGCAATCCGGAACGAGGCCTGATAGCCCCGATTATGTGACATTTCCGTACGGATCTGTATAGAAAAGCGAGTTATTGAATGGTGGACAAAAGTATTTTTCGGGAATTCCAGATAGATGAAGAACAAATTGAAAAGCAGGTAGATCAGGCTTTGAGCACCGATGGCCAGGATGACATGTTGGCCATGATCGACAAAACGGTAGGCAATCTGAACCCCGGGGCGATCCTGTTGGGTACGATTGTCAATCACATCGGCGATGACGTTATTATTGAGGTTGGCCTCAAAAGCGAAGGGGCGGTCAGTGCCAGCGAATTTGACGATCCCAGTGAAATCCGAGTTGGTGATTCGGTGGATGTGCTGCTCGAATCGGTAGAGTCCGACAGCGGACTGGTGCTGTTGAGCAAGCGCAAGGCCGATCGAATTCGAGGTTGGCAGCGAATACTCGAAACACACAAAGAAGGTGATACCATCAAAGGCAGAGTCACCCGTCGTATCAAAGGGGGAATGCTCGTAGATGTAGGTGTGCCGGTCTTCCTGCCGGCCTCTCAGGTGGACGTAAGACGTCCGAACGACATCGCCGAATTTATCGGACGGGAAATCGAAGCCAAAATTCTCAAAATAGACGAAGAGCGACGCAATATCGTTATCTCACGACGAAAACTTCTGGAGGAAACCCGAGCCAGCGCCAAGAGCAATCTGCTCACCGATATCGAGGTGGGCCAGATTCGCAAAGGTGTGGTCAAGAACATAGCGGATTTTGGCGCGTTTGTCGATTTGGGTGGTCTTGACGGTCTGCTGCACATTACGGATATGAGTTGGGGACGGGTCAATCATCCGTCGGAGATCGTTAAGCTTGACCAGAGCATCGAGGTAAAAGTTCTCAGCATCGACCGTGAAAAAGAAAAAATCGCCCTGGGACTGAAACAAAAAACCGAAAGTCCATGGATCACCGCTGAACAGCGGTATAAGGTCGATAGCATAGTGAAAGGGCGTATCGTCAATATCACCAATTACGGAGCGTTTGTCAAGCTGGAGGAAGGTGTGGAAGGACTGGTGCATATCAGCGAAATGAGCTGGACAAAACGCATCGCTCATCCGAGCGAAATGCTTAGCGTAGGCCAGGAAGTGGACGTGGTAGTGTTGAATGTAAACGCTGCCAAGCAGGAAATCTCACTGGGTATCAAACAGCTTGCCGAGAATCCATGGAACCAGGTGGTTCATAAGTATCCGCCAGGCACCATTGTCGAAGGAACTATCAGAAATCTGGCCAATTATGGCGCCTTTATCGAGATCGAAGAAGGTATCGATGGCCTGCTGCATGTCTCAGATATGAGTTGGACCAAAAAAATCAATCATCCGGGAGAAATGCTCAAAAAAAATGAAACCACTAAGTGCATCGTTTTGTCGGTGGACCGGGACAAACAACGGGTGGCCCTGGGACTCAAACAAATGACCGAAGACCCATGGGTGCGAGCCATACCGGACAGATACCTTCCCGGACAAATCGTACAGGGCGCCGTTACGAAACTTACCAACTTTGGCGTGTTTGTCGAACTGGAACCTGATCTGGAAGGATTGCTCCATGTATCGGAACTGTCGGACGAAAAAGTCGATGGACCGCAGGATGTGGTCAAGGTCGGTCAGGAATTGGAAGTTAAGATTTTGCGAGTGGACACCGAAGATCGCAAGATAGGCTTGTCGCTCAAACGTGCTCAGTGGGCGGCCGAAGATGCCAATCAGGATGGATCCAAACCGACCCAACGCGGCGGCCTTGACGGAGCAGCAGGAATGGGAACCACATTCATAGACACTGCCATGTTCCGCCGCCCACCGGTCCAGATATCCGCTCCTGTTGAACCTTCTAGCGAATCTGAAAGCGGTGACGGTAACGCGGAAACGGAAGAAACAGCCCAAACCCCAGTTCCATCAGATAGCGAGAACGAGCCGGAAAAGACCGACTCAGCCGATCCGGACACGGAGAAATCCGAGGAAACAGACCAGGACACCGAAAACGATAAGCCAACGGAAACCTAGAAGCAAATCCACAGGCTCAGGACAACATTACCCAAATGTTTTTATGGTTGTTAATGTAAGATCGGCAGTTGGAAACCGTTGTCACAGGTTTGGGGCGGCCTCGGCAAAGCCGAGCTGGTGGCGATTGTTGTAACTGTTTGTTGTCAAAGAAGTTGGAGAGGTGTCCGAGCGGTTTAAGGAGCTGGTTTCGAAAACCAGTGTGCGGATTTTCCGTACCGCGGGTTCGAATCCCGCCCTCTCCGTTGAAATTTGCCTCACTTTCGGGAAATTCTTTTTTGACAAGGGTTTATGAGCGGTATGATAGTTGGTCGGCAAGCCGTTCTTCTCTGCGTCGGGCGTGAGGTGGGAGGGAATTTTTCGTTCGTAAGTGCTTATTTTTCGTGATTGGGAATTGATGTAAGTGCTTATTTTTGATAGCGGGAAATTGTTGTACTGGATGCCCGATCAAGTCGGGCATGACAGTTACAGTGCTTATTTTTGGTGGTTGGGAATTGATGTAACTCCTTATTTTTCGTTGTGGGGAATTGCTGTAAGTGCTTATTTTACGTTGCTGGAATTGATGTAAGTCTTTATTTTTGGCGCGAAAAAGTGCGAAATTCGGCGAAATTTGGATGAATTCTGATGAAAAGTGATGTGGTTTGTACTATGTTTGCACTATGTTTGTATGTGGTTTGTAGTATGTTTGCACCCACTTCTTAACAGAAATGGGTGAGTGAATGAGTAGATGAGTAAATGGGTAGATGGGTAAAGTAGGCAATAGACAATAGGCAATAGTAAGAGAGAAGAAGGAAGAAGAAAGAGGGCGGACCAGTTGGGGGGGGGTAGAAGTTAAAAGTTAAAAGTTAAAAGTTAAAAGTCAGACAAAGGGCGGAGGTGGAGGGGTCGGGGGTCAGGGGTCGGTCGGTCGGTGGGTGAATCGGTGGGTCCGGGGGTAGGGGAGAGAACAGGAGGTGAAAGGTTGAGATTTTGTTGACATTTTGGACGGGCCTTGGTAGTATTGGCTTATAGGCGAAATGGGCTGTGTTGGGATGGGAAGGACTTACGCAAAGATGGTAAGAAGAAAAATAGGACACGGATTGGACGGATCAGATTGAAAAATAGGGACATAAGTTGACCAGCTGAAAGGAATTGAACTCGAATATCGCGTTATCGCAGTAAATAAAGCAGGCGAAGGCGCAGCCAGTAATACAATAATGGCCGTTTTGTAAATATAGCCACAGAGGGCACAGAGAAATGAAAATTTATTTTTAAAAGGAGAATATTATGATTAAATTAAACCAAGACCCGGAAATGGCATCAAATCTCCGAACGGAGTATTCTGCTATAGTTAATTATCATAATGATTTAGTAAAGAGTCGTTTCACAATTGCTGGACTTTATCTTGCCGCTATGGGTTTTGTAGCAGGTGCGGTTTTCAAAAGTGATGCAACTCTAATTGGGCAACTAGTATGCTCTATGTTTGCTTGGTGGATAGCTCTTTGTCTTTGGGTAATTGAGTTACGTAGCCGCATGCTTTATACTACTGTAGCTCTTCGTGGGAGAGATATAGAGCATCGCCATTGGGAAATAACGGATTCTGATTGGTATAAGGGCCTCTTTAGCAGACAGTATAAGATTAAGCCAGCAGAAGACGAGTTGCCATACGCAGGTAATGTACCGGACAACCCAGGATATGATATAGTTAGTATCGCATGGATGATGGGAAAGAAATTGCCGGGATCTATTTGCAAGTATATTAGTCATAGTTGGGGATTTGATCTTCTTTATCCAGGAACTGGCTTGGCTTGGTTTATAATATTTATTATTACAAGTGTTAAATATTTGAAGGCAGTCTAAAGGTGCAGAACTCGGATATCGAATCATAGCAATAAATAAAGCAGGCGTTGGTTCGCCGAGTAATACTGTTATGGCGGTTTTGTAAAAAAAGGTGTTAAAAAAAATGGGAACTTTTTATAATGGCAGAAACAGTCTGTGTTTCCTGTTTTATACAGATTGTATAATTATTTGTTAATCTTGAAACTAAGGGAAATAATATGAGGAATGAAATCGTCAAACGCGACACAACAGAGCTAGTTGCTGAAACAAAGGTGTTTCAGTCATATCTCGAACAGTTTGGTCTACCGACTGACAATATTATTGCAACAACAGAAGAACGTAAAGTTATAGGATCAAACCTGCCGAGTTTCATGCAAACACTTTCGCCAGAAGAGAAACGTAATGCTAGATACTTGTCCAAATTTGTTGGCGCAACTGCGATCGGACTTTTCGATGCAGCTCTCAATTATGTGTGGAACGAAGTTGTTCTGAATCTTCGGAGAAAAGCTATCGTTTATGGAGTAGATATTTTTTTTGATGCTGCCGTGGGCGGACGAAATCGGGATCTTTACAAAACTGAAGATGACCTGAACGGCCTAACGGACTCTGTCTTACTTGATACATGCAGAAAGCTCGAATTGCTCTCTGATGTTGTCTACCGTAAATTGGATCACATCCTGACTATGAGAAATGAGGTGGCTGCATCTCATCCCAATGTTGAGAGTATTGGGGGTTTCGAGCTCTTGGGGTGGCTTCAAACATGTGTCAAGGATGTTCTGCAAGATCGACCCTCAGAGTCTGCTATCAAAATCAAGGCCCTTGTCGGCAATCTGAAGTCAATGACAGATATGATCGATGAACACACTCAGAAAAGTTTTAACAAAGAGTTAGCTCAGCTATCTATTCCTCATGTCCACAATCTGCTCATTACACTTTTTGGAATGTATGTTTCGCCAGGCGCAGACCAACTCCTCAGAAAGAACATTTCGCTAATAGCTAAGGGCGTGTGGGACCATGCTGTTGACGAGATCAAGTACCGTATTGGGGCCGTACTTGATGGGTACAGAACCAATCTTCAGAAGGCGAAACTCGATAAGGGAATTGAGTTCTTGACCTTCGTGAATGGCCGGCGTTATGAAACCCTTTCATCTCGTCTTATTGCCTTGGACAATCTCGCGGAGCTACTATTAGAAAAACATCACGGTTGGGATAACTTCTACAATGAACCGCCTGTGATGCGAGACATTATGCAGTACTGCCATGGGGCTAGTGACATCCCGCCTGAGGTGCTCTCCAAGGTTGTCAAGGTGGTCGTAAAATGTCGTCTTGGGCGGGGGCTTTCCTATTGTGAAGGAGTTAGTCCCTCAGGTCGCGAACTGTACGACCAATTCTTAGGTATTCTTGATGACAAAGGCGTTGTTAAAGCAATGATTGCTCTATTCTCAACAGATATAAATTCTAAACTACAGAATGCAATCTGTCAGAAACACCTAGCGGCAATACTCAACAATCTAAAACGGGTGGTCGTATCAAATCGAATATCGGATGCGATTGACTATCTTCTGGCAGATATGGAACATGCATATCAGGCACCCTCAAAAAAGGACTTCAGAGACATTTGTTTACCATTTATCACATGGAGATAACATCAGAGCCGAATCAACAACTGAACCGTACGGTGAATTCTGAGCAAGAAGCCCTGATTCGCGGGTTTTGGCCTGGAAACGGGCATTGAATGGTTACAGCGTGGCAAAGTCGGCTTACAACGAGGCGTTGTAAGGTTACATTGAGGCATTGCGGCTTTACATTATGGTGTTGTAAGGTTACATTGTGCCATTGTGAGCTTACATCGTTGCGTTGTTGGCTTACAATGAGGCGTTGTAAACGGCAAACTTGTGCTCGCGCAGGCGGGGGAGGCAGGTAAAGCATTATAAATAAAAGAGTTAGGCGAAAACAGCGATTTCGCGGACCAAAGGTGTTATGAAGAAACCATATAACCATTGTTAGGTATAATGGAGCATATATGTACAAAGATGATATCGCTAATCTAATAAAACAATCTCCACTGAATATTGATACTGAAATACAAATCAGCGGACGTCCGCCAACGATGGCAAACTCCGAATTCCTTACAAACAAAGAACAGGGCGACTGGGCAGAAAAAATTGTCTTTAAGGCAATCAATGAATATTCTAGTGATTATTTTGCCGTTGAATATGGGCGTTCCGAATCAATAGCCGCAGGTGATGATGGGTTTGCTGATTTCTATATGGAATATCAGAGTGAACTTAATGCCATAGGGAAAAGGCCAGATATACTCATTTTAAAGGTCAGCGACTTTCCTGATAGAAGTATTGATGTTGAAAATGATGAACACATAAGGCGAGCGGTGGCTGCTCTTGAAGTAAGATCGAGTTCGTTTTTAGCAGACAAATATGCGGCATTCATGCGAGACAGACAACAACAAGCCATTAGAAAATGCACCGAAATTAGAAAAGCTATTATAAATACCGAACTTGGCGATCTATTAAGGCGCAAAAACCAGACAATTTATAACCTTATATCAGATGCTACGGATGATACATTTAGAGAATTAGATTTTCGTTGTCCATCATGGTCATTAACGAAAGAGTTGAGAGATTTAACAGCATTACTGAAAGACATAAAAGAAAACATAAAGATACTGCACAAACGTGATTATTTGAGCATTACACCAAAAATGGAGGATATAGCCCTCGTTAATAGGTGGATTCAGCAATACAATGTCAAACATTTCTATTTACAAGTATTTTTTGACAAAGCATACATAATATCCTTTAAGGATATTTTGACATTGGTCTCAAACGATAACAATGATGGCAATAATTTTTCGATTGAGAGAGATGTAAAAAATCAAGGTAAAACTACTATAAAGATAAATGTACAAATTGGGAAAGAAGTCCTTGGGAAAATTGATATGCCTGAACACAAATCCGCCATGAAGGAGTTAGACAGAGGTCGGCTACTTTTTTATGTCACTTTTGAAGGTGGCAAAGGGTATCTCGATAACGAACTATTCATTAGGGATGTCATTAATGCATGAATCAAAATACATAGATAAAACCACACTTAATCATAGGAAAGATCACGGCCAGTTTTTTACACCAATCCCCGTAGCCCGTCTTATGGCAAAGTGGGTTATGAAAGATAATCCAGAAACAGTATTAGACCCTGCATTTGGTTTAGGCGTCTTTTATGATGAAGTAATAAAAATACCTTCAAAAAATCAAGTGCGTTTCATTGGATATGAGATCGATAGCAATATATTAGCCTTTCTTAATCATAATGAAAATAGTCCTTATCTGCAAGTTATTAATGGTGACTATCTCACAACTGACGCCGGGCATTTTGATGGTATCATTTGTAATCCACCGTATATGAGGTTTCAGAAATTTCTTAAACGTCATGATATATTACCGAAAATCGAAGAAAAAATTGGGAAGAAACTTATCGGTTACTCGAATATCTCTTCTGTATTCCTTGTGAAGTCCTTAAACGAACTTAAAGTCAATGGCAATTTGGCGTTTATTATGCCTTTCGAATTTTTTAATACTGGTTATGGGAAAGAAATTAAGAAAAGTCTTCTTGCGAATCATTTGTTAAAACAAATAATAATATTTTCAAATGAAAAAGAAATTTTTCCAGATGCAACAACAACTGTCTGTGTACTTTTTTGCAAGAATGACGGGAAAAAAGAATACATAAAAATCACACATATTAAAGCCAACGAAGAAATTAACAAGATATCCGATATTAGTGATTTTTATCAGAAAGAAATCACATTTTCGGATTTACCATACGACAAAAAATGGACGCCTATTATATTATCATTATTCTCTGAACAAGAACCCCCAAAGGGTTTCTGTAGGTTGTCTCTATATGGTTCGTTTAATAGAGGAATAGCTACCGGTGCAAATGGCTTTTTTGCGTTAACAAAATCGAAAATTGAAAAGTATAAACTAGATGAAACTAATTATTGTAAATGCATTACAAAAAGCCCCCAAATACGAAAAGCAGTATTTACTGAGGATGATTTTAATAGACTTTACAATGCAGATATGCCTGTTCACTGTTTAGATGTGAAAGACCACGGAAACCAAGAAATACAAAATTACATAAAAGAAGGCGAAAGACTTGGGTACCACGAGAGATATCTTACGAAAACAAGGAATACTTGGTATAAAATTGAAAACAGAAAACCTGCTCCAATTTTGATCGGTGTTTTTAATAGAGGTCGTTTGAAGGTAATACGAAATTTCACAACAGCAATAAACTTCACCTGTTTTCATTGTTTTTACCCAAATATGTTTGGTGAACAACTTATAAACAAGTTGTTTGTATATTTTCTAAGTGATCTGGGGCAAGAGATAATAAAAACTAATAAACGAAGTTATGGGGATGAATTAGATAAGTTTGAACCGGGCGATCTAAACAATAGCTTATGTCCAAGCCAAAATCAATTTGAACTGATTGATGATAGAGAAGTCAATAAAGTGGTTGATATTGCTAAGACTAACGAAAAAATGGCCATTCAAATGAGTAACAATTTGATAAGAAAAATTTTGAATGCTCAAAAAAACCATGCAATAATTGAAAAAGCAGACGCAAAACAATTGATAACGATGTAAAAGGAATAACACTTTTATTGAAAGGAATCGCTCGTTCTCGTGACAAAAGCAATTTTTAGAGGCTCCCCTAAGTCTCGCTGTAGTACTAATTGCTTGTTATGTACTTTCTGTCATGGCGGCATCGTCAAACGAACGACTCAACAAATCAGATATCATCCATTGTCGCTCTGGCTATGCCATAAGCAGAACTTGCCACAGATCATACTATGTAGTATGCTATTGAAAGTTTCTCAAAACACAGGATTACCATATCCAACGCAACGATTATGTCTGGTTTTTTCATAGCTGCTTATGCTCCATGTACAAGCGAAGGCGCTCGGCAAGTTCCTCTCCGTAGTGAATTGCAACAAAGGCTAAATCCACTTCTCGCTGACTCATAAAAGGGTTCGCACGTTGAATAGTGTCAATGGGCGCGTTAAAACCGGCCAGTGAAGTTTTCCTTTATATAGCTCATTTGCCTTGCTTCTTGCAAGTGTTATCTTGAGTTTCTCAGCCTTTTTCAGGCTGATTCTTATCTGTTTGGCTCTTTTTGGGCTGAGTTTCGCCTGCCCGGTCTTTTAGTCGATAGCTTTTGCCGGTAATGTTGATAATCTCGGCGTGGTGCAGGAACCGGTCCAGAATCGCACT
>Ga0209706_10002189_pt1 | contig 10907 bp, 8 predicted proteins | sample PPLLaktember2015_6_FD_187263 | JGI IMG/M metagenome (GOLD analysis project Ga0209706, IMG submission 187263) | Freshwater sediment microbial communities from Prairie Pothole Lake near Jamestown, North Dakota, USA - PPLs Lake P8 Core (1) Depth... | ecosystem: Environmental > Aquatic > Freshwater...
GCTTCCCGGAAGCTCCTCAGGACGTCGCATATATGGCGACACTCCTCAGCCATGTCAGCGACGGGATCGTCGGGGCCGATGCGGACTTCCGGATCACGTTCTGGGGCAAAGGCGCCGAGCGGATGTACGGCTTTTCCCCGTCCGAGGCCATAGGCAAGACCACCCTCGAGCTGCTGCGGCCGACGTATGATCCCGGAGAGCGGGAAAGGATCCTCGGCGACATCGAACGCCGGGGTACCGCCATGGCCATAGTGCGAACGAAGCACAAGGACGGCTCCGAGATCATTGCCGACGTGAATTCGACGAAGTTGACGGATGAGCGGGGCCTTCACACCGGGTATGTGGTCGTTTACCGGGACGTCACCGAGTACAGGCAGGCCGAACGGGCGCTGCGTGAATCGGAAGCGAAGGCCAACGCGCTCATCAGGTACGCCCCCACCGGCATCTACGAGATCGACTACCGGGGCCCCCGATTTATCAGCGTCAACGACGCCATGTGCCGGATCCTCGGATACTCACGGGAAGAGCTGTTCGCCAGGGGGCCCGCCAATCTCCTGGACGGCGAAAGCCGGGCCCTTTTCGCCGACCGGATCAGGCGGCAGATGGCCGGCGAGGCGATCGAGGAATTGGTCGAATATCGGGTCCGGAAAAAGGATGGAGAGATCATCTATGCCATCTTGAACGTCGCATTCAGTCCGACGGCCGGCGAGCCGCATAAGGTGCTGGTCATCGCTCACGACATCACGGAACGCAAGCGGATGGAGGAGGCCCTGGTCAAGGCCAAGGCCGAGGCCGAGCGCCGGGCCGAGGAATTGGAGATCGTCATGGACGCCGTTCCCGCGGGCGTGATGATCACCCGCGACCCGGAAGGCCTGCACATCTCCGGCAACCGGGCCACCCACGACCTCCTGCACATCCCTCGGAAGGAGAGCAACATCTCCAAGTCGGCGCCCGACCCCGGCGGGCGCCGCCCCTATAGGCCTTTCCGGAACGGTGTCGAGGTTCCGCCGGAGGAGCTCCCGATTCAGAGGGCCGCCCGGGGTCACGAGGTCCGGGACTGGGACTGCGACCTCGTCCTCGATGACGGCGAGGTGCGCCATGTCATCCTCAACGCCACCCCGCTCCAGCGCGAGGGCGAAGAATTCCGCGGCGCGGTCGGGGTTTTCATCGATGTCACTGACCGCCGACGCGAAGAGCAGGCCAGGCGCCGCGACCAGGAACGCTTCGAGCTCCTTTCTGTCACGGCCGGCCGGCTGCTCGAGTCCGAGAACCCGCAGACGGTCGTCGACGAGCTATGCCGTAAGATCATGGCCCACCTGGATTGCCAGATCTTTTTCAATTTCCTCGTGGACAGGCATGCCGGGAACCTCCGCCTGAACGCCTGCGCCGGCATCCCGGAAAGCGAGATCGCCAGGCTGGAAAAGTTGGACTTCGGGGCGGCCGTCTGCGGCTTCGTCGCGCTGAACGGCGTCCGCGTCGTCGCCGAGGACATCCCCTCCCGGCGCGATACCCGGACGGAACTTGTCGCCGGCTACGGCGTTCAAGCCTATGCCTGCCACCCGCTCCTGTCGCGGGGCGAGGTCCTGGGCACGCTCTCGTTCGGCACGAAGACGCGGACCCGTTTCAGCGACGACGACCTGTCGCTGATGAAGACCGTGGCCGATGAGGTGGCCGTGGCCATCGAAAGAATGCGGGATGAGCAGGCCCTGCGCGACCGCAGTCTCGAGCTCCAGCTGCTTACGGAGGCCCTGGAGTCCCGGGTCCTGGAAAGAACGGCTGAGCTGGCCGCCACGAACGAGAGGCTCAAAGCCGAGGTCGCCGAGCGCGTCCGCCTCGTGGCAGCTGTCGAACAGGCCGACGAAGGTGTCGTCATCATGGATGCCGAAGGCCGGATCCACTACGTTAACGCCGCGTTCACGAGCATGTGCAGGCGAAGCCGGGACGATCTGATGTCCATGCGCTATCCTCAGCTCCTGGCAGGGAACGACGGACAGGACATCTGGTCGAGCATCAAGATCTCGATCGAGAAAGGTCAGGCCTGGCGCGGCCGCCTGAGCCGGGGCGAGCAAAGGGGCGAGGCCCTGGAAATGGAAGCCACGATCTCCCCCATCCATGACGCTTCGAAACGGGTGATCAACTATCTGGCGGTCGAGCGGGACGTCACCCGCGAGCTCCGCCTGCAGCAGCATCTTCGCCAGGTCCAGAAGCTCGAAGCCTTGGGGACGCTGGCCGGCGGGATCGCCCACGATTTCAACAACATTCTCAACCCGATCTTCATCAGCACGGAGCTGCTGCTCCTCGAACCGTCGATCGATCCCTCCAGCCGTCATCATCTGGAGATCACCCTGAAGGCCGCCGAACGCGGCCGCGACCTGGTCAAGCAGATCATCGCTTTCAGCCGACAGAAGGAGAAGGAGCGGAAACCGTCCAAGGCGGGACCGGTCATCAAGGAAGCTGTCAATTTCCTCCGGGTCTCGCTGCCCAGCACGGTGGAGATCCGGGCGGACATCCGTGAGGAGAAGGACGTCATCCTCGGAGACCAGGCCCAGATCCACCAGATCGTAATGAACCTTTGCAACAACGGCGCCTACGCCATGCGGGAGAAGGGCGGCGTCCTCGCCGTGAGCATGGCCGACGTCGAAGTGGACGCGGGTCTCGCGGCAGAAGGGCCCGGCCTCAAACCGGGGCCCTATCTGCGTCTTTCAGTTTCCGACACCGGCACAGGAATGACGCCCGAGGTCAGGGAGCGGGCCTTCGATCCGTTCTTCACGACGAAAAGGCCGGGTGAAGGGTCGGGCATGGGGCTCGCGGTCGTCGACGGCATCGTCAGGGATTACGGCGGGGCCATCACCGTGGACAGCGAAGAGGGCAAGGGTTCGACATTCACCGTTTATCTCCCCCGAGTGGCCTCGAAGGACGCATCTCCCAAGGCCGTCCCCGACGGGTTGCCCCGTGGCACCGAAAGGGTCCTCCTCCTCGACGACGAAGAGGTCCAGGTCCAGAGTGTCAAGAGCATGTTGCAGAAGCTGGGTTATGCCGTCGTCGCGCTGACTGACGGTCGGGAGGCTTTGACGCAGCTCAGGGCCGATCCTCAGGCTTTCGATCTGGTGATCACGGACCAGACCATGCCCCATCTGACGGGCGTGATGCTGGCGGACGAGATCCTGAGGATCCGTCCCGGCCTTCCGATCATCCTCTGCACCGGGTTCAGCGAGGCCGTGGATGCCAAGGAAGCCTATGCGCTCGGCATCCGGGGATTCCTGGTGAAACCCTATTCAGTGCGGGAGATGGCCGAAGCCATCCGGCGGGCCCTTGCCGGCGGGCCGGAGAAGCCGTCCCGTTGACAGCATTGGCATAGTTCTTGCAAGGGTTTCCTCAGGGGTATTACCGATGAAACTCAGTCTTCAGACGCGCATCGTGCTCAATAACGGCGTCAAGATGCCGCTCTTCGGACTCGGGACTTGGGCGGCGACGGGGAAAGCGGGACAGCGGGCCGTGCTCTGGGCCCTCGGGGCCGGATACCGCCTCATCGATACCGCCGCGGCCTATGGGAACGAGAGCGAGGTCGGGGAAGCGTTCCGGGCGAGTGGACTCCCCCGCAGCGAGGTCTTCATAACGACGAAGGTATGGCCCGCGGAATTCGGGTACGAAGCGACCCTCAGGGCCTTCGAAGCCAGCCGCCTGAGTCTGGGCCTCGAGCAGGTCGACCTCTACCTCCTCCACTGGCCCGGAGACGACAGGCGCCGGCGCGCCGACTCCTGGCGGGCGCTCGAAACCCTCCTCGGCGACGGACGCTGCCGCGCCGTCGGCGTCAGCAATTATATGGTCGCGGAGCTCGAGGAGATCGTTGAAGCGGGCAACGGCCGCGTCGTCCCGGCGGTCAACCAGGTCCCGTTCAGCCCTTTCGATCAGCAGAGGGACGTCCACGCTTTCTGCGCGCGGCACGGGATCCGCCTCGAAGGCTACAGTCCGCTGACGCGCGGGAGGAAGTTGGGCCAGATGACGATCCGCTCGCTGGCCGAGGCCCGCGGCCGGACGCCCGCGCAGATCATGATCCGCTGGGCGCTCCAGAAGGACGTCGTGACCATCCCCAAGTCCGTCCACAGGGAGCGGATCATCGAGAACGCCGGCGCTTTCGATTTTTCGCTTTCCGCCGAGGACATGGCCGCGCTCGACGCCCTGGACGGCCGCGGCTGAATCAGAGGCCGGGTGGTTAGGGGCCTTTCCGGGCGGTCCCGCCCGCCCTCACTCGGGGGCCGGCTCGAGCTTGATGGGATCGTTGAGGTCGACCTCCGCGACGCCGGTCTCGCCGTTCCAGACGAGGTGGTACTTCGCGTTGGTCAGGTTGATGTTGAAATAGGCGGCCAGGCCTTTGAAGCTGATCAGCCCGGCCCTTCGGTATCCGCCCGCGAGCGAGATCTTGACCGTCTCGGGGTAGCCGAGGTGCTTCCGCTCCGGCTTGATGGCCAGGATATTGGTGACGGGGTTAAAGGCCAGGCGGACGGCCTGGAACTCCATGTTCTCGCCCATGAGCAGCTGGGTGGCCCCGTTGTTGAAGATGGCATACCCGCGCTCGGACAGGGACATCACCGGCTTGCGGATGTGCAGCGCGTGCCCGTCGCCCTTCGGCTTCTTGACGACCAGGAAGCCCTTGCCGAACGGAAGCCCCGACCCGTCTTGGACCATGTGCTCAGCTCCTTTGGCTGAAGTCCTTATCCGCGAACGCGAGGTCCTAGGCCAACGGCATCAGCAAGTGAGCGGCGGAATCCCGGCGCGAAACAACCCTTCCCCACACGTGAAAAGAATATGCCGGTTCCTAGGCGGGTGTCAAGGACTGAAAAATCAGCCGTCCGGGAGGGGCGGATCAGTTGTCGCGGCGGATCTCGACGCGGTCGAGGCCGTTCTCGTTGAATTCCTTCTCGTATTTCTCGATGAGCGGGCGCTCCCGCTCCATGCCCTTCTCGGTGTAGATCTCCTCGAGGGCCTCCTCGCCGAACTTGCGCACGTAGTCGCGGTCGGCCATGCGATAGATGAGCTGGTCCCAGAAGGAGTTGTCGTTGTAGAACTCGACGGTCTCCGCCATCTTCTCCTCGAGCTCGCCGGAGGGGATGGCCTTCTTGGTCTCCTCGTCGAAATCGACATAGTCCCCGAGCCCGTGCTTTTGGGCGGCGTCGAGGACGAGGCTCTCGACCTCGTCGTATTCCTCGATGGCGTCGTCGGTCCGCCAGTCGTTGGCCATGCGGTTGCCCAGGTAGACGAGCTTGACCAGGGACGCCAGCTGTTCTTTCGTGACTTGGATGTTCATCGCGGCCTCTCTCGAGGAAAATATACCATTTCCGGGGGTTTTCGCCAAGCCGGGATGGCGCCCCCGCCCCTGTTGACAGGGCCGCCGACGGCGACTATAGTTCGGGGACGCCCATCCTTCCGAGGAGGTCCGACCCGTGAAGAGAGCATGTTTCGCCCTGGCTGCGTCGCTTATCGCGCTGACGGCCGCGGCGGCGCCGTGTCCGCAGGCCGCCGATCCGGCCGCGGCGCCCCTTTCCGTCCGCTATGAAGAGCTCACCTCGCCGGACTTCGCCCGGGCTGTGGCCCGGTCCGGAGGGACGTGCATCGTGCCGCTGGGCATCCTGGAAAAGCATGGACCGCACCTGCCGCTCGGGACCGATCTCATCGACTGCCGCGAGGTCTCCCTGCGGGCCGCGACGACCGAGTACGCCATCGTCTTCCCGCCTTATTTCGTCGGCCAGATCTTCGAGGCCAAGCACCAGCCGGGGACGATCGCCTACGGCAGCCGGATGATGCTCGACTTCCTCCAGGAGACCTGCGACGAGCTGGCCCGCAACGGGCTCAGGAGGATAATCCTGGTCAACGGCCACGGCGGCAACGACGCCTTCCTCCATTACTTCTGCCAGTCCCAGCTCGAGGCGCGCCGCGATTACGTCGTCTATCTCTTCGAGCCGGCCTATGACGAGGCGACCGAAAGCCGGCTCGACAAGATGCGCAAGACGACGGTCGACGGGCACGCCGGCGAAGAGGAGACGTCCGTCATGCTCGCCCACCGCCCGGAGCTCGTCAAGCTGGCCCGGGCCGGCGACGAAAGCGGGGCCGACCTGAAGCGCCAAGCCGGGCTGAAGAACGCCTATACGGGGATCTGGTGGTACGCCGGACAGCCCAACCACTACCGCGGCGACGGGAGCGCCGGCAACGCCGCGTTCGGCCAGGCGCTGCTCGAGGCGGAGACCGGGGCCCTCGTCGAGATGATCCGGTCTGTCAAGAAGGACACGGTCACCGCCGAGATCCAGAAGAAGTTCTTCGACGACGCGGCCAAGCCGCTCGAGACCAAGCCCTTCGTCAAGAAATAGCGAAGTGATGCCCGGGACACTCATCCGGGCGAAACGTGAGCGCCAAGGACTATAATAGGATCACAGGAGTACCCGACATGACATCGAATGCCAGCCGGACCATTCTGATCTCCATCATCGCTCTCAGCCTGGCGCTATTTGCCTGCGCCGACACGAGGTCGAAGGGAGAAAGCCCGGCCGGTGCGCCGGACCCCGCGCCCGCGGGCCTTGATCGGACGGCGGCGATCCCGGCGTCCTCCGGGGAGAACCCCTCGGCGGCCGGGACCGCGAACACGCAGTCCCCCGTCCCGGCCCAGGCGGCGCCTTCGGACCAGGCTGCCAGGACCGCCCGGCTGACCGAGGACGAGAGGAACACCATCGAGGTCGTCCAGAAGACCATGAACTCCGTCGTTTATATCACCAACCTGCAGTACGCCCGGGATTTCTTTTTTACGTCCGCCGAGCTCGTGCCGCAGGGCAGCGGCTCGGGCTTCGTCTGGGACGACCAGGGCCACATCGTCACCAATTTCCATGTCATCAACGAGGGCGTCAAGTACATGGTCAGCCTGCCCGACCAGAGGCAGGTCGAGGCCACGCTCGTTGGCCGCGATCCGAGGAAGGACATCGCCGTCCTCAAGCTCGGCCAGCGAGTCTCCGGCCTGGCCCCGGTCACGATCGGGACGTCGCGGGACCTCCAGGTCGGCCAGAAGGTCATCGCCGTCGGCAACCCGTTCGGCTTCGACCACACGGTCACCACGGGCATCGTCAGCGCCCTGGGCCGGAGCATCCTCGGCACGGGGGACGTCACGATCCGGGACATGATCCAGACCGACGCTTCGATCAACCCCGGCAATTCGGGCGGTCCTCTCCTCGACTCGTTCGGCGATCTCATCGGCATAAACACGGTCATCGCCAGCCCGTCGGGGGGGTCGAGCGGGGTCGGCTTCGCCGTGCCCGTGGACACGATCCGGAAGATCGTGCCCCAGCTCATCCAGTTCGGCAAGGTCACCCGGCCGGACATCGGCGGCGTCGAGTTCGTCAGGGACGAGGTGGCCCAGAGGGCCGGCCTGAAGGGGGCCGTCGTGATGCAGGTCCCCCGGGGCAGCCGGGCCTACGATCTGGGGCTGCGCGGCCTCTATCGCGACGATTACGGCCGCCTCCTCATCCGCGACGTCATCACGGGCATCGACGTGATGAAGATCGAGTCCTACGACGACCTCTTCACCGCCCTCGACGGCTACAAGATCGGCGACACCGTGACCCTGACCGTCTCGCGGGAAGGGAAGACGAGGAAGGTCGAGATCCAGCTCGTCGGCACCGACTGACGCCGGGCCTTCAGCGGCCCAGCACCCGGCCGGCCAGCGTCCCCGTGAACGCTCCGCCGTCGAGCACGACCTTCCCGTTGACGAGGACGTAGCGGACGCCCCGGCTGAGCTGATGGGGGCCCGAGATCGAGGACGGGACGGCGATCCCCTTGAGATCGAGGACGACGATGTCGGCGGCCGCGCCCTCGGCGATCCGCCCCCGGTCGGGCCAGTTCATGATCCCGGCCGGGAGGGAGGTCTGCGAGCGGACGGCGTGGACGAGCGAGATCGCCTTTCGTTTGACGGCGTATTCCCTGATCTTATAGAGGAAGGTCGAATAGGACCGGGGGTGGGGCAGGTCGGCGCCGTAAACGGGCAGGATGCCGTCGCTCCCCGTGGCCACGTAGTCCTTCTTCATGATGGCCTCGATGTCCGGCTCGCACATCGTGAAGGGGACCGCCAGCGTCCCGGCGAGCTCGAGCTCGATGGCCGCATCGACGGTCGACTTGCCTTTGGCCGCGGCGACGGCCGCGAGCGACCGGCCTTCAAACGACTTGTCGGCCGCGATGGCGATCATGACATTCTCCGGTCCGACGGCCTCGATGTACTCCCGGACACCCTCGCGGATGGCTCGGGCCTGGTCCGGCTGCGTGAGGCGGCGGACGAACAGGGCCCGCTCCCGCTCGTTCCCGGCACGCCGGTCCCTCCCGCCGAGGACCTCCGAGGCGACGAGGTCGACGAAGCGATCGCGCGGCAGGCCGCTCAGGAAATCGAGATGGGGCTTGGACAGCGGCACGTAAGGCGTGGCCTTGGCATAGAGGTCGAGGAGCTCCGCGTCCCGCAGATGGGCGAAAGCCCGCCGGATGTCGGCCGTCCCGAGGCCGGGGTCGTCACCCGTCCAGACCTCCCGGGGCACGAGCGGCGAATAGGGCTGGGTATTGGTGAACCTGTAGGGATACTGGTCGGCCGTGATCTCGAGCCCGCGGGCCCGGGCCGCCTCGACCATCCGCATGGCCTGCTGGACCAGGCCCCAGTTCGCCTTGCGCATGACCTTGAAATGGGAGATGTTGGCCCGGACGCCGGCCCCTTCGGCGATGGCGATGCACTCGCCGACGGCCTCGAGCAGCTTGTCGCGCTCATTGCGGACGTGGGAGTGATAGATGCCGCCATAGGGCGCGACCACCTTGACGAGCTCGAGGACCTCGTCCGTCTTGGCGTAGATGCCGGGGCGATAGATGAGCCCGGTCGAGATGCCGACGGCGCCTTGCTCCATGGCTTCCTTGACCAGGGCTTTCATGCGTTCGAGTTCGTCGCGCGTCGGTTCGCGGTTCTCCATGCCCATGACGAGCTCCCGGACATCCCCGTGGCCGACGAGGAGGGCGATGTTCACCCCGACGCCCTCTTCGGTGAACCGCTTGATCTGGTCGGCGGCCTTCTCGAAGATGGGCCAGGCGCTCGAACCGCACTGGCCGGCGACGACCGTGGTCACGCCCTGGGTGAGAGTGCCGAGCGGAGCCCGGTGTTCGGGAAAGACGAGGGCCCGGTCGATGTGGGTGTGGAGGTCGATGAAGCCCGGCGCGACGTGGTGCCCGCGGGCGTCGATCGTCCGGGCGGCCGAGCCGTGGATCGAGGACGCGATCCGGACGATACGGCCGTCTTTGACCGCGACGTCGGCCCGGAAGGGTTCGGTGAGCGTCCCGTCGAGGACGAGTCCGTTCTTGATCAGGACGTCGAATTCGGGCGCGCCGGCCTGCGCGCGGGGCGCCCGGGGAGCGGCGGCCAGCCCGAGGGCGAGCAGGACGGCCGCTGCGGATAGAGCCAGTCCGATAGGGCGTCTCATGGGAACCTCCTGGAAAAGCGCGACCGCTCTATCCCTTCTTCAGAGGAGCGATGCCGGCCATGTCGCCGATGACGTTGACCAGGTCCTTGTCCGAAGGGACGATGATCTTGGCGTTGCCTTGAAGGGACGTCTCGAGGGCCTGGAGGCGGCGCAGGATCTGGGCGTTGCCGACGAAGTACTTCTCGGCGGCCTCGTTGACCAGGCGGATGGCCTCGGCCTCGCCCTGGGCCGTGAGGATCTTGGCCTGGCGGACGCCCTCGGCCTTCTTGATCTCGGCCCGGCGTTCGCCGTCGGCGACCGTCTCGCGCGCCGTGGCGTAATCGATCGCGGCGATCTTCTCGTTCTCCGCCTTGACGACCTTGTTCATCGTCTCCTGGACGTCCTTCGGCGGATCGATCTCTTTGAGCTCGGTCCGGACGATGTCGATGCCCCAACGGGCCGTTTCCGTGGACAGGGTCTTCAGGAGCTCCTCGTTGATCTTGCCGCGCTCGCTGTTGGCCGACTTGAGGGTCAGGGTGCCGATGATGTTGCGCAGGGTCGTCCGGGCCAGGTTGACGATCTGCCACTGGAAGTTGTTGACGTTGTACTGGGAGGCCTTGACGTTGCCCTCGTCCTCCTTGACCCGGAAGTAGACCTGGGCGTCGACCCGGGCATTGAGGTTGTCGTTGGTGATGATCTCCTGAGGCGCCGCGTCGACCATCATCTCGGTGATGTTGATCTGGCGCATCGTTTCGATGATGGGGATGATCCAGCTGAAGCCGGGCTTGGCGAAGCGGTTATACCGGCCCAGCCTCTCGATGAGGCCGCGGTGGGTTGGCCGGACGATGCGGATCCCTGCCAGGAATATGAAGACGACGAGCGCCGCGATCCAAAGGTAAATGGCCATTTGTTTCCTCCCCTTGGCAATAGTGCCTATTGACTGTATCGCCGCCCCTTCGGGATGTCAATGCGGATGGGGGTCAAACGTTTTTTGGTTCAGGACAGGGTCAAACCTGAACTTTTATAGTTTTCGCATCCCGTTTTTCTAACTACGCATAAAAAGTATAAAAGTTTAGGTTTGACCCCCTCTTATCTCGCCCGTTTGGCCCCTTCCTACATCTTCCAGGTGCCGGAGACAAGGATGTTGGAGCCGGTGACCGCGGCCGCCGCGTCCGAGGCGCAGAAGGCCACGGCCTCGGCGACGTCCTCGAACGTCCCGAGTCGCGACTCGGCGAGGTCGCGGACCTGCGGCATGACGCCCCCGCGGATGAGCCCGGGCGAGACCATGTTGACCGTGATGCCGTTCCCGACCTCGGCGGCGGCCGCCGTCCGGGTCAGCGTGAGAAGGCCCGTCTTTGCCACCGCGTAGGGGGCGATCGTCGGAAAGGCGCCGAGATGCTCGGCCCGGCTGTAGCCCAGGTTGACGATCCTCCCCCACTTCCG
>Ga0209706_10002191_pt1 | contig 10900 bp, 8 predicted proteins | sample PPLLaktember2015_6_FD_187263 | JGI IMG/M metagenome (GOLD analysis project Ga0209706, IMG submission 187263) | Freshwater sediment microbial communities from Prairie Pothole Lake near Jamestown, North Dakota, USA - PPLs Lake P8 Core (1) Depth... | ecosystem: Environmental > Aquatic > Freshwater...
GTCGCGTCAACGCGCAGGAGCAGGCGCCCTGCATGTTCTATTTCCACCCCTGGGAACTCGACGCCGAGCAGCCGCGCCAGCACGGCATATCCGCGAAAACGCGCTTCCGCCATTACGTCAATCTGCAACGTATGCCGGGCAGACTGCGCAATTTGCTGAACGACTTTGAATGGGACCGCGTCGACCGCGTGTTCCTGGCTGAAAAATGAATCTGGATTTGCCTTTAGTGCCAACATCCCGCTGTAGGAGGGGCGCCCACGCCGCGACTGCTCGCGCCGTGCGGCGGCCCGTGTTCGGCCCGGGGGCGAGGCTTCTACAACCCCGCCCGGTAGGTGCCGCTTCAACAGGCGCACGTTAAACGGAGAACCCCGGTTGAACATGCAAGCCGAACCTCTCGCGATGCCGCATGCCATGACCGCTGACGTCACGGTTCGACCACTCTCAGCGAACGACCTCGCCCGCTGGGACGCCTACGTCAATGCGCATCCTGACGCGACCTTCTTCCACCGCGCCGGCTGGAAGCGGGTGATCGAGGACGCGTTCGGCCATCGCACGCATTTCCTGCTGGCCGAACGCGGCGGGGAAATCGTCGGCGTGCTGCCGCTGGCCGAAATCAAAAGCCGGCTGTTCGGCCACGGCCTCGGCTCGCTGCCGTTCTGCGCCTACGGCGGCATCCTCGCCGACCACGATGCCGCGTATCGCGCGCTCGACGATGCGGCGCAGGCGCTCGCCCAGAAGCTCGGGGTCGGCGCGCTCGAATACCGCAACCAGACCGCGCAGCACGCGCACTGGCCGACCAAGGACCTGTACGTCACCTTCAAGAAGGCCATCGAACCCCAAATCGAGGCCAACATGAACGCCATTCCGCGCAAGCAGCGCGCGATGGTGCGGAAGGGCATCAAGGCCGGGCTCACCGGCGAGATCGACGCCGACACCACGCGTTTCTTCGAAGCCTATTCGGCCAGCGTGCACCGCCTCGGCACGCCGGTGTTCTCGCGCAAATTTTTCCGCCTGCTGAAGGCCGAATTCGGCGACGACTGCGAAGTGCTGACCATCACCCTCGACGGCAAGGTGATTTCCAGCGTGATGTCGTTCTACTTTCGCGACGAAGTGCTGCCGTACTACGGCGGCGGCGTCGACGCCGCGCGCGCAGTGGCCGGCAACGACTTCATGTACTGGGACCTGATGCGGCGCGCCTGCGAGCGCGGCATGAAGGTATTCGACTTCGGCCGCAGCAAGCGCGGCACCGGTTCGTTCGACTTCAAGAAGAACTGGGGCTTCGAACCGACGCCGCTGTATTACGAATATTTCCTGGTGGCCGATCAGGCAGTGCCCGACATCAATCCGCTCAACCCGAAATACCGGCTTTTCATCCAGGTCTGGAAAAAAATGCCACGGGCGCTCGCCAATGCGATCGGGCCGCATATCGTGAAGAACCTGGGATAGCGGGCGAGAATATGGAAGGCCTGCTGTTTCTCGCGCATCGCATCCCGTTCCCGCCCAACAAGGGCGACAAGATCCGCTCGTTCCACCTCCTGCGGCACCTCTCCGAACGCTATGACATCCATCTCGGCGCCTTCGTCGACGACCCCGACGACTGGCCGTACCGCGACGCGCTCAAGCCCTGGTGCAAGTCGATCAAGCTGCTGCCGCTGCATCCGCGCAGCGCCAAGCTCGCGAGCCTCGTCGGCTTGCTGACCGGCGAGGCGCTGACCCTGCCGTATTACCGCAACCGCGAACTCAAGCGCTGGGCGCAGGGTCTGGCGGCAGATGGCACGGTGACGCGCGGCCTGGCCTTTTCATCGGCGATGGCGCAGTTCATGCCGGCCGGTCTGGCCCGCCGCGCGCTCGACATGGTCGATGTCGATTCCGACAAGTGGACGCAATACGCACCGACCCAGCGCTGGCCGCTGTCGTGGGTGTATGCGCGAGAAGGCCGCAGGCTTGCCGAATGGGAGGCGAGGGTGGCACAGGATTTCGACGCCACCCTCTTGGTATCGAACAACGAAGCGGCCTTGCTGCAGCAGCGCGTGCCGCAGGCGCGCGACAAAATCGGAGCCTTCGAGAACGGCGTCGACGCCGAGTATTTCTCGCCGGCGCGCGATTACCCCAACCCGTATCCGGCCGATGTCCAGGGCGTGGTGTTCACCGGCGCCATGGACTACTGGCCCAATATCGACGCCGTCACCTGGTTTGCCAACCGAATCTTTCCTGCCGTGCGCGATACGGTGCCGGGTGCGCAGTTCACCATCGTCGGCAGTCACCCGACCGAAGCCGTTCTTGCACTGACGCGCCAGCCGGGTGTCGTCGTCACCGGCAGCGTGCCCGACGTGCGGCCCTGGCTCGCTCATGCTGCCTGTGCCGTGGCGCCGCTGCGCATCGCGCGCGGGGTGCAGAACAAGGTGCTCGAAGCCATGGCGATGGCGCGCCCCGTCGTCGCCAGCCCGCAGGCCGCCGAAGGCATCCGTGCCGTGGCAGGACGCGATTACCAGCTGGCGCAGGGCGAAGCCGACTTCGCACGCGCCGTTGCGGCCCAACTGCAGGCCCCTGCCATCACCGTCGCACCGGCGCGCGACTGCATCCTGGCGAATTACGACTGGGCGCGCAATCTGGCCGCGATTGATCCCCTGTTTGAAAAGACGCCGGCCCTGCCCCCTATTCTGGAGACCTGCCCCGCATGAGCGCATTGCTCGATTCCCTTCCTGTGGTCCCACGCAGAACCTGGCGCTTGCCAGGTGCCCTGACCATCGGCGTCCTGCTGATTCTGTTCGGCGTGTTCTGGTCGACGTTCTACTCGATGGTCGAGGTGTGGGAGCGCTCGGAAACCTTCACCCACGGCTATCTCATTTTCCCCATCAGCGTCTGGCTCATCTGGCGCAATCGTGCCGAGCTGGCGCGGGTGCAGCCGCGCCCCGATCTGCGTGGACTGATCCTGCTGGCTGCGGCCGGTGCCGGCTGGCTGCTGGCCGATGCCGGCAGCGTCAACGTGGTCGCGCAATACGCCTTCATCTGCATGCTGATTGCCACCGTGTGGACGCTGCTCGGCTGGACCTTCGTGTGGGCCGCATTTTTTCCGCTGATGTTCCTGTTCTTCGCGGTGCCGGTGGGCGAATTCCTGATCCAGCCGCTGATGGGCGTGACCGCCGACTTCACCGTGGCCATGCTGCAATTCACCGGCATCCCGGTTTACCGCGAGGGCACGTTCTTCAGCATCCCCAGTGGTGACTGGTCGGTGGTGGAGGGCTGCTCAGGGCTGCGCTATCTGATCGCCTCGGTCACCCTCGGCGTGCTGTACGCCTACCTTACCTACCGCTCGTGGAAGCGCCGCCTGCTGTTCTCGATCGCCGCCATCATCGTGCCGGTCTTCGCCAACAGCGGGCGCGCCTACATGATCGTGATGATCGCCCACCTGTCCGACATGAAGCTGGCGCTCGGCGTCGACCACTACATCTACGGCTGGGTGTTCTTCGGCATCGTCATGCTGCTGCTGTTCTGGATCGGCAGCTTCTGGCGCGAGGATGACCTGCCGGCGCCCAGCCTGCCCCAGGCCGTTGCCGCGTCGTCAGGCATCGGCAGGGCGCGGCCGATTCTGCCGGTGGCCATGGCCGTGCTGGTGGTCGCCGGACTGTGGCCGGCCTATGCCGGCTGGCTCGCCGCGCGCCCGCTGCCGGCCATGCCCGAGATGCAGGTCAAGGCGCAGGGCGGGTGGCAGCCCGGCGAAACCTTCACCACTTGGGTGCCCCACTGGATCGGTGCCGATCGCCAGTTGCGCCAGCCGTATGAGCAGGCCGGGCGCAAGGTGATGCTGGAGCTGAACTACTACGTAACCCAGCGGCAGGATGCCGAGCTGATCAACTCGCAGAATTTCATGATCCAGCAGAAAGATCCGGCGTGGTCGAATGTCGGCGAAGGCATCGCCACGGTCGTAATCGGCGGCCAGCCGCGGCAGGTGCGGCAGGCCAAGATGCGCGGCAGCGACGGCCAGCGCCTGCTGGTGTGGCAGTGGAACCTGATCAACCAGCAACCCGTGGTCAGCGATCACAAGGCCAAGCTGGTGCTGGCGCTCGACCGCGTGCGGCTGGCGCGCGACGACGGCCTGTCGGTGCTGATCGCCACGCCCTACGAGGACGCGGAGATCAAGGCTGCCGCCGCGACCCTGGCGCGTTTCGCCGCCGACATGGAGCCCGCGATCGGGCACACGCTCGATCAGGTCGACGGGCAGTGACCCCGCACATCGTGCATATCGTCCACCGCTTCGACACCGGCGGCATGGAAAACGGCATGGTCAACCTGTTCAACGCCCTGCCGCCGGGCCGCTACCGGCACAGCGTGGTGGCGCTCACCGACTACAGCGATTTCCGCCAGCGCATCACCGCGCAGCGGGTCGACTTCCATGCGCTGAACCGCCCGCCGGGACACAATCTCGGCTGGACGACGCGCCTCTGGAAGCTGCTGCGCAAGCTGAAGCCCGATCTCGTGCACACCCGCAACCTGGCGGCGCTTGAAGCGCAGTTCGTTGTTGCGGCTGCCGGCATTCGCGCCACCGTGCATGGCGAGCATGGGCGCGATATGTTCGACCTCCACGGCCAGAACTGGAAATACAATCTGTTGCGCCGCGCCGCACGGCCGTTTGTGTCGAACTACATTGCGGTAAGCCAGGACATCGAGACCTGGCTGCGGCTGAGGGTGCGGGTGCCGCCGCGCAAAATTCACCAGATTTACAACGGCGTCGACAGCGATAAATTCCACCCGCGCGAAGGCGGGCGCCCTGACCTGCTGCCGCCCGGTTTTGCCGACGGACAGACCGTGGTGTTTGGCTCGGTCGGGCGCATGGCCGAGGTCAAGGATTACCCCATGCTGGTGCGTGCCTTCATCCTGCTGGTGCAACAGCATCCCGAGGTGGCGGGGCGCGCGCGGCTGGTTATTGTCGGCGAGGGGCAGGCCCGGCAGGCCTGCCTGGCGCTGCTGAAGGAGGCCGGCATGGCGCATCTTGCCTGGCTGCCAGGCGAGCGCCACGATATAGCGGCGGTCATGCAGGCGTTCGACGTGTTCGTGCTGTCGTCGAAGAACGAGGGGATTTCGAACACCATCCTCGAAGCGCTGGCGAGCGGGCTTCCGGTGATCGCCACCGCGGTGGGCGGCAATATCGAGCTGGTGAGGGAAAACATCAACGGCATGCTGGTGAAGGCGGGCGATGAGGCCGATATGGCACAGGCCTTGCTCGGTTATCTTTACTCGCCGGCACGCATTGCCGAACATGGGGGGAATGCACGCTTGCAGGCGGTGCAGCATTTCAGCATTCCCGCCATGGCCGAGGCCTATGCCGCGGTTTACGACCGGACGCTGGGGCGCTGGCGCTGAGGCGCCGTCGAACGGCCCGAGAAATCGACAGGACAGAGACTAAATAAAAACATGTGCGGCATCACCGGCATTTTCGACACCCAGGGCGGCAGCGAGATTTCGCGCGAACTGCTCAATCGCATGAACGAGACCCAGTTCCACCGCGGTCCCGACGAGGGCGGTCTGCACCTGGAGCCGGGCGTGGGGCTGGGGCACCGGCGGCTGTCGATTATCGACCTGTCCACTGGCCAGCAGCCGCTGTTCAACGAGGACGGCTCGGTTGTCGTCGTGTTCAACGGCGAAATCTACAACTTCCAGGAACTGGTGCCCGAACTGATGGAACTCGGCCACATCTTCCGCACCCACTCCGACACCGAAGTCATCGTCCACGCCTGGGAAGCCTGGGGCGAAGCCTGCGTCGAGCGATTCCGCGGTATGTTTGCCTTCGCGCTGTGGGACCGCAAGCAGGACACCCTGTTCGTGGTGCGCGACCGCTTCGGCGTCAAGCCCTTTTATTACGCCTTCCTCGACAGTGGCGAATTCATTTTCGGCTCCGAGCTGAAGTCGCTGATGGCGCACCCGGGCCTGTCGCGCGACATCGACCCGCTGGCCGTCGAGGAATACTTTGCCTACGGCTATGTGCCCGAGCCGCGCACCATTTTCAGGCGCGTCTGCAAGCTGCCGCCCGGTTTCAGCCTCACCCTCAAGCGCGGCGAAGCGCGCGCGCTGCCAAAGCAGTATTGGGACATGCCGTTCACCCCGGTGGCGGTCAAGGACGAAGCCAGCGCGATGGACGAACTGGTCGCGCGCCTGCAGGAATCGATCCGCCTGCGCATGATCGCCGACGTGCCGCTGGGCGCGTTCCTGTCGGGCGGCGTCGATTCCAGCGCGGTGGTGGCGATGATGGCCACGCAGTCGAAGAGCCCGGTGAACACCTGCTCGATCGGCTTCGACGACCCGGCCTACAACGAGGTCGAATTCGCCCAGCAGGTCGCCGACCGCTACCAAACGAAGCATCACGTAGAGACCGTTGCTGCCGACGATTTCAGCCTGGTCGACAAGCTTGCCGGGATCTACGACGAGCCTTACGCCGATTCCTCCGCTTTGCCGACCTACCGCGTCTGCGAACTGGCGCGCAAGCACGTCAAGGTCGCGCTGTCGGGCGACGGCGGCGACGAGCACTTCGCCGGCTACCGGCGCTACCGCTGGTTCCGCTACGAGGAACGCATGCGTGCCGTGATGCCGCTCGCATTGCGCCGCCCGCTGTTCGGTGTGCTCGGCAAGCTGTATCCCAAGGCCGACTGGGCGCCGAAAGTGTTCCGCGCCAAGACCACCTTCGAGGCGCTGGCGCGCGACACCGTCGAAGGCTATTTCCACGGCGTATCGCTGTTGTCGGATGCCCAGCGCCGCCAGTTGTTCTCGCCGTCCTTCAAGCGCGAACTGCAGGGCTACCAGGCGGTGGAAGTCCTGCGCCGCCATGCTGCGGTGGCGCCCACCGACGACCCGCTGTCGCTGGTGCAGTATCTCGACATGAAAACCTACCTCGTCGGCGACATCCTCACCAAGGTCGACCGCGCCAGCATGGCGCACGCGCTGGAAGTGCGCGAGCCGCTGCTCGACCACGAACTCATGGGCTGGGTCTCCGGCCTGCCCGTCGACCTCAAGCTGCGCGGCGCCGAAGGCAAGTACCTGCTGAAAAAGGCGATGGAGCCCTACCTGCCGAACGACGTGTTGTACCGCAAAAAGATGGGCTTCTCGGTGCCGCTGGAGGCGTGGTTCCGCGGCCCGCTCGCCGCCACCATCCGCAGCGTCGTGCTCGGAGAGCGGCTGGCCTCCACGGGTATGTTCAACCAGGATTACCTGCGCGAAGTCGTCGACGCGCACCAGTCGCGCCGTCGCGACTATTCCGTGATCCTGTGGACCGTGCTGATGTTCGATGCCTTCCTCGGCCAGGTGCTGGGCATGGATGAAACGGAGCGGCAGGCAGCATGAGCAGTAACAACATGGCCGGCACGCTTCGTCGCATTGTTCAGGCCACCCTGACCAATCAGGTCGCTCGTTTTGCCCCTTCTCTTTATGTGCAGCTGACGGGCCAGACTGGGCGAGGTGCCGGGGAAGTTCGTCTTGAAGAAGTGGGTAACTATTTCGAGACGTGCTGCGACGAATACTTCGATCAACTTGGCGTTTCAAAAACTGAACGAACAGACTATTTGAATGGGAAGCGCCTGCTGGAATATGGCCCGGGTGATGTGCCCGGGGTTGCAATGCTGATGGTCGCGCATGGTGCCGATCAGGTGCTTTGTGTTGATCGTTTCCCCCTGGTCAGGATGTCGCCAAAGAACGTACAGATTGTGAAGCTCATGCTGGAGCGTTTGCCCAAGCCGCAGCGGGAGCGCGCTGAAGCCTGTTTCAGGAAACCTGCTCAGCTACAGTCAGGTTTCAATCCACGGTCTATCGATTATCTTGTTCGGCCCAGCGGGTTGTCCGGACTTGTGAATGAAATTGATTTGGTTTTTTCGCGAGCCGTACTCGAGCATGTGAATGACCTGCCTGCCACCTTCCGTGATATGTATTCGGCACTGAAGCCCGGTGGTATTGCCATTCATCTCGTTGATCTCAAAAGCCATGGCCTGCATCGCCAGAATCCACTGGATTTCCTGTGTTGGCCGACCTGGTTATGGTCGCTGATGTACAGCGAGAAAGGCGTTCCCAACCGCTTGCGTGTCAATGCCTACCGCGATGCGGTCGCGCAAAGTGGCCTGGAGATAATCGCCCTGAAGCCCACGCTGCTGGCTTCACCAGCCGACGTCAGTGCTGTCCGGCCGGATCTTGCCGCACCCTTCAAGGATTTGTCAGAAGAAGATTTGTCCTGGCTTGGATTCTGGCTGGTTTGCCGAAAGCCCACAGTCCAACCATCATGAAAATCCTCCACGTTTTCGACCACACCCTGCCGCTGCATTCGGGCTATACCTTCCGCAGCGCGGCCATCCTGCGCAACCAGCGCAAGATGGGCTGGGACACCTACCACCTGTCCGGCCCCAAGCAGATCAATTGCACGGTGATGGAAGAGGATGCCGACGGCCTGCACTTCTACCGCACCCCCCAACCCACCGGCCTGCTCGCCAAACTCCCCGGAGGCGATCCCTTCGCGGTGATGGGCGCGATCGAGAAACGCCTGCTGTCTTTGGCCAAAGTACTCCAACCCGATGTCATTCATGCGCATTCGCCGGTGCTCGACGCGTTGCCCGCCATCCGCGTCGGCCGTAAGCTGGGCATCCCCGTTGTCTATGAAATCCGCGCCTTCTGGGAAGACGCCGCAGTCGACCACGGCAGCACCAAGGAAGGCAGCCTGCGCTACAAGCTCACCCGCGCCCTGGAAACCTGGGCGGTGAGAAACGCCGACGCCGTCACCGTCATCTGCGAAGGGCTGCGACGCGACCTGGCCGAGCGCGGCATCCCGGCAAACAAGATCACCGTCATCCCCAATGCAGTCGACGTCGAAAAATTCGAAATGGGCGGCAAGCCCGACCCCGAACTGAAAATGAAGCTTGGCCTCGGCAGCAGCCGCGTGCTCGGTTTCATCGGCTCGTTCTATGCCTACGAAGGGCTCGATCTGCTGATTGCCGCCCTGCCGTCCATCCTCAGGCAGATGCCCGACGTCAAGGTGCTGCTGGTCGGCGGCGGGCCGCAGGATGCCGCGCTGAAGAAGCAGGTGATGACGCTCGACCTGATGGACCGCGTGATTTTCACCGGGCGCGTGCCGCATGCCGACGTGAACCGCTATTACGATCTGGTCGACGTACTGGTCTACCCGCGCCACCCGATGCGGCTGACCGAACTGGTCACCCCGCTGAAGCCGCTGGAAGCGATGGCACAGGGCCGTCTGATGGTGGCGTCCGACGTCGGCGGCCACAAGGAACTGATCCAGGACGGCAAGACCGGCGTGCTGTTTCATGCCGGCAACGCGGGCGATCTCGCCAGCAAGGTGGTGGGGCTGCTCGAATACGAGCAGGGCTGGGACAGCATGAAGAAAAACGGACGCGAGTTCGTCGAAACCGAGCGCAACTGGGCCGCCAGCGTGGCGCGCTACCGCGGCGTGTACGGCGGCCTCGTCAAACCTGGGATGGAGACCGCGCTTGGCTGAGAACAGCTTCGGCGAATCGGGTCGCATTGACCTGGTCGTGTTCAGCGCGCTCTTTCCCAGCGCGGCGCGTCCCGGTGCCGGGCTGTTCATCCGCGAGCGCATGTTCCGTGTCGCCCGGCACCGGCCGCTCGCCGTCGTCTCGCCGCAGCCGTGGTTTCCCGGCCAGTCGCTGATCCGCCTGTTGCGCCCCGGCTACCGCCCGCAGGCGCCGGCGCTGGAAATCCAGCAGGGCATCCGCGTCTATCACCCGCGCTATTTGTCGGTGCCCGGCTTGTTGCGCCAGTTCGACGGCTGGTCGATGGCGCTGGCGAGCGTCGGCCTGATGCGCAAACTCAAACGCCAGGGTGCGCGCCTGATCGACGTCCATTTCACCTACCCCGACGGCGAAGCCGCCACCCGGCTGGGGCGCTGGCTGGGCCTGCCGGTCACCCTCACCCTGCGCGGCACCGAAGTGCCGCACAGCAGGAATCCCGCGCTGCGCCCGCGCCTGTCCCGCACCCTGCAAGCCGCCTCCCGCGTGTTCTCCGTTTCCGAGTCCCTGCGCCGCCTGGCGATCGAACTTGGCGCTGATCCAGACAAAACAGAGGTCGTCGGCAACGGCGTCGACACCGCGCGCTTTCACCCCGTCGATCGCGTTGCAGCGCGTCAGAAATACGACCTGCCGCAGAACGCCAAAGTGCTCGTCTCGGTCGGCGCGCTGGTTCCGCGCAAGGGCATGCACCGCGTCATCGACGTCATGCCGGCGCTGATCAAACACCACCCCGACCTGCACTACCTCATTGTCGGCGGCGCCAGCCCCGAGGGCGACAACCGCGCTGAACTCACCGCCCAGGTCGCCCGGCTGGGGCTCGCCGATCGCGTGCATTTCCTCGGTCCTCTCCTGCCCGCCGAGCTCAAATGGCCGCTGTCGGCAGCCGATGTGTTCGTGCTCGCCACCGGCAACGAAGGCTGGGCCAACGTTTTTCTTGAGGCCATGGCCTGTGGCCTGCCGGTGATTTCCACCGATGTCGGCGGCAATGCCGAAGTGGTATGCCGCGAAGATCTCGGAATCATCGTGCCCTTCGGTGACAGCGTAGCCTTGCGGCAGGCATTGGATGCCGCGCTCAACAAGGTATGGGACCGCGCCGCAATCCTCGACTACGCCCGAGCCAACCAATGGGACAAGCGCGTGGCGCAGTTGCTGCGGGCGTTCGACGGAATCATGGAAACACCCACGAACCAACCGGAGTTGGCAACCAAATGAGCGTCCCGGCCTGGTTCGCCCGCAGTGTCTACCGCGCACAGGAAGCGGCGATGCACCGCCCTACCTTCGCCATGCTCCACGAAATCGAGCGCACGCAATGGCTGTCGCGCGATGGCATCGAGACTTATCAGACCCAGCGTCTCAACCGGTTTCTGGCCAGCGCGCTGGCTCAC
>Ga0209706_10002193_pt1 | contig 10898 bp, 10 predicted proteins | sample PPLLaktember2015_6_FD_187263 | JGI IMG/M metagenome (GOLD analysis project Ga0209706, IMG submission 187263) | Freshwater sediment microbial communities from Prairie Pothole Lake near Jamestown, North Dakota, USA - PPLs Lake P8 Core (1) Depth... | ecosystem: Environmental > Aquatic > Freshwater...
AGCCCGAGCGCGCGCTCGAAGTGGGCGGCCGCCTCGCGCGGCGCATTGCGACGCAGCGCCGTGTGGGCCGCGGCCGCGTGGTGCCGCATGGCGTGCGCCCACTCGTGCCCGCGCTCGAAATGAGCCGCGAGCTCGGCCGCGACCTCGCCGGCCCGCGCGCCGTAGCCCGCCTCCTCGCGCGCAGCGATGGCGCGATGCAGCCGGATGCGACGTGGCTCGGCGACGCGGAGGTAGAGGACGTGGGAGCGCAGCGGGTGCGTGAAGCGGTAGCGACCGCAGAGCGTCCCGTCCGGCCACGAGACCATCCCGGCGGGCGTGATGAACTGTCCTCGCGACGCGAGCTCCTCGCAGCGCTGCTCGACGTCGTCGAGTGGAAGCTCGAGCGCCGCCGCGACCGTGGCCACGCTGAACTCGACGCCGACCGCGCTCGCGGCCTCGAGCAGGCGCCGGTCGTCCGCGGCCAGGCGATCCGCCTGCTGCTCGATCAGCTGTCGCACGCCGGTCGGGATCGTCTCGGTGGCTTCGGCCGCCGTCGCAGCGAGACGCCAGCGGTCCTGCTCGCGAACCACCAGCTCGTTCGCGATCAGATCGTCCACGACGCTCGCGACGAAGAGCGGGTTGCCCGCCGTCCGCGGGTGGAGCGCTTCGGCGAGCGGGGGCAGATCGGGAGCGTCGCCGAGGCGAAGGCGGAGATACTCCTCGACGTCGCCGGCGCCGAGCGGCTCGAGCGCGATCTCCTCGCACAGGCTCTTGGCGAGGAGCTGCTGCTTCAGGTCTCGAAGCGGATGGGCGTAGACGATCACGTCCGACGGCCGGTAGGTCCCGACCACCAGCAGGCTCGCGGGCTCGCGGCGCTGTGCGAGACACGAGAGCAGGTCGAGCGTCGCGTGGTCGCTCCAGTGGAGGTCCTCGAGCGCGAGCACGAGCGAGCGCTCGGCGGTCGCCACGGCGAGGGCGTCGGCGAGCTCGCGCAGCATGCGCTCGGGCGTCGATCGTCCTTCCTCGCGCGGCTGCCGCGCTTCGCTTGCGGCGAGGTCGGGAAGCTCGTCGATCCAGCTCGGTGCGTGCCGGCGCAGCGCGGCCACGAGCCACTCCGCACCGCCCGCGCGACAGAGCCGGGCGAGCGCTTCCAGCACCGGCAGGTAGGGCTCGCCCTCGCCGTGCCGCTCGAGGCACTGGCCGCGCGCGACCCCCACGTCGGCGCGCGTCTCGAGCTCGGCGAGCAGCTGATCGAGGAGCGTGGTCTTGCCGATTCCCGCCTCGCCCGCGATCAGCACGATGCGTCGGGTGCCGTCCTGGCTCTCGCGAAACGCGCGGCGCAGCCGCTCGAGATCGGCCTCGCGGCCGACCATCGGGCGCGCAAGGGACCAGCCGGGCAGCCCGGACGCCTCGTGCGCGAGGGACGGTGACACTTCCAGGAAGCGGTAGCCGCGGCGCCCGACGGTCTCGACGAAGCGCGGGCTCGCGGCGTCGTCGCCGAGCGCTTCGCGAATCGCCCGGACCGCGACCTTCAGCACGCCGCGCGTGACGGCCGTTCCCGGCCAGAGCTCGCGCAGCAGCTCGTCGCCGCTCACGACGCGCCCGGGCCGCTCCGCCAGGTAGCGGAGCACCGCGAGCGGACGGGGCTGGAGGGCGACCGGTGTGTCGCCAGCGAGAAGTGTTCCGCTTCGGAGGTCGAGGCGGAACGTCCCGATGCGGATCTCCGCCGATCGCGCCGCCAAATCGCCTCTCCTGCCCTGGGATGCGCCGAATCCTAACCCATTCCTAACCCGGGAAAGCTTCCCGCCTCACCGTTCGCCTCGGAGACTGCACTCCCAGGAGGAGCGGAGATGCCGTCACCGTACCCCGCTGAGCGCTCGTTCGTGGTCCAGCTTCGAAGCGATTCCGACCCCTCGACCGGCGTCGTGCGCGGCCGCGTCGAGCACGTCGTCTCGAATCGCGCGGCCGTCTTCGACTCTCTCTACGACCTCGCCCACTTCTTCTCGGAAACGGTCCGGGCCTGCGCCGCCTCGGATCCCGAACGATCGCCGACCGACGGCGAATAGACCTCATCAGGCCAGCCGGCAACACGGACCCAGGAGGATCGAGCATGCGCACACGAGAGCTCTCGCCCACCACCTTGCTTGCGGGGATCGCGCTCGCGATCGGCACGTGCTGGTCCCCGCTCGTACACGCCAAGACGTTCGACGTGCCCTGTGACGCTGCCGCGCTCGACGATGCGGTGGAGATTGCGGGCTTCAACGACGAGGAGGACGTGCTCTGGCTCGCCCCGTCCTGCGTCTACCCGCTGAGCGGAATCCTGATCGCCTACGCCGACGGCGGTTTCCCGCTCACGATCCAGGGCCGTGGGGCGACGATCAGCGGGCAGGACCAGCGCACCGCGTTCCTCGTGAATCCGGGCGCGACCGTCTACCTGGCGGGAGTGACGATCACGAAGGGGAAGGCCGGTCCCACGGCGAGCGGTGACGGCGGCGCCATCTACAACGGGGGAGCGCTGACGCTGACGCGGAGCACCGTCTCCGACAGCGCGGCCCTCAATGGCGGCGGGATCTTCAACGCCCAGAACGCGAGTCTGACGCTGATCGAGAGCACCGTCTCCGGAAACACGGCCGGCGATGACGGTGGTGGCATCCTGAACCGGGCGGGCAGGCTGACGCTGATCGGCAGCACCGTTGCCGGCAACACGGCCCTGGAGAACGACGGCCTCGGCGCTGGCATCTACAACGCCCGTGTCGGGTCGGCTCGCGCCACTGCGACGCTCACGAACAGCACGTTCTCCGGCAACTCGAGCCGGTTCGGCGCCGGCGTGTTCAACGACGAGAGCGTGATGGTCGTGAGCCACTGCACCTTCTCGAACAACACGATGCTCGGCGGCGGCAATGGCGCCAGCATCTACCACCGGAACTACTTCGGCTTCGGATCGCTCAAGCTCGGCAACAGCATCCTCGCCAACGGCGTGGCCGAGGTCGGCGGCGGCTACGAGTGCGTCCGCGACCCCAGCATCCCCGGCAATCCGATCACCGCGTCCGGCGTCAACCTGATCGAAGACGCCTCGTGCGTGGTCGCGGGAGCGTACAACGGCGATCCCAAGCTCGGCGGCCTCATGGGCCAACCGGCGTACCACCCCTTGCTGCCAGGCAGCCCGGTGATCGACCTGGCTCCGATCGCGAGCTGCCCCGGCTTCGACCAGCGCGGCGCGCCGCGTCCCCGGGACGGCAACGGGGACGGCTCCGCGATCTGCGACCTGGGGGCGTACGAGGCCCAATGAGCGGACGGAGCCCGACCGAGATCCACGCGCCGTACACCGACCCGCTGTCAGGCGAGGGAGAACCCGAGATGCTCGAATTCCGTGACACCCGTTCAAACCTCCGATGCAGCGGCCGCGTCCGCCGCCGCGGGCTTCGGCTCGCGCTGCTCCTCTCGAGCTGCGTCGTCACCGTCGCGCTGGCGCTGCGCTCGCCCGCACACGCGGAGACGATCAACGTGCCCTGCGACGTCGCCGCCCTCGCGGCCGCGATGGTCACCGCGAACACCAACGGCGAAGAGGACTTCCTCTGGCTCGCGCCGTTGTGCTCCTACGTCGTGACCGTGACCTGGGTGGTGGAGCCCGACTCGGGCAACCCGCTGTGGGTGTTCGGAAGGGGCGCCACGCTCAGGGGAGAGGACCTTCACACCGTGTTGGTGGTGGACCCCGGCGCCACGCTCCATCTCGCCGACACGATCGTGACGGATGGTGCCTCCACGAACCCCGGCGGCGCGATCCTGAACGTGGGCACGCTGCACCTGACCGACGTCACCGTCTCCAGCAGCTCTGCGGGCCAAACCCAGGGCGGTGGGATCTACAACGTGGGCGTCGCGAGGCTGACGCGCACGACCGTCTCCGACAATACGGCGAGCAGCGGCGGTGGAGGCATCGCCAACGTCGCGCCAGGCCGCTTGACCCTGATCGCCAGCACCGTCTCGGGAAACGCGGGGTTGTACGGGGGCGGCATCCAGAACGCGGCTCGGGCGGCGCTCTTCGACAGCACCCTCTTCGGCAACGGCGGCTTCATCGGCGGCGGCATCCTCAACACGAACAAGGGAACCGCGCAGCTCAGCAACGTCACGATCTCGGGGAACAGCGTGAGCGGGGGCAGCGGAAGCAGCCTCTGGAACGACGGCTCGCTCGCGATCGACAACAGCATCGTGGCGAACATCTCGCAGGGTGCGGAGTGCACGAACCAGGGGACGATCACGAACTCCACGAGCAACCTGATCGAGGACGGCTCGTGCGGCCTCGTCGGCACGACGACGGGAGATCCGAAGCTCGGCGTCCCGACGGGCACGCCGGCCGTCCTGCCGCTCCTGGCCGGAAGCCCGGCCATCGATGCGGGCCAGAACCCGCACTGCTCCGGCGTGGATCAGCGCGGCGCGCCGCGTCCCCAGGACGCCAACCAGGACGGCTTCCTGATCTGCGACCTGGGAGCGTACGAAGCGAGCCCGCCGACGGCGGACGCCGACGGCGACGGCGCTCCGGACGAGACCGACAATTGCCCCTTCATCCCGAACGCGGATCAGGTCGACCGCGGCGGCGTGGGGTCGAACTCGGACCCGGACGGCATCGGTGACGCCTGCCAGTGCGGCGACGTGAACGGGAGCGGCCGCGTGACGCTCAGCGACGCGACGCTCGTGCTGCGCGCGCTGCTGGTGCCGCCCGCCGCGACGCTCGCGAAGCCCGAGCTCTGCAACGTCGTCGGGAGCGCCGCGTGCACCTCGTCGGACGCCGCCGTGATCCGGCGCGCGCTGCTCGTGCCGCCCACCGCGACGATCGGCTCGGCATGCGGCATTCCGGCGAACTGAGGCGGGCGATGCGAAGGTCGTGACACCGAGCGCACGCCGACACGGGTCCGTTTGTGTCGGAGCCGGGCCGACGTGCGTCCGGGACGGGATTCGCCGAGAGTCCGGGCGTCACGGAGCCTTGGGGGACCGCCCCCTGGGCGTGGAGAAGAGCCCGATGGAGCATCCGACGTCATCCCCCTTTCCCATCGCGATCATCGGCGCCGGCTTCGCCGGCATCGGAACCGCGATCCGCCTGAAGCAGGCGGGGATCGAGTCGTTCACGATGTTCGAGCGCGCCGGCGAGATCGGCGGCACGTGGCGTGACAACACCTACCCGGGCGCGGCGTGCGACGTGCCTTCCCACGCCTACTCCCTCTCCTTCGAGCAGAACCCGCGCTGGAGTCATCGCTACTCGCCATCCGAAGAGATCCAGAGCTACCTCCTCGGGCTCGTCGAGAAGTGGAAGCTGCGCTCCCATCTCCGTCTCGGGACTGCGATCGTCGGCGCGCGCTTCGACGAGACGGCGGGAACCTGGACGCTCGACACCAGCACGGGCGAGACCTTCACGGCCCGCGTCGTCGTCTCCGGCGTCGGCGGCCTCGTCGACCCTGCGTATCCCGAGATCGAGGGCATCGAGCGCTTCGAGGGCGAGCTCTTCCACACCGCGCGCTGGAACCACGCGTTCGATCTCACGGGCAAGCGCGTGGGCGTGATCGGCACCGGGGCGAGCGCCGTGCAGGTGGTGCCGTCGATCGCGCCGAAGGTCGCGCGTCTCGACGTGTTCCAGCGTACGCCGGCGTGGGTCGTGCCGAAGCTCGACCGGCGCTACTCCGAGCGGGCGAAGCGCGCATTCGAGCGCTTCCCCTGGCTGCTGCGCGCGAGCCGCTTCGTCCAGTACGCGTTGAGCGAGCTCTTCGGACCGATGATCTTCCTGGACGCGCCGCGCCTGTCTGCGATCGGCGAGGGGATGTCCAGGCGCCACCTGCACGCGCAGGTCAAGGATCCGGCGCTGCGTGAGAAGCTGCTCCCGCACTTCCAGTTCGGCTGCAAGCGGATCCTGGTCTCGGACGACTACTGGGCGAGCTTCGAGCGCGAGAACGTCGAGCTCGTGACCGAGGCGATCGACCGGATCGTGCCCGGCGGCATCCAGACGAAGGACGGCGCCGTGCACGGGCTCGACGCGATCGTCGTCGCCACGGGCTTCGCCCTCGGGCTGGCCTCGGCGCCGTTCCCGGTCACCGGCCGTGGCGGCCGATCCCTCGACGACGCATGGAAGGACGGAGCCGTCGCCTACAAGGGGATGACCGTCTCCGGCTTCCCGAACTGGTTCATCCTGATGGGGCCCAACACCGGCCCCGGGCACACCTCGGTCCTCGTCTACACCGAGGCGCAGATCGCGCACGCGCTCCAGGCGATCTACAAGCTGATGCACGAGGGCGTGAAGTTCGTGGACGTCCGCCAGGACGCGCAGGACCGCTACAACCGCGGCATCCAGGGTCGCATGAAATACATGGTGTGGTCCACGGGCTGCCATCCCTGGTATCTCTCGAAGGACGGGACGAACCACGCGCTCTACCCCGGCTTCGCCGGCGAGTACGTGCTGCGCGCGCGTCATCTCGACCCATCGGACTACGAGATCGCCGCGTTCTGAGTCGCCGGGCTGCGGTCGGCGTGCCCTGTGGCGTCGATCGACGGCTCTCTCACCGATCTCGGCGCAGCTCGACGGGAGAGCCCGGCGCCCGCTGCAGGCGAGCCGCAACCGCCTCGACCGCCGCGAAGGACCTCAGGAGATTTTCTCCGAGGATCTTCCGGACGTCGTCCGCGGAGTACCCGCGCGCCAGGAGGCCGGCCGTGATGCTCGGGAATCCTGAGACGTCGCTCACCCCCTCCGGAAGGAACAGCGTCCCGTCGAAGTCCGATCCCAGGCCCACATGATCTACGCCGCCGACCCGAGCCACGTGGTCGATGTGGTCGAGGAGTCGATCCAGGGGAGTCTGCGAGGGGCCGAGGTGGAGCACGACATCCTGGACGATCTTCCATGTTCCCGCTTTCCGCGAATCGATGAACGCGCCGCCGAAGTTCACCATCACGACGCCCCCGTTGGCCGCGACCGCGCGGATCATCTCGTCGCTCAGGTTCCGAGGGATGTTCACCAGCGCGCGCGCCGCAGAGTGGGACGCGATGATGGGCGCCGCGCTGGTGGCGACGGCGTCCCAGAACGTCTCGTCCGAGACGTGCGAGACGTCGACCATCATTCCGAGCCGATTCATCTCCCGGACGACTTCCGTGCCGAACGGCGCGAGGCCGCCATGCCGTCGAGCGTCGTCCGAGGAGTCGGCCCAGCCGTTCGTGTTGCTCCACGTCAGCGTCATGTATCGGATGCCGAGGTCGTAGAAGCGCTCGACGTTGCCGAGGTCGTCGTCGATGGCATGACCGCCCTCGAGCCCCATCAGCGCTGCGATCTTCCCGGCACGGGCGATCTCCCGAATGTCGTGGGTGCTCACGGCGAGCAAGAGTCGATCGGCGTGTCGGCGTATCTGCTCCTTCAACGCCTCGATCATTTCGATCGCTCGTTCCCTGGACTGCTCCCCACTCGGGAAGCGACGCGGGTCGGGGAAGATCGAGAAGAACTGGGCATCCACACCGCCGGCCACCAACCGGCGAAGGTCCGTATGCGTGCGAAGCCGGTCGCCGGATGGCAGCGGCAGGAAGCGGCCGAGGATCCACCAGCGCTCGGCGTCGTGCTTGGCCGCGTCGGCGCCGTCCATCCCGAGATCGAAGCCGCAATCGAGGATCCAGCTGGTGACGTCGTTGTGGCCATCGATGACGATCGCCTCCCGATGCAGCTGATCTGCGTGCGGAAGAGGTGCATCGACCGCCTGGCCGAGAGCGATTCCCGGCAGGGCGCCGATCAGCAAGGCGCCGGTCACTGCGGCTTGCATGAACGGTGACGTCACCTTGCACGACGCTGCGGGCATGCACACCCTGCGGTCCGGGCGCGGGGCGGCGAGCAGCGCCCGACGATCACTCGCCCACGCGCGATCGGCGCCGCCGCCGAGCGCCGTCGAGCCTCGCCGACCCGCCGTTGTCCCATGCGACGCTCGAGGTGACGGTGCCGGAGCTCCCGAAGAAGATCCCGGTCCCCTCGTTCTCGGCGGCCGTGCTGTTCACGATCGATCCGCCCTCGAGCTGGATCCCGGTCGAGCCGTTGCGTGTCGAGGTCACGCCGCTCACCGTGCAGTAGAGGCCGCCGAAGATGCCCTGGTTCGTGATCTCGTTGACGATCACGTCGCGCACCGCGCAGCGGTCGCCGGGGGCGTGCCGGGGCAGGTGAAGGGGCTCGAGATCTCGAAGCCGCCGAGATCGATCGTCACATTGTTCGCCGTGACGAGCAGGACCTTCGTCGCAGCGTCGGGCTGGACGAGGTTGTTCGTGAGGCGGTAGCTCCCCGCGACGCTGATCGTGACGGGGAGACCCGGTGTGTCGCCGGGTGTCACGTCGCCAGCGGCCGCGCGCCAGTTCATCTACCTCTCCCGATGGGCGCTCGGCCGTTGGCCCCGGGGCCCGGGGAGTCTGCCTGCGCATGACACCAAGTGGCTCGGTCCGCCCCTTTGTGGCGCGCGCCCGCGCCTACCACCTCATCTCGCCCAGGCAGCCCCAGCGTGCGAGCAGCACCAGCGAGACGCCGGCAATGACGCTCAAGACGTGAGGAAACACCACATGAGGGAAGAGCCAGACCCACCGATAGCTCTCGGCTCTCCGAGGCTCCGGCCGCTCCGGCAGCGTCGGGACTCGTCCGCTCAGCACGTCTGGCGCCTGCGACCAGGCCCAGTCGATCTTGGGCGAGGACGGCTGCGACGGTGACCTGGCAGCGGCGAGGCCGTGCTCGATCACTTCGATGTCCCGAAGTCGCACGTAGTGTCGCATCTGGTGTCGCTTCATGGCGGCTTCGATCACCCAGAACGCCAACCCGCCGAGCGCCGCGACGAGGAACAGCCCGTAGTGCGAGTACTGGAACCCCAACCCAAGCGAGGCGAGGCTCAGCGTGACGCCCCATCCCTTCACGGTCAGGAGACGGGCGTCGAACTCGTTCACCGTGTCGAGGATCTTGTAGTACTCGCGCTCGAGGGATCCTTCGTCGCTCATCGCCGGTGCTTCCTCCGTCGCCCGACGGATCGGCGCTCCGCCGCGCTCAGTGGTGGTGGGCTTCGGTGGGAGGAGAGAACCCGGGAAAGCGATGCCGAGCGTACTGTGCGTGACACGAAACACAGCCCTCGGTGAGCTTGTACAGGTAGAAGGCCGCAAGTTCAGCGTCGGCGGCCTTGGCGGCAACAGCGAGCCTCTCCGCCCGAGCATGCAACTCGCGATCGAGGGCGAGGAACGGTTCCGGTAGAACGCGGTGAAGCTCGGCCAGCTGCGCGGGGTCGAGGCGCTGTTCGAGGATGAAGGAACCTTTGATCTCGCGGGCGGTGCGCTCGGCGGTCGCCCAGTCGGCTCGCGCAACCGCCGAGACGGTGCGTTGGAGACCGGTGTCGAGGTTCTGCATTTCGGCGATGAAGGCCGCGCGCAGCTCATCCGAGAGCCCGGTGGTCGGGCTTGCAGCAGACTGGGCCCTCGCATGCGGCGACCATGTGCAGCAGGAGAGAACGATCAGCAGCCAGCCGTGCTTGGGAAGCAACATGAATTCCCCAAAGGCCTTCAGGCCGCGGAAGGAGGGCCCCTGAGCCGGGGCCACGCTTGATGCTACCACGGTGGGTGTCGAGCCAGATCGCCCGCGCGGCTGAAGCGCGCGGTCGACAGCTTCAGGGAATGTTGGACCGCCGGTCGGTCATGTGGAGATCGAGGACCACTGAAAGGCCGCCTCGATTCTGCGTCTGTACTGGGTATCGATCTGGCGCGGAGCGCGGCGTACGTAGTCCCGTGCAAGGTCCCTCACCGCGCCTCGCAGCCCCGCGAGGTATCCGATGACTTCCTCAGCCATCGAAAACGGCCCAGAGCGAACGAACGGGAGCGGCACTCCCATCGAGCACGAGCGTCATGCGTCCATCTCTCGACTGGCGAGCGAACTCAGCTCGGACGAAGGGGCCGTCAGCCAACCAACTCCGCTGTATCGGGAGCTCGCGAGGGTCCCAGACGAGCGATCCCCATCCCAAGCAAGCGATCAAAGGCATGTGTTCGTCCAGCGGTCCTAAGGCTCGCCGATGAGCCGCTGCCCGAGCTGAGAACCGCGGCTTCCGCCCGGCGCCGCGGCTCTTCATGGGGCGTGCTCCCGCGAGGAACGTCTGGGTCGTATGCTCCGACGTCGAACGGCCGACGCAGCGAACTCGCGAGCACCTCTGCTCGAGTGAACCGACCCTTCGCGCGCCATGCGCCGACCAGGACCCGACCTGCCGGGAGCGCGTGCGCGAGCTCCTCGCCCCCATCGAATCGGAATTGCGGGGTCCCACCTATGCATTTCCGAAGGAGCTCCCGCACTGGCACGGCATCGCCCCGACGCTACCGACGCACGAGGAGCACGCCCGCGGTGAGGAGGACGACTCCGAGCAGCCGGCTCGCGGACACCGGTGTCGCCGTGAAGCCGTACGCGCCGAAGTGGTCCAGCGCCAGGGCGGCGAGCCCCTGGCCGAGCACGAGCAACGCCACCGAGAGCCCTACACCGAGCTTGGGAAAGGCGTAGGCCGCCACGGCGATCACCGTGAATCCGCAGAGGCCGCCCAGATAGCAGGTCCAGGGCGTGCCGGGCGGCGCGAGACCCGCGCGCGAGAACAGGCTCGGCGCGGGCGCGATCGGATTCGAGCCCTTCCACGCCGCATACAGGATCGTTCCCGCCAGGACGACGAGCGTGTTGATGACCAGGGCATTCGGAAGGGACGTGCGCGAGGCCAGCGCCGAGTTGGCGCTGCCCTGCAGCGCCACTGCGCCTCCGGCGAAGATCAGGAGAACGATCAGCGGCCAGGCAGAGCTCACGGTTGCTTCCTCGCAGGCTTCTGGCGAAACGACACGATGCATCCGACGACGAAGACCCAGGGCGCGGCGGACGGGAGTATATGCGCCTCGCCGTGTCAGCCGCCCTGTGCGCG
>Ga0209706_10002197_pt1 | contig 10894 bp, 6 predicted proteins | sample PPLLaktember2015_6_FD_187263 | JGI IMG/M metagenome (GOLD analysis project Ga0209706, IMG submission 187263) | Freshwater sediment microbial communities from Prairie Pothole Lake near Jamestown, North Dakota, USA - PPLs Lake P8 Core (1) Depth... | ecosystem: Environmental > Aquatic > Freshwater...
TCGAATCGAGGAAGACGTGCTGCCAGCCGTCGCTGAAGCCCCACGTCCAGACCCCGGGCATGCCGGCCGAGGTCAGGGCCCCGATCTCGGCCATGGACATGGAGAACCACTCGTGGAGCAGGATCGGATCGAGGTTGGTGTTGAACGGCCCCGTGCCGTTCCAGGTCTGGAGGAGCGGGATGGACTCGTGGAGGTCGTGGACGACCGTCGGGTGATAGTCGAAGAACATCCGGGCGACGGCCTTCGACGACCGGAGGGCCATCTGGTGCGAGTCGCGGTTGTTGTCGTGGAAGACGTAGTGGCCCCAGTAGGGCGGCGAGTCCGGCGGCAGGCTCTCGAAGTCGGTCTTGCCTTTGAGGTGGCGATAGAACCAGTCGACCTGCTTGTCGCGGCCGTCGGGCTCGGAGACCGGGTTGATGAGGACGAGGACCTCGCTCCGGATCTTGCGGATCATGGGCTGGTCGGATACGGCCAGGCGGTAGGCCAGCTCCATGACCATCTCGGCCGACCCCAGCTCCGTCGAGTGGAGCGCGGCATTGAAGTAGTAGATGGGCCGGCCTGCGGCGATGAGGGCCTCGGCGGCCTCGGGCGTTGTCTTGCGCGGGTCGGCCAACGCGGCGGTCGTCTCCTTGAGGCGGGCCAGGTCGCGGATGCCGTCCTCGTCGGCGACGGCCGCGAGAAGGATGTCCCGCCCTTCCTCGCTCTTGCCGATCGACTCGATGCGGACGCGCGGCGAGGTCTCGGCGAGCTTGCGGAAGTAGCCGTAGATCTGCGACGTGTTGGACAGCTCGCCGGCGGCGCCGACGGCGTGGCCGAGGTATTCGGCCGGCGATGGAACGGTCGGCGAATCGGGCAGGTAAGCGACCCAGGGATTGCCGAAGCGGGGCTCGGTCGTGAACTTGGCGATGGCCTCGACCGACCCCGGTTCGACCGTGTCCGGGGCATACGGGTTCTTGGCCTGGGCCTGGGCCTGCTGAGGCGGAGCGGGCGTCGCGGCTGGCCGGAAAGCCTGAGCCTGCGGGTCGGGTCGAGGGGTCCGGGCCTCAGGGCCGGCGAGGGCGGCGGCGGCAAAGACGGCCGCGGCGGCGATCGCGAGGACGATTCCGGACGAGGCGGAATGCAAGGCGGGTCGGCGGGATTTTCTCATGGGACAGCTCCTGTGCATGGCCGGTCGATAAGATTAGCAAATTCGGGGACACAATGCCAATTTCCGAATTAAGCCGACACGTCCAAAGCGGCCTTGGCACAAATCTTGATGCTTTCTTTTGCGCGAGCCCCGCGGCAACCGGGGAGGCCCAAACCCAACGGAGGTGGCGTCGATGAATAAACCAGCAAAGCGCTCGCAAGGTGGCGGAGCGGGGTCGGTCGACGAGTACATCGAGGCCTTTCCGGAAGATGTCCGGGCCATCCTCGAGAAGATCCGTCAGATCATCCGGAAATCGGTGCCCGGAGCGGCCGAGAAGATCAGCTACCAGATACCCACCGTCACGCTGGACGGCAGGAACCTGATGCATTTCGCGGCCTTCAAGGATCATGTCAGCGTCTATCCGATACCGTCCGGCCCGGCGAGCTTTCTGAAAGAGCTGCGACCCTATATCAAGGGCAAGGGGACGATCGCGTTCCCGCTCGACCGGCCGATCCCCTACGGCCTGGTGAAAAAGATCGCGACGTATCACGTCAAAGACCGGCGCACGGGGACATACAACTAGCCTGATCCCTTCTTGGCCCCGCCCGGACTTGTTATAATACCGGCACATCGACGAAGGAGGCCCGTCCATGAGCCGAAAGCCCCGCGCCCTGCTCCTGTTTTTCGCCCTGGCCGCTCTCGTTCCCCTTTCCGCGCAAGCCGCGCAGACCGAGCCCGCCTCATCCTCAGCGTCGCCGGCCGCCGCCGAACCTCGCTTTGTCCTCACCCCTAAGCCGGCTCCCGAGCCGCGGATCAACGGCGCCCGCGTTTTCGGCGTCCGCCCCGGATCGCCCTTCCTCTTCACCATCCCGGCGACCGGCGAGCGTCCCATGACCTTCGGCGTCGAAGGCCTGCCCGAGGGCCTCATGCTCGACACCGCGACCGGGCAGATCACGGGCTCACTCGCCGCCCCCGGCACCTATACCGTCACCTTCACCGCGGCCAACCACCTCGGCACGGCGACGCGACCGTTCAAGATCGTCTGCGGCGACACCCTGGCCCTGACCCCCCACATGGGCTGGAACAGCTGGTACGTCTGGGAGAACCGGGTCACCGACGAGATCATGCGCGCCGCCGCCGACGCCATGGTCTCGAGCGGCATGATCGACCACGGCTACCAGTACGTCAATATCGACGACTGCTGGTCGGTCCGGCCCGATTCCAATGACCCCGGCCGCCGCGGCGAACCTCGCGACGCCGAGGGCCGGATCAACGCCAACAGCTATTTTCCCGACATGAAGGCCATGACCGATTACATCCACGCCAAGGGGCTCAAGGCCGGCATCTACACCTCGCCCGGCCCGACGACCTGCGCCGGCTTCACCGCCGCCTGGCAGCGTGAGGAACTCGATGTCCGCCGTTTCGTCGAGTGGGGTTTCGATTTCCTCAAGTATGACTGGTGCTCCTACGGCAACTTCGCCGACGAGAAGAGCCTCGACGAGCTCCAGAAGCCCTACCGTCTCATCAACGGCATCCTGGCCTCGCAGCCGCGCGACATCGTCCTCAATCTCTGCCAGTACGGCATGGGCAACGTCTGGGAATGGGGCCGCTCGGTCGGCGGCCACAGCTGGCGGACGGCCGGCGACCTTGGGCACGACGTCGTCGGCAACCTCTTCCGCGACGGCTTCGACGTCTACTCCGCGAACGAGCTCCACCGCTACGGCGGCCCGGGCGGCTGGAACGATCCCGACTATCTCCTCATCGGCATCCTCAGCTCGGCCTTCGTCGAGGACCGCAAGGAAGGCGGCAACAAGGCCTCGCCCCTCTCGCCGAACGAGCAGTACACGCACGTCTCGCTTTGGTCGCTCGTCGCGGCGCCGCTCATCTTCAGCGGCGACATCACCCGCCTCGACGACTTCACCCTCGGCCTGCTCACGAATGACGACATCATCGAGGTCGACCAGGACCCGCTCGGCAGGCCCGGCCGACGCGTCGCCAAGGACGGCGGTCTCGAGGTCTGGATGCGCGAAATGGAGGACGGCTCAAAGGCCGTCGGGCTCTTCAACCGCGGCGACGGCCTGGGGGTGGTCACGGCAAAATGGTCCGACCTCGGCATCGCCGGTCGGCAGAAGGTCCGCGACCTCTGGCGCCGCAAGGACCTCGGCATATTCAAGGATTCGTTCACGGCCTATGTCGCCCGCCACGGCGTGATGATGATCCGCCTGTGGCCCGAATCTTAATGGGGTATCTTAATGGGGTCGGACCTCAGGAATATGCATATTTGTTAATAACTTAGCTTCTTTTTTTGGGGCCAATGAGGCGTAAAACCGGCATTTTTGCCATCAAAACTGAAATCAGGAGCCTCTTTCACTAAGATCCATAGATCTCCGCAGAATCTACATTTTTGATGGCAAAAACGCCGGTTATAAGGCTAGAACGGGGCGAAATCTGAGGCTAAGTTACTGAAAAGTAAAGGAACTCATGAGGTCCGACCCCATTATGAACCAGAGCCGATCGGATAAAGATCGCCGACGCGGACGGGGAGCTTGCCGGACGGCTTGAGCTCGCCCTTGAGCGCCTTGATGAACGAATCGAAGTAGACCGCCTGGTTGCCGAACCAGCCCCGCTCGCCGTAACCGACCAGGAATGCCGCGACCTCTGGGATCTTGCGGATGAGCTGCGGGTTGCCGTAGGACATGGCCACGACGGCCTTGGGCTTGGCGGCGATGATCTTCTTGATGAACGCCAGGTCGCCCTCCCGGAACGGCGCAGGGTCCCCCATCCTGTTCCGGGCCACGAACAAGGACAGCACGACCAGGTCGGACTCCCCCGCCGCCTTCCACACGGCGTCATAATAGCCCGGGTCCATGTCGGGCCGCAGCGTGAAGCTCCTCGTCCCCGGCAACGCCGCCGCGAGCTTGGCCGCGAGCGCCGCCGGCATGGGATCGCCGTCGAATTTCTGGACGCTGATGTTGACGATCTTCGGCGCGGCGCCCGCCGCACCGCTGCCCGCTCCCGCCCCGACCGGGACGGCCCCGTCGTTCTTGAGCATGGTCAGAGACCGGTCGGCGACCTCCTGAACGAGGGCCTGGTGAGCCGCCGTCCCGACGAACTCGCCGACCCGGGCCTCGTCGACGAACCGGTTCACATGGAGGCCGAGCCGGGCCTTGAGCGTCAGGATCTTCCGCGCCGCCTCGTTGATCCGCGATTCCGGGATGCGCCCCGACCGGACCGCCGCCGCCATCGCGGCGATCGTCGCGACCGGGTCCTTGGGCTTGAGGATGACATCGTGCCCGGCCTCGAAGGCCTTGACCGCGACCTCCTCGGCCCCGAACCGCGCGACCACGTTGTCATACCAAAGATCGTCCGACGTGACGACCCCCGTGAACCCCAGCTTGCCCTTGAGCCAGTCCGTCACCAGCTTTTTCTCGACGCTCGCCGGGAGCGTCGACCCGTCCGTCACCGACGGCACGGCGATGTGCTCCGTCATGACGAAGTCGACGCCCGCGTCGATGCCGTGCTTGAAGGCCCGGAACTCCTGGGCCTCGACCTCCTCCGCCGCCTTGTCGATCCAGGCCCAGCCGGGGTTGTCCGGCATGTTCGCGACGTCGCCCCGCCCCGGGAAGTGCTTGGCCGAGGTCAGCATGCCGTTCTCGTGATAGCCGCGGACATAGGCCCGGACCATGCGCCCGAGCAGGTCGAGGTCGCCGCCGAACGAGCGGACGCTCTCGGCCGGGTTGTCCGGGTCCCAGGCGATATCGCTGACCGGGGTGTAGGTCAGGTGGATGCCCATGGCCCGCCCCTCGACCGCCCCGATCGCCGCGGCCCGGCGCATCAGATCCTCGTCCCCGGCCGCCGCGAAACCCATGTTGGCCGGATATTCGCTCGCCCCGGCCACCTGCTGGCCGGGGCCGCCCTCGAAGTCCGCCGAGATGAGGAGCGGCACAGTCGCCGCCTTCTGCAGGCGGTTGAGGAGCCGGGCCACGTCGCGCGGCGTCCCCCCGTAGAGAACGAAAATGCCCAGGCCGTGATCGCGCGCGAGGGACAGCCACCGCGCCAGGCGCGGGTCGTCCTCGGCGATGTAGCCGCCCGTGACGTCCGAGGTGATGATCTGGCCGATCTTCTGTTCGAGCGTCAGGCCGGCCAGCGTGTCCGCGGCCCAGGCTGCCGCCTCGTCGGAGAGGCTCATCGCCAGCGTCGGCGCCGGGATCTCCCCGGCCGTCCCCGCCTTGGGGCTCGGCGCGATGAGGCGGAACAGGAGGAACGGCAGGGCCGCGATGACGGCCATGATGATGACGTAAACCGGGTCGAGCCTGCGCTGCCCTTTCGTTTTCAGCATGTTATTCCTCCTCTAAGCCGTCCGCTCCGGCCTGCCAGCCCGGGGACACGGACCTCAGGTACATGTCCCCGAAAGATCCCCGATTCGCCCCGCCCCCCCATTCGCCGCCGATCCGCCATCACGTCAATCCGCCTTCTCGAAGACGATCTCGAGGAGATCCAGGCCGATCCCCTTGGACCGCTCGTCTTTGCCGGTCAAATACAGATAGAGGATGTTCTCGCCCTTCCTCATCTCGAACGTCCCCAGCGCCATCGGCCCGCCGATCGCGCGTTCCTCCGCGTACAAGTTCGCGGCCTCTCCCGCCGGCCTGTCGCGCTCGTAGACCCGCAGGAGGCCCTGATCCGGCCCGACGATCGCCTTGACCGAGACCCGGTAGCGCCCGGCCTCGGGCAGGTCGCAGATGAACGAGACATGGTGCGGGCCGAAGATGTCGTCGCCGCCCGTCTTCACCGTGAAGTGCCGGACCCGGTCCTTTCCGATCGCCGACACCTCTTTCGTCCAGGTCGCGTTCTGGATGGACATCGTATGGATGGGGACGTTCCAGCCCGGAACAAAAACGATCCTGTCCAGGCCCCTGACCCGGCGCTCCGCGGCCGGCCTCATGGCCTCCCCCCCCGCCGGCGGCTCCAGCGAATAGAAGAAGACGACGCTGGCATAGTCCGTCGGCACGGCGTTGCCCTCCGGGCCGTGCTCGATCGTGTAATCGACGGACTTCCCGTAGGCGTAGGAATCCGTCAGGAAGAACCGGTACCCGCCGGTCCGGGCCAGCGGCTTGCGGTAGTCGAGGCAGCCGCTGAGCGGGAGCGACGTCCGCGTCTCCCACCGTCCCGGCACGTCGTACCAGCCGCCGTTGAACGAGTCTTCCGACCCGGTCCCCGGCACGGCCAGCTCGCCGTCGATCACGGCCCGGTCGTCGCCCTCGAAGAAGCCCGTATGCCCGCTCTCGAGCCCCTGCGCCTGGAGCATGACCCCGACGACATGGCCGCGCCCCGTCGTCTTCAAATAGGTGTAAGGCTGCCCCTCCGTGCACGGGTTCTCGCGGCGCCACCGGGCGTAGAACCGGCCCTCGTCCGCGCCCTTCCCGATCGCCGCCGTGACCACTTCGGCCGCGATCTCGACGGCCGGCGTCCCCGCCGCCCGCTCCGAAACGAGCTCGATCCGGGCCGCCCGCTCGAACGGCATCGGGAAGTAGAAATAGTTGACCCCCTCGTCCGTCGTGCCAAGCATCAGCGACCGCACGGCCGGGTCGCCGAAGCTGTAGCCGAAGAGGTCGCCGACCGGGCACTCGACGGCCGGCTCCGCCGCGCCGTCCCAGAAGGCCCGGATGAGGATGTCGCGCTCGACGCCCGCGAACGCCGCGGCCGGCCCGAGCTTCAGCCCGATCACCCGGCCCGGTCTGGAGCTCTCGTAAAGGACGGCCCTGCCCCCGGGCGCCAGGCTCGCCTTGACCGCCTTCGTCGCCGCGGTCGCGCCCTCCGGAACGAGCGCCTCGCTGATGTCGGACCCCGCCCGCCCGACGATCTCACCCGCCCTGGCCACCCGGGCCAGGAAGTCCGCCCCGGGCGGATCCGCGTACGTCTCGACCTCGACCTCGGCCGGGAACACCGCGTAATTGAGGTCGTAGAACTGGAACGACTCGGCCTTGATGACGACCTTGCACGACCTCGCGTACGTCAGCGGCACGTAGGACGTATAGCCCCCGACCCCCGACCCGACGAGCGGCGCCGTGAACGGCGGCCGCGTCCCGTCGAAGAGCTCGATCACCTTCAGGCTCAGCCGCGGCGCCGCTTCGCCGTCGAAATAGAATTCGATGATGTCCTCGGTCGGCGTGGGGGTGTGGATGCGGTAGATCGCGCCCGGACCCTCGAGGTCGGCGATGACCAGCCCGCCTCCCTCCTTGCGCAGGAACGAGTACTTGCCGCTGAAGCCGTCGTCGTTGCCCCCGCTCCGGTCATAGCTCGAGACCAGGCCGACCTTGACCGACCGCTTGAGCCGCGGCAGGAGGTCCAGGCGGGCCAGCTCGTCGATGCCGACGGCGGCGGGCGCCGCGACCGGCACGTCCGCCGGGGCCGGGGCCTTGTCGCACGAAGCGAGGAACGCGAGCCCGGCCAAGCCCGCACACAGACAGGCGCTCAAGCTCAGGACGGCGGCGATTCGTTTCATGGTCTCCTCCCGGTCGGGGACACAATATCAATTTCCGATACCCAATCCAAGCTCCGCGCGCCCGGCCGCGCTCCCGAGGGCTTATTGACCGACTCTTGACATCGTTTTGACAACTCCCAGGGGCCCCGGACGGATGATGTCGTCAGCATGAGGACACACAAGGGGAACTGAGATGATCGCCATCGCCACCACAGTTACCGCCATCGCCCTCGGCCTCACCCTGGCCGGCGTCGTGCCGCCCCCGGCCCATTCGCAACACGGGCCCGAGGCCTTGACCCGAACGGCCGCCTCCGGGTCCGCCGCCTTCCCCGGCCCGCCTCCCGCGCTCCCGCCCGCGACCGAGCGGGCGCTCACCGCCGCAGCCGAGGTCGCCGGGCTCAACCTCGGCGTTTGGGCCTTCCTGCATTACGTCCCGAACGAGTTCTACGCCTACATCAGCTGGGAGACCATCCGCGACAACATCCGCGACGGCTGGGAGTGGGACCGCTCCCGCTATTACGTCAACTTCTACCACCACCCCTATCACGGCTACCTTTATTACAGTGCCGGCCGGGCCAACGGGCTCGACTTCTGGGCCTCGTCCGCGGCCGCGTTCGGCGGAAGCCTGATGTGGGAGTACATGATGGAGAAGTACCGCCCGAGCATCAACGACCTGATCACGACGACCGCGGGCGGGATCGTCTTCGGCGAGATCGGCTATAGGTTCTCGGCGCTCGTCCGCAAGCGCGGCGCCCGCGGCCTCGGGCGCGTCTGGCGCGAGACCGTCGGCACCGTCCTCGATCCCGTGGGCGGGGCCAACCGGCTCTTCAACGGCCATGAGGACAGCCACCCCAGCCTGCCCGGGGCCCCGGACGTCGGCCGCATCCTTGCCGGCGGGCTCATGCTGACCGGGCCGGTCTTCTCCCGGAGCAGCGAGCTCTCGGGCACGCGGGCCGCCCCCGTCCTCGGCTTCACCCTCAATTACGGCGACGCGGCCGGCACGGGCTGGGGCGGACGTCCCTTCGACGTGTTCACGGTTGCGGGCCGGCTCCGCTGGGGACCCGACCGGCCCCACCTGTCCCTCCTCATTCACGGCGCGCTCGTCGGCAGGCCGTTCCCCGGAGCCGGGGGCTCGTCCCACTTCCTCGGCCTCTACCAGCACTACGAGTACTACGGGTTCGACACGATGCGGCTCTCGGGCACGTCCTTCACGGGCGGCTGGTCGTCCCGGTTCGAACTCGGTCCGGGGGTCCGGCTGACGGCCTCGGCCCGGCTCGGCTGGCTGGGGCTCGGCGCTTCGGACGATTTCCTGGCCGAGGAGGGCGAGCGGCGAGCCTACAACCTCGCCACCGGCTTGACGGCGGCCGCCGATCTCGCCGTCGCCGCCAAGGGTTTCGAATTCCTCTCCCTGATCTGGCGGCACTATCGCCTCTTCGATCTCAACGTCACTGGCAGCCGACTTGGCCGGGAGCGCTGGAACATCATCCAGGGCCAGGCCTGCGTCCCGGTCTTTTCGCGGGTCGGGCTCGGGCTGGCCGTCGAATACTGCTCCCGACGGCACGCCTTCAGGGATTACGAGCCGGGCAGCCGGAACGTGGTCGAGCTGCGCGCCTTCGCCAACTGGCAGTTCTAGGAGGGCATCATGAAGACCAACAGATTGGCACTCGCGGTCGCCGCGGCCCTATTCGTTACGGCCGCCCCGGCGCGTGCCGACAACGGCGTCATTCCGCGTTTCGCGTTCGAGCTCGATACCGGCGCCGTGTTCGTCGGCGAGCCGGGGTTCGGCAGAGGGTGGAGATACGGCGGCGGCGTCTTTGTCCGAACAGGCCCTCGGATGGGCATCGAGGTCCTGCTCGAGAGCTATGAGGTCCCTGTCGCCTCGGGCGTGGACGGTCTCCCGGTCGCGGGCCGGATGAGGATGACGTCCTTGCTGGTCAACGAGCAGCTTTACGTCTTCACCCGCGGCCGGATCCTTCCCTACGCCCTCCTGGGGATCGGGCTCTCCGATCTGGGCTACCGCTGCGATCCGGACCTCTGGCCGTCAGACAGGCTCCCGCGGGTCTTCGTCGACCGCCTGGCCCTGCAGGTCGGCGGCGGGGTGGATATCCGGGTCTCCTCCAGGCTGGCCTTGTGCGGCAAAGCGCGCTACAGCCTGGTCAAGACCTGGATGGAGGACGCCGGGCGGACCGATCCCATCCGCGAAACCGACCCTCTGGCCCAGAGAATGCTCCATCTCTACGGGCTCGAGCTTGGCATCGGGATCAAGCTCGGCTTCTAATTCGATCGCCGCGCAGGAGATTCCGAGACGACCAGCGGGCCGTAGTGGTCGAGGATGCGCATGGCCGCTTCGGCCGCCGCGCCGTTGCCCCAATCATAGATCGTGAAGACGCCCATGCCCTCGCCCTCGGCGCTCGTCCGGCCGCCGTGGCCGTAGTTCTCCATGGTGAAGCCGTAGTCGGCCGGGCCGAACCACGGATAGACCTTCTCCCACATGGCCTTGACCGCGGGATTCTCCGGGCAGTACATCATGACGAAGCCGGCCTTGAGGGCGGCCAGGCCCCGCTCGGTCAGGGCCGGGTCCCCGGTCTCGCGGCCGTAGTCGAGGAAGAGCTCGGCGAAGAGAGTCTGGCGCGAGTCGTTCCACTCGCCGTCGGCGTTCATGACCCCGAAGCCGCCCAGGGCCGGGACGTGGATGAAGGGCGGCTGCCAGACCTGTTGGGCCATGGCCAGCTCGTCGAGCGTCCGCCGGCCCCAGTCGAGGTAGCGCGGCTCGCCCGTCGCCTTGAAAGCGGCCAGGAGGGCCTCGGCGGTCCAGAACATCGACAGCGTGTTCTGCTTGTGCATGGCGTTGCGTTCTATCTTGCGCTCGAGATACTTTTCGCGGCCCCAAGGGTTGCAGGACCAGTAGGTCTCGAAGTCGAGCCAATGTCCCTCCGGGACGATCGAGGCCAGGACCGCGTCGACGGCTCGGAGCGCCGCGGAGCGGTACTTCGCCTCGCCGGCCGCCGCGGCGAGCTTCAGCAGGAAGGTCGCGCTGAGGCTCGATTCCGGCGTCCGGTTCATCACCGGGCCGGGCGCATGCGTCCCGGGATGGAGCCAGCCGGGGAAGAAGCCCTCGGCGTCCTGGAGCGCGAGAAGCCGTTCGCCGTAGGCCCGGGCGTAATCGAGAAGGCGGGCGTCCCGCTCGAGCTCGTCGTGCCAGCGCAGCATGAGCAGCGCCGTCCAGCTCATGTCGAGGACGTGGAACCACTCGGGCGTGATGCCGTGGTCGCGGGGCGTGCGGTCGG
>Ga0209706_10002201_pt1 | contig 10883 bp, 6 predicted proteins | sample PPLLaktember2015_6_FD_187263 | JGI IMG/M metagenome (GOLD analysis project Ga0209706, IMG submission 187263) | Freshwater sediment microbial communities from Prairie Pothole Lake near Jamestown, North Dakota, USA - PPLs Lake P8 Core (1) Depth... | ecosystem: Environmental > Aquatic > Freshwater...
CGCACAGCCGCTGGACGTGGGGCGATCGGGGCGAGACGTCACTCGTCGGCTGGTTGCGCCGCTACTGGCGGTATCAGGTGGCGAAGACCGCGTCGCTCCTCGCGAACCTCGCGCTCACCACGGGGATGGTGTATGCCGGCTTACCAGCGGAGTTTGCAAATACGGTTGCTGTTCTCGTCTGCGCGATTCCCAACTACCTTGTGTCCGAGCACCTGGTCTTTCGCCACAGCTAGTTGTACTTCCTACTTTTTACTTTTTACTTTCCACTTTCGAGTTTCTATACTGCCCCCATGCTGACAAGACGCGATGTGTTCAAGGCAGGGCTGGCGGCTGGTGTGTCTGGATTGATGGGAGGGGGCCGGCCGGTGTTCGCTGCGGCGCCGCAACCGAAAACGAAGGTGAGCTTCGACGTGCCGCCTCGCGGGTGCGACTGCCACGTTCACGTGTTCGGCGATCCCAAGCAGTATCCGTTCTTCTCCGGCCGCACGTACACCCCGGAAACGGCAACGGTCGGCGAGTTGAAGCAGCTCCTGTCGGCCCTCCGCCTCGAGCGCGTCGTCATCGTGCAGCCCAGCGTCTACGGCACCGACAACGCGTGCACGCTCGACGGTATCCGCGCGCTCGGCGATCGCGCGCGTGGCGTCGCGGTCATCGACGACAAGACGACGGACGCTCAACTCGATGCGATGGGCAAGGCGGGCATTCGAGGCATTCGCCTGAACCTCGCGACCGCGGGCATCACCGATCCGGCGGCCGCGCGGCAGCGTTTTCAGAACGCGGTGGCGCGCGCCAAGGGCCGCGGCTGGCACATTCAGTTCAACACGCAGCCCAGCATCATCGAGGCGCTCAGCGACATGTTTCTCGCGTCGCCGGTGCCGATCGTGATCGACCATTTCGGCGGCGCGGCCGCGGCGCGCGGCCTCCAGCAGCCTGGCTTCGGCGCGCTCGTCAATCTCGTCAAGTCTGGAAAAGCCTACGTGAAGATTTCCGGCGCAGCCGATTCCGTCTCGACGCAGAGCGATCTTGCCGACGTGGCCCCCCTCGCTCGCGCGCTCGTGGGCGCCAACCCGCAGCGCATCCTCTGGGGCACCAACTGGCCCCACCCGGGCTCGGCTCCCGTTGCGGGCCGCAAACCGACCGACCTCGCTCCCCCCATGCAGACCGACGATGGAAAAGTTCTAAATCTTTTGCCCGTGTGGGTGCCAGATGCCGCGACGCGTCGTCTAATTCTCGTGGAGAACCCCGCCCGCCTGTACGGGTTCTAATTACAGAGTTCCAAGGTGGGAGTCTCAGGGGCCATGTTCGCTGGCGGGACGGCGTCTCTCGCTCCCGGACATCGTTCCAGTCGCTTCGGCGAGCCCAGTGGCCTGTTGTTACCCGTGCCGCCGGTATGTGATTTGTAGGGTGGCACAGCATGCAGACATTGAAAAGCGCGATCAGGAGCGTCGCGCGCACGCCAGGATTTTCGGTCGCCGCGATTCTATCGCTGGCGCTGGCTATCTGTGCCAACACAGCCGTCTTCGGCGTCCTGAATGCCCTCGTATTGCGGCCGTTGCCGGTTGAGCGCGCCGATCGGGTGTTTTTTCTCCAGCGAGAGCAGTCGCCGTCGCATTCCTTTCCGTTGTACCGTGAGCTTCGCGACCGGGCCACTCTGCTCGACGGCATTGCCGCCTATCGAATCGCTCCCATGGCGATGCAGCTCGCCAGCGGATCGCAGCGCCTGTGGGGCTACCTGGCGACAGGCAACTATTTCGACGTGCTTGGCGTCAAACCGGCAATCGGGCGGTTCTTTCATGCCGAAGACGATCGGTCCCCCGGCAACGCTCCGTATGCCGTACTGAGCTACGCGTCGTGGCAGTCGCGCTTTGCCGGCGATCCGGACGTTGTCGGGCGGGTTATCCGAGTCAAAGGTCGCGCTTTTACGATTCTCGGTGTCGCCCCGGAAGGGTTTCGTGGCACCGAGCTCTTCTTCGTTCCCGATCTCTGGGTGCCGATGATGATGCAGCCGCACGTCGAAGAACGCGGCTGGCTCGATAACTGGGGTACCGCGAACAGCTGGATTGTCGCCCGCCTTGGAGATGGAGTGACGCCGCGGCAGGCTGAAGAGAATCTGAATGCGGTGGCCACCCTCGTGGCCCGCGAACAGGGATTCGATCGGCCGACGCCGTTTGCGCTCGCTGCGCCCGGTTTGATCGGCGACATGCTTCGCGCGCCGATGCAGTCGTTCTCGATCGCGCTGATGCTGCTCGCGGGATTGGTGTTGCTGGCGGCGTGTGTGAATCTCGCGACTCTGTTCGTCGTCCGTTCGCTCGATCGGGTTCGCGAGCTGGGCGTCAAGCTGGCGCTTGGCGCCGGCCGCGGGAGGCTGTGCCGCGAACTTGCCCTGGAAGTGATCATCCTGTCTGTCGCAGGGGGGCTGGCGGGGCTGATTCTTGCGTCTGCGGCGCTGCGGTACCTCACCCAATGGCGCATGCCGATGGACATCCCCGTGCAAATCGATCTGCATGCCGATATGCGCGTTTTCCTGTTTGCGGTGGCGGCCGCGCTCGTCGCCGGGCTCGCTGCCTCGATCGGTCCCGCCTGGCGTACGTGGCGCACCGATCCGAACGCGGCGCTTCGCGCGAGCCATGGCACCGGAGCGTTGTCCCGCTGGACCTTCCGCGACCTCCTGCTTGCGGTACAGGTGGCCTGCTGCTGCGTGCTGATTACCGGCGGCATCGTGTCGGTGCGCGGCCTCGCGGGTGCGTTCCGGACGGACGTCGCCATGGACGTCGATGACGTAACCGTCGCCGGCTTCGATCTTGGTCTCGGCGGTTACACCGGCGGTGCCGGTCGCGAGTTCCAGCGTCGCGCGCTCGAAGCTGTCGCAGGTATTCCGGGCGTGTCGTCGGCGGCATACGGCACTGCGGTGCCGCTCTATTTCGACTATTCCAGCACGAACGTCTTCCCGGAGGGAGCGGCGCCGACCGAATCCACCACACAGCGAGCCAGTTACTGGATGGCGTCTCCAGGATATTTTCAGACGCTCGGCACGCGTGTCATGCGAGGACGAGAGTTCTCGTGGCAGGACGACGCGAACGCGCCGCGAGTGGCCATCGTCAACGAGACTCTCGCGAGACGCATGGGGCACGCGTTGACAACGGGCTGGCGTTTTCGCCAGTGCGTCACCTGCGATCCCATCGAAGTCATCGGGCTCGTGGAGGATGGAAAGTACCAGACGCTTGCCGAGCCGGAGGGGTCGGCGGTGTTCTTTCCGATTCTTCAGCGAGCCGAGCTGACGACGATGGTGCTCGTGCGATCGAGCCGCCCGCAGGGCGAGGTTGCCGAGGAGATTCGCGCCCGTTTGCTGGCGCTCGATGGCGACCTGCCGCTCTATTCAGTAGGTGGCCTCGACGAGGCCATCGGGTTCGTGTTCGTTCCCGCCTGGGCGGCGACGATCATGCTCAACGCGTTCGGCGTGCTCGCTGCCATGCTGGTGCTGACCGGTGTCTACGGGGTCGCCGCGTATTCGGTGACCCGACGCGCACGCGAGATCTCGATCCGCGTTGCGATCGGCGGCCGCCCTGCGCATGTACTGCAGACGGTGCTCGGGCGAGTCGGTGGGATGTTGCTCGCCGGATGCGTGGTCGGAATCGCCCTCGGGTTTTCCGCGAGCCGCCTGCTTGCGAATGTGGTATATCAGGCCACTCCCGCCGACCCGGTCGTTCTCATCGCCGCAGCGGCTGTCATGGCCGCCATTGGCTTGTCGGCGACGTGGCTGCCCGCCCGGCGTGCGTTGCACGTTGATCCAGTTCGTGCTCTGCGAGAGGATTGACGGAAGACCTTCGCGTCCGCTGATGGGACGCAGATCCCACCGTCGGACGGTTTCGTCGTCGAACCGAATAAAAATGCCCGGAAACCCCTGTAATTGGCCGCCGCAGGCTGGCAGGGTTCTTGAGCTAGGTACACGGAAATTATGGATGTCGCCAGGCCACCGGAAGTTGCTCAGCGTCGGAAGCGTAACCGGATCATCGCCGGCGCGGCGGTTGCGCTGCTGGTCATCGTGACCACCGTGGCGCTCGCCCGCTTGCGGCCCGCCGCTCCGACCGTCGAGGCCGGCGGGCTGTGGATTGAGCCGGTGAAGCGCGGGACGATGCTGCGCAATGTGCGCGGCGTGGGCATTCTGGTGCCTGATGAGATTCGCTGGATCACCGCGCTGACCGACGGGACGGTCGAACGTGTCGTCGTCCTGCCCGGAACCGCTGTCGAGGCCGATACGATTCTGCTCGAGCTGAGCAATCCGCAAACCCAGCAGGCCGCGCTGACGGCCGACCTCGATCTGCGCACCGCGAAGGACAACTACGAGGTGCTGAAGGCCGATCTCGAACGTGACCTGCTGGCGCAGCGTGCCGCCGCAGCGGGGGTCGCCTCCGATGCCGCACAGGCGGCGATGAACGCCGACGCCGACGAGCAGATGGCCAAGAACGGGTTCATCCCGGCGATTCAGCTGCGCCGCTCGCGCCTGCTCGCCGAGACGGCGCTCAAACGGCAGAAGATGGAAGAGCAGCGGCTGGCGAACAGCGAACGCACGCTGGCGGTGAAGCTGGCCGTGCAGCAGTCGGAAGTGAAGCGCCGCGAGACGGTCGCCGCGTTGCGGCGGCAGGAGGCGACAGGCCTGCAGATTCGCGCAGGTGTCGCCGGCGTGCTGCAGGAAGTGCCGGTTCAGGTTGGACAGCGCATCGGCCCGGGGACGAACCTCGCGCGCGTCGTCGATCCGACGCGGCTGAAGGCGCAGCTGCAGATTGCGGAAACGCAGATCAGAGATGTCGTCATCGGCCAGAAGGCGGAAATCGACACGCGCAATGGCGTCACCAGGGGGAAAGTGGTGCGCATCGATCCGGCCGCGCGAAATGGAACGGTGACAGTGGACGTGGCGCTCGACGAAGCGCTGCCGCGCGGCGCGCGCCCCGACATGAGCGTGGACGGCAATATCGAGCTCGAGCGGCTCGACAACGTGCTGTTCGTGGGGCGGCCGGCGTTCGGACAGGAAGCGACGAAGATGAGCCTGTTCAAGCTGACACCGGATCGGTCGACGGCGATGCTGACGCCCGTGGAGCTCGGACGCAGCTCCGTCAACACAATCGAAGTCGTGCGAGGGCTCGCCGTCGGCGATTGCGTGGTGCTGACCGACATGTCGCAGTACGCGGAATACGATCGCCTCAATTTGTCCGGAACCCCACCCTGCGGTTCGCCGTAATAGGGTTCGTGGGGTTCGTGGGGTTCGTGGGGTTCGGTACGTAGTGTCCGGCTTTGGCCGGACTCTTGGGTTCAGGAGTAGCGTCCGGCTTTCGCCGGACCTGACGATTTATGGATCAAAATCTAATAAAGCTGGATGGCGTCAAGAAGGTGTTCTACACCGACGAAGTGGAGACCCACGCCCTTGGCGGTATCCACCTGGAGATTGTGCGCGGCGAGTACGTCTCGATTGCCGGCCCGTCGGGGTGCGGCAAATCGACATTGCTGTCGATTTTCGGGCTGCTCGACACGCCCACCGGCGGCGAGTACTGGCTGAACGGCAAGCCCGTCGCCAACCTGACGATGCGCGAGCGCGCGCGGACGCGCAATCGCGAGATCGGGTTCATCTTCCAGAACTTCAACCTGATTGGCGACCTCACGGTGTTCGACAACGTGGAGCTGCCGCTCACCTATCGCGGCATGCCCTCGGCCGAACGCCGCAAGCGGGTGCAGGAGGCGCTCGAGCGCGTCGGGATGGCGCACCGCGCGAAGCACTATCCCAGTCAGCTTTCGGGCGGTCAGCAGCAGCGCGTGGCGGTTGCGCGCGCGGTCGCGGGCGAGCCGTCCATCCTGCTCGCGGACGAGCCGACGGGCAACCTCGATTCCAAAAACGGTGAAGCCGTAATGGAGCTCCTCCGCGAACTGCACCGCGCCGGCGCGACGCTCTGCATGGTGACGCACGATCCGCGCTACGCGCGCCACGCCGATCGCACGATTCATCTGTTCGACGGGCAGATTGTGGATGAGCAGACAGCGCAGAAGCTGAATCAGGAGATTGGGTTTACGAAAGAGTCCTGATAAGGAAAAAGGAAAAGGGAAGAAGGAATAGAGTCTGTCGCCGCACGGTCCAAGTTCGCAGAAACTTCACCGCCCGATCGACGAGTTTATTGGCGTTTCTGCGTCTCCCTGGAGTTTGACGACCGCGCGGTTTTGAGCAAGGCCGTCAACATCGCGATCAACTCGTTCGCTTCTTGTAGGAAGGGCTGAAGTTCCTTTTGGAGTGGGTCTGTTGTGCCGATGACCCGAAGCCAGAATCGCGTTTCCCGCGACTCCTTCAGTGAAATGAAGTTCTTCGCAATGAAATCGGGCTTCGTCTGGCCTGCTCGCCCTTCCTCCATATTCGCCCCAATCGAGGTGGCCGAGTGAGGACAATGAACTTCATCCAGTTGTATCTCGAGGAGCTCGATCGCGAGGCCGATCGCACGCGCGCCGCGCTCAAAGCCGTGCCGCTCGGTCGCGATGACTGGCAGCCGCATCCGAAATCGATGCCGTTCGCCAGATTGGCCGGGCTCGTGGCGGCGATGCCGTCGTGGGTCACGTTCATCATCGAGCGCGACGAGCTCGACATCAAGCCGGCGGCGGGGCAGGGCCAGTACCAGCAGCCCGCGACCGACGCGCTCGTGGCGACGCTCAACACGAACGTCGCGAAAGCGCGGGAGTCGCTTTCACGTACCAATGACGACTTTCTCATGACGACGAAGTGGCGATTGCTGGCCGGCGGCCACGTCGTTGCGGACACGCCGCGGCACATCGTGCTTCGCGAGACACTCAACCATCTGGCGCATCATCGCGGCCAGTTGACGGTCTATCTGCGGCTCCTGGACCAGCCCGTGCCATCGATCTACGGACCATCGGCCGACGATCAGACGTTCCGATAAACGCGTTCGATTCCGGGACGTGAAGGCCCAGCACCGGACGACAATTCGCCGATGTTGGCGCAAAATCGGCGGCATTCCATGCCTGTCGCTGGCAATCTTCTTGAGTCTGTGACCCGCCGAGACAGGCATGATTCAAGACCTCCGCTACGCGTTTCGCACCCTCCTGAGGAATCCGGGGTTCACGATCGTCGCGGTCCTGACGCTCGCGCTCGGCATCGGCGCCAACACGGCGATGTTTGCCGTGGTCAACGGCGTGCTCCTGAAGCCGCTGCCGTTCCGCGACGCCGATCGGCTGATGCTGGTGCACTCCCTTTATCCGGATCGCGAGACGGGAACGACCCGTGAAGGTGTCTGGTCCTATCCGAAGTACCGCACGCTCCTCGACGTGCAGAACGCCTTCGACAACACTGCGCTCTTCGCCGGGCGAGACATCAGTGTGACCGGTGATGGCGGTGCTGTCCGTGTTCGCGCCGAGGTCGTGACGGACCGATATCCGGGCGTGCTCGGCATTCATCCTGTGCTGGGGCGGTCTTTTTCCGGACGGGAGGCCCACCTAAAAGGCGAGCCGCGCGTGGCGTTGATTGGCCATGCGCTCTGGACGCGGCGATATGCGGCCGATCCCAGCATCCTCGGACGCACCGTCGCGATCAATGCCGAGCCGTACACGATCGTTGGCGTGTTGCCCGCTGGATTCACCGGCCTCAGCGGCGACGCAGAAGTATGGGTGCCGTTTGCCGCCTTCGAGCCGGGATTCCTGACCGAGGCCTACGCTCACGGGTATTACCTGGTCGCGCATCGGAAGCCGGAGGTTTCGGAGGCACTCGCCGTTGCCGCAATGCGAACGGCCGGGCAGCGTGTTGCGAAGGCGTATCCGAATTACGGCGGGAACGAGTGGGGGGCCACGGCGACCTCGCTGTATTCCTCTCGCATCGAAGGCGATCTCAGGCTTGCCGCGCTGATGCTGCTTGGCGCGGTGAGCGTCGTCCTCCTCATTGCGTGCGTGAACCTCACGAATCTGTTCATCGCCAAGGCACTCGGACGCCGTCGCGAGTTGGCAGTGCGTCTCGCAATCGGCGCAAGCCGATCGCGGATTGTCCGGCAATTCCTGCTCGAGAGCCTCGTACTGACGGCACTCGGCACCGCTTCGGGCCTGCTCGTGGCGTCGGCCCTTCTGCAGGCGGCGGCCGGAATGATGCCCGAATCCGATGCATTCTTCAGAATGGCCGTCGCCCCGGGGTCCGTGCGTCTTTCAGGCGCTCAGGGATTGACGCTGGTCGCCGCCCGGATGATTGGGCTCGACGCGATGACTATTCTGACTGCCTGCGGAATCGCCGCCGTCGTCGCGGGGTTGATCGCGGCCGTGCCGGCCATGCAGGCGTCATCGTTGAGGCCAGTCGAAATGCTGAAGAGCGGCCGCAGCGCACGCCGCGCCGAGCGGCTTGGCGGCTTCGGTACACGCGGAGTGCTCGTTGTCGCGCAGATCACGCTGGCGTTCGTACTGCTCGCCGGCGCCGGCCTGATGATTCAGAGTGCGGCGAAACTGCACGCTACCGCCATCGGCGTCGATCTGCAAGGATTGATGACGGCGCGCGTCGATCTGCCCGCGGCAAGCTACCGCAGCAACGCCCAAAAGCTTGCGTTTTATTCACGGCTGCTGGAGCAGGTCCGAACCGTCCCAGGCGTCGAGTCGGTTGGCATCGGCAACTGTCCGCCCGTGTCGGGCGGTTGCAACAGCACGATCATCGGGTTCGTACCCGGCGGCCATCGTGTGACGCCCGACGCGCCAACCATCGGCGTGCACTTTGTCTCTCAGAACTTTTTCAGCACGCTCGGCATCCGGCTCCTTCGTGGCCGGCTCTTCAACGACCAGGATCGCGAAGGGCGTCCGAAGGTTGTCGTCATCAGTGAGGCGGCGGCGCGCAGGTTCTGGCCGAATGCCGATCCAATCGGAAAGCCGGTCACGCTCGGGCAAGGTGGCTTTCACGATGGTGCTGAAGTAATCGGCGTCGTGTCCGATGTCCGCTACCGCGCGATCGAGAGTGCCCCGGACCCTGACGCCTACATTTCGGTGCTTCAGTCGCCACCGTCGCGCGCGCGTCTGTTCGTGCGCAGCCGCTCGAGTCCGATGGATGTGGTTCCGGCGCTGCGGCGCGAAGTCGGCGCGATCGATGCGAATCTGCCTCTCAGCGAAATCCGGACGATGGAGGAGCGGGTAGGCGACGCGATGTGGCGAACACGACTGGCCGCATGGCTGCTCTCGGCGTTTGCGGTGCTGGCTGTGCTGCTGACCGCCGTCGGAATGTTCGGCGTGCTGTCACAAATGGTGGCGCAGCAAACGCCCGACATCGGCGTCCGGGTGGCGCTCGGCGCCGAGACGCGGGAAGTGCTCGGCCTGGTGCTCGCGCGCGTGGCGATCCTGACGATGACGGGCGTGGTGCTTGGACTGGCGCTTGGCCTGGCAGCGACGAGGATCGCCGGCACGTTGCTGTACGAGGTTCAGCCGAACGATCCGGTGACGTTCGCCGGTGTTGCGCTCCTGCTCGTTCTCACGGCGCTGGCGGCCAGCTACATTCCCGCGCGCCGTGCCGCGCGTGTCGACCCGATCGTCGCGCTCCGCTACGAATGAGGCACGCGTTCCTTATGAATGATCTCCGATATTCCGTTCGCTCGCTTTTGAAGACCCCCGGCTTCACAACTGTCGCTGTGCTCACGCTTGCGCTCGGCATCGGTGCGACGACGGCCGTCTTCAGTTTGTTCGACGCTGTCCTCCTGAAATCGCTGCCCGTGAAAGGCCCTCACGAGCTCTTCATCGTGAATGCCGGTCACTATCCGCTGTTTCAGGCGTTGCAGAAGGAGACTGGCATCTTCAGTTCCTTGCTGGCGAGCGGTGGCATCGAGTATCTCGATGTAACGATCGACAACGCCGCGCGCGAAAAAGCTCATGTGTCGATGGTGTCGGCGTCGTACTTCTCGGCGCTCGGCGTCTCTGCGGTGATGGGGCGAGCCTTCGACGCTGGTGATGACCGGCCGGCGGGCGAGCCGGCGATTGCCGTGGTCAGCTACGCGTACTGGCAACGGCGGCTCGCACAGGATGCGAACGTGATCGGGCGCGTCGTTCGTGTCAGCCGCGTGCCGCTCACGATTGTCGGCGTCGCTCCTGCGGGGTTCTTTGGAGAAGAGGTCGGCGCGTCGCCGGACTTCTGGGTGCCCATCACGATGTGGGCGCAGATCGTCCCCGGGCGCGATTTGCTCCGCAGCCCGGGAACATCGTGGCTGCGCATTGTCGGCAGGTTGAAACCCGGCGTAGCGGTTTCGCAGGCCGAAGCATCGTTGACGGCGACATTCCGCGGCGTGCTCGAGGAGGTGTTCGGTCGAAGCATGTCTGCCGATCTTCGCCGCGACATCGACGGCGCAGTGATGCGGCTCGTTCCGGCAGGAAAGGGCGTGTCGGGGCTTCGCGCCCGATTCACGCGACCGCTGGAGCTCTTGATGGCAGCGGTTGTCCTGGTGCTGCTGATTGGCTGCGCGAATGTGGCGAACCTTCTGCTGGCGCGAGCAGCCTCCCGCCGCCGCGAAATCGATCTCCGCCTGGCGCTCGGCATGAGCCGCGTCCGCCTTGTCCGACAGTTGCTGACGGAAAGTCTGATCCTTTCGGCCGTTGGCGGCCTCGCCGGTCTGGCGATCGCGTGGGCAGGTAGGGAGGCGCTGCTTCGGCTGATCTCAGCAGATGGGACGCGGCTGCCTGTGGCCGCCCAGACCGATCTGCGCGTGCTGATGTTCGCGGCGGTGACGTCGATGGCCACCGCGATCCTGTTCGGATCCGTGCCGGCGTGGAGATCCGTGCGCGCCTCGCTCGTCAGCTCGCTGGCGACCAGGCATGGAGCCGCAGGACGTCGAGGCCGGGTGCTCAGCCCCATGCTCGTCGTCGCGCAAATCGCCGTTTCCCTCGTT